>Ga0209172_10006950_pt1 | contig 12122 bp, 7 predicted proteins | sample LarsenN4metaG_FD_184113 | JGI IMG/M metagenome (GOLD analysis project Ga0209172, IMG submission 184113) | Hot spring sediment bacterial and archeal communities from British Columbia, Canada, to study Microbial Dark Matter (Phase II) - Larsen... ... | reverse complement strand
ATAGCCGAAGTCCGACAGGCCGATTCCGAAGCCGCAGACGCAGTACCAGCGCCCGTTGGTCGGGCAGTCCGGCCAGCAGCGCGGGCCGGAGTTCTCGGCGCCGCAGGTCTGCGGCGGGTCGGGGTCGATGTCGTTGCCGTCGAGCGTGAACGGCGGAATGGCGGCATTCGGGTTGTTGGGGTCCTTCGGACTGATCGTGGTCACGATCCAGCCGATGCCGTAGCCGTTAGGCAGGTTGAAGCCGGCGGCGTTGGGCAGGCCCAGGAACCGGAACCCGATGATCGGAACACGCGTGCCGAACGTGTTGTCGAAACCGTTCTCATCGTTGAAAAACACGATATCGACGTCTTCTCCAGTGAGGTCCAAGCCGTCCGTCGCGTACGCGAACTGGAACTGGGTCACGAGCGAGCCGCTGGCGATGTCGCCCCAGTCCAGACCGATCGTCTCGACCCCAAACCCCCAGTTAAACGGGAAGAAGTAGCCCGAGGTGTGGGTCGAGGCCCAGATCGACACGTCCTCCCGCTGCCTGTCGGGATTGACCATCTTCCACTCGCCCGTCCGCATGTTGTACTGTATGTGCCGTACAGTCTTCACCGGGCGGACGGCTGGATCGGCCAGCACCGGCGACGCCAGCAGCCCCAGCGCCGCACACCACATCAAACGTCTCATGAGTTTCCTCCCTTTCAGTACCAAGATTGCAGGAACCCGCAACATGAACCGAGTTTGGCCCCTTTCCCAAACTTCCACGACGCTTAAACCAGCTTACCCAAGTAAGCTTTTTACCGGGCTCCGCGCGGCTCCAGCCGTATGGAAACCACGTCCGTTCGCCGCGCGCGGCTCCAATGCCGCGGCGGCGACTACGCAAGGCGGAGAGTGACGATGTGCGCCTCCTACTTCCCCGCTACCGTCACCTTACCTTAGAGGATGCCGCCCCCCCTTGTCAAGCATCTTTTGAGGTCCCCCATTCATTTTTCCGGGCGGGTGTCCGCTCCTTCCTACCCTCCTCTCCGGTCGCGGCCTACCAGTTCGCGCCGACCAAGCCGCCGTCGCGCCGAACGTCCAATAAAAACAATGGCGGCGACGCGACAATCTGCCGCACAAGATGGCGACAGTCGCCTAGGCTCGACCGTGCATGAGCCGCCTGAGGACAGGCGACAGGGCTAGCGCGACCAGCCCGACCAGCGCCGGAGCGACGACGAAGAGCAGGAAGAAGTCCGCCTGTCCGCCGAGAACCCGGTACAGCTCCCCCCGCTCCACGCGCTCGATCGTTCCCGCCAGGTAGCCCCCGCTCAGGTTCGCGCAGAAGTTCGCCAGGAACCACACGCCCATCAACAGCGAAACGAAGCGCGGCGGGGAGAGCTTGTTGACCATCGACAGTCCGACCGGCGACAAGCACAGCTCCCCAACAGTGTGCACCAGGTAGGCCGCCAGCAGCCAGAACGCTGTGACGCGCACGACGCCCCCGTCGGGCGCCGTGCTCTCCCGTGCACCGAGGACCATGAACACGAACCCGACGCCGACCAGGATCAGGCCGATGCCGAACTTGACGGGCGTGCTCGGCTCGCGTCCCGCGCGCCCGAGCCGCATCCAGAGGGAGGCGAACATCGGGGCAAGGATCAGGATGAACAGTGGGTTGACGGACTGGAACCAGTCTGGCGGATACTCCGCCCGCTGCAGGAAATCATCCGGGAAGAACATGGGCTTGAGCAGGCCCGCGCCCTTGAGCAGGCTCAACACGAGCAGCGCCGGGCCGACCGCCAGGCCTGCTACCTTCACAGCCAGCGACACGGGCGACCATCCCGCCGCGCTCCGCCCGCCCGCTCGGCCGTACGCGATCCAGCCCGCCGCCAGCGCCGCGCCGACGGCCGCGAAAGCCCACCACGGGGCCGGGTAACCCGGTTCGGTGCCGACGCGATAAAGCGTCTGCGCGAAGCCTGGCCCGAGTGAGCGGTCCGTGCGATGCTCCGCGAACAGCGTCAGCGACGAACCGGCCTGCTCGAACGCCGCCCAGAAGAAGATCACGAAGAACGACATGATGAAGATGCTCGCCACCGGCCCGCGGTCCGCCCGTTCCTGTGCGAACACGAACCACAGGATCGCGGTCAGCGCGCCAGCGGCGATCAGCCCGCCGATGGCGTAGGCCAGCGGGCGTGTTGACATCAGCCAGCTCCATGCGTGCTGCGCGGACGTCAGGCGGTCGAATTGGTAAAGCCCGAACGTCGCCAGCCCGAGCGCCGCCACGACTGTGACTGTCAGGCCGACCAGCAGCGGCCGCGGGTTGCTCTTCTCCCGTGGCGCCAACCCGACGCCGCGCAACAGGAACGGCCGACCCACGAGATACGCCAACAGCCCGAGCACCATGCCTACGCCCGCGGCCCCGAACGCCCACGACCAGCCGAACACGTCGCCCTTGCGCTGCGCCAGCCGCAGACCGCCGCAGATCAGCGGCCCCAGGAACGCCCCCAGGTTGATGCCCATGTAGAAGATCGTGAACGCCGCGTCGCGACGCAAATCGCGCGGCGGGTAGAGCTGACCGACCATCACCGAGACACACGGCTTGAAGAAACCCGTGCCGATCACGATCTGCAGCAGGCCGGCGAAGAACATGCTGATGTGCTCGCTCGATCCGTGCGGCACGAGGTCCATCGAGGCCAGCGTGAAGTGCCCGCAGGCGATGATCAACCCGCCGACGATCATCGACCAGTGCGTGCCGATGAACTTGTCGGCGATGTAGCCGCCGAGGATCGGCGTCAGGTAGACCAGGCCGGTGTACCAGCCGTACACTCGGCCGGCGAACTCAATCGACCAGCCCAGGCCGCCCGCGGCCACCATCGTGGTCAGGTAGAGGGTGAGCGCGGCGCGCATGCCGTAGAACGAGAAGCGCTCCCACATCTCCGTGACGTACAGCAAGTACAGGCCCGGCGGGTGCTGAAGCCGCAGCGGCCCGGTCGGTCCGCCGGCCAGCCCGCGCATCGCCGGCGCCTCAAACTCCGCGTCGCGCGCGGCGTCGATGGAAAGACCGTCGTCACGGGCAGGGGTGGCGCTCATCGAAACCTCACGGCGAACAGGAGGACCCGGGAAACCGGCTCGTTGGGTGGGCTACGATAGCCGCTGGCCACGGCTGCCGGCAACGGCGTTCACCGCACGTCCAGCCGACGGATTCCTTTCGAGCGAGGATCAGGCTCCGGCTGAGCGAACCACGCTACGCGCTACCGCGGTACGGCGCCGGGTCCCTCAGCCCAAGCTTCGCGAACGCGCCCAGTCGCAGTCGGCAGGCGTCGCACCGCCCGCAGCCGCGCCCGGCTTCGTCCGGGTCGTAGCAGCTTCGCGTCAGACCGTAGTCGACGCCGAGCTCCAGCCCCCGGCGGATGATCGCGTCCTTGCTGAGATACATCAGCGGCGCGTGGATGCGCAGCGGCCGGCCCTGGATGCCCGCTCGCGTCGCCAGCCCCGCCATGCGCTCGAACGCCGCGATGTACTCCGGCCTGCAGTCGGGATATCCGCTGTAGTCGATCGCGTTCACGCCGACGTAGATGTCCTGCGACCCGCGGACCTCGGCCAGCGCCAGCGCGTAGGCCAGGAAGATCGTGTTCCGCGCCGGCACATACGTGATCGGAATCTCCCGTCGCTCATCGATCGCTGCTGACCCCCGATCCCTGCTCCCCGATCCCCGATCCCCGTTCGGCCGGTCCTTCGGCACCTCGATCTCCGCCGTCAGCGCCGATCCGCCGAACACCCGCAGGTCGATATCGATGACGACGTGCTCGCGCACTCCCATCCCGCGGGCGACGCTGCGCGCCGCCTCAATCTCAACCGCATGCCGCTGGCCGTAGCGGAAGCTCAGCGCCAGCGGCTCAAACCCATCCGCCTTCGCGATCGCCAGCGCTGTCGCGCTGTCCATGCCGCCGGAGAGCAGCACCACGGCCGGCGGTTGCACCTGTGAAACTGCCGCGCCTCGCTCAGCCTGCATCCGCACAATGTAACCGCCGCCGGCGCCTGCGGCACACGCTGAACTTGCACGCCGGCGTTCCGCCCCGCTGGGGCGACCGGTCGCGGAGGGGGCACTCACCCATTGTTCCAGGCCCGGGCCGTGTGGTAGGATTCCAGGCGGGGATAGTCCCTGCGCGCCGGGGTGGGTTCGGCACCAGGCAAGGCACGTCAGCTTGTACACGGGTCAGGGGGCGCATGTCAGGCGACGCCGCGCACAACTCGTGCCGCCCCGTCACGGAGTTGCTGCACTCCGTCGCCGCCGGCGATCCGGCCGCCCGCGAGCAACTGTGGGCCGTCGTCTACCACGAGCTTCGTGCGGTTGCCCAGCACCAACTGGCCACGGAGCGCTCCCCCCACAGCCTGCACCCCACCACCCTGGTTAGCGAAACCTACCTCCGCCTCTTCGGCAACGGGCACGTCGCCTGGACCAATCGCCGCCATTTTTTCGCCGCCGCCGCAATTGCCATGCGCCGCATCCGCGTGGATGACGCACGTAGGAGGTGTCGGCTGAAGCGTGGCGGCGGCGGGGCTTCCGCGCCGGCCATGGGGGTGCTGCCACGCTCGGCTGCCGGTGCAGGGCAAGGGCCGCCCGTCGCCGAGCGGGTGGCACGGTCCGGCGAAGCCAGGCCGTGGCCGGATGGCGAGCCGAGCGCACCCCCCGATCGACCGACCGCTACGGGCCGCGCGGGACGTGTCGACCTGGCGGACGGCCCGGCGGTCTTCGACCAGGACCCGGCCGAGGTCCTGGCCATCGCAGAGGCCCTGGACCGCCTCGAGCAGCTCGACCCGCGCAAGGCCGAGGTCGTCAGCCTGCGCTACTTCGTCGGGCTGACGGTGGACGAGACCGCGGTCGTGCTGGGCGTCTCGCCGCGCACGATTGATAGCGAGTGGCGTTTCGCCCGCGCGTGGCTGCACCACGCGCTGACTGGGTAGGGCGGGCTTCCAGCCCGCCATTGCTGGGTGGTGCGGGCCGCTGCCGCGCCACAACCGGGTGGAACGGGCCTCTGGCCCGCGTATGGCTACACGGGGGACCCGGCCCGCAATTGGGCTGCGAATGTCGACCGGAACACGACTCCAACGCGCCCACGAGCTCTTCGACGCCGCCCTGCTGCGCCCGCCGCACGAGCGCGCCGCGTTCCTGGCCAGCGCCTGCGGCGACGATGCCGAGCTGCTTCGCGAGGTGCAGTCGCTGCTGGAGCACGACTCCCGCGCCGGCAACGACTTCCTCCGCCCACCCGCCGGCCCACCGCTCCAGGCTCTGGCCCCGGACGCCGCATCGCTACCGTGCGAGGGCGAGGCTCCCGCCGGGCCTGTAGCCGACCTCCCCGTCGGCCCGTCAGAGCCCGAAGCGCAAGCGAGGGCTTTGCCCGCGAACGCAGCGGGTAGCCCGCTCACGAGCGTGACCCCCGACCCGCTCCTCGGCCGGCGCATCGGCCGCTACCACGTCAAGTCCGTCATCGCCGCCGGCGGCATGGCCACCGTCTACGAGGCCGTGCAGGAGTCGCCGCACCGCGTCGTGGCCCTCAAGGTCATGCACCCCAACGTGGCCTCGCGCTCGGCCCTGCGGCGGTTCGTGTTCGAGTCGCAGACGCTGGCCCGCCTGCGGCACCGCAACATCGCCCAGGTGTACGAGGCCGGCGTGGCGCAGGTCGAGTACGACCTCGACGAATCCGCAGATGAACGCAAAGACAGTCTGTCCACAGATTACGCAGATTCACGCAGATTCGAAGCTCCGTTGGGTAGCGCAGCGCGCACTTTGCCCCCGAACCAGGGCGTAGTGCAAAGCTCGGCTCTGCCCCCATCGGATCCCGTCTTGGAATCTGTGGAATCTGCCAAATCTGCGGACGAACCCTCTGCATCCTCCGCGTCCGCTGCGGTTGAGCTTCCCGCATCTGCAGAGCGTCGTGTCCGCCGCGTCATGGTCGAGGTCCCCTACTTCGCCATGGAGTACATCCCCGGCGCACGGCCCATCACCGAGTACGCCGCCGCCAAGCAGTTCTCCACCCGCCAGCGGGTCGAGCTGTTCATCAGAGTCTGTGACGCCGTCCACCACGGGCACATGCGCGGCGTCATCCACCGCGACCTCAAGCCCGCCAACCTGCTGGTGGATTCCGCCGGCGAGCCCAAGGTGATCGACTTCAGCGTGGCGCGGGCCACCGACAGCGACCTGGCCATCACCACCCAGCAGACGCACATCGGCCAGCTCGTCGGCACCATGCAGTACATGAGCCCCGAGCAGTGCGACGCCGACCCGCACGACCTCGACACCCGCAGCGACGTGTATTCGCTCGGCGTTGTGCTCTACGAGCTGCTCACCGGCGTGCCGCCCTACGACGCCAGCCGCAGCACGCTCTACGCCGCCGCCCGCACCATCAAGGAAGCCGTCCCGCCCCGCCCCAGCGCCGTAGTGCAAAGCTCTTTGCGCCCGCGGGGAGGGCGAGGCACCGGCCGAGCCGCCGTCGTGCAAAGCTCTCTGAGCCCTCGGAGAGGGCGAGGCTTCCGAGCCGCCGTCGTGCAAAGCTCCGCTTTGCCTCCGGGCGATCTTGCGGCCCGCGCATCCGAGCCCGAAGCGCTAGCGAGGGATTCGCTGCGTCTCAGCCCTCCGTCCGAGCCCGAAGCGCAAGCGAGGGATTCGCACGACCTCGGCCGTCCCTCCGAGCCCGAAGCGCGAGCGAGGGATTCGCACGACCTCGGCCGTCCCTCCGAGCCCGAAGCGCGAGCGAGGGATTCGCACGACCTCGGCCGTCCCTCCGAGCCCGAAGCGCGAGCGAGGGATTCGCTCGGTCTCGGCCCTCGGGTGCAACCTGCGCGCCGCCATCTGGCCCGTGAATTGCGCGGCAACCTCGACACCATCGTCCTCAAGGCCCTCGAAAAGGACCGCGACCGCCGCTACCCCTCCGCCGCCGACCTCGCCGCCGACCTCCGCGCCCACCTCACCGGCGACCCGATCTCCGCCCACCCGCCGACGCCCTGGACCCGCGCCATGCGCTGGATCGGCCGTCATCCTGTCTTTGCGACGACAGCTCTGTGCGTGTCCATCGCAGCGCTGGGTATCGGGGGAACGTTGGCGACAATCCGGTACCTCTGGTCGTGGCCGTACGAGATCGTGCCATCCCCAGACGGTCGGCGCGCGCGCCTAGTCTCCGTTGCGGGGCATGTAATCTACGACGGCTGGCAAACGACACGCAAGAATGGGATCGTGTTGGCCGAGCTCGTTCCACGACCGCACCAGCTCGGCGGCGGCCAGGTCGCCGTGCTCGCCTTCGGGCAAACGTACGACTTACCGGCAGAGTGCGGAGCGCTGTGTGTCTACGAGCTGAACAATCTCCGCAAGCCGTGGTGGCAGGGACGGGTGGCAGAGGACGAGCTTTTGCCCGATCCTCTCAACCGCAGCTACACGGCCGGAGACTTCCCCGTGTTCTTTGCTCACGTGGCCGATATCTTCGATGATCCGACGTGCCCCGGCGACGAGATTGTGGCCGTGTTCCTGGCCGCCGCGTACACCCAATGCATCTACCGCATCTACGACCTGACCGGCAGAGTCCGATGGCAGGTTTGGCACGACGGCCAGCCGAGAAACTGCCACTGGATGTCCGACGAACGGCTGCTCGTGTTTGGGGCCATCAACGGCCAGGTGCACTGGCCCGAACGCGGCCACCCGGAGGTCGACCGTAGGGATCATCCGCAGGTGGTGTTTGCCGTCCGCCCGGAACTTGACGCGATCCACTCCGGCGATGACGCCTGGCTGCGGGCCGATCGTCCCGGCCATCTCGGCCTGGCCTGGTACAAGTGTCTGCTGCCAGCCGACGTGATGGACCGAATCGACACATGGGAACTCCTGCCAGGCTTCGGCGGGCACCAGCCCGGCTGCTACGTTCAGGTATCCGTGATGGTTGACAAGCGACTGATAGCAGCTACCTGGTGGTTCGTCGACGCGCACGGCAACGAAGCCCGGCCGGGGTATCGCGAGACCACCGACGGCTACAAACAGAACCTGAAGGAGCATCCCCCGGGCGACCCGGCCCGGTTGCCCGAACCAGAGACCTTTCGCCTCGGCGACCTGCCGGCGATGAAGCCCACCACTCAACTGACGACGCAGCCGGCGACCGCCCCCTAGCGCCCCGCGCCCCACGCTCCGCGCGGCGCTCCGCGCCACGGTGTGCCACAGCCACCCCCGGCGCGACCGTGTGCCACAGCCACCCTCGGCGCGACCGTGTGCCACAGCCGCCCTCGGCTGTGTGTGCGACACACCTGTTTTTCGTAGGAGCGGTCTCTGACCGCGACCGCACCCTACCTGTCCGTTGAAAAAGGAGACAGGCACCTCGCGGGAGCGCGTTTTCAAGGCCGGCAGCGGGGTTGGGCTCGGAGCCAGTCCCCTTTTTCAACGGACTCCTACGCCACCCACGTCTCGCGAATGTCGACGACCCGCCAGCCGTCGTCCGCCAGCTCCAGCGTGAAGTCGAACCCCTGCGCATCGAGCCCCGAGCGCACGTAGCCGACAGAGAGGACCCACCGGCCCAAGTCGTCCTGCACGGCTCGCTCGACCAGCAGCCCCATTCCGATCTCGCCCGTCTCCCGGTGCTTCGGCGTGCCCGCCGGCAGCGCCGGGTCCGACCGCTCCGCCTCCTCCGGCGGATACACGGACACGCCGAGCCGCTCTGCCAGCGCCGCGCGTAACTCCGGCACCTCTTCGGCATCCATCACGTCGCTTGCCACTTCCAGGAAGACGACGCGTCCGCGTCCGACCGCGTAGATGTGCTCCAGCACCGTCGCCACGCCCACCGGGTCAACCCGAGACCGCTCCTGCGGGCAGACCGGCATCCCAAGAACACCCGCGGTCTCGCCAAGATAGTCGGGCAGGCACACGCATCCTGTGCTGATTCCGACGCACAAACACGTCGCCGCGGCATTCACCTGCGTAGACAGCCATGTCCACATAGGCGATCACCTTCGGCATCTTCTGCCAGGCCGACCTCGCCACAAGTACATGCGTCGACTCCGCGTGTCACCGCCGATACTCGAGGCCCTTTTCAGGGGGCTCGCCGTAGAGCTCCGGGTACTGGTACTTCCCGCGCTCGTTCGGCGCCTTATCCTCCTCAACTTCAATGCGATGTGCTTCTGCGTAGGGATCGTGACGAATGCCTGTCACCTGCCACGACACCTTCACGTTTGGCTTGTCCGTCCGGATGACAAAACTGTTCTCCTCGATTTCCTTCACAACGATCGCCTGCGCGAATTGGCCGATGGCAGTCAGTTGGTAGCGGAAGTCGCGGTTGAGGCCCTCGAACCACGGCTCCAATTGGATCGTTGCATAGCCCTCGGCGTCTGTGACGACGTTCCCGTTGTAGATGTTCATCATGTCCGGCGACTCAACGAAGGAGTGGGACAGATACCGGTTGGCCGGGTCGAGCGGATGGTCGATCTTGAATGACCCGGCGCTCTTGGAGAGTGTGCCGTTGACGTGCATGTCACCATTGCTGTACATGGCGTAGCCGGTACCGCTTGTGTTCCGGCCGTAGACGCCATAGCCACCGGGACTCTGCGTACGGCCGTAAACACCGTACCCCACACCCGAACTGCCGGTATGCGAGCCATAGACACCGCGCCCACCCGTCGAGTAGCCGCTCACACCATACCCACTGGTACCGGCGCCTTGATTCGCCCCGACCACGGCTTCGCCGCCGGGATGGTTTGTTTTCGCATACATCGCAGAATATCGATCAGTGGTAACAAAGAGTTTCTCCTCGGTGGTTGGATCGCCTCCGATTCCGACCGCACCCACGTTATCTATGCTTCCATCGCCGATGATGACGTTACCGGCGTTCGAATTGGCGATGTCGGCCCCTCGGGCTAACCAGTGCGTTTCACCCGCATCATCGCCGGCCGGCGCCCAGTCCGTTCCATTCCACTTCAGCACGTGCCCCGCGGACGCGCCCATTTGATGAATCTTTCGGCCCATCAAGGTGCGATCGGCAATGTCGGCGTTCATTACCTGCCCATCGGCGATCTCATCTGTTCGGACACTGCCGGTGGAAAGGTCGTCAGCACTCAGCGAGTTGTTGGCGACCTTGCTGCTGTCGACGCTATCCGACGCGAGCTTGTCGCGCGTCGCCGCTCCGTTAGCGAGGTCGGCCGTCATGACCTGAGCATCCTGAATCTTGTCGCTCGTCACCGCGTCGGCGCCGATCTTGGAGTTCGTCACCGAGCCGTTGGCGAGCTTTGCCGTTGTGACGCCCACGTCGGCAAGCTTGGTTGTGCTTACCGCCCCGTCCGACAACTTCGCGGACGTGATGGCGCCATCCTGGACCATCCCCGTCGTGATCGCGCCCGTCTGACCCTCGTTCACGAACCGGCCGTCTGCCCAGGTCGCATCTACCGACACCGAGTCTTGCGCCACGCTGATCCCCGTCCCCTGGCCAACATGCAGGCGTTTTTCGATCCCGACCGTCTCGAGGGTCAAGCCGTCCCCCGCCCCAACGGTCATGCCGCCGTCCGGCCCCGTTTGATCGGGTGCCCACGCGATCCCGGAACCGTTGAACTTTATGACGTACCCCGGCGTGGCTCCCGATGGGTCAATGTTGCCGAGGGTCACCCCGCGATTCGCGATGCTGAGCGTTACATCGCCGGACGTACCCCCGCCCGCCAGGCCAGAGGCGACGTTTACGGCAGTAATGTCGCCAATCGGAAACGCGACATCGGCCGGCTGGATCGTGCCATCAGCGATCTGGCCACTGGTCACCGCGCCAGCCGCCAAATCGGCGCTGCCAAGCGACCCGTCGGCTACCTTGCCTCCCGTGACCGCGCCGTCCACAATCATGCCAGTCGTGATCGCCTCGGCCTCGTTCTTCTCCACGAGGCCGGGCCGAGTGGAATCGTCGTACCGTTCGATCTCTTCATTTGCGATCTGTCTCGCTTCTTCTGCCTCCAAGATGGACAGCAGATCCTCTGGGATGCATGGGCCGGACTGCCCCATCACGAGGGCACCGAGAACCGTCAGCACGAACAACCCTTTGCGCGATTTCATGAGCACTCCTCCAGTGTTTCGGTGCGTCAGAACCCCGGTCGCACCCGCGCACGCGCGCGGGTGTCGCCGACCGCGCGGCCCGGTCGGAACCACAAACCACGTGCGTCGTCGGCGTGCGGCGAGCGCAGAGATTTCGACGCTTTTTTACATGGGGGTTCACGGTTCGGGGTTCAGGGTTCAGGGGGCGCGGAGCGGGGAACGGGGAACGGGGATCGGGGAGCGGGGAACGGAGACCTGCGTGAATCTGCGTAATCTGCGGATTCAGGGTTCGGGGTCAGGACGCGCGCAGAATCACGCGTAAGGATCTGCCCCACCACCACTTGCGCGTCGGCCGGCCAGCACCGTCCCGGGCACACGGCCCCCTCGACCGCTCAGCCCGTTCCCTGATCTGCGTGAATCTGCGGAATCTGCGGATAAGTCCCATTCAGGGTTCGGGGTTCAGGGTTCAGGACGCGCGCAGAATCACGCGTAACGATCGGTCGCACCGCCACTTGCGCCTCGGCCGGCCGCCCGGCCTTGACGCGCTCTGTCACGTGTCACGTGTAACCTGTCACGCCGGGACATGAGATGCTCAAGCTCTCCTCCGGGCAGACGCTGGCCGGCATGGTCAGCCAGCCACGGCCGGCACGGTGCCGAGCCACGGCCGGCACGGTGCCGAGCCACGGCCGGCACGGTCAGTCGAGCCACGGCCGGCATGGTCACCGGCGACGTGAACGGCGACGGCCGCGACGACGTGATCAGCTTCGTGCAGCGGCGGGCCGAGATCAGCGTGTGGGGGCTGGACGGCCCGTCGGTAGAATCCGCGCAGTGGAAACAGGTCGTCCACGTGCCGACCGGCTCCTACAGCGGCCAGTCGCGCGTGTTCCCGATCGTCGTGCCATGCAACCTGGACCACGACGGCCTGGCACTCAAGTATTCCGACGCCGAGTACCGGCTGGTCTTCACCGAGCCGGTCATCATGGCGGCCCTGGCGGCGGCCCCCTGCGGGCCCTGTCGGGGCTCCTGGGATCGGGCCACGGATGCATTTCTTCGAACGCGACAGGCGGCGGTACGCACAGTTTGAGCGTCTGCGGCAGGAGCCGGGGCTGGTGCACGCGTTCTCCACCCG
>Ga0209172_10006943_pt1 | contig 12131 bp, 9 predicted proteins | sample LarsenN4metaG_FD_184113 | JGI IMG/M metagenome (GOLD analysis project Ga0209172, IMG submission 184113) | Hot spring sediment bacterial and archeal communities from British Columbia, Canada, to study Microbial Dark Matter (Phase II) - Larsen... ... | reverse complement strand
CAGCGTATCGGAGATTAGATGTAACCACACCAGCCCTGGCTTCCACAGGTAGCAATGCCCGTGAGGCATAAATCCGTCTGAAGAAAATATCTCACTTAGGAATTCAGGCATATAGTCCCCCATTGTACTACTTGTTCCATCCCCCGGTAATCGCAGGCCCTGGGTTCAGACCTATCTTGGATACACCTTTTAGGGGCTTAATTCCCTCAATGAATCGATCAGCGGAGTGAGGGCCAACAATAGAAAATAAGCATTAACTGTTATAGTCGTGAAACAAGATTATACCATAAAGTTGAATCACAGGATAAGAATTTTCCTGAACCGTTTGGTATTCACGATTGGGGAATTATAGGCAATGATGCGAGTCCATAAGATTGAATGTTTAATGGGAACTAATAGAGCAGAATGCGGATAAGTCCTTCGCCTCGCTGTGGGCGAAGCTTGAATGTGTGATCTTCGCCATATCCTTTGGTCTTTATCCGTTTGTCATCGAGGGGAAACCGACTGGCAAGGTAGTTCCTCACCGCCACGGCTCGGGCTCGTGAAAGTTTGAGATTATTCTCTCGCTCGCCTATTCTGCTCGTGTAGCTTTCGATGACCACCAGCGAGTCAGGATGGTCAAGCAAGTACTCTCCAATCCGGTTCAGCTTCTTCTCATTCTCTAGCTTTGCGTCCGCATCATCGGCGTCAAAAAGCTCACTGGCCTGAAAAGTAAACCCCCGAGCCGTTCTATCGGACGGTGGAGTTTGCAGCTCGTTTTCAGTCAGTTCAAGCTCGCTCCAGTAACCGCGATCTCTGAAGAAACCGCGCAAAAGGAAATTGTGTTTAAGCGCTTCCATCACCTCGCTGAAGTTGACGGCGCCCTCCCGCAAAGCGGCAAGAGTAGAAGGAATTCCCTCTCCGTTTTCATCGCCTTTGAGCAAGGAGCCCAGTGGCCCCTGTCCTGAATTTATATCGTTGATCAGGGTTTCCAGATTCTGAGATGAGCGTTTGGCAGAGGCCAAAGTATCTTTGAGATCGCGATAGACCTGCTCATCCTTGAGCAGTCTGCCTATAGTCCCCTGCCCCTGTTCCAGGCCGGCCATCACTTGTTGAAGCGATGCTGTTCCGCGCCTGGCGCTGGCGACTGTCTGCTCCAGTTCTCTATAGAGCGTCTCATCGCTGGCGAGCTTGCCCAGTGTGCCGCGCCCGCGCCTGATGTCCATCGCCACAGACTCAAGGCCGGATGTAGCGCGCCGCGCCGAAAACAGCACTTGCTGGACATCCCGGTAGAGCCGATCATCATTAATGAGCCTTCCTACGCTGCTCTCGCCTTCATTTATTTTGCGCGCAATTTCGCCCAGAGTCTGTAATGCGTTATTAGCACTGTCAACGGCGCGCGCGGCCTGATCAATAATCTTGGTGTAATCTACCGGCTCCCGGCTCAGTATTATATCTCCATCCTGCGCACTTGCAGCGCCTGGACTGCCGGGCGCGATGCCTATGTACTTGCGTCCCAGCAGCCCTTCAGTCTCTATATGAGCCACACCGTCTTTCTTTATTAACCTCTGGACATCGCCATCGAGCTTCATAACTACCGTGACCTTCTCTGCCGGCGTAGGGGGCAAACGTATCTCTTCGACAATCCCTTTCTGAACGCCTGAAACACGCACAGGGGCCCCCTCTTCTAACCCTGCCACATCGGGAAATTGTGCTTGCAGTTTGTACGAAGAAGCGAAGATGAGTTCGCGCTGGCCTACGAGAAAGACACCCACGAAGAAGAGCGCGATGCCAATGACAATGAATATACCCAGTCGGACATGAGGCACTGATCCGGTCATGATTTAACCCCCTCGGGAAAATAGTTCGATACGCTGCTGAGCGAAATCTTCATGGCAGAATTATTCTGGAGGATTTCAATGTTCTGCCATGAAGATTTCGGCCTTACTCCTCAAGAAAACCTTCAGCAAAGAACTGGCGGACAAACTCGTTTCGGCTGTGGCGCATGTGATCGAAGCTGCCGCTATCGGCCACTCGCCCTTCATGCAGCAGCGCTATCTCATCTCCGATAACCTGCGCGCTCACAAGATCATGAGTCACAGTAATCGAAGTCACCTTCAACTCTTCTTTCAACCTGACGATCAGGTCATTGATCTCCCGGGCGGTTATTGGATCAAGGCCAGTTGTAGGCTCGTCATAGAATATGATCCGTGGGTCGAGGGCAATCGCTCGCGCCAGTCCAACGCGCTTGCGCATGCCGCCGGAAAGCTCGGCAGGCATCTTATCAGCATCGCCTTCGAGTCCCACCTGCCTGAGTTTCTCCATAACTCTATCTTTGATCTCATCCGGTTTGAGGCGAGTGTGCCGCCGCAGAGGGAAGGCAACGTTCTCTGCAACAGTCATCGAGTCGAAGAGGGCTGCTCCCTGAAAGAGGAACCCCATCCGCTTGCGCACCTCATTAAGCTGCTCGACATCGAGCCCGGTAATCTCCTGCCCATTAATTCTCACCTCTCCTCTGTCAGCTCTGTATAATCCGACGATGATCTTGAGCAGCACGCTTTTGCCTGTTCCGCTGCGGCCCAGGATCACAAGGTTCTCTCCCTTCTCAACCTTCAGGCTCACCCCTTCTAAAACCTTCTCCTCGCCAAACGATTTATACAGATCCCTCACTTCTATCATGGCTCACCCAAATATGAGATAAATGAGTTTGACCAGGATCACATCTGCTACTATGACCAGCAGCATTGACAACACGACTGAGCGAGTGGTCGCGCGCCCGACTTCGGCGGTGCTGCCGCGCACATTCATCCCCTGATAACAACTGATTAGGCCGATGATCAGACCAAAGATTGCGCTGCGCAGGGTGTGAGGCACAAAATCTTCTATCCTGATATACCTGAACCCTTCTTCCAAGAACAGCGCGAGCGGAATCCGGTTGATTATATAGCCGGTGAGAATGCCGCAAGCATCGGCAAACAGCGTAAGCAGCGGAAGCGCCACTGTCAGCGCCAGGACGCGCGTAAATACAAGCAACTTGAGAGGGTCGATAGCCGATACCTGAAGCGCGTCTATCTGCTCGGTCACTTTCATTGCCCCCAGTTCGGCCCCGATTCCTGAGCCGACTCGCCCGGCCACTACCAGAGCAGTAATGAGTGGCCCCGACTCCTGAATCATAGAGAAGACGATGAGCGATGGGATGAGCGATTCTGCGCCGAACCGCTCAAGCGTATCTTGAGTGTGCAGCGTGAGCACAGCGCCAATAGCCGCGCCCGCCAGGGCTACCAGCGGAATCGACTTGGTGCCAATCTCATCTAACTGCCTGAGCAGCTCGCGCGCTTCAACTGGGGGCCTAATGGAGCGTTTGAACAGTCGCCCAGAAAAGACCGCTACTTCACCGAACCAGGAGAAGAGTGTCAGCGCACCAGAAGCATGTTTATGACCTCTTGCCGCCATCTCTATTGGCCAACCTTGTTAGATTGGATTTTTTTCATACGGAAGTGGTTTTCTAAGAGCGCGTCCAAAACGCAGCCACCGCAGATGGTAAAGAAAAAGATCCGTCATCCGTCCAACGTCGGAGGTTGGACATAGTTACTCTGTGACTGTGTGGCCATAACTTAGTCCTTTTTGCCTTCTGCCCCCTTAATCCTATGTTCTATTTCAAGACGGGAGCAATGTAGCGATTGACCTCGATGTTGCTGTCACGATCAACACGCGCTAATATTTTCACTAAGCTATATGGTTGAGAAGCGCATAGAGACTACAGACAATCTTGATCTGCTTCTTGAGGTGCTGCCTCATCACATCAGGGAAAAGCTCATTGAAAATGACCGGTTGGAGAAATTGATTGAAGTAGTGCTGGATCTGGGAAGGGAGCCGGAGGCGCGCTTTCCCGGCCAGGCAGTTTACCTCGGCAATGGGCTGGTAACCCGCGAGGACCTTCATCACGTCGTCAGTCGCGTTGGCGCCTTCACCAAAGACAATCGCGCAGGCATCGAGCGAACATTGCACCGGATCTCGGCCATGCGAAATCGTCTGGGCGAGATAGTAGGATTGACCTGCCGCGTCGGGCGCGCCGTGTTCGGCACAGTTGAAATTATCAGAGATGTAGTTGAATCAGGCAAGAGCATCCTGCTGATGGGAAAGCCGGGGGTCGGCAAAACTACCCTTCTGCGCGAAGCTGCTCGCGTGCTGGCAGATGATCTCAATAAGCGAGTCATAGTAGTTGACACTTCCAACGAGATTGCGGGAGATGGCGATGTGCCTCATCCGGGCATCGGCCGCTCGCGCCGCATGCAGGTACCCTCGCCCGAAATGCAACACGCAGTGATGATCGAAGCGGTGGAGAACCACATGCCCGAAGTGATAGTCATCGATGAGATTGGCACAGAGGCTGAAGCCCTCGCCGCGCGCACTATCGCCGAAAGAGGCGTGCAGTTGATTGCTACTGTGCATGGCAACACCCTTGAAAACCTGATGAATAACCCCACCCTGGCAGACCTCATCGGCGGCATTCAACCCGTTACTTTGAGCGATGAAGAGGCCAGACGGCGGGGTACCCAGAAGACAGTGCTGGAACGCAAAGCCCCTCCAAGCTTCGATATTCTTATCGAGATTCAGGACAAGGACCGATTCGCCCTCCACCACAATGTAGCATCAGTGGTTGATTCAATATTGCGAGGCCACATTCCCAGACCCGAGATAAGGGTGCGACAGGAAGGAGGAGAATTTGAAACCATAGAGGAAGCCGAAGAGATTCTCCTTGAGCAACCTCGGAGGCGGCGTGAGGCTGCGCGCAAGAATCACCGGAAGACATTGCACATCTATCCTTATGCCATTTCGCGTGACAAGCTCGACCGTGCTATACGCGATCTCGGCGTCCCGGTCCTTATCACAGCCAACCTGAACGAGGCCGATGTGTTATTGACTCTAAAATCTCACGCCAAGCGGCAGCCGCAGAAGCTCCGTGAGGCAGGATTAAAGAACGTAGAGACCCGGACAGTCAGGAGCAATACAGTGACTCAGATCGAGAATTTCCTGCGCGACTATTTCGACCTGGAAGATGGAGATAGAGAGCACCAGGATGCCTTGACTGAGGTAGAGTCGGCAGTGACAAAAGTCTACAGCAGCGGCAAACCGGTTGAGCTGCGTCCACAACCCCCTTCCGTGCGTCGTCTCCAGCATCAGCTTGCCGAAAGCTACGGCCTAACAACTCAAAGCAAAGGCTCCGAACCCAAACGGCGAGTGGTAGTCTATCCAGTGTAATCGAATGAGAGAATGGGGGAATGGGAGAGTGAGGGAAAGACGCTACATCTCTCACTCTCCCACAGAAGGAAGGCAAAAGTAAAAAGGCAAAAAGCTCCCATTCCCCCCACTCTTCCCACTCCTTCTGCTTTCTGTGAAGTTTATAGGTCCCCTGGCCGATACAGAAAGCTGGAGGGGAACATGGTACCAGCGGAGAGACGCAAATACAGGAGATTTAACACTCTTCTTCCGGCCCGCGTCAGAGCATTCTGGGGCCAGCAGAAGAAAGGCGTGGGGGCACTTGCCGCAATCTCTGCTTCGGAGGAGCGCTGCTCTTGATGGAGCAGCCCCTGGCAGAAGGCATGGTTGTCGTAGTCGCCATCAATTTCGAGAGTCAGGTAGGGTTTGCTTGTGAAGCGATAGTTAAGAGATGCGAGAAATCAGCCGAAGAGAACTGCTATCGTATCGCTCTATCCTTCCTTGATATTGACTATGATGCGCGCCAGCTTATTCAACGGTACGCTCAGGGCAGTCAAACGGGTTTTATACTCACCAGGAGTTCTTCAATAGCCAGATTGCGGGATCTTCATCGAAGCGTTCTGAGTTTCCAATGAAGCTAGATACCGTCGCACCAGCTCATACTTGTCAACATAAACAGACGTCTCTGCCGGCAAGGCATAGACGGCGCGGCGCGATTTGTAGCGAGTGCGTTCTCTGCGAGCCACCGTAGGTGAGCTTTTCTTACCTTTAAGGCGCGCGGTCCTGGCGCTGCGGCGAGTAGCTTTCACTTTGCGCCCCGATCGCGCGCTACTCTGCCTGCCACTCCAGCTTACTTGTTGTATGTAGCGAGATACATCATTATAGTCTGCCAGCGTTGCGTAACTTGGCGCATCACCATAGCCCACAGAGTTGGCAGTATGGTTAATCACAGTGGGTACCTTTCCGACCAGGCCCTCTCGGCGAGCAAGCGCCCTGGCCGCTTTGAGCCCTCCATTATAGGCTGCCGCAAGCAACCTCTTTTTAGCTTCGGGAGTCAGGCTATCGCCGTATAGCGAATTAAGAGAAGCGAGATTCAAATCATTAAGCAGGATCATAGCCATGATCGCATTCTCAACATTGCGCATCCCTTCAATGAAATCAGGTATAAGACCGGCGCTCGCGTAGTTTGCTCTGATCATGTTATAGCTGCTGCGTATGAACTGGGCGAGGCCAAAGGCATTGGCAGAGCTGCGCGAATAACCGTAAGAATCATCGCCATTGAGGGCCAGTGTGACCAGGACTTTATTTACAACATAATCCACGCCTTTGAGCTGCATCTCCGACGGAGTGATGTGCTCGATGATTATAAGAATCTGGATCAGCTCAGGATCGATTACTTCTGTCACCGGCAGCGATGGAAATGCGCGGGAAAATACATTGAGTTTCACCCTAGCTCGTGCATCAAGGTCTTTGAGCCGCTGAAATCCTTCCTGGATTACCGCCGGCTCGACGAACCGATGGCAGTAAGGGGTATATATCGCCGCAGTGACCCCAGGTTTATCAAAAGCGTTAAAGAGCAGTTGTTTGACGGCGACAACCCTTCCCTGTTCCGTATCGAATTCTGTGTTGACTCCGTTCTCCTCATTCATTGTCACTTGATAACCGGGAGTAGTAACGGCGAAACTGTCGCCTGTCTTGAGACCGCGAACTATTTCAAGCTCTCCCGTATCATCGCGCAGCACAACCATTGCGATCTCTTGCGACACTACTCCGTATATGGGCGCCTGGCGATAAGTGCGCCGACGCACTTTGACTCTACGATAGCCGGTTACCCCGCGGACGTAGTTAAGCGGGATGGCTTGCAACATCTCGCGTCCGAGCTTTACCTTCTCAAGCAGGTCGCTCGCCTGATTGCCGGAAGCATAAACACTGACAGATTCTCCGCAGGCAGTTATAAAGACAAAGAACAAGAAGACAGCGGCGATTCTTTTCATCCTCGATCTATTCCCATAAGTAAATTGAGCGCCTGGCCAGCAAGACTCGGCTGCTGCTGAAGCATCAATGCTATAACCGATGTAGAACGGGCAATTGACGCCTTATTTCGCAAAATAGCCGCGCCGCGTGCGAACCACTGTATCCGGTCTGGAGGTCTTCACCTTGATCTGGCGCCAGCTTCCATCAAGCACGCTATTGCTGGGGCTGTAAGCCAGACTGTAGATTGTGCGCAGCTCGGCGGCAATCTTCCCGTACACGCCTTCAATATCTTCAAGCCGGGCAGCGCGAAAGAGGGTGCCCCCTGACACTTCGGCCAGTTGCCTAAGTTGCTTTTCGGCAATTTCCGTCTCCCTCTTGATACGAGAAAGCGCGCTGCTCGCCATCGCCGTAGATAGCTCTGATTCATTGCTGAGGAAGACGGGATATACTATTGCATCCGATTCAAGCACGCCGAGCAGAAGATTAGAGAACGGCAAGACCGAGCCCGGCCGCCGCGACGGATCTCGCAGCCCTGCCTCGTCAGAGCCAATGGAATTATCTCTGCCATCAGTTATAACCACTACAGCATTGCGCTGCCCTCGAACTTTGCCCAGCTCTTCAATGAGCACGTAGGCCAGCGCGTCATAAAACGAGGTGCCCCCCAGAGGGGGCTGCATATTATTGATGAGACTGCGCAAGCGATCGCGATCATCTGTCAGCGGCGATACGACAGTCACATCGCGGGCGAAGAGCACAATGCCGACCTTATCCTGCGCCCCCACTGCGTCAATAAATTTGAGCGCTGCATTGCGCACCAGATCAAATTTAGAGCGTGTGCTGCCGCTGGCATCGAGCAGAAGGACGAGGTTGAATGCCGTAGTAGAAGGGGCAAAATGGCTGATCTCTTGCTGCGTCGCATCTTCTTCGACGCGGAAATCGTCTGCGGTCAAGCCCGGCACCGGCCTCCCGTTCTTATCATAGACACTGACATTCAGGTTGACTATCTGAGTGCCCAGCTTGACCGAATCCTCTTCCGATTTTGCATCGACCGCTACAGGAGGCGAGCCCGGTCCGGCGTCGGTCGATTCAGGAATCTCCTTGAGTCGCGGCTCGATGCGCCTGATAGCTTGGCCCATAGAACCGAATTTGCTGCGGGCGATCACTTGCGCTGCATGAGAGAGCGGCTGCGGCCCATCTCCCCCCATAGTCACTCTGTCGGACATCAACCAGCTCCCCAGCTCAACCCAGCCGTTGAGCGTCCTCACTCTCAGCTTAATATCCCCATTGCCCCTTCGCCCTCTCAGATTAACGGGCAGAGGCTGGCCAGGGATGCGAGACCCCATCGGGGTCCCCGGTCGGATGGTCATGGCCGGACGCGGAATGCGCTCCAGTTTGGGCCCCGAATAGCGCGCCATCCCCTCTTCCCACAGCAGGTCCATATCAGCATTATCGAGCGGCACATCCAGGTGAACATTGGCAGTCACGGTCTCGACGGCGACCGCCGCTACCTGGCCATGAACCTGCACCGTACCTTCATCAGACTTCAGCTTGAGAGCCACTCCGCGAGGGATGCTGAGATGCAAGTCTATGCCTTTAGTCTCATCGAGAGGACGGCAATTGACCGTCAGCTTGGCGCGCTCGGAGCGGATACGCAGCTCGGATTCTCTTATAGGAGTTGACGGGCGCACGGCCTCAAGCAACGCTTCCGCCTTATCCCAGACTTCGATCAGGATGCGCCCGCCGCGATTCTCTACCTGCACTTCGCTCACAGACGATAGTGGGAATCGCCGCTCCATTACCTGCGGCTCAGGTATGGCCAGATCCGGTGGAGGCACTGCTTTAGTTCTCGATTGGTACGCCAGTAATTGTCCGGCAAACAGGGGAACCAGCAGCAGCCATATTAGAACTCTTTGCATTGTATGTCGTCCGTCCTAATGTCTGACGGTCAGACGCAGGACGTCTGGGGCAGAGGCCCCCCGTACTGCCACAGGGAAGCCCCTCAGGGGGCTAGAATTCGCCACTCAGACAGATGAGAGAGACATAGCAGCGCCGGAATTTGCTATCTCACCAGGCGCAAGCAGGAGATCACTGCTGACCCAGCGGCGCAAAGTAACCGGCCTTTGCGTGCACTTTAAGTTTGGGCCCTTTCTCAACGCCATTAACCTCTACCTTGATCTTCCGCCACTGGCCATCACGTGCAGCATTGGTTGAGACATAACCGATGCTGTATTGTTGTCTGAGTTCGGTCGCTATCTGGCCACAGAGAGACTCAAGAAAAGATGCTGACATCACGGTGAAGCTGCGCCCGCCGGTCAGGCTGGATATCTGCCTCAGGATAGACAGGCCCGCTTCTTCGAACATATCGTGATAGCCTGTCGGGTCGGGCAGCCCGATGGTGTAAACCTGGATGCCCGCCTCCTTCAGCAGCTTGCGCAATTCACCATAGGTGTAACGCGAGCTATTGTCCTGACCATCGCTGATGACCAGAAGAGCGCGCCGTTTGTAGCGCCCCTGACGCACCTTCTCAATCCCCCAGTAGGTCGCATCGAACATAGCCGTGCGCCCCTTAGCCCGCATAAATGGCATGTAGCTGATGAGCGTCTCGCCATCGGCATACTCGGCCAGGAGTTCGGGCCTGTTGTTAAAAGCAATGGCAAAGAACTCATCTTCCGGATTGCTCTTCTCGACGAAGCGGCGGACGGCTTCGCGCGCGCGGGCAATCTTGTTTCTCATGCTGCCCGATACGTCGAGGATGATGCCCACACTCAAAGGCGCGTCCTCACTGGCAAAGAAGCTCACTGACTGTTTGACTTTATCTTCATAGATCTCGAACTTATCTCGATCAAGGCCAGTAATGAACTTCCCCATGTGATCGGTGACGCTAACTGTGAGCGTGACCAGCTCCGTCTTCAGACGGATCTGCTGATCCGGCGATGCGGCAGGAGTCGGCCCCGGAGTCTGTTCTCTGAGGCCCTCCTGACTCGTCTGTTCCTGAGCTGAATCAGATCGATCCAAGTCAAGAATTGCTGAATGAACTCTCCCCTGCGGAAGAGTCAGCCCAAGAAGAAGCAGGGCTAAGACAAAAACTCTGACGAAAGACAAGTGATTCATAATGTTTTTGCGCTGTTTCCTCAGCATATTGTCACTTCCTTCAATGTCGAGGATTTGCCAGGCCAATCTCTTAGATTTAGGCGATTGTGTACTTCTAGACAATTGTATTTTGTATTCATCGGCGCAAAATATCAAGTCCGAAATTGACAAAATGTTTTAACGCCCACCGCTCCCCATAATTATTGGTGTAAAATCTCCAACTGTTGGTTGCAGCAGCAACCGGCCCGGTGAAAGGAGAATCTATGCGACTTCCGAATAGCATTGCAAATATCAATCACATATCCAGTAGCAGCAACCGGCCCGGTGAAAGGAGAATCCATGCGACGAACCGCTATTATAGCTCTCAAGAAAAATACTTTTCCGTTTGGGCACAAATACTTCGGACGCTCAGCGCCCTCAAAACAGGTTACTTTTCCGCAAATACTTCGGACGCTCAGCGCCCTCAAAACAGGTTATTTTTCCCGCAAATACTTCGGGCGCTCAGCGCCCTCAAAACAGGTTACTTTTCCGCGCAAATACTTCGGGCGCTCAGCGCCCTCAAAACAGGTTATTTTTAGAATTGTTTTGAGGGCGCTGAGCGCCCGAACCGACGGCAATCTTTTTCTTAAACTCTATAGAAGGCCTGCTCTGATTACGCTCGCCTTATGCTTGCTGGCGAGCTTAATATCCTATCCGCTTTCGGCAAGCAATCAAGCCCTTGCCCGGCGGCCTGATAAGAATCAGCCGGAGCCGATCGAAAAACAGACTCAAGCTCTGGCCGCCCGATTCATAGAGAACGTCTCTGCGCTCGCTCAGGGCGCTAACTCTCAGGAGAGAGGCTCAGCAATCGAACGGCTGCTTGACTCCATAAGTGTCCCTCATCGTCGGGAGCCATTTGCCAGTGGCGAGATAAAAGGGATCAATATTATCGCTGAAATCGGCGGGCAAAAATCAGGCGTGCGTCGCCGCTTGCTGCTGGGGGCGCACTATGATCGGGTGAGCGTTGGGCAGGGCGCCGTCGATAACGCTTCGGGAGTCTCTGCCGTCCTTGAGCTGGCGCGCGCGTTCAAGGGGGCCCCATTGAAGAACTTCTCCCTGAGCACAGCTTTCTTCGATCAGGAGGAAGCAGGGCTTGTCGGTTCGCGCAAATTCATAGAGCAGCATCGCGAAAATGGGCTTCCCGATCTCTATATAAATTTCGATGTCTTCGGCTACGGCGATAAGCTTTATGTGATGTCGCTGCAAGGGAACTCTCCCAGCGCAACTGCGATGCGCAAGATCGCCGCGCGATTCAGGTTCCCGATCGAGATCACCAGCGAGTACCCGCCCAGCGATCATCGTAGCTTCATCGCCGCCGGCGTGCCGGCGTTATCCATCAGCATTATTGAAGCAGCGGAAATCCCTTTGATCAAAGAGATATTTCTCCGGCAGAAGCAGCCGCAAACACAGCCGCGCATAATGGAGATCATTCACACAGCGGAAGACACGCCTGACAAGATAGATAGTCTGGCGGCAGCGCGGGCGCTGCTTGTGGTTGAGAGGGTGATACGAGAGATCGACCGCAGTGCGCGCTATAGACCTTGAAAAAGATTGTGGTCAACTCGGGCGGTTTTGCTGGCGCCCGACGCCCGAAGTTCTTGTGCCAGCAAAATAATGCCAAAATAAAAGCCAGTTGGTTCGGGCGTGCAACGCCCTCAAAACAAATTAAAAATAGGGCGGTTTTGCGGCAGAAGATCCCGGTCGAGGAACCGGACGATCTCCTCCCCTCAAAACAAATTAAAAATAGGGCGGTTTTGCTGGCGCCCGACGCCCGAAGTTCTTGTGCCAGCAAAATAATGCCAAAATAAAAGCCAGTTGGTTCGGGCGTG
>Ga0209172_10006939_pt1 | contig 12142 bp, 12 predicted proteins | sample LarsenN4metaG_FD_184113 | JGI IMG/M metagenome (GOLD analysis project Ga0209172, IMG submission 184113) | Hot spring sediment bacterial and archeal communities from British Columbia, Canada, to study Microbial Dark Matter (Phase II) - Larsen... ... | reverse complement strand
CAGGAAGCGTTGTTTCACCCTGCCGCCGGATTTCCCTACTCCCACCCGCGGCGGGATCAGCTTTTCATGACGGGCCGGCGGCAGGTAAGAGCCAACCATAACTGTGGATAGAGTGCACGGAGCCCTGGACTCTTCGACGGGGTCCTGATCTCCTCCTTGTTGTCCTGTGTCAGCGCCCGAGCGTTTAGGAGCGTCGGCAACGGATATCCACAACTGTGGACAATTCTGTGGACAAGCTCCACCGATGGTGCGGTGGGGTATGGATTTTCGGTAGGTCAGAGGCGCGATACCGCGCGACGGGAGATGAGCAGCGGACCTCCCGGGCCGGCAGATCTGTGGACAGCACCCGCGCATGTTGACAGGTTATCCACAGGCGCCGGCCCGGTCCCGGTTTGGTTGAAGGACATAGTGCCCTGTGATATAGTTACTCGCGCCCTAAAGAGTGTTCCTCGCGGCGAATTCGCTGATGAAACGCACCTACCAACCCAAACGCCGCCGGCGACGGCGCGTCCACGGATTTCTGGCGAGAATGCGCTCTCCCGGGGGCCGGCGAGTCTTGAAACGGCGAAGGGCGAAGGGGCGGCACAGAACAACGGTTTGAAGCCGTGCGTGGGGTCCGGCGGAAACGCCGTCCTGCAGGCCACAGCCTGACCAATGGTGAGGAATTCCAGGCCGTCTATCGTGCCGGCAGGCGATTTGTCTTTCCCGTTGGCGTCGTCTTCGTGCTTCCTCGCGATGATGCGCGCCTGCGCCTGGGCATTCCGACCGGGCGGCGGCTGGGTAGTGCGGTCGTGCGGAACCGGCTGCGCCGGCGTTTCCGTGAGGCGTTTCGGAGTGGCACCGCCGACCTGTCTGGTGGGGCAGACGTTGTGATCGTCCCTCGGAGCCACGCCGCGGCCGCTGAATTCTCTGAGATCGTTGATGCTGTGCGCTCTGCGCTTGGTCTCGCTGGTATAAAGGGCAGTCCTGACGCGCCCAGAGGAAGCAAAATATAGCCGAGTTAAACCATTGAAAACACTATTTCTGGCACTTATAAGACTCTATCAACTAGGTATTTCGCCTATCTTGCCGCGCCGCTGCAGATTCTACCCATCGTGTTCTTCGTATGCATTTGAGGCCATTCAGACGCACGGAGCGCTCGTAGGGAGCTGGCTGGCGGTTCGCCGGGTCCTGCGCTGCCACCCGTTTCACCCCGGCGGGTACGACCCCGTGCCGTTGAGGAGAACCGGTGCTCCGACCGCTTGAGAACGTGCTGGCGGACGCCCTCGCCGTTTTCATCGGGCTGACCGGGAGCGCGGGGTGGGCAGTTATCCTGATCACGGTTCTTGTCCGGGCGATCCTCCACCCCCTGACTCGCTTCAGTCTTAAATCGATGAAGAAGATGCAGGCTCTGGCGCCACAGGTCGAGGTGCTCCGGCGGAAGTACAAGGAGAACCAGCAGCAGATGAACGTCGAGATCATGAACCTGTATCGGAGCAGCGGGGCCAATCCGTTTGGCGGCTGTCTACCAATGCTCATCCAGCTGCCGCTGCTCTACGCGTTCTATGCGGTCCTGCGCCGACCGGAGATCTTCCAGGGACAGGCGTTCTTTGGCATCCCGCTGGCGGAGGCGCCGTGCGTGGGGGTTCGCTTCATTCCGGACGCTGCATGCCTCGCGCGCCTGGTTGCCAACCCGCTGCTGGCGCTGATCGTGATCCTGGTCGGCGTCACCATGTACTTGCAGCAGCGAATGAGTGTAACCGACCCGCAGCAGGCGCGGATGTTCGTCTTCATGCCCATTCTGTTCACCGTGTTCAGCCTCAGCTTCCCGGCCGGGCTATCGCTCTACTGGATTGTGACGACGGTGCTGTACATTGGTGAGTACTACTGGGTCGTGGGCCCCACGCCGCGGCCCGTTCCCGCCGTGGCCAGACAGCGGGCGGCCAAGCCCCGCCCTCAGAGCGGAAAGGACGAGTAAGATGGCGGACCCCCGTCGCGAGACACCGGTTTCCTCTTCCCTGTCTGTGGAGGAGAGCGGGCGTACCGTGGACGATGCGGTTGCCCGGGCACTCGAAGTCCTGGGTCTGGAGCGCAGCGAGGCGACGATTGAGGTGCTTGATGAAGGGAGTCGGGGTGTCCTGGGCCTGGGCGCCCGCGAGGCGCGCGTTCGGGTTACGGCGCGTCGAGGAAGAGCCGAGGCGGTAAAGGCACTGGCCGAGGGACTGCTCGGCCTCATGGGGTTTGCGGCAGAGGTTGCCGCTCAGGAAGAGCCGGAGAGTATTCGCCTGTCGGTCCAGGGGGAGAATCTCGGGGCGCTGATCGGCAAGCACGGGCAGACGCTGAGCGCGATTGAGGCGGTCGTTGGCCTCCTGGGAGGGCGGCGGCTGGGGGCTCCGGTGAGGGTTGAGCTTGACATCATGGGCTACCGGGAGCGCCGCCGCCTGGCGCTGGAGGGGCTCGCTACCAGGACGGCCGATCGGGTCACCCGGTCTGGTCGGGAGATCGCCTTGAGTCCGATGGATTCTCGGGACCGCCGGATTATCCATGTGGCTCTTCAGGATCACCCTAAGGTAACAACCGTCAGCCGGGGTGAAGGAGACCTGCGGAGGGTCGTGGTCTTTCCCCGCGAGGGCGCCGACGTCGCAGAGCGCGAGCAATCCGAACCTGGTCCGGGGGCCCCACGTCGGCAGAGACCAAGGGGCCGGACCCGGGAACCGAGACCGCGGCAGGGCGGGACCCCCACGCCGGAAAGAGCCCGGGATAATGGCGGCGGGCACCCAAGAGGCGGAGAGCCGCGCCAGCCCAGGTATCCGGAGCGACAGTATCCGGCAGGGAAGGTGCCGGGCCGCGGGCCACGTCCGAGCAGGAGACCCTGGATGCCGTCCGGGCAACCTCAGCCGTCCGGACGGCCCGAAGGGCTGCCCGTGGACGAGGAACTTGAGGCCGAGATCGAAGCTCACCTGGAGAAGTTCCGCCGGCCCCCCCAGGAGGCCGGGGACCAGGAGAACGACGAGGATTCGCAGGACTCCAAGGAGTAACGCGGAATCCCAGGCCTTCCGCCGCAAGCGCTGAAGCTTCTCGCTGACGGCGCTGTCGCCCGGGGGATCTCCCTCGATTCAGAGAAACTTCGACGGTTCGACCTCTACTGGCAACTCCTGGATACCTGGTCGCGACGGATCAACCTGAGCACGCTCCGGGCGCCCGATGACGTGGTCAGGCTGCACTTTTTGGACTCCCTTTCCTGCCTGAGCGGGGACCGGATCAAGACCGGCGCGCGCGTGATCGACATCGGGTCCGGGGCGGGCTTTCCCGGTGTTCCCCTGAAGATTGTGCGTTCAGACCTCGCAATGACCCTTCTGGAAGCGGCGAATCGTCGCGTGGCTTTCCTGGAGATCCTCCTGCAAGAACTCGCCCTTAAGGCGATGGTTCTTCATGGACGGGCGGAGGTGCTGGGCCACTCGGCGGATCACCGGGAGGTCTACGACGCCGTCGTTTCCCGGGCCACAGCACCCGCGCCGAAGCTTGTGGAGCTGGTCCTCCCCTTCGTCATGGTCGGAGGAGTAGCTCTTCTCCCCAAGGGGGCGGGTGCCGTTCATGAGATGGCGAGGGCGGCGGAGCTCACTGAGGCGCTGGGAGGACGAGTGGAGGCCATTGATGAGGTGCAACTTCCGCGGTTTGCCGGACGGCGGTACCTGGTGGTGGTCCGCAAGGTCGCTCCGACCCCTACCGGGTTCCCCCGAAGGCCGACGGCCCTTGGACGAAGGCCTTCTAGCCGCCGGAGTGCTGCCCCAGAATCCAGGGCGCCCGGCGGGCGCGGGGGCTAATATTTCACGTGAAATGGCAGAGGAGAGGGTGATTCGCCGCCGAAAATTGCCGGAGATACCTAGTCGCCCGGCCATTGCAGCTTCGGACCATGCGTCGGACCATCGCGGTCGTTAACCAAAAGGGCGGGGTCGGCAAGTCTACCACGGCGGTTAACCTCGGGGCCGCCCTGGCGCTCGACGGAAGTCGAGTCCTAATCTGCGATCTCGATCCTCAGGCCAACGCCACCAGTGGCCTGGGAGTCCCCAAACCCACCGCAAGCGCCTCCACCTATGGGGTCTTGATCGAGGGACGCGCTCTCCATGCCGTGGTTGTGCCAACGAGAGTCCCAGGGCTTTTCGTTCTCCCCTCCAGTGCACACCTGGCCGGGGCCGAAGTGGAGTTGGTCGGGATGCTTTCCCGGGAGACCCGGCTCCGAACAGCTCTTGAGCCGGAGGCGGATCGCTACGATCTGGTTCTGCTCGATTGTCCGCCTTCGCTGGGTCTGTTGACGGTGAATGCGCTGACCGCGGCTACCGAGGTCCTTATCCCGATCCAGTGTGAATACTACGCCCTGGAAGGGCTCAGCCAGTTACTCGACTCGATTACCCTTGTGCAGCGCTTCCTGAACCCCGGGTTGGAGATCACCGGGGTACTGTTGACGATGTACGACGGGCGGACCCGACTGGCCGGGCAGGTGGCCGACGAGGTCCGCCGGTTCTTCCGCGACAAGGTGTACGAGACGGTGATTCCCCGCAGCGTTCGGCTGGCCGAAGCGCCGAGCTATGGCATGCCGGTGATGTTCTTCGACCCCGTTTCTCGCGGAGCGGAAGCCTATGTGAACCTGGCGAAGGAGGTCGTCACTCGTGGACGAGACGAGGCCGCCCTGGTCGGGCACGCCGGCTAGCGCCCGACGGCGAGGGCTGGGGCGCGGGCTCGGGGCGCTCCTGGGACGGGAGGCCTATGATGAGGGCTTGATCCGTGACCTGCCCATTAACGAGATCCGTCCCAGCCGGCTGCAGCCGCGTGGCGAGGTCGCCTCCGCCGATGTCGCCGAGCTTGCGCAATCCATCAGCGACCGCGGCGTGTTGCAGCCGGTTGTGGTCCGACCGGTCGAGGACGGATACGAGTTGGTCGCCGGGGAGCGGCGGTGGCGGGCGGCGCTGGTGGCCGGCCTGCAGGTCGTGCCGGCCGTGGTGCGGCATCTGACGGATCAGGAATCCCTGGAGGTCGCGCTCCTGGAAAACCTCCAGCGGGAAGACCTCCGCCCGCTGGAAAAGGCGCGGGCGTACCGGCGCCTGCACGACGAGTTCGGGATCACGCAAGAGCAGATCGCCGCGCGGCTGCGCAAGAGTCAGGCGGCCATCGCCAACACGCTGCGCCTGCTGCAACTCCCGGACGAGGTGCAGGAGAGCCTGGACCGGGGCCGCATCTCCGAGGGGCATGCGCGCGCTCTGCTCGGTCTCTCCACACCGCAGGCCATGCGCGACGGTGCCCGTGAGGTCGAGCGCCGCGGTCTCTCGGTCCGGCAGACCGAGGCCCTGGTCCGCCGATGGAGCCGCGGACGGATTCCCCGCCGACCGGCGGCCGGAGATCCCAACCTGCGCGCGGTGGCCGAAGAACTCTCCCTGGGTCTGCAGACGAAGGTCACCATCCAGGCGGGTCGGCGCCGGGGCCAGATTGTGCTCGAGTTCTATTCCCCCGAGGATCTGGACCGCCTGGTTGGACTTCTCCTCGGACTGGTCCGGCCACCGGAGCCACCCGGGCCACAGCACTAGCGATCAGGTCGGAGTAGGGTCGTGAACCGCGACGCCGCCTGGGCGCTGGTCTGTGAGTGGACCAGCAACCCGAACCTGCGCAAGCACATGCTGGCTGTGGAAGCGGCCATGCGGGCCTACGCCGAGCGTTTCGGCGAAGATGCAGATCTCTGGGGCGTCGTCGGTCTGCTGCACGACCTGGACTACGAGCGCTTCCCGTCGCCGGAAGCCGGCCATCCCTTTCGCGGTGTGGAGGCCCTCCGCGCCCGCGGCGTCGGAGAAACCATCACGCGCGCGATCCTGTCCCACGCCGACTACTCGGGGGTTCCCCGGGAGAGCCGGCTGGAGAAGGTGCTCTTCGCCTGTGATGAGCTCACCGGATTTCTGGTCGCGGTCGCGCTGGTGAAACCGGGGAAATCGCTGCACGAGGTGGACGTCGCCTCCGTCCGGCGAAAGCTGAAGGACAAGGCGTTTGCCAGAGCGGTCAGCCGCGACGACATCGCCCGCGGTGCCGCCGATCTGGGGCTGCCCCTGGATGAGCACATCGCGGTGGTCCTCGGGGCCATGCAGCGGATCGCCGACGCGCTGGACCTGGGACCGCCTGCCGCCACCGGAGGAGATGTCTCCCCGATTGTGGAACACCGGGAGTGACCGTCCGGGGGCGGTTCAGAAGACTCGCATGCCCGTGCTCGATGGTTTCGAAACTGTCATCGTCCTGCTCGCCGCCGTCTGCGTGTTGCTCACGGCGAGTGTCGTGGTGCTGGCCGTGCGGGTCGCGCGCATCGCACGCTCGGGGAGCGCGACGGTCACCACGGCCGGGAGTACTTTCCCCGCGCTGGGCCGCGATCTTCAGGACCTCGCCCGGCGCGTCAGCCGCGCGGAGCACCTTCTGACCGACCTCCAGCAGATCACCGACTCCAGCATCCGCCGCGTGGGTGTGGTCCGCTACGACGCATTCCGCGATATGGGCGGGCACATGAGTTTCAGCCTGGCGCTGCTCGACGGTCGCCACAACGGCGTCGTCCTGAGCGTCCTCAACGGACGCGACGGCAGCCGGGGGTATGCCAAGGCCGTGCAGGGCGGCCGCTCATCTTCCCCGTTATCCGAGGAGGAACAGGAGGCGCTGGCGCAGGCCCTCGATCTGGCGCAGGTACGCTAGGCGGTACCGCCGGTTCCCAGCCCGCCATGATCTTTCGCAATCGGGAGGAGGCAGGCCGGCGCCTCGGGGCCGCACTCCTGGCGCATCGGGGCAAGGACGCGTATGTGCTGGCCATCCCCCGCGGCGGCGTGGTGGTCGGCGCGGCGGTCGCTGTCGCGCTCGGCGCCCCTCTGGATGTGGTTGTGCCGCGCAAGTTGCGTTCCCCCTACAACCCCGAACTGGCCATCGGCGCCGTGGCCCACGACGGGACGGTGTACCTCGACCCGACGTTCAGCGAGGATGTGGAGGAAACGTACCTGCGGGAGGAGGTCGGCTATCAGCGGCGCGAGATCGCGCGGCGGCTGGCGGCGTACCGGGGCGGGGAGACCTATCCGGTGCTGCGGGGATGGACCGTTGTGGTCGTGGACGATGGGATCGCCACGGGCTCGACGATGATCGCCGCGTTGCGCGCGGTGCGCAAGATGCAGCCACGGACGCTCGTCGCGGCGATTCCGGTAGCTCCCGCTGACGGTGTGCGCCGTCTGGAGCAGGAGGCGGATGCGGTGACCTGTTTGACGGTTCCACCGATCTTCTATGCCGTGGGGCAATTCTACGAGGACTTCGCCCAGACGACCGACGAGGAAGTGACGCACCTGCTTCGGGAGGCCGCGGCCAGGTCCGCGGCCGCGTCGGCGGAGAACCACTCGGCAGGGCCGCACCCGTGACCGGACCGGAGTCCGGCATGACCGGAGAGCAGGGGCGTGGTGGCCGCTGAACTGCGCCGTACCCCGCTCCATGCTGCGCACGTCCGGCTCGGGGCGCGCTTCGTGCTGTTCGCCGGATGGGAGATACCGGTGCAGTATGCCGGCATCATCGCGGAGCACCGGGCCGTCCGCGAGCGCGCCGGCCTCTTCGACGTCTCCCACATGGGCGAGGTGATCGTCGAAGGTCCGGAGGCGCTGGCGGCACTGCAGCGGTTGGTGACGAATGATGTGGGATCGCTCGAGATCGGCCACGGTCTCTACACGCCGATGTGCACGCCCGCGGGCGGCATCGTCGACGATCTGATCCTCTTCCGCATCGCCGCGGAGCAGTATCTGCTGGTCGTCAACGCGGCGACGACCGCGAAGGATGTCGCCTGGATCAGGGACCATGCCGGCAGCGCCACGGTGCGCGACATCTCTTCGGAGATCGCGCTGCTGGCGCTGCAGGGCCCGGCCGCGGGCCGAATCCTCGCCCGGGTCACGACCGCGCGGATCGACGAGATGCGGCCCTTCGATGCGCTGCCGGCGGTTCTGGTGGCGGGGCGGACGGTCTTCCTGTCCCGCACCGGGTATACAGGAGAGGACGGATACGAAATCGGTCCGGCGTGGGATGACGCGCCAGGGGTCTGGGACGCTTTGATGGAGGCGGGGGCGGCGGCCGGACTGGTTCCCGTGGGGCTGGGCGCCCGGGATACCCTGCGACTGGAGGCGGGGCTGCTGCTGTACGGCAGCGATATCGATGAGAGGACATCCCCGCTGGAAGCGCCGCTGGGCTGGACCGTGAAGTTTGAGAAAGGGGACTTCATCGGTCGCGCGGCGCTGCTGCGCCAGCGTGCGAGCGGCCCCGCGCGCCGACTCGCGGGGTTGATTGCGGAGGCTCGGGCAGTGCCGCGCCACGGCTATGTGCTGCAGTCCGAGGGACGGCCGGTCGGGACGGTGACGAGCGGAGCGTTCAGTCCGACACTGCAGACAGGCATCGGTCTGGGGTATCTGCCGCGGGAGCTGACAGAGCCAGGGATGGTCGTCGCGATGGCGGTGCGCGGTCGTGCCGTACCCATCCGGGTGACCCGCCTGCCGTTCTACCAGGCCCGGCATTGAGGCGGCGTGAAAGCGGCGTCGAGGCGGTGGGAGGGGCACGATGTATCCTGAGGATCTCCGGTATACACGGGAACACGAATGGGCGAGACTGGAAGACGGCAGGGTGCGGGTCGGCATTACGCAGTTTGCCGCGGAGCGCTTGAGCGACGTCGTCTTTGTAGAACTCCCCGCACCCGGGAGTACGATCACACACCTGGAGACGTTTGGAGTGGTCGAGTCCGTGAAGGCCGTCTCCGACCTGTATGCGCCGGTGTCGGGGAAAGTGGTCGAGGTCAACCCCGCTCTGACCGAGCGCCCGGAACTGGTGAACCAGGATCCCTACGGTGCCGGATGGATGCTGCTCGTGGAGCCCACCGATCCCGCCGAGTTTGCGGGGCTCCTTTCGGCCGAGGCGTACCGCGCGCTGATTGGGCAGGAGACGGGCTAAGGTGACCCGCCAGACCGCGCCGCAGGTAACCACGGCCTGGACGCCGCACAAATATCTTCCCCTGACGCCGGACGATCGCGCGCACATGCTGCGCCGCCTCGGGGTCGCGGCGGTCGAGGATCTGTTCGCCGATATTCCGCAGAGCGTGCGCCTCCTGCGGGAGTTGAATCTCCCGTCGGTCCCGAGCGACGCGGATCTCCTGCGCGAACTGCGCGAGTTGAGCCGGCAGAACGGCGACGCCGACCGTCTGACCTGTTTTCTCGGCGCGGGGGCGTACGATCACTTCATCCCCAGCGTCGTCTGGCACCTGGCGGGGCGCGCGGAATTCTACACGGCCTACACGCCTTACCAGGCGGAGATCATGCAGGGCGAGCTGCAGGCCGCCTACGAGTACCAGAGCATGCTCTGCGCGCTGACCGGGATGGAGGTAGCCAATGCCTCCATGTACGATGGCGCCAGCGCCACCGCGGAGGCGGCGGTGATGGCGCGGGACCTGACGCGCCGCGATCAGGTGCTGCTCTCCACGGCCCTGCATCCGGAATACCGCCAGGTCGTGCGCACCTACACGCGTCATCTGGATCTGGAGATCGCCGAGGTCGCGCACCGCGGGGGCGTTACGGCGGTGGAGACCGTGCGCGCCGCGCTCTCGGAACACACCGCCGCGGTGATCGTGCAGCATCCCACCTTCTTCGGCGGGCTTGAGGACATCGCTCAGCTGGCCCAGGCCGCGCACGCCGCCGGCGCGCTGCTGGTCGTCGCTGTGGCCGACCCGGTGGCGTACGGGCTGCTGCGCCCGCCCGGAGCGCTCGGCGCCGACATCGTCGCCGGCGAGGGGCAGCCGCTGGGGAACCCGTTGAATTTCGGCGGTCCCTATCTGGGGATGCTTGCCACCCGTCAGGCGTTTGTGCGCCGGATGCCCGGGCGGCTGGTCGGACGGACCGTGGATACCCGGGGGCGGCGGGGATTCGTGCTCACGCTGCAGACGCGCGAGCAGCACATCCGTCGGGAACGCGCCACGAGCAACATCTGCACCAACGAAGCGCTGAACGCCCTGGCCGCCGGCGTATACATGGCGGCCCTGGGCCGGGTGGGGCTGCGGCAGGTCGCGGAGGTGTGCGTCCGCAAGGCCCACTACGCCCGGTCACGCCTGGAGGCGATCCCGGGATTTCGCGTTGCCTTTCCCGGCGCCACCTTTCACGAGTTCGTGCTGCGCTGCCCGCGCCCGCCGGAGGAGATCAACGCGCGCCTGGCCGCGGCCGGGGTGCTCGGCGGTCTGGCGCTGGGGCGCTTCTATCCCGAATTGCGCGACGGCTGGCTGCTCTGCGTCACGGAGAACCGCACGCGAGTGGAGATCGACCGCCTGGCCGACCTGCTGGGGGAGATGGCGTGATGGCGGAAGGTGACTTTCCCCTGCTGATCGAGCGCAGCGCGCCGGGGCGGGTGGGCGCGGCGGTACCCGCCAGCGACGTGCCCGATGTGCCCCTCGAGGACATCCTGCCCGCGGCGGTGCTGCGCCGCGCCGGTCCACCGCTGCCCGAGGTGAGCGAACCGGATCTGGTCCGCCACTACACCCAACTGTCGCAGCGCAACTACGGCGTGGACGTCGGGTTCTATCCCCTGGGCTCCTGCACGATGAAGTACAACCCCAAGATCAACGAGGACGCGGCGCGGCTGGAGGGCTTCGCGCGCCTCCATCCCTATGCGCCGGACGCGCAGGCGCAGGGAGCGCTTCGCCTGCTGCACGATCTCGAGCGGATGCTCGCCGAGGTGGCGGGCATGGACGCGGTGACCTTCCAGCCCGCTGCCGGCGCGCACGGGGAACTGACCGCGCTGCTGATGATCCGCGCCTACTTCGCGGAGCGCAGGGAGGCGCGCACGCACGTCGTCGTGCCCGACTCGGCGCACGGCACGAATCCCGCCTCCGCGGCGATGTGCGGCTATAAGGTGCTGCACGTCCCGAGCGACGCGCGGGGCAACATCGACGTGGACGCGCTCCGCCGCGTCGCCGACGAGCGCGTCGCCGCGCTGATGCTCACCAACCCCAACACCCTGGGACTCTTCGAGGAGCGCATCACCGAGGTGGAGGAGATCGTCCACGGCATCGGCGCACAGTTGTACCTGGACGGCGCCAACTTCAACGCGGTGCTGGGGATCACGCGCCCCGGGGATCAGGGCTTCGACGTCATGCACATGAATCTGCACAAGACCTTCAGCACGCCCCACGGCGGCGGCGGCCCCGGAGCGGGGCCGGTGGCCGTGAAGGCGCACCTCGCTCCCTACCTCCCCGTGCCGGTCGTCGTGCGGGAAGGAGACGCTTTCCGGTGGGACTACGATCGGCCGCGGTCCATCGGGAAGATCCGCAGTTTCTACGGGAACTTCGGCGTCCTCGTCCGCGCGTACACTTACCTCCGCACCTTCGGGCCGCTATTGCGGCAGGTGGCCGAGGCGGCAGTGCTGAACGCCAACTATCTCCTGGCCCTGCTGCGTGACACCTTCGACCTCCCCTTCGACCGGCGGTGCATGCACGAGTTCGTCCTGGCCGGCACCCGGCAGAAGCGCGAATACGGCGTGAGCACCCGCGACATGGCCAAGCGCCTGCTGGACTACGGCTACCATGCGCCGACGATCTACTTCCCCCTGATCGTCGACGAGGCGCTGATGATCGAGCCCACGGAAACTGAATCGCGAGAGACGATCGAGGAGTTCGCCCGGGCGCTGCTGGCCGTCGCCGAAGAGTGTCGGACAGACCCCGACCTCGTTCGGGCCGCTCCGCACCGGACGGTGGTCTCCCGTCTCGATGAGGTCAGCGCGGCCCGCCGGCTGGATCTGCGCTGGCCGCAGGCGGACCCGCCAGGTTGATCGCCCGCGGCCCTGCGCCGCGGAAATGCGTCACCCAGGAACAACTGCCCCGCGCGGCTTCGGGCACGGGGGGGATGAGGGTCTCTTCGAGACCGGCCAGGGCGCCGGTTGCTTTCGCCAAGCGGTAGATCTCGCTGTGGATGCACTCCCGGTCACCGAACTCGCACCGGTTATCTCTGGTTCCCCCGCACTGCGATCTTTGCCCGCACTGATGTGGCGAAGGAAGCCGACGTGGCCGCAGCGGTGCGGGCCGGCGAGGAGGCCTTCGGACGGATCAACGTCCTCTACAACAACGCAGGGATCTTCCTTCCGGAGGACG
>Ga0209172_10006935_pt1 | contig 12146 bp, 13 predicted proteins | sample LarsenN4metaG_FD_184113 | JGI IMG/M metagenome (GOLD analysis project Ga0209172, IMG submission 184113) | Hot spring sediment bacterial and archeal communities from British Columbia, Canada, to study Microbial Dark Matter (Phase II) - Larsen... ... | reverse complement strand
CCTTGTTGGGCCAAACCCGCAGCCAGTTACGCAGCACCCAGAGACGCCCCGAGTTGCTTCAATCCTTCTGGAAACAAACAGGCCTGGCTTGGCCTTAGATTGTTAACAGGCTATGCGAAGCTCAGTAATGACCATCGTGCAAGAGAATCTGGATCAAATTATGACCGAGTGCCTTTCCATCGCCGGAGCGACCGGAGTGGCGGTGGGCGATGCGGATTCCGGGATGTGCCTGGGACAAAAAGGGGACCCCGGTTTCAGCCTGGACGTGGCAGTGGCGGTGAATACGGAAGTGGTCCGGGCCAAGAAAGGCGCCATGCGCAGCTTGAAGATCAGCGATCAAATCGAGGATATTCTGATCACCCTGGGACGGGAGTATCACCTCATCCGCTTGATCGAAAACAGTTCCGGTTTGTTCATCTATCTGGTGCTGGATCGTGCAAAAGCCAACCTGGCCATGGCGCGGCACAACCTGAAAGACCTGGAAAAATCGTTCGGCACGTTTTAGCGGCTGATTGCGTCCCGCACTACGCCGGTCCCGGTCCTTGTGGCCGGATGTCCAAAGCACGGCACACTGTTTCACAGTCGTCTGTGCGGTTTCTCTCTGTTTGCGGCCGGTGAGTGGCAGGCAAAAACAGCAGAGTGCTATTGCTTGATGGCGGAGTGCCAGAGGTGGTGGTAGGGGCCGGGGCGGGAGAGGAGTTCCGGGCCGGTACCGGACTCCGCCACGCGTCCTTTTTCCAGCACGTAGATGCGCCCCACATCATGGACGGTGGCCAGGCGGTGGGTGACGATGAGGGTGGTGCGCCCGGCCATGAGGGATTTCAGCGCGCCCATCAGCTCGGCCTCGGTTTTCAGGTCAAGGGCGCTGGTGGGTTCATCCAGGAGGAGGATGGGGGCGTTGCGCAGGAAGGCGCGGGCGATGCCGATGCGCTGGCGCTGGCCGCCGCTCAGGCGCACGCCGCGCTCGCCCACTTCGGTATCGTAGCCGCGGGGCAGGGAGGCGATGAATTCGTGGGCCTGGGCCGCACGGGCGGCGGCTTCGATTTCATCCTGGCGGGCACCGGGACGGCTGTAGGCGATGTTGTCGCGGATGGTGCCATTGAGGAGCAGGGTTTCCTGGAGTACGAGGGAAAGGGAGGCACGGAGGGATGCTTTGGTGACGGTGCGGATATCCTGGCCGTCGATGCGGACGGTGCCGGAGGCGGGATCGTAGAAGCGGGGGATGAGGGAGAGGATGGTGGTTTTGCCGGCACCGGTGCCGCCGACGAGCGCGGCGGTGGTGCCGGGCTCAATGGTGAGGCTGAGGCGGTCGAGCACGGGGCGGCCGGGCTCGTAGGCAAAGGACACGTCCTCCAGTTCGATGCGTCCGGAGCCGGGCCGGAAGGGGCGGGCGGTGGGGGATTCGGGGACATCATCCCGGGCGTCGAGGACCTCGAAGACGCGGGTGGCACCGGCAGCGGCGCCCTCCATGGCCCAGACCGTGTAGCTGAGCTGTTCGAGAGGCTGGTAGAACATGGTGAGGTACGTGATGAAGACGAGGAGGTCGCCGGACTGGAGGCGCCCGGCGGCGACTTCTCCGGCGCCGAAGTAAATGAGGGCGGCGGTGCCGGCGGTGGTGATAAGGCCGACGACGAGGGAGCTGGAGACCTGGGTGACGGTGAGGCGGCGGTTGGCGGTCAGGGAGCCCTCGGCTTCCTGTTCGAAGCGCTTGATCTCGCATTCCTCCCGCCCGTAGGCGTGGACGACCCGGATGGCGCCGAGGGCCTCGGTGACGCGGGTGAGGACGCCGCTTTCCCGGGCCTGGACATCGGCACTGTCCCGGCGGACGCGGTGGGCGAAGATGTAGATGGCGAGGAGGAGAAAGGGGATGACGGAGAAGGAGACAAGGGTGAGGAAGGGGCTTTTGGCGAGCATGGCGGCGAGGAAGCCCAGCAGCATGAGGCCGCTGCTGACGATGGAGACAAAGCCGCGGTTGAAGAAGGTTTGGATAGCCTGGGTGTCGTAGGCCACGCGGAAGGAGGAGTCGCCGCCCTGCCGGTAGTCGTGGAACTGGAGGGGGAGGTATTGGAGGCGGGCGAAAATTTCGGTGCGGAGGCGGAGGAGGGCGCGGAGGCCGATTTCGATGAGCCAGTAGTTGTTGAAGAGGTTGAAGAGGCCCCAGAGGAGCTGGATGGCGATCATGGCGCCCACGGCCCAGAGGAGGGCCTGCATGAAGGGGGCGGGCTGGTTGAGGACGGGGAGGAGGACGGACTCGGAGCGGGCTTGGAATTGGTTGAAAATCCACCCCAGCGGCCAGGGGGAGATGACTTTGAGGCCGATGGAGGCCAGGAGGAGGAGCAGGGCACCGCCAATGGGCCCGAGGAAGGGCCGGTAAACGGCGGCGACGCGGCGGTAGATGTTCATAACCACGAACGGGCACGGATGCGCGCGGATGAACACGAGTAAGGATTCATGGCAGCGAATCGGGAGGGCTTCAGGCAAGTGGCGGGTGGAAAGGACTCAGTCGCGGGATTTGGAGGGGCGGGCTTTGCCGTGGACGGGAAGGATATCCAGGCTGTGGGCGGCCGCCTCGACGAGTTCGGCGACGCGGTGGCGGATGAGCATGCCGCGGGCGAACCAGTAGGCGATCTGGACGGTGGCGGCGAGGAGGAGGAAAGGGCGTGCGGGCTCGAAGGCCAGGCTGAAGACGGTGACGGCACCGGCGAGGATGACGGCCATGAGGATAGTGAAGCTGTTGATGACGGGGCTGTTGGCCACGCGGACCATCATTTTGCCTTGGGGATAGTATTCGCTGAGGGTGCGCAGGCGGATGTGCCACCAGCGGTCGGCAAAGATTTCGATGTCCCAATCGCCCCAGCCATTGTCAGTGACGTATTTCCAGCCCTCTTTGTCGAGCAGGCGGAGGGTGGCCTCGAGGAGGGAGGAGCGGTCCTTGCCGTGCTCGCTCCAGTAGTTGAGCTTGCCGCAGCCGAAGAAGGGGGGGCGGTCGTGGGGTTCTTCTTCCTTGGACTCCAGCACGGCGGCGGGGGTGCGTTTGCCCGCCAGCCAGGTGATGGTGCGCGCCCAGGTGCGGGCCAGCGGCTGGGCCCAGGCCAGGTAGAGGAGGAGGAGGCGGGCGGCCACGGTGTCATGTTTGGCCTCGATGCGGACCGAGGCCATGTAGGCCATGGCACCGGCCAGGGTCATGCCCGCCATGATCAGGGGGATGACGCGGAGGAAAAGGACCTGGGAGGAAATGAAGAGGATGAAAATGGTGAGGGCGTTCCAGGGCAGGCTGCCGACCAGCCAGGTCCAGTCCATGGGCGGGCGGCGGTAGATGGACTGGAAGAAGCCCATGCCGAAGACGCCATGGTAAATGACGGGCTTGCCGAAGACGTTTTCCATCATCGGGACGCCGTAGATGACGCCTTTCCAGCGGGCGGAGCCGGAGGAATCGAAGAAGTTGAGGTGCTTGTAGCGCAGGAGGGCCTCGGCCTCACCGTAGCCTTTTTGCTGGTTGAAGTAGGCTTTGACGGTGAAGCGGCGGTGGTGCCAGACCACGGCGGAGGGGCTGAAGCCGATGAGCTGGCCGCATTGCATGAGGCGCCAGAAGACATCGACGTCATCGCCCGCTTTGCGATAAACCGGATCGAAGCCCCCGATCATGTCGAGGGCCCAGCGGTGGAAGGCCATGTTGCAGCCGGGTACGTGCTCGGCGGTTTTGTCCGAGAGCAGGACGTGGCTGGGTGAGCCGGGAGCGGCGGCGACCGCGGCCTGGACCCAGTTGACGGCCGGAGGAGATATGTTAGGTCCGCCGACGGCGGCGAAGGGCTCGCTGAGCAGGGTGTGGACCAGGAAGTAGAGCCAGTCCGGGTCGGGCATGCAGTCGGAATCGGTGTAGGCGATGATCTCGCCTTTGGCGGCGGCGGCGCCGACGTTGCGGGCGACGCTGAGGCCCTTGTTTTCCTGGCGGATGTTCACCACCCGGGGGAAGTCCCGGAGGATGTCCTGGGTGTGGTCCTTGGAGCCGTCATCGACGACGATGATTTCGTAGTCCGGGTATTCGAGCTTCTCCAGGGCTTCGAGGCAGCCGCGTAGGGTGGGGGCGCCGTTGTAGCTGCAGACGACCACGCTGGCCTTGGGCCAGGGGCGTGCGGCCGGGAATTTTTTCCAGAGGCTGTCGCCCTCGCGCAGGGTGGCCTGGGCGAGGCGCCCGAGGGAGAGTTTGGGCTGGCGCTCGCGGGTGGTAAGGCCAAAGGCCCAGTCGGTGATGTCCATGCTGCCGGTGAACCATTCATCGGTCCAGGCAAAGAGGATGGTGCCGGCGGCGCCGCCGCTGAAAACTTCCTGGAGGTGGCCGGAGATCAGGTCCGCCTGTTCTTCCTGGGCGTGGCGGATGGTGTCCATGCCGAACTCGCCGAAGAGCAGCGGCTTCTCGCCGGAGAGATTCTGCAAGCGGGCCAGGTAGCCGCGGAAGTCCCGCATGTCGTGCAGATAGACGTTGTAAGAGTAGAAATCGACGCGGCCGGGCTGGAGGTATTCGGTGGGCGGGAAGTTGGCGTAAGAGACGAGGGCGCCCGGGTCTTCTTTTTTGATGAGGGCGATGAGGCTGTCGAGGAATTGTTCGACGCGGCGGGGCCCGTACCAGCGGACGAGATCGGGCTGCATCTCATTGTCCACGTAGAAGCCGAAGAGGGCGGGATGGCCGGCATGCTCGCGGGCGGACTCGCGGACGTTTTGCCGGATTTGCGCCTTCATGGCCTGGCTGTCGAGAAAGAGGCCGCGGAGGGGCCAGGGGATGGTGGTGAGGACGCGGAGGCCGTGCTCCTGGGCCAGGTCCAGGAACCAGCGGGGGGGGTGGTGGTAGATGCGGACAAGGTTGATGCCGTGGTCCCGCATCATGCGGAAATCCGCGGCCACGCGGGCGGGATCAGGCAGGAAGGGAGCGCCTTCTTCCCTGGGCCGGAAGGGGCCGTAGGTGACGCCTTGGACGAGGAATTTGCGGTCGCCGTCGAAGAAAAACTTGGCCCGGGCAACGATGCGGTTCATGCGGTGGTGGGCATGACGCTAAGGCTTTGGCCCGGCAGGGCAAGAGGGAAGACGGGCCTGGGCCGGCGGGGGGGTGTGATTGCGTTTGGTCGCATGGACATACCGGCCCCGCCGACCAAGCCGGGGACAGCTTGCTTTGCCGCAAAGTAAACTGTCCCCTTTGCGTGCCCGCATCTGCCACCGATTGTCATTACACCCGCCGGCGGGGATGGCCCCAGGAAACTCAGCGACTGCCGTTGAGCAGGGCGACGAGGCGTTCGGCGGAGGCGGGGGTTTTGACGCGGCCTTCGAGGATGTCGCGGACGTAGATGTTGGTGCCGTAGGCCTGGGTGAGGGAGTTTTGGTCAATGGCGAGGGAGGCGCCGCCGAAAACCGCCCCGGCGTAGAGGCCCTGGGTTTGCTCGTACATTTTCACGTCCACGTCGCTGAGCAGGCCGCCTTTTTGTTCGCGTTCGGTGTCCTGGCCTGCGGTGCCGCTGGCGGAGGCACTCCAGCCGATCTTTCCGGGATTGGTGAATTTGGAGACCGCGGCGGGGGAATTGAGGAGGACGATGGCCTTGGTGTTGGAGCCACCGATTTGGGCGCCAAAGCTGCCGCCGCTGAAAGTGACGGGGATGGGGGCGCTCCAGGATTTCATGCCGAAGAAGCCTTTGATGCCCTGTTTTTGTTTGAGGAGGACGACGCCGGTTCCGCCGGTGCCACCGAAGACGAGGCCGCCCTTGCTGATGTCCACGATGGCCACTCCCTGGCACTGGTCGAGTTCCTCCTGGGGAATGGGAGCCGAGGAACCTTGTTTATTGGAGAGGATGGTGGTGGCATTCTGAACCATGGCATCCAGGCTGGCGGAGGCGGTGGCCGTGCCGAGAGCGAGAATCAACGCGAGCTGGGTAAGTTGGTGCATGGATGCAACTTAGCACATGGGGCGGCTTTGCCAACCTCAGTGAGGGGCAAAGAAGGGGTTTTCTTTCTGTGGGGGGATGGTTAAGCTGGCTCCATGAAGATCGGGCTGGTGGATTACGGCAGGGGGAACCTGCACAGTGTGGCCAAGGCACTCGGTGCGGTGGCGTCCGGTGTGGAACGGGTGGCCCGGGCCGATGAAATCGAGCGTTGTGACATGCTGGTGCTTCCGGGGGTGGGCGCATTCGGGGATGCGATGGCGGCGCTGGACGCGCAGGATTTGCGGCGCCCGCTGCTGGACTGGCTGCAAGCCGGGCGTCCGTTTTTGGGCATTTGCCTGGGCTATCAGCTGCTTTTCGCGGAAAGCGAGGAATCGCCCGGCGTGCGGGGGCTGGGCTGGCTGCCGGGCCGGGTGCTGCGGTTTCGCCCGGAGGCCGGCAAAGTGCCGCACATGGGCTGGAACGAGGTAAAGTTTCTTCCAGCCAGCGGCTGGGGGCCGTGCGGCGGTTATTTTTATCATGTTCACTCTTACTACCCGGCAGAGGTGCCTTTGGAACTGACGGCCTGCACCACCGAATACGGCGGCACGTTTGCCAGCGGCATCCGCTCCGGACAGGTGGCCGCCTTCCAGTTTCACCCGGAAAAAAGCCAGGCTGCCGGACGCAGCCTGCTCCGCCGGGTGATCGAGGCCTGCGCCCCGGCGCCGGTCCCGGCCGCTTGAGCCTTTCAAATAAAACAACGGCAATCTTCAATGAAAAAAATACTCCTGGTTCTGGGCGTTCTGGCCGTGCTTTTCGTGGTGCTGGTCCTGGGCGGCCTGTTCTATGTTTCCATGCAGCTCAATTCCGAATCCACGCGCGAGCAAATCCGCCAGGCCGTGGCGGAGAAGACCGGTGCGGACATCAAGATCGGCGGACATTCGATCAGCCTCCTGGGCTCAGCCTCGGTGGAAGGGCTGGCGCTGGCCAATGCCGCGCCCCATGAAAAATCCCCTTTGGTCTCACTCAAGCAATTCAAAGCCAAGGTGGGCCTGCTCTCCCTCTTCAGCGGAACCCCGGTGGTGGAGCGGGTGGAAGTTCAGGGCCTGGAGATCAACCTCCACCAAACGAAGGAGGGCGGCTTCAGCCTGCCTTTCCAAAAGAAGCCCGTGGAGGGAGAGGAGCCCGCTTCCGGGGAGGCCTCTGCACCGGCGCCCAAGCTCAGCGCCCGCGTGGAGGCCATCGAGGTCTCCGGGGTCAGCGTGCAGGTTTTCGATCCTGAGCAGGCGGTGCTGGCCTCGGTCAAGGACCTTTCCGCTCGCGGCAAGGCGCGGCTGGATGCCGGAGAGCCTGCCGCCGAACTGGAAGCCAAGATCGCCGCCCTTCAGGTCACCCCCGGATTGCAGGCGGCCAATATTTCCACCCCGGTCACTTTGGCAGGCGGCAAAGCCTCCCTTTCCAAAATTGCTGCCGATTTCTGCGGGGGAAAAGCGGCGGGCAGCGCCGAGGCCGGGCTCATGGCGGAGGACCGCCCGTTCACCGCGAAAATGGCCGTCACCGAAGCCCGCATGGAAGGAATCCTCAAAGACATCGGCGGCAACCCGGAAACCCTGACTGGAGCGCTGCGCCTGGATTTCGAGGGCGGCGGGTCGCTCAATGCCCCGAAAGACCTCACCGGCAAAGGCACGCTGCACATCGCCACCCCCGTGGTGGGCAAGCTGCGCAACCCGATCATTCCCGCCGCGCTCCTCGGCGTGCCCGCACTCCAGAGCGGGCAATTCGATGCCATCGAAGGCACCTACCGCATTGAAGGCCAGAAAATCATCGTCGAGGATTTGAAAGTTCTCTCGCCGGGCCTGCGGGTCGGAATCACCGGCACCGTCGGCTTTGACAAAACCATGGACCTCCAAGGCCGGCTGATTGTCGATGCCGGCCCGGTGAGCAAGGTGGCGGATGTGGCCCAGGGATTCATGCAAGGGCTCCTGGGCGGCAAAAAAGAGGCCGATGGGACGGCCCAGCCCAGTTCTTCCGAGGTTTTGAAAGGGGGCGTTCCCTTCACCGTTCGCGGCACGAGCGAAAGCCCGGTGGTGCGTCCGGTCGGGCCGGACCCCTTGAACCTGGTTTCCCTCATTGCCCAGGCGCTGGGATTCAAGGTCGAGGGCGAGGCGCCGCCTGCAACCGCTCCCGCGGCGGACGCGCCCCCCGGCAGTGAAGCCGCCCCCCAGGCGCCCGCGGCGGAAACGCCCGCCGCCGAAGAAAAACCCAAGGAAGGCCTGCGCGGCCTTCTGCCTTTTTGATGGCTTCAACGGCACCCGGATCCTCCATCGACTGGGATTGTTGGCGCGTCGAACTCCTGGCTTGCGCCGCGGCCCACGGCTGGCGCATCCGCGGCGCGGATGGGGGCGATGAGCCGCTCTGCCTGGAGCGCGAAGGCGCAGGACCGGTCTTTTACCTGAGCAGCGGCATCCACGGGGATGAACCCTCCGGGCCCCTGGCCATTCTGGCATTGCTCGCCCGTGACTCCCTTTGGCAAGGCTGGCGCGTGGTTTGTTTCCCCGAACTCAATCCCCGCGGCCTGCGCGCCGGCACGCGGGAGAATCCCGAGGGCATCGACTTGAACCGGGATTACGCCCAGCCCGTGACCGGAGAAATCCGCCGCCACCGCCGGGCGCTGGCGGCGCTGGGGCCTGTCCGGGCCGCCGTTTGCCTGCACGAGGACTGGGAAGCTGCCGGGGTTTATCTCTATTACCTGCATAGGGATGCGTCTGTCGAACCGTCCCGCCGCGTGCTCGCCGCCATGCGGCGCCACCTGCCGGTCGATCTCAGCCCGCTGATTGATGGACGGGAAGCGGACCAGGGGCTGATCCACCGCCGTCCGGAGGACTACGCGGGCCAGGATTGGCCGGAGGCGATTTACCTGGCCCGCCACCACACCGATATTTGTTATACTCTGGAGACCCCATCCGGGCAGATCCTGGAGCAGCGGGTGGCCGCCCATGTGGCCGGGGTCGAGGCCGTGCTGGCGGAAGTGCGCCCCTGACCGGCTCCCGCTTTCCTCTTGTCGTCCGGGTCGCTCCGCGCATCATCAAACCTTCATGAAAGCCGGAAAATCCTCCTTTGCCCAGCGCCTCGCCCTCGTCAAAAAAAACCACCAGAAGCTCACCAAGACCCGCAACACCATCGATCCCACCTGGGACAACGGAGTCTTCAACCGCTGGAAGCAGCCGGTGCTGACCGCCAAGCACATCCCCCTGGAATGGCGCTACGACTTCAATCCCAAGACCAATCCTTATTTCCTCGAGCGCTTGGGCATGAATGCCGCCCTCAACTCCGGCGCGATCGAGCACAACGGACGCATCCTCCTGGTTCCGCGCCTCGAAGGGGCGGACCGCAAATCTTACTTCGCCCTCTGCAGCTCGAAAAGCGGGGTGGATGCCTTTGAATTCCTCGGCGGGCCGCTGCTCTTCCCGGAGTTGGACGACCGCGAGACCAACCATTATGACATGCGCCTGACCCGCCATGAAGACGGCTGGGTCTATGGCACGTTCTGCGTGGAAAAGCGCGACCCCAAGGCACCGCCCCATGACCAATCCTCCGCTGTGGCTTCCTGCGGCATCGTCCGCACCAGGGATTTCCAGTCCTGGGACCGCCTGCCCGACCTGGCCACCCCTTCCCCTCAGCAGCGCAACGTCGTGCTCCACCCCGAATTCGTCCAAGGGAAATACTTCTTCTACACCCGCCCGATGGACGGCTTCATTGAAGCCGGCAGCAAGGGCGGCATCGGCTGGGGCCTCGCCGCCTCGATGGAAAAGCCCGTGATCCAAAAAGAAGAGATCATGGACGAGCGGGTCTATCACACCATCAAGGAATCGAAAATCGGCGCCGGCGGCGTTCCGATCAAAACCAAAAAAGGCTGGCTCCACGTCGCCCACGGCGTGCGTGGCTGCGCCTCCGGCCTGCGCTATGTGCTCTACGTCCTGCTCTGTGACCTGGACGAGCCCTGGAAAGTCATTGCCCGCCCGGGCGGCTATTTCCTGGCGCCGGAAGGGCTGGAGTGGGTGGGGGATGTCTCCAACGTGGCTTTCACCAACGGTGTCGTGGCGAAAAAGAATGGAGATGTCTTCATCTACTACGGAGGCTCGGACACCCGCCTCTTCGTGGCCACCACCACGGTCGATGTCCTGCTGGACTACGCGCTGAACACGCCCGAGGACCCGCTGCGCAGCCAGCTGTGCGCGGCCCAGCGCGACGCCCTGCGCCGCCGCAACCTGGCCTCGGCCGGCTCCAAGCGCACCCCCGCCCGCAAGCGCAAAAGTTAGGTCAGGCTGTTCAGCCGGGGAAAATGCGTTGAACCGCGAAGGACGCGAAGCTGAAGCACCCGATCGGGAATAGAGTTTTGATCCCTCTAAAATCCGTGTGACTTTGCGAGCTTTGCGGGGAACGGCAGCCTCCCTGCGGCCCAGGCGGCAGGGAAACGGTGCGGTGAAGAGGTGGAGGCGGCGGGGTTCGAACCCGCTGGGGTATTGGATTGATTTTCCATAATTGGGGTGCTTTCCCTATGGTAATTGGAATAGGATGTGCCATAACTCACTACATGAGACGGCATAAAATGGCAAGAAGTGGCAATTCCAGTGTCCCGAAACGTCCCGATTCCCGGCCCGGTATTGGAGGGCGCCCACGCCATGCCCGGCCCGCAGGGACGGGCTTACAGTTGGGCGATTATTTGAAACACTGCCGGGGCGTCCGGTGGAGCCAGATGGAAGTTGCCCGCAGGGCAAGGTTGTCGTGGTCCACGTTGGCCAAGGTGGAAACAAACAAGAAAATTCCCGAGCCGAAAAGCCTTATGGCGCTGTTCATCGCGCTGGAGCTTTCTCCGGAAGAGGAACGGCGCGTCTTGGAATTGTGGCTGCATGCCCGCTTTGGCAAGTATTACCGGCTCGCCGGCAATTGAAGCGCATGTTCCACGGCTTCGGCGATGGTCGGGTTCCATCGAGTGTCCTGAGGTACTGTCACCATTCGGTCCGGAGGCAGTCCCTGCAGGTTGTCAGGCGGGCCTCCATTGGGCTCTAGGGTGACCGCAGCCCAAAGGCGGGGCCTTGGGTCATGGGCCAACCAACGCCGGATCCGGGCTCCGCGCTCTGCCGGAGGTGAGGCATTTCCATGGCCAGAAAGAGGCGCGGCGGCAATGGTGCCCATGAGGAGGAAATCCGCATCGGGCATTTGAGCGCGGCGGCATTTGCGGCGGACGGCTTCGACCGGTTCGGATCCCGTCAGGACCCAGCGCGCGCCTTGGCGGGCGAGCCATCGGGAAAAGGCACCGACGGTGCCGGGGTCCAGGATGCCCACGCCCAGGTGGTCGGGCGGGTGGTAGAGCAGGGAAAGAGGCGCGAAGAGGACGGGGCGGAGGTATTGCATGGGGCAAATGCGAAATTCAAAAATGGGGAATGTGGAATTATTCCGGGCTGATGAGATGGGCCAAGTCTTCCAGCGTGCGGATTCTGCGGAGGCGGGGCATGTGGGCGGACTTGGCGACGTGGCCCGTCTTGCCGGCCTTGTTTTCCCAAAGGAACCAGTGGAGCCATTCCCCGCCGGGGTCGCCGATGAGGTCGCCCAGGCGGGCCGTGTAAGAGTCGAAAGGCTGGTAGAGGGCCAAAGCCATGGGGCATTCCGGAGCCGCGTCGAATGTCTCATGCAGGGCCGCGTAGGCGTTCTCAATCTGCTGGAAGCGCGTGAGCCATTCTTCCAAGTGGGGGAGCATTTCACGTCTGGTCATGAGTCCTTTGTCCTTGGTCATGGGTCCATGGTCAGTTTGACGGCGGCGCCCATGCAGGAGCCGAGGATGATGGCCACGCCGGCGAGGGTGGCCCAAAAGCCGATTTGCGCGGCGCGGCGAATCATGATTCCTCCTCCCGCACTTCAATCCGGGCGCGTTCTTTGTCGAACTCGTCTTGTTTCATGCACCAATGGCCGACCTGACCCCGCCGGGCAAACCAGTTGCCCGCGCCGTAGGCCACGTTGACGGTTCCATCCAAGGCCGCCTGTTCATGCCGGGTGACGAAAATTTGCACGGTGTCGAAGTGCTCCATCAGGGCATCGCAGGCGCGGCGCACGCGCTCTACTGAGCTTCGCATAGCCTGTTAACAATCTAAGGCCAAGCCAGGCCTGTTTGTTTCCAGAAGGATTGAAGCAACTCGGGGCGTCTCTGGGTGCTGCGTAACTGGCTGCGGGTTTGGCCCAACAAGG
>Ga0209172_10006933_pt1 | contig 12152 bp, 9 predicted proteins | sample LarsenN4metaG_FD_184113 | JGI IMG/M metagenome (GOLD analysis project Ga0209172, IMG submission 184113) | Hot spring sediment bacterial and archeal communities from British Columbia, Canada, to study Microbial Dark Matter (Phase II) - Larsen... ... | reverse complement strand
GAGCTGTTCGCGAGCCTGGGCGTATGGGAGACGGCGGAGAACTCCGGGATCCTCATTTATGTGCTCCTCGCCGATCGGCGGATGGAGATCGTGGCGGACCGCGGCTACACGGGCGGAGTCACCGAGGAGCAGTGGCGGGAGATCTGCAACACGATCGAGGCCGCGTATCGTGAAGGGCGTTTCCGCGAGGGGTCGGTCGAGGGCGTGCACGCGTGCGCCCGGCACGCGGCGCGACTCTTCCCGTTGGACGGATCCGACGCCAACGAGCTGGCCGACGAGGTCGTAGTGCTGTGAGGAGGAGAGACCTGATGCGCCCAACAGGATGGATCTCGCCTACTCCGACATATTCTCCTGGATGAAGCGCGGACTGAGGTGCACATCCACTTGAACGAGTCGGCCGTCGCCGATGGCCTCGAAGCTGTGGATCTCACCCGCCTTGATGACGAGGATCTCACCAGCGCCGGCCTCGAAGGTTTCGCCGTTCACGGTGTACCGCGCACGGCCTTCGCGGATGAACTGGACTTCATCGTACGGATGGCGGTGCGGCCCCGGTCCGCTCCCCGGAAGGCCATCGAAGAGAAAGGACGAGATGCCGACGTCGCCTTGGTCGGCGCCGACGAAGTTGTGGGCGCTCCCTTTCTTGGGCAGATCGTTCACGCGAACGCGATGCATGCAGCCCCTGTCCGTGGACGTTCGGTTGTGGAACTGCTCACCTCCCGGGGAGCATAGGGTCACCGTACGGACGCTGGTAGATGACGAACCAGCGCCGCTCAGGGTATGGCCCCGGGGACCTTCAAGGGGCCCACTAATTGGTTGTTGCTTGCAATTGCCGTCCGCTATTCTGCACTTGTTTGCAAATGGCCTGCTGGATTACATATTAATCCCACGTTGTTTGCAGAATCGCACGGCTAAACGCAAATAGATTCGGCCGCCTTCGGAGACGTCCGTTGTTCGATCACTTCTTCACTAGTACAGCAGAGACGGCTGTAAGCGTGAGCCGGGCCTTGGAGAAAGGCGAGATTCGCCGGATCCGCCGGGGCCTCTATACGACCGATCTCCTGACCCCGCTTCCCGACCTTCTCCAACGCCACCTATGGGAAGTGGTTCGGATCCTCTTCCCCGGACACGTGATCGGCTACAGAACCGCCCTCGAGCTGAAGCCTTCTCCTGAGGGCACGGTTCATCTGATCGGACCAGCAGAGCGTCGGTTGGAAATCGAAGGGCTCAAGATCTGGTGCCATGCGGGCCCTGGGCCGCTCGAGGGCGATCGTCCCTACATGAACTCGCTGTACCTGGCCTCGCGGGCACGGGCGTTCCTCGAAGTCCTCCAGCCCAGTAGATCCGGTCGGCGGTTTGGCGACAAGGCCCTGCCCCGAAGAGAGGTAGAGGAGCGATTGGATCAGTGGTTGAGACTCCGGGGAGAGACAGAGCTCAACCGCATCCGGGATGATGCCCGGCGTCTACAGGATGAGCTCGGAGCTCAGTCCGAGTTTTCGCAGCTCGACGGAATCATCGGAGCTCTTCTGCGCACGAGGGACGTACGACTGGAGTCTCCAACGGCGCGGGCTCGGTCAGTCGGACGCCCATATGACCCGGCGCGGCTCGTTCTCTTCCAGGATCTGCATCGCTTTCTTCTTACCAACCCGCCAGCAGATCTGAGAGACCGTCATCCGCCCGGCGCAGCAGGATTCTCCAACGTCGCCTTCTTCGATGCTTACTTCTCGAATTGGATCGAAGGAACCGAGTTCGGGCTCGATGAGGCTCACGACATCGTCCTGAGCGGGCGCATACCGGAAGACCGTCCGGCAGATGGGCATGACGTCCTCGGTACGTTCGATCTGGTCAGCGACCCGACGTTCATGACGACCGCCATAAGGCGTGTCGCAACGGATGCCGATGTGTTCATCGGCGTGCTCCATGAAGCGCATCGGCGCATCCTGTCCGCGCGCCCCGAGATGGATCCCGGACAATTCAAGCTGCGTCCGAATCGAGCCGGTACGACCGTCTTGGTGGATCCGAACCTGGTGGAGGGTACGCTGCGGGAAGCACATGGCTTGTTGGAGACTCTACCCGATGGGATGTGCAGGGCCGCATACCTGATGTTCGTGATCAGTGAGATCCACCCATATGCAGACGGAAATGGCCGCGTCGCCCGAGCATTTATGAACGCAGCCCTCGTGGCCGCAGGCGATGTCCGGATCGTCATCGTGTCGGGTTATCGAGACGACTATCTGCGAGCGCTCAGGACGATGACTCAGCGAGGGGACCCGCAACCGTACGTCCGAATGCTCGCACGAGCACAGCAATTCGTCTCCGAGCTGCCGGTCGATGACTACGACGCTACGAAGGAAGTCTTGCATCGCACCGGAGCGCTCGATCAGTCCGGTGACGGGCGACTGCGACTCCCCAGCGAGCTAGAGGAGCGAACCTGAGTCTCGGAATGGATCACGCTGCGCTCGATAGGCTCGCGAGTACGCCGGTAGCCCTAGGACCGCCGCTCCGCTCGGCTCGAAGCAGGAATGCCGTTTCCGTTCGGTCACAGGTTCGAACCCTCAGAACTTAAGAGAAACGGAGCCCTGATCGCCATCGCCACACGGGAAGGGCGGGGTCGGCTCCCAGCCCCGCGCTCAAGTGGACGTCGTCCGGCATCGACTGGTCGCAGCCGGACTCAGGCACGGGCTCGGGGCTCGAGGGGTCGAACGCCGTTCGGCGAAGAGTGCGATGCGGAGAGTTGACCCCCCTGGAGTTGACCCCCCTGGAGAGGGTACGGGGATGGCGAGGTAGAGGCCGGGGGCACGACGAGTGAAGTGACGGGGTCGTCGGGTCTGGCGCCCCCGACAGCGAAATCTGTGGCCGTGTGTCCGTTCCATCCCATCTGTGCGGGCGGAGTGTGCCGAGTTCTCATCGGGCTCCGGAACACGGCCTCCTCGAGGAGTAGACATGGAAAGCGGCGATGGTGCCTTACCCGCCTCGCCAACTCCACTCCCGGCGCCTAACATGTGCCGGGTGGGCACGGTCGACGCCTCCCCCGGCACCTGCATGTTCGGCTCCAACAGCCCTCGGTCGACCCGCGGCCCTACCCGCGAGGCAGCTCGTGTGCTCTCCGCCACGGCGGAAGGAGAGCGCGAGGCTGCGTGGACCGCGTTCGTCGACCGCTACCATCCGCTATTGCTGCGCGTTGCGAGGGACACCTCGTTCGACTACGACCATGCCATGGATCGGTACGCGTATGTCCTAGAGGGACTGCGCAAAGACGATTTCCGCAGACTACGCGGATACACTGCCGATCCGCGCGCGAAATTCACGACTTGGTTGGTGGTCGTGGCGCGGCGTCTGTGTGTGGACTACAACCGTGGGAGGTACGGGCGCTCGCGCCCCACGCTCACGGCCGACACGCGTGTCGCAGATTGCCGTGAGACTCGACGCCGCCTCACCGAGCTGGTTGCCACCGAGCTCGACCCGAACGTGATCGCCAACTTCGGTGAGGACGATGCCGAAGCCGCCGTCCGGCGAATCGAGCTCACGGACGCCCTCCTGTCGGCGCTGGCCGAGTTGGACACGACGGAACAGCTCCTCCTGAAGCTTCGTTTCGAGGACGGCCTGTCGGCACGCGAGATCGCGGGGCTGCTGGGAATGCCCACGCCGTTCCACGTCTACCGACAGATCGCCTCGTGTCTCAAGGCGCTTCGCGTCGCGCTGGAGCGGCTCGGGGTCACGGACCCCGTTCCCTGAATCGAGGCCAACCGTATGCATGAGGAGCTCACTCTCAACACACATCCCGACGCCGAGGCTCTCGCCGCGTACCTCAGCGGGCCGGCCGCGCTTGCCGAACGGCAACTGGTCGAGGACCACCTATTGATTTGCGACGCCTGCCGAACGGAGGTCGTCGCCGTCCGACGAATGATACGGAAGGAAGAGCGCCGGGCCTGGGTGGCGAGGGGGAGCGCCCTGGCGGCCGCAGGAATCGCCGCCGTGATCCTGGTCGGGCCGGGTCTCCGGACGGAGACCACGCCTCCGAACGACTCCGTCCTGCGACAGGAACCGCGGACCTCGCCCGAAGGGGTGGCTCGGATCGAAGTCCGCTCGCCGGGAGACGGCGTCACGATCTCGGCGAACGCGTTGGTGTTCTCGTGGACTCCTGTGGGCGGCGAAGCCCTCTACGTCCTCACCGTCGTGGACCAGGCCGGCGACCTGGTGTGGGAAGAGCGCACGCTGGAAGTGTCCGCGCGCTGGCCGCGGGGGGCGCTGGCCTCACCGGGCCAGCCGCTCTACTGGTTCGTCGATGCGCTGCTCGACGGCAATCGCTCGGCGACCTCGGGCGTGCACGAGTTTCGCCTCCGTTGAACGTCATGCACCTCTGTCGTGCATTTGGGGCGCTCGCGTGCGTAGCGCTGATCCTGAGCGGGTGCGCCCCGCAGGACGGGAGCGAGTCAGACGCTCACCAGTCGATCGATCCGCAGGCGGGGGTTCCAGCCTTGGCATCCATCCCCCTGCAAGCGCCACTCGACTCCATTCTCGCTGTGGGGATCGACCACTACTACGCGGGGGCTTACCCGCAGGCGCGTGCGTACTTGGAGGAGTCCTCCCGTCGCGCGGTCCTGATCGAGGACACGGCGTCATGGTCCAATGCCCTCACGTGGCTGGGCTTGGTGGCCAGGATGGAGCACGACTACGCCGGAGCGTCTCGGTTCGGTGAGCGTGCGCTCGAGCTGGCTCGCCTCGCCGGACTCGAAGATCAGATGTGGCGGCCGCTCAACCTCCTTGGCCTCGTCGCTTGGGAGGAGTCGCGCCTCGAAGAGGCGGTTGATCTCTTCGCGCGAGTGATGGACGAGGCCGCGCGTAGCGGCCAGACACGCGGTATCTCAGTGGCTGCCGGCAACCGCGGGCTCGTCTACGAAGCGCTGGGAGAGCTCGAGTTGGCGCGCGTCGGTTTCGAAGCGATGTACCAAGGCGGCGTCGTGCTCGCTGATACACTGCTCATCGCGAACGCACTCACGAATCTCGGGATGCTGTCGGTGAGGACTGGCGACGTCGGGGCGGCAATCACCTATCTGGAAGAAGCCGTTCCGCTTCAGCTGACCGTGAACGCGTACGGGGCCGAGAACGCCATCGGTCAGTTGGGAACTGCCTACGCTCTCGCAGGCGACTTGGGCGCCGCCTACGCCCGGCTCGACTCGGCCGCCTCACTGTCGCGCTCCCTGGGCATGCGCGGCGAGGAGGGTGAAAATCTCCGCATGTTGGCCGACCTCTACAGGGATGCCGGAGACCGTCCGCGTGCGTTGAGGACCTACGCGGTTGCGCGCTCCATTTTGGACGAGGCCGGCTGGCGCATCGAGGCCGGTGCAGCGCTGCGCAGTGAAGCGGAGGTGTTGGCCGAACAAGGCGACCTGCGACGCGCCCGAGAGAGGGTCGAACTCGCTCTCGAAACGCACGAACTCGTGGGCGCGCTCCCCGAGAGCCTGCGCGATCACCTCGCGCTGGCAGAGATCGACGCGCGCGAGGGAAGATGGGCTGACTCCCAGAAACGGCTGAGCGACGCGGCTCAGCTCGCGGAGCGAGTCGGCGCGCGGAGGGAACGGATCGCCGTCGCCCTCTCGAGAGCCCGGGTCGCCGACGCTGCCAACGATGCCGCCGGTATACTCTCGGGACTTGCCGACGCCGGTGACCTGGCGGAATGGGGGCCCGATACGCGCTGGGAAGGCTATCTGCTTCGAGCCCGGGGGCTGAAGAACGAAGGCCGCTCCGCCGAGGCCATCGACGCGGGCTTCGAGGCGGTGAACTCGCTCGAGCGCGTGCGGGGCACCATCGGCTCACCGATCCTTCGCAGTTCCTACTCCTCGGCGCGACAGCGGGCGTACGGGGACCTCGTCCTCTCGCTGTTGGCGGTTGGACGCGATGAGGAGGCCTTCCATGTGTCCGACGCGGCGCGCGGCCGCCTCGCAGCGGAGCACGCCGCGGCGTCGCCTGAGTCCGTGACGGCGCAGTTCGATGCGGGAGCGGCGGCCGAGCGGGAACGCCTGCTCCGTCGGATCGATCTCCTGCTCGACTCCCTCAACGCGTCTCCAGACTCCGAACGCGCTCGCCGACAAAGACTCGACGAGGCGCGGGTCGAGTACGAAGCCTTCCAGGTGCGCGCCATGGAGCAGGCCTCTCATGGCGACGTAAGGCAGGACGCGCCGCCTTCCATCCAGGCGATCCGATCAGCGCTGGTTCCGGGCGAGGCCCTGCTCCAGTACCTGGTAACGCCCGACACACTCGTGGCGTTCGTGGTCGGTCCAATGGGGTTGAGCGCCTCGCGCACCGCCATCCGCGCCGAGAATCTGGCCAGTCGTGTCCGCCTCGCGAGAGAGATGATGAAGAGCGCGCCCGGGGGTGGTCGAGGCCCTCCCGGAACCCTCGAGAGCCTCTTCCGGACCCTGATCCAACCGGCGTTGGACATGGGTGCGCTCGACGACGTGGAGCGTCTGATCGTCGTGCCCCACGGCGTGCTGTCATACCTGCCCTTCGCCGCCCTCCGTAACTCCGAGAGGGGCGAGTACCTAGTCGAGCAATTCACCTTGGCGAGTCTGCCGACTGCGGGCTCGCTACCCCATTTCCGCGAGCGAGCCGCCGCGCCGGGTGCCTCGAGCGGAACGGCGTTCGCACCGTTTCCGCAGACGCTCCCAGGGAGCCGCACCGAGGTCGACGCGATCCAGGCCTCGATCGGCGCGCTCCCGCGGCTGGGCCAGAGTTCGACGGAGGCCTCCGTCCGTGCCGCGCTCGCCGCCTCGGGGATCGTCCACCTGGCCACGCACGGAGTCATGAACGCCCGAAGCCCCCTGTTCTCGCGAGTGGAGCTGGCCCCTGGCGTCCGTGCGCGCTCGGATGACGACGGGCGCCTGGAGGTGCACGAGATCCTGGCCCTGCGCGTTGCGGCCGACCTCGTCTTTCTATCAGGCTGCGAGACGGCCCTCGGCCCGTCGGGCGCGACGCGCTTCGAGCAGGGCGAGGACTTCACTACGCTCGCGCAATCGCTGCTCGTTGCGGGCGCCGACGTCGTGGTCGCCACCCTTTGGCAGGTGGGTGATGCGAGTGCCGCAGAAGCCGCCACCCTCTTCTACGAAGGGCTGCCCGGCGTGGATCCGTCCACTGCACTCGCCCGGGCCCAGCGCGCGATGATCGCCCACGCCGATCTGTCGGAGCCCTTTCACTGGGCCTCGTACGTCGTCAGCGGCGTCGGGGGGGCATGGAGCCCGTCAAAACCATGATCAATGTCCGCTCCATCCATGTACTGCCCTTCAACGAACCGCCCTGGACCCGCACTCCGGAGAACCTCCCATGAGTCTTCAGTACCCGAGGCCTCGGCACGCCGCGACCGCGATTCTCGCATGTCTCACGCTCGGCGTATACGGATGCGGTGACTCTGCGGGAAGTGACCCGAGTCCCCTCGCTCCTTCCTTTGCGAAGCCGGGCACCGAAAATCTCACGGTGACGAGCGCGGATCCGTCGGAAGCGCTGCAGGACACCACGCTAAACGTGACCGTATCCGGCACGGGCTTCGACGACGGCTCGGCCGTCACGATGCTCAGGGGGGGTGTCGCCACGAACAAGGTGGTCACCAACAGCACGATCTACGTGACCAGCCGGAAGCTCATCGCGAACATCACGATCGCCGCCGATGCGGACGTCGGTCTCTACGACGTGCAAGTGTTCACGAGTGGCGGGAAGAGGGGAGTCGGAACAGAGCAGTTCTCGGTCAAGCCTCGCGGCAACACCGATACCGATTCGCGGGCCACGTTCGCGTTCTTCGCAACCGCGGCCGACGGCAGCGCGGCGAACCTGCGCGGTGACGGGCGCGACGCCGACGGCATGGGGACCGGCCTCGACCCCTCGACGTACCAGGGTGACAGGTGCGGCGTCCATGCCAAGATCTTTGCGGTGAACCCGGAAGGGTCGGCCTCGGGAGACGCGGTCGTGCAGCCCGCCGGCGATGCTCAGCATGGGACGTGCGGCGCGGCGCGCGAGTTGTCCGCCCACTTGGGAGGCGGAGTGGTCGAACCCGTGAGATCCCTGAACATCAAGTGCGTCATGCAGCTCGTGCCCGGGTCCGCGGTCGGCGCCTGCCCGTATCCTGACATGCACATCGACCCCCTCGACCCGACCGTGGGCTACTATCCGCTCGGCGCGGACGCTACGGGCTGTGCGCGACTCCGTTGGAACCCCGAGGTCTTGGGTGGCGCGGCCGGCACCGGCCCCTTCCCGGGCAACGTCAGGGTCACGTACCTCGGCACGACGGGTCCAGGTGGAGCGCGGCAGTGGCGTGCCGAGACGCTCCCGCCGCATGCGGCGGGCTGCTACGTCTGGAAGAAGGGCACCTACACATGGGACCGAAGGACTAGAATCGTGCCCTTCCGCGTCGTGATCACAGAGGTTCCGTTCGCCGCCCCCTGACCGCACCGACCACCTCGAGCCTGCTTACGCGCAATCACCCGCCCCCGAGACCGGGGCGCGCGGCAGTCATTTCGGCACGCCATCCCCGATTGCGGGTGTGAGTGCGAGTCGCGCCGGGAAAAATCTCCTCCCGATGTCCGTGTCATTTAATGGGCGCCACAACGGGGCCCGATGGCCCGTACGCACACCCACGGCGGAGAACTTCCCCATGCACTCTCGTCACTGGTCACACATCGTTGTGCTCGTCGCGGTCTCGGCCTGCACCGACACTCCGACCTCCGCGCCGGCAGTCGACCCGCTGTTCGCGAAGAGCACGACGCAGCGGGCCGACTTCACCATCATCGACACCGGCAGCCTCGTCGGTGATGGGAATGGAGCCTACGTCGACGGTGTCTGTGGCGTTTTCGGGTCTTGGACCACGAACGTGACCCATCTCGCACCGGCCGGCACGAGGGTCCCGAAGTCCCAACAGGCATCTTGCACCGGAATCGCGCCGCGAGCCGCCACATTGACTCTCGCGGTTCGGCACCTGAGCGACAGTCCTCACGTGGACGACGCCTCTTCTCCCATTGGCAGTTTCCCAGTGACTGACGTGAAATTCGGCTGGGGCTCCGCCCAGGCCACGACCGTCAACGCATCCCCTTCGTGCGGCACAGCGGGGCTTCGTTTCACCTCGGCTACATACCCAGGGACCGACAACGTCGTTCGCCAGGACCTCGGCGGCGGGATGTGGCACATGTATACGAACGCGTGGCCGGACAATCGCGCGTACTGCGAGGTCAACGGACAGGCTACGTACTGGCACGTCGACCTGGATATCTACGTACAGGTCCACTAGCCCCGGTCCTTCGCACCTGGTACTCCGTCGTCGCGATCTCGACGAGCTCAACCGAGGCCCGGCTCGCTGCCCAAGCAGCGAGCCGGGCCCAGCCAAAAAGCGGAGATTCGCTCCGAGTCGTAAGCGTCGAGTTGGCTAGCTGAGAATCGGAACGCTCTCGCTCAGGGCCTGAGCCAACAGCAGCCGGAGATCGGTGATCGCCGCGGCATGGGCGTGCGTCACCGCGAGAGCCAACACCTGAGCAGGAAGGCCGAGGCCAAAGGCCCCGGCCTTCGAATGCGCCCGACAGGATTGACGGCGCTTCGCGCCCGTCGCCTCGCGGGTCGCGACAGGCAACCTACCGTGTGCCCGCCGCTCGGCCTGAGCCTGTGGTTGGCCGCTTGTTCGGTCACAGGTTCGATCCTCAGAACCAAGAGAAACGGCCCAGGGGCCTTTCGGCCCCGGGCCGTTCTTATGCGCCCGACAGGATTCGAACCTGTGACCTCATGCTCCGGAGGCATGCGCTCTATCCATCTGAGCTACGGGCGCGGGAGCCGGCAAAGCTAGCCGGGGCCGGCGGCTCCCTCAATTGTGCGGTTGGTCGCATCCAGCACAGCGCCCGAACCACGATACTCGTCGTCTCCCCCAGACCTCCGGGTGACCGCGCTTTTCCTTGACCACCCCACACTAACACCGGAACTTGAACGTCACATTTATGATGTCCGGCCATACTATGATTCCGCGTCGGCAAGCGGCCGCCGTGGCGGCTCGCCTGGAGGCGAACTCGACGGTCGTGCTCCTCGGCGCGCGCCAGGTGGGGAAGACGACCCTCGCTCGCGCCATCGCGGACGATCGGGGGTCAGCGGCGTTGTACCTCGACCTGGAGCGCATCGCCGATCGGCGTCGCCTGGAAGACGCGGGGCAGTTCCTGGCGGCCCAGATCGGAAAGCTGGTCATTATCGACGAGATCCATCGTGCTCCCGGGCTCTTCGAAGTCCTGCGGGGTGTCATCGACGACCGACGTCGGGCGGGGGACCGCACGGGTCACTTCCTATTGCTGGGCTCGGCCTCTCTCGATCTGATGCGGCAGGCGTCCGAGTCGCTGGCGGGTAGGGTGACATACATCGAGCTCGGGCCGATCGACGCCGCTGAGCTGTCGGCCACACCCATCGCTGTGAACGCTCTCTGGGTGCGCGGCGGATTCCCGGAGAGCCTCCTGGCCCCGGACGATGCGGTCAGCCTGGCGTGGCGTCGCGACTTCGTTCGAAGCTACCTCGAGCGCGACGTGCCGATGTTCGCGCCGCGCCTTCCAGCTGAGTCGATCGATCGCCTCTGGAGGATGCTGGCGCACAGCCAAGGCGCGCTCCTCAATCAGTCACGACTCGCCGCGAGCTTGGGCGTGTCCGCGCCCACGGTCAATCGGTACATCGACCTGCTTGTGGATCTTCTGCTGGTCCGCAGACTCAGGCCCTGGAGTGGCAACGTCGGCAAGAGATTGGTGCGCAGTCCGAAGGTGTTCATACGGGACAGCGGCCTCGTCCATGCCCTCCTCGACCTGGAGTCCGCGCATGACATCTTGGGCCACTCGATCGCCGGCGCCACTTGGGAGGGAATGGCCATCGAGTCCCTCATCGCCGCGGCGGGTGACCGATACACTCCGTTGTTCTACCGTACCGAGGACGGCGCCGAGGTGGACCTGGTGCTGGAGCGCGGGGGGCGAGTGTCGGCGGCGATCGAGATCAAGCGCAGCAGTGCGCCGGAACCCTCGAAGGCCTTCCGACTCGGCTGCGAGACGTTACGCGCTCCCGAGCGGTTCATCGTGCACAGCGGCGCCGATCGGTGGCCTCTGCCGGGCGGCGTAGAGGCCATCTCTTTACAGGCCTTGGCCGCGCAGATCGAGTCGGCACGATAGTCTAGTCGCCCACGATACCCTCTCCCAACAAAGCGCCGGGTCCTGCCGTCCAATCCCATGATCGAGAAGCAGGCCGACCGACACGCAGGAGCCGGGAGCATTCCCACGCATGCGACGCAGCTCGTGAGCTCGGCGGGTGCTGAAACCATCGAGGCCCTGGTCGATCGGGCCAAGTTGGGCGACACCCGCGCGTTCGAGAGCCTGTACGGGAGGACCGTGGAGCGCATCTACGCGCTGTGCCTCCGCATGAGCGGGAGCACCGACGACGCGGCGGACCTGGTGCAGGACGTGTACGTGCGCGCGTGGGAGAAGCTCGTGCTCTTCCGGGGGGACAGCCTGTTCACTACCTGGCTGCATCGCCTCGCGGTGAACGTGACGCTCGAGAAGCGCCGGTCGATCGGCCGTCGGCTCAGCCACGAGGTGACGGATCCCGACCTGGACCGCTATGCGAGAGCCGCGGTGCAGGCGATGCCGGGAACGCGCGTGGACCTGGAGCGCGCGATCGCACGGCTGCCGGACAAGGCGCGGCAGGTGCTCGTGCTGCGTGACGTGCAGGGCTACAAATACGAGGAGATCGCGAGGATGACGGGCGTGAGCCTCGGTACGGTGAAGGCGCAGATCCACCGCGCACGCGGTCTCGTGAAGGAGGCGCTGGAGCGATGAGCGAGCACATCTCGTTGGAGCGCACGCACGATCTCATCGACGGAGTGCTGTCGTCGGAGGCCGCTGAGCGCGCACGCAGCCACATGAGCGGGTGCGCCGAGTGCCGGGAGCGCTACGCGATGCTCTCGGAGCTCACCTCGGACCTCCGCGCGCTGCCGCGCGACGCGACGCCCCCGCCCCACCTCTGGGAGGCGATCAGCCGGCGGATCGACGGCACGGTGCCGAGTGAAGCGCCCGCATCGGCCGACGTGCTCGTGCTTCCGGGTGCCCGCGGGGACGGCCGGCGCCGGATCGCGCTCACGATCCCGCAGCTCGCCGCGGCCTCGCCGG
>Ga0209172_10006931_pt1 | contig 12154 bp, 6 predicted proteins | sample LarsenN4metaG_FD_184113 | JGI IMG/M metagenome (GOLD analysis project Ga0209172, IMG submission 184113) | Hot spring sediment bacterial and archeal communities from British Columbia, Canada, to study Microbial Dark Matter (Phase II) - Larsen... ... | reverse complement strand
CGAAAAAGCCAACGCATTTGCCAGGGATAAATATACTCGCGTTTGCGTTTGACGACGGCGCTGATCATCAGTTGCGCCGCGCGATCAGGCGTCATCAACCACAGCCGGTTCGGATTGCCGCGATTGATCGCGGTGTCGACGAAGCCCGGATAAATCGTGGTGAACTGAATCTGCGGCAGCTCGGCGGCCATCGCTTCCAGATAAAACGCCAGGCCGATCTTCGTGATGCTATAAATCGGCCTGCCCGCCAAACCGCGCATGGCCGAAACCGAGCTGATCCCGACAATCGTGCCGCGATGTTGCGGCGCCATGTATTGCAAGCAGGTGTGCGCCGTGTACAGAGCGCCATGGAGATTGGTTTGCAAAATATTCTCGACGCGACTCCAATCCCAGCGGCGATACGAGGTTTCGCCGCCGACGCCGCTGTTCACCCAGGCCACATCGAGCCGTCCGGCGGCTTTGACAAAATCAGCGATCGCGCTTTCGACCTCGGCGCGATTGCGCACGTCACAGGCGCGCAGCCAAAATTGGCTGCCGCTTGCCGACAATTTCGTTGCCAAGTCTTGCATCGGTTCGAGGCGCCGGCTCAATAGGCAAAAATGCACGCGATACGGCGCCAGGGCCTCGACGAGCGCATAGCCCAGCCCCGACGACGCGCCGGTAATGAGCACACTTTTTCCGCTCCAGTATTCCGATAAACGTTGATTCATCTTTCATTGCTGCGTTCTCGCCATGGCTTCCACCGTCAGATTGATTTGAACTTCACTGCTGACCACCAAACCGCCGTTGTCAAGCGTGCGGTCCCATTTTACGCCATAGTCGAAGCGATTCAACGTCAATCCGGCTTCGATGCCCATGCGCGTGCCGCGCGGATCTTTGATGGTGCCGAGAATGTTGAACGGCAGCTCGACCTCTTTGGTCACGCCGCGAATCGTCAAATCGCCGGTGGCGATGTAACCGCCGTTGCTTTTTTTGATGGATTTGCTGACGAAGGTAATGACCGAATCCGTAGCGGCGTTGAAGAAATCGGCGCTGCGCAAATGGTTGTCGCGTCTATCGTTCTGGGTGTTGATGCTCGCCGTCTTGATGGTGACATTTACCGAAGATTTGGTGATGTCCTTTTCATCATACAGGATCGTGCCCGAGAACTCTTTGAAGCCGCCCGAAACTTTGGCCACGAGCATGTGGCGCACGGTAAAACCGACGTTGGAATGAGTGGGATCAATTTCAAATTTTTCCTGCGCCAAACCGGTGGCCGCAAAAAAACACAACGCGAAAATCAAAACAATCTTTTGGGTGAAACGCATAATGTCTCCTTGAGATAAAAGTTAAATTTTGGGTGTTTAAAACTTTTTGAATTTTTTCAAATTCAAATCATGGCCAATTGCCGTGTCGTCTTGAGCGCCGGCCTGCGCCTTGCCGAGTTTCTTCAACAAATCGGCCAGCAAACGTTTTTCTTTTGAGATCAGCGCATTCGTGAACGCCTCGATTCGCCCGGCATGAATCGGGAAAATTTTCGCAATCAACCTGCCCCCCTCCTCGGTCAAATGAATGAGAAACATCCGGCGATCTTCGGCATCCGTCACGCGGCGCACCAGGCCCTTTTTCTCCAAACGATCGACGACGCCGGTAACGTTGGCGCCGCTCATCAGCAGCTTGCTGCCGATCTCGCACATTTTCATCGGCCCGAGATGCGCCAGCGCCTCCAGCACGCCGAACTGCGGCGGCGTCAGATCAAACGCTTTGAGATGCTGCGCTTCGTTCTGCGCAAAGGAGTTGAAGCAGCGCGCCAGTACCACCCACAATTTCAGCGCCTCTCTCCGGCCGGCCGGATAACTGTCGCGATCCAACAATGCCCCTTTCGTCAAACGCTGCTTCATCATGCTTTCAAACCGATGGTTCGAAGATTTATTCCACTGCTGATATTTTATACCTGAACTATTTATAAATAAAAAATCATGACATAAAAGTCAAGGCTTTTTTGGGCTTTTCAGCTCTTCATAAAAAATTTTAAAAAAGTATGAGGTTTTGAGATCGTGATTGCTTATATTATACAAGAAAACCAATTAGTTTAAAAAAAATTTATACCTGTGAGGAGGAACGATGAAGGAAAAACACCTCGTTGTTATTCTATTTCTATCCTTTGCCTTACTGCTAACCGCAGGCGCCGGCCAGACGCAAGCCCAGAACGCGGTCGCCGTCAACAACCCCATGGAAGTCAACCCGAAGGATTACCTCGACAAAATCAAACTCCCCCCCGGATTCAAGATCACGATGTATGCCGAGAATGTCGAAGGCGCGCGCTCGATGGCGCTGGGCGACAAAGGCACCGTGTTTGTCGGAACTTTTCAGCAGCGCGGCAGAGCGCCGGGGAAAGTGTATGCGATCATCGACCGGAACAACGACTTCAAGGCCGATACGGTGATCACCGTCGCGCAGGAGTTGCGCATGCCCAACGGCGTGGCTTTTCACAACGGCGATCTTTACATCGCCGAAATCAGCCGCGTCACCAAGCTTGAAAACATCGAAAATCAGCTCATGGCGCCTCCGACGCCGCAAGTCATTAACGACCGCTTTCCCACCGACCGCTGGCACGGTTGGAAATTCATTCGCTTCGGGCCAGACGGCAAGCTCTATGTTCCGGTCGGCGCGCCGTGCAATATTTGCGAGCCGAAAGAGGAAATTTTTGCCGCCATCTCGCGCCTGAATGCCGACGGCTCCGAGTTGGAAATTTTTGCCAAAGGCATCCGCAACACCGTCGGCTTTGACTGGCATCCCGTGACCAAAGAGTTGTGGTTTACGGACAACGGCCGCGATGAGATGGGCGATGATCTGCCGCCGGAAGAGCTCAATCACGCGCCGCGTTCGGGATTGCATTTCGGTTTTCCGTATCGTTATGGCAAAGCCGTCGTTGACACCACATTCAAAACAAAGATGCCGGCGGATCAGTTTCAACCGGCGGCCATCGAGCTGCCCGCCCACGTCGCGCCTCTCGGCATGCGCTTTTACACCGGCAATTCTTTCCCCAAAGCCTATCACCACCAAATTTTTGTCGCCGAGCACGGCTCGTGGAATCGCTCGATACCGAACGGCTATCGCGTCTCCGCCGTCAAGCTTGAGAACAATCGCGCCGTCAAGTATGAACATTTCGCGACCGGCTGGCTGCAAAACGATCAGTATTGGGGCCGTCCGGTGGACGTGCTGGTCATGCCCGACGGCTCGCTGTTGGTGTCGGATGATTTTGCCAACTGCATTTATCGCATTGCTTATTCTCCCTCAAAATAGCGTGTCGTGTCCAAAAATTTTTTGCTGCTCATCATCAGCGTGGTCACTGCCACATCGGCGCAAGACGCGCGAAAAAACGCGCCGGATTCTTTGCGCGTCACGAATCCCACGGCCTACGAACTGGCGCCGATCATCGTCACCGCCACCCGCGCCGAGCGCTTGCTTGACCGCGTGCCGTATGCCCTCGGCTTGATTGAGCAAAAAGACATTCAACGCGCCGAGATCGGGCTTTCACTCGATGAAGCGCTGCGCGCCATCCCGGGCGTGGTTGTCAACAATCGCTTCAATCTTTCGCAAGGCGACCGCCTCAGCATTCGCGGCCTCGGCAGCCGCGCGCCATTCGGCGTGCGCGGCCTCAAAATCATTCTCGACGGCATTCCCCTCACCATGGCCGACGGCCAGTCGCAATTGAACAACCTCGATCTCGGTTCGGTGGGCAAAATCGAAATCCTGCGCGGCCCCAACTCCTCGTTGTATGGCAACGCCGCCGGCGGGCTGATCGACATTCACACCGAGGCCGCCGCCAACACGCCGTTTCAATTCCAGCCGCAAATGATCTTCGGCGCCTTTGGCCTGCGCAAATGGCAAGGAAAAGTTTCCGGCCAAATTGAGCGACAGACTTATCTTCTCAATGTGAGCCGCCTGCAGCTCGACGGTTATCGCGATCATGCCGCTGCCCGGTCGACGACCTTCAACGCCGTGAGCCACCGCGAGTTGTCAAATCATCTCAAGCTCAGCGCGGTCTTCAACTATTTCGACGCGCCGTATTTGTTGAATCCGAGTTCGTTGTCAAAAACGGATGCCGAGAATTCGCCGGCGACGACGCGATTCTTTGTCAAACAGCAAGGCGCCGGCAAGCGCACGCGGCAAGGCCAGGGCGGCCTCACACTCAAACACTCCGGCGCAACCTCTCACTTTGAAGCCACGGTTTACGGTCTTTCGCGCGCGCTGAACAATCCCATTCCAGGACGTATCATCGAGTTGGATCGAAGTTCCGGCGGCATTCGTGCCGTGTATAACAAACGCTGGCAAATCGGTCGGACATTTCTGCGTTGGACATCCGGCGCGGATTACGAACGGCAACACGATTCGCGGGTTGAATTTGAAAATCTCGGGCTGGCCAACGACCAAGTCGGGGCGACAAAAAACGAAGACATTCTGAGGTCGGTGCGTTACGGCGCGCGGTTATTGGATCAAAAGGAAAACGTCGTTGGGATCGGCGCTTTTACGGAGTTGGAGTTTTCGCCACATTCACATTGGACGTTCACGTTGGGCGAGCGCTACGACCGTTACGTGTTCAAAGTCACCGATCGTTTTCTCACCGACGGCGTTGATGATTCCGGTAAAAGACGCATGGAAAAGTCGAGTCCGATGCTCGGTCTCACTTATCACGCGCATCCCTTCATCACTTTTTATGGCAATCTGGCGACGGCTTTTCAAACGCCGACCACGACGGAGTTGAGCAACAGGCCAACCGGCGAAGGCGGTTTGCATCCCACGCTGCAGCCGGAGCGAATCATGAGTTACGAATTTGGCTTCAAAGGTATGTGGCCAAAAATTCATTGCCAGTACGAGGCGGCGTTTTATCGCTTTCGTGTCAAGGACATGCTGATTCCATATCAAATCGCCGGCCGCGCCAGCGAAGAAGTTTTTTACCGCAACGCCGGCCAGGCGCGAAACCAAGGCCTCGAAGCCGGTTTGCAGTGGGCACCCTTCAAAAGCCTGCGAGCCACCGGCGCTTATACTTTCATGAATTTCGTGTTCGATGATTTTCTGATTGAGACGATCACCGGAAATACCGTCACGCCCGTGCAATTGGCCGGGAAAAAGATCCCCGGCGTTCCGGCTCATCGCCTGTTTGCCAGCCTGCTTTACGAGCATCAAACCTGCGCTTTTGCCGAAGTTGATCTGCAATATGTAGTTCGATATTTCACCAACGATTTCAATGGCCCTCCGCAATCTAGCAGCAAGCCTCTCGACGACTTTGCGAACGACGCTTATCGCACCGTTGATTTTCGCGTAGGCTTCCAGCCTCGATTTAAAAATTTCCGCGTCGATTTTTTTGTGGGGATCAATAATCTTTTCGACGAACGTTATGCCGGCTCGATCGTGCCCAACGCCGCCGCCGACCGCTTTTTTGAGCCGGCGCCGGAGCGGACTTGGTACGTGGGAGGCAGAGTAAAGTGAAGTCCAACTTGGGCTTAATAATTTTTGAAATTTTATAAAATTTCCCTGCCCAAGTTGGACTTCATGCATAAAAGCCGACACTTTTCCTCCCAACCTCACTGAACGATCTGCCGCCATCCAACGTCTTTCCAAAAAAATTTCTTTGCACTCCAGCGTTCACGACAAATGTGATGATACTGCCATGACGTTAAAACCATCATGTCTGATCGCTCGGCAGCGCCAAGCAGCGCACAAGACTCTCTCCTCGCCGCGCTGGAAAAGAAGATTGCCGGACAAGAGCAGAAGCCGGCGGAGGAAGTTTTCAAAAACATTCAGCTTTTCAAAGGGCATCTTTAACGACGAAAACCGCACGATTAACTGCTACTCGTGCCATCGCGGCGCCGTGAAACCGGTGTTGAGTCCGCCGGCCAGGTAGGCAAAAAATAGATTTTCACTTTTCTCGCACCCACACCAACATTTCCCCCGGCGCGCGGTTGTCCCACGCGAAATACGGAATGGCCTGGAAAGAGATGTTTTCAATTGTAGAAGCCTCTGTGCGATACAATTGATCGTGCCATTCGTCGAGCCGCCGGCGCTTCGCTGTGCCGGTGATAATGCTAATGCCGCCAAGCAAATCCGCCTCGAATTTGACGGCGAGTTTTTCATCGCGCGGCAGGATGAGATCATTTAAATTTTTGCCGTTGTCAGTTTCTTCGAGACAATACACCAGCGGCCCGCGCTGCAAAGCCACCCGGCCGCAGTTGGCGCGAACCTGAGGATGCGCCTGCACGCGCTCAACCGGCATCGGCAATTGCAACTCGATTTGGTCGCCGGATTGCCAGGGCCGGTTAATTTTAGCATAGCCTTTTTGTAAAACCGGCGGAATTGCAACCTCCTCCCCATTCACTTTGATCTGAGTCTTCCGGCACCAGCCGGGAATGCGCACGGCCAGCGTGAGATCAACTTGTCGTTCGGCTTCAATTTGAAAAAGAATTTTTTCATCCCACGGATAATCCGTTTTCTGGGTGAGCTTAACACTTTTTCCATTAAAATCAGATTCAATATTCCCGCCAATATAAAGATGAACATAAAGCTCGCTCTCGTTACGCGAGTAAATGTACTGTCCCAACGACGCCAGCAAGCGCGCGATATTGGGCGGACAGCACGAGCAGCGATGCCATTCCCAGCGGTGATGGCCGCCTCGGCTCTCGAGCGGATTCTCATAAAAAAAGCGATCGCCGTTCAGTGACAAGCCGCTGAGACAACCATTGTAAAGCGCGCGCTCCATCACGTCGGCGTAACGGCTGTCCGGCTCGATTTGCAGCAAACGATGCGAGAATAAAACCAAGCCAATCGCGGCGCAGGTTTCGGCGTAGGCGGTTTCGTTGGGCAAATCGTAATCCGTGGTGTAGCCTTCATTGGCGGCCGAAGTGCCGATGCCGCCGGTGAGATACATGCGTTTGTGCACGAGATGCTGCCAGAGGCGCTTGCAAGCAGTGAGCAATTCAGGATCATAATACTCCATCGCGAGATCGGCCATCGCGGCATAAAGATACATGCCGCGCACGGCATGTCCGACCGGAATGGTTTGTTCGCGCACGGGAAGATGCGACTGCGTGTACTCGTGAGTCTTCGCCCAATAACCGGCAGGATCTTCGCCGCGCTCGCGCGCTTCGAGATCGAAATAATGCGGCTGCCGCCCGCGCTCGTCGATGAAATATTTGGCAAGCTGCACATAGCGTCTCTCTCCGGTCGCCTGATAAAGCTTCATCAGCGCCAGCTCGATTTCTTCATGCCCGTCGTAACCGCGTTTTTTGCCGGGCGCGGCGCCGAACACACTGTCGATATGATCGGCGTAACGGCAAACGACATCGAGAAATTTCTTTTTGCCGGTGGCGTGAAAATGCGCGACCGCCGCTTCGATCAAATGCCCGGCGCAATACAGCTCGTGCCAATCGCGCAAATTCTTCCACCGCATCTCCGGCCGGACGACGGTGAAATGTGTGTTGAGATAACCGTCCGGCTGCTGCGCTTTGGCAATCGTGTCGATGAGATCGTCGAGCCGCGCTTCCAATTTCGGATCGGAATGCGTCGCCAGACTGTGCGCCGCAGCTTCGATCCATTTAGCGACGTCCGAATCCCAAAACACGTGCGGCTCGTTCGGCAGGCCGGGCTGCCAATTCAATTTCCACGCCTCGAGGCGGCCGGTCTCTTGACAACGCCGGTAAAGAATCGGAATCGTCACCTCGCGATTGATTTTCAACTTCGGCGCCCAGAAGCCGTCGTTGATTTCGACTGACGGCAACGGCATCGGCATGAGTTTTTGCAGGTTGGCTTGATTCACCGGAAATCTCCTTTCGCTACTCAGTTGAAAAAATTCTTGTTTTTACGGCCAGATTTTTTTATATTTATAAGCACGGTTTGATTCGTAACTTTCTGGCTCTTCATTCCGAACCAGAAAAATTGCTTCAAAATACAAATTGATTCGGGGCATAGCGCAGTCCGGCTAGCGCACCTGGTTTGGGACCAGGGGGTCGCAGGTTCAAATCCTGCTGCCCCGACCGTAGAAAAGCAAAAAACACTCGCGCCAGTAGCTCAAGCGGATAGAGCAGCAGCCTTCTAAGCTGCGGGCTGGGGGTTCGAGTCCCTCCTGGCGCACGGGATGAAAGATGAGAATCAGTCCTCGCCGACGGGTTCTCATCTTTCACCCCAAACGGTGGGTGTAGCTCAGTTGGTTAGAGCACCAGATTGTGGCTCTGGTGGTCGTGGGTTCAAATCCCATCACCCACCCCAGTTCATACGAGCCGAGGGCCTAGAGTCTGGCTCTCAAGTGCATAATCATTTGCATTGAAAATTGCAAATTGAAAATTTTCAATTTAAAATTTTCAATGATGTCACCACAGATAATTTTATCCGTCCCCATCGTCTAGAGGCCTAGGACACCGCCCTTTCACGGCGGTAACACGGGTTCGAATCCCGTTGGGGACGCGCCAAGCCAAAAGGCAATAGCCTCTTGGCTTTTTTATTTTATTCCAGCACGATTTCGATCACGTGGCGGGCATAGCGCCGGGAACCGTGCTGGGAAAACGCCAACGCAACGCGGCCGCGTTCTCCGTCGCTTGCGACCAGTTGGCCGCCCTTGACCTCTTTCACTTGATAACCCCAAACCACAAATTCAAGCTCGGCTTGATTCGCCGGCTCGCCCTCAACTTCAACCGTCACGGTTTTTCCTTTGATGTGCTGATCTAAAATCACGCAACCGCCCGTTGAGCCGGATCCGCCGGGCTGCACCTCGGCGAATGGCGGAATAACTGTAAAAAATTTGGCCAGGCGCAGCGTGAGCGTCACCGGCGTTTCGCCGACTTCAAGCGAAATGGGCCAGCGAATCAGATCAGCGCGCTCATCAGGCTTGACCTCGATGAGATGATGATCGCGGCGCATTTCCGCAAGCTGCGCGGTCGAAGGAAAAATCGGCTTGAACTCCACGTGCAGCGGCGGTCGGGTTTCCCTTTTGGCGCGGCCGGGAAATGGCCGGACTTTGAATTGAAACGTCAACACATTCGCTTCGCGGTGGAAAAAGAAAAGAAGCTGTTGCTCGTCAATAGAAATCGGGCCGGCTGCAAAAAACGGCCAATGCAGCGGAATAGACGGCGCCATGTCGAGGCGACGCGCGAGCGCATTCGGCTTCAGGCCCAGCAGCCCTTCGTAAAGCGCCTGCAAAAACGCGCTCTGCGACCAGGCTTGATGCGCACAAACGCCGGCGGGCTGATAAATTTCGCCGTGCAACACCTCCTCAAGGCAGCCCAGCGCGCCATGCTGAAAATTTCGCATCGCGTTTTGCAGGTGCATCAAACCTTGCAGCCAGCGGCCATACCGAAATTCCGCCAGCGCCGTCCAGCCGGTGAACAGCGGCCACACGCTACCGTAATGATAACCTTGCGGATTATAAAACGGATGATCGTCGGCGACGAGGCGGACACCCCAATCGGCGTTGAACGCCTTGGTCGCCAGCCGGCGCAGCGCCTGAACGCCGTCTTCAGGCCGGCCATAACCGAACAACAGCGGCACCGCGGCGAGCGCGGTGACATTGGCATCGAACGCGCCGCCGGCATTTTTGCCGTGATAAAAATAGCCGGCCTTTTCATTCCAAAAATCCTGCTCCAGCAAGTTGACAGCTTTCTGATGCGGGATAATCCAACGCTCCGCGAGATCGGTTTTGCCGAGCACGCTCGTGAGTTGTATCGCCGCATGAAGCGCCTCGGCCCAACAGCCGGCGAGATAATGCTCGACGTGCGCGCCGAAAAGCTTGCCGCCTTCGATCCAGCCGTGGCCGGTGCCGGTATTCTCAATCAAACCGTCGCCGTCGCGGTCGGTTGTTTCGAGAAACGCCATCGCTTTCTCAACGTGCGGCCATTCTTTTTTGACAAACGCCAGATCGCCGGAATGATTCAAATAGCGTCCCATCAAAATCACATACAGCGGCGTGGCGTCGGCGGCGTCATAATGCGCCGCGCCGCTGGTGGTCAGCTCGTGGAGAATTTTGCCGGTGATGTCCTGGTGCCGTCCTAAAAAACGCAAAACCTCTTTCACGTTTTCAAAATCGCCGTAGTGCAGCATCGCGAACGCCGTCCAGCACGCATCACGGCCGAAGAACCACGCGTAGCCGGGCCGGCCCGCGTTCCAGCCCTCGCCGGTGTTCGCAAAGCCGGCCAGCAGCGAGCGGCCGAGCGAGGGAACGTGGCCGACAAAGGCCTCGGTTTTGAGCTTCGCCCAGCGCGCCGCCGTGTTGAACCGCGGATCCGGCGTGTCGATCTCGGCGAATTTTTCCAACACGTGATAGTGGCGGCCGACTTGTTGCGCGTATAATTTCGGCGTTTGCTCGGGGAACGTGGTCAGCAATTCTTGCAACGACGAATCATTCGCTTCGCCGCCGAGGGCGATAAATCGCGCCGCCTGCTTGCCCTTCACTTCCAGAGGCCAATGAAAAGTGACGCGCGCTTTCGAGGCATTTTGCACCGAAATATCCTCGACGTCGACCGCGATGGCAGGCGCATCGAACCACGTTTCGGTCTGCCAGCGCGATCGCGCTTTTGGCTCCCGCTCGAAAGCGACGGCGAAATGCGCGCGAAAGAGCCGGCGAAAATCTGAAAAATGCGCCTGACTGTGGCAAACGCGCCCGCGCCGGTCCTGCGTTTGATATTCGATTTTCGACAGCGCCCCCTCCGGATACGGCCACATCAAACGAAAATCAACTTCAAAAGAAAGCTCGAAAAATAATTCCCCCTTCCCTTCGAATTCCCATTCAACACAGGCCAGCGGCGCGTCGTGGCCCACCCAAATCCGCTCACAGATCGATAGGCGCTCGGTTTGGCGGCGGCGCTCGATTTGATGCGGGCGAATCAAAACCTCGGCCTCGGCGCCGTTTTCCCACAGCGTTTCGCCGGCGGCGTTTTGGATGCGCAAGGACACCTCGCGGCTCAAGCGCAGCGGATGGCTCCAAATTTCCGTGATCGGCCCGCGTTCGTTGCCCATGAGCAAAATGCGCTCGCCGCTGAGATCGAAAAAATGATTGCGGCCCGCCTCGACGTTTAAATACGGGCTGACCTCGAGCGATTTGACCGGCGTCCAGATTTCCCATCGCGGAAACTCAATCAACCGGTTGTTCTTTTTGACTTCCGCGAGCGGCGGCTGCCAGATTCCTTCCCACCTCTTTTTTGCCTGCCTCTTTTCCATAAGGCGGCGCAGGCAGGACTCGGCAAAGGCCTCGAGCTGCGGGCGAAAGAGATTCTGCTCGTCGGAGAAATAAAGATACGCGCCCACGCACAACACGTTCGGCGACTCGTATTCCCAGGCCAGTTTTTGGCCGGGATCGAAACCGATGTAATACCGATGCACGCCCCAAACTTTTCCCTTCGGCCATTTATTGGCGCCGTAACCGAAACGCCAATACGGCGCGCCGGCTTTGGCATTCCACAAATAAATCCCGCCGCCGAAAGGCGACAGCGGCGAGTCACTCGCCGGCAGATGCGCCAGAAATCCCATCAACCCGCGAATCTCAAATCCCTGTGACGCCACCCCCTCATTTTCAGGTTTGTTTTGCGGATCATAATTTCCCGACTCGGCCAGATCCGGTCCGACTTTCTCCAAACCCAACGGCACGACCGCCTGCACCGCCGCCAGCGAGAGAAACAATTTCCCCCCGCTCTTCAAAAAACGCCGCAAACTTTTCCAATTTATCTCTTTGCCCCATGCCCCATGCCCTTTGCTCTTTGCCCCTTGCCCTTTGCCCCTTGCCCCGTGCCACCACAAAACAAAGTGCTGCCCACAGCTTGGAACTTGCTCCGGAAAAATCCGCTGCGCCGCCGGAAAACGCGTTCTCAGCCACTGCCACGCGGCTTCGACTTCGGGATCGCTGGCGCCGGTGTCGAGAAAAAGAATTTGGGACGGAGGAGTTGAGGGAGGCAAAAGGGATTTTTTACGACGACGGGATGTCTGGCGCACGGGTTTTTATTTTTATTGAATTTCTTTTTCAACCAAACGGGTGATTTCTTCAATTTTGAAATTTAGGAAAATCGTTTTTGAATGTCAATCTCAAAGTCGCAATGGCGCGAATTTTTCATTGTTTCTTAGAGAAGTGAAGCAGTCGGACTTGGGCAGCGCGATTCTTCAAATCTTACCCACTCCTGCTCGCCCAAGTCCGACT
>Ga0209172_10006926_pt1 | contig 12158 bp, 9 predicted proteins | sample LarsenN4metaG_FD_184113 | JGI IMG/M metagenome (GOLD analysis project Ga0209172, IMG submission 184113) | Hot spring sediment bacterial and archeal communities from British Columbia, Canada, to study Microbial Dark Matter (Phase II) - Larsen... ... | reverse complement strand
GCCGTCGTCGCGCAGTTTCTGCAGGCGCACGCGGACGATCCGCGCTTTCACGACGAGCGCGAGCTGCTCACGCCGATCGTCGATGGCGCCGGCATCTTGTACGTCGTGGACGGCAGCCGCCCCTACGGCCGCCAATACGACGCCGAGATGGAGATCTTGCGCTGGACCGGCAGGCCGCGCATGGCGCTGATCAACATGATCTCGACCGGCGATCACGTCGAGCAGTGGCGCGCGGCGCTCGGCCAGTACTTTTCGATCGTGCGCGTGTTCGATGCCGTGCACGCGGACTTCAACCAACGAATCGAGCTGTTGCGCTCGTTCGGCGCCATCGACGAGCGCTGGGCGGCGCCGTTGAACGCCGCAGCCGATGCGCTCGTCGCGGATCGCCAGCGGCGCTTGCAGCGGGCCGCGGCCGAGATCGCGGATCTTCTGATCGAGGCGCTGACGACGACGGTGACCGTGCCGCTCGCAACGCGCAGTGCGGAGCGCGAGGCAGAGGCGCTCGCTCGAGGGCGCGAGAAGCTGCGCCAACACGTGCGTTCGCGCGAGGGGGCGGCGCGGCGCGCCGTCCAGGAGATCTATCAGCACGCCGGCCTCGCGGCCCGCGAGTCGGCGGCGGCGTATCTCGTCGAGGACGTGTTCTCGTCGCAGAGCTTCAACGTTTTCGGCTTGTCGCAGACTCAGCTCGCGCTCACGGGCGCCGCGTCCGGCGCCGTCGTCGGCACCGCCGTCGACGTGGCGCTCGGCGGCGCGTCGCTCTTGCTCGGCGCCGGCATCGGCGCCGCCCTCGGCGCGGTCGGCACGCTCGCCGGTGCGGGAACGCTGGCGAAGATGCGCGTGCTCGGCCTGCCGCTCGGCGGTTACGAGGTCACGGCCGGTCCGATCACCGATCCGAATCTGCCGTGGGTGCTGCTCGGCCGAGCGCTACTGCACGCGAAGCTCGTGGCCGAGCGCAACCACGCACGCCGCGAGGAGCTCGTCGTCGACGCGCAGGCCGGCGCTCATCTCGCCGACGCGATCGACGCCGCGCGGCGGCGCAAGCTCGACGTTACGTTTCGCCGCTTGCGCGGCGGGCGTGAGATCGCAGCCGACGAGCGAGCGGCATTGATTGCGGAGGTCGCGGCGCTCATCGAACGGCGTTGACGGTGCCGGCGCCTCGCAGCCTGCGCAGCCTTGGGAAGGCACCCTCGCCGACGCGCTCGCGCAACGAGGCAGATTCGCCCGCCATTGCCTGCCATTGCCTGCCATATTCCTGTGATTTCCGTGCTCGCCTATGCTCAGATTGCATCGCTGGGCGAGAGCCATTGGGCAAGAAGCGGGCAGTGTCGGCGGACAGGGAAAGATGAACAAAGACGTTAGCGTCTGCGACCTCCTGGGGCAGAATGTGGCGTTCGTCGATGGCGTGTCGACGTCATGGAAGGGATACGCATCATGAAACACCTGAGCGCCACGAGCTTCCGGCTCTTCGAGCGCTGCGGCATCAGCCGCGCGCCCGTCGTCGGGAGCGACAAGGTGATCGGCATCGTAAGCGACTGCTTGCTCGTGCACAGCTCGATCGACCTGGACTGAGACGCATGCTCACCGAAGCCGAATTCCGCGCGACCGTGGCGAACGCCATCGCGTTTCTCACGAAGGCGCGCGAGCCGCATGCCCTACTCTTCATGGGGCTCATCCACCGGCGCTTCGGCATTCCCGAGTTCGCGAACGCACTGAAGCTTTACGACGAAGTGCTACCCGACCATCCCCAGCGCGCGCCCGTGCTGCGCGTGTTCCGCCGAATGTTCGACGCCGGCAACCCGCTACGGCTCGAAGATTGGGAACACGTGACGATACCGACCGACCGCCTGCTGGTCTCGGCGCTGTACTGCGATCGCCTGGGCCTGCCGGAGTCGTACGCCGAAGCGCTGGGCCGCGCGGTCGACGAGGGGCGGTACGCAGCGACTCACGCGCTCCTCGCCTGGGTGTGGGTGCAGGAGAATCGCTGTCCGCTGGCCCTACCGGACGGCTTCCTCGAGAAGATGTACGGAACCGTCGCCGCGATCATCGACGAGGATCCTACGTCGGTGAACGACATCAAGCTCGAGGCTGCGGCGTTCCTGTGCCTTGCGCGTCAAGCGTCGCGGGTGAACCTCGGTTTCGTGCGCCGCGTGATCGCATTCCGGAACGAAGACGGCGGCTGGGGCAGGCCCGTAGAAGGCGCGGGCCGACCGGATGAGTCGTCGTGGCACTCCACGATTCTCGCCCTGATCATCCTCCTCCACCTCAGATTTCCGCAATCCGAGGACGCTGGCGGCCCCTGAGCGAGCACCCGCCGCTCGAGTGCGGGTACTCGAGCGATGCCGACGTTCGAAAAGGCGGCGGGACAAAGCCCGCCGCCAAGTGCCCTCAGCGCTCCGTGCCGGATCAGAAGTCCATCGTCATGCTGACGTAGTAACGCCTTCCGAGCACGTCGAAGGTCGAGTTGTACTGGTCGCCACCGACTTGCGACGCATGCTCGCAGGTGTAGGCGTACGGTTGGCGATTCGGCTCTGCGCCGACGCAGGGCGGGTCCTCGTCCAGCAAGTTCTCGATGCCGACGTTGAGGTGGTACCGCTCCGCGAACGTGTAGCCGAACGAGGCGGAGAACAAATGTTGGTCCGGATAGGAGCTGTAAAGACATGCATCCGACACGGCATTGATGCGACAGCTATCGTGCTCGAGCTCGGGCCAGTACTGGTGCCTCAGCGAGGCGTTCCACGGCCCGCGGAAGTAACTGAACGTCGAGAACACGCGGTAGTCGTACCGCTGACACTGAATCTGCAAAGAGCAGCTGTTGTAGCCCGCGCGATCGATCTCGTCGAGGTCCGGCCGTTCCTGGGTGATGGACTTGAGGCCGAAGTTCGCGACGCTGTTCAGGCCGAACTGACCGCCCCACAAGTCCCTCATCCAGTCGACCTGCACGTCGACGCCGGACATCAGCGCGCGGCCCTGGTTCGTGAACGTTCGATCGACGCCCGACGGCGCGCCGTTGGCCGGATCTCTGAGGACGAGCATGCACGCCTGTGTGGTCGGATCGCCGGCGGGATTGAACTCGAGGCTCAGGCAGCGCTCGTAGATCGCGTCGGGGCCCTCGAGCGCGATCATGTCCTTGATCTCGATCTCGTACCAGTCGACGGTCAGCGTCACGTTGTCGCCCACGTCCATGACGACGCCGAGCGTGAAGGTGTCCGCCTGCTCTTCCCTCAAGTTGGGGTTGCCGAAGCTGTTCGAGACGCCCGTGTTGCCGACGGTGGCCTGCTGCACGAGCGGCCGATTGTCGTAGTACTCGAACGCCCCCGTCGGGCCCATCAGGAGCCGGCAGATCGCCAACGAGTGCGCTCTTTGAGCGGCATCGGGAGACGAGGCGCCGAAGCCCAAGTCCGCGGAGAGATTCTGCGAGCAATGGTCGCGCGTGCCGATGCCGCCGAAGATCTGCGTGCGCGCGATGAAGAGCTCGCCCAGGTTCGGCGCGCGGAACGCCCGATTGAAGCCGCCGCGCAACCTGTAGCGTGGGGAGATGCCCCAATCGATCAACGCCTTGTAGGTTTCGAGATTGGGCATGTTCTCCATGCTCCAGTCCGAAATACGGCCGCCGAGCTCCACCGTGAAGTGGTCGACGCCCGCCGGGCCATCCGAAACGATCGGGATCAAGAGCTCGCCGTAGACCTCCGACACGTCGAACTCGCCGGCGCTCGGCTCGTTCGGGAACGTGCCCGCGATCGGATCGAGAAAATTCGCGTTGTCGCTCAGGTTGTCCGGCACGAAATTGAAGCTGTTCTCGCGGTACGAGAGGCCGAGCGCGTACTGCAGAGGCCCGGAAGCCATCTCGGCGAGATCGCCCGTCATGTTGGCCTCGAGGATCGTCTGCGTCATTTCCCGCTCGTTCTTGAGGCTCGGGCTGATGATCTGCACGCAGTCCTCGGACGGTATGAACCGCTGCATGATCGGCAGGCCCGTCGTGCACGTGGGTGTGCTTTCCGCGAAGCCGCTGTGCGTGGGGTTCGGGTCGAAAATCGCGCCGCGCCCATAGTTCGGGAACAGATACAGGGCCCTCAGCGACGAGAGGCGAACCGAGCCGAGCTGGTTCACGACGTTATCCGAGCGGCCCGTCGACACCGTCACGTCCCAGAAGTCGTCGCCGCTCGAGAGCTCGCCCTCGAGACCGAGCGAGAACTGCATCGTCGTCGTGGTGTTGGTCGTCGAGCGGCCGTTGCCGACCGACGTTCGCAAGTAGTCGGGAGAGCGATTGCCCCAGATGATCGCGTTCGGGTCCGGCCGGCTCATGAAGAGGTTGTAGATCTCCGCAGACGTCGGCCAGGCCTCCGACATCGTGCAACCGGGCAGGCCGTCGAGCCAGGGCATGGCTGCCGTGGCCGGCGCGTCGCATTCGACTCCGAAGCGGCCGTTGATCGTGTAGGCCGGGTTCGTCCGGTCGCCGGCGTCGGCGATGCCGTTGCCGTTCACGTCGATCAGCGAATCCGGAATGTCGTAGATGCTGCGATCTGGCCCGTCGCCGGGGTACAGCGGCGTGTTGTTGCCGCGATAGATCTCGTTCCCGAAGGGAACGGCCGCGGCCCACTGGTTGATGTTGGCGGCCGTCGCTCCGAGGCTCGACTGCGTCTGAGTGCGGGTGACCGAGGCCTGCGCCGTGACTCGCAGGTTGTCGGATATGTCGAAGTGGCCGTTCGCGAACGACGAGAGGCGCTCGAGCGGCGACGAAGCCCACGCGTAGAGATTGTTCTCCTTGATGTAGCCGTTCGGCGCCTGAACGAATACGGGCAGGCCGGCAAACTCGCCCTGATGATTGCCGCCGGAGCCGGGTATGCTCGGATCGTACAGCGGCCCGTTGAAGCGGTAGCCCCCCGGGGCCATCGTGGCGCCGTCCTGGGCGAAACCCATGCCTGTAAAAATCGTGCCGTCGTCGTTGGCGCGATAGTTGACGGTGTTGATGTTGTTGCTGATCGTGCCCGCCGGAAGCTGGTCGAAAATGCAGTCGACGCAGGTCGCCGTGCCGAGCGGGGTGATATCGGTCCTCGTTGCCAGTTGGGCCAGGTTCTGGGCTGGCAAGTTAGTGGCCGCACCGGGCACCGGCGTGGCGAAATTGACCTCGTTCCGGATCCAGGGCGTGCTGCCCCACTCGAACGTTCCGCCCGGCGCGCTCGGATCGGCGAAGTCCCTGAGGCGCCAATCGCGTTCCCACTGGCGTTGCAGCGACCGCGTCGAACGCTCGACGCCGAACATGATGTTGCCTCGACCGTCGGCGGCATTGAGGCCGAGCAGACCCGATACCGTTATCTCTTGGTTGCCGCCGTGCTGCGTGTCGCCGAAGCGGATATCGATCGATGCGCCTTCGAAGTCGTCCTTCAGAATGAAGTTGACGACGCCGCCGACGGCGTCGGCGCCGTACACGGCCGACGCACCGCCGGAGATGATTTCGACGCGTTGAATCGCCGACGACGGAATCGAGTTCGTGTCGATGACCATCGTGGGATCGACCGGCATGGAGCGCCGACCGTTGATCAGCACGAGGTTACGGTTCGGACCGAGCCCACGGAGGCTCACGGTTGCGACACCCACCGTGTTGGTGGCCGTCTGCTGCACGTCCGCCGTCGTGAACTGTGTGACGGCGGGCGTGAATTGCGGCAAGCGATTCAGGATCGTCTCGACGCCGATCGAAGTGGTCTGATCGAACATTTGTTCGGAGACCGACAACACGGGCGCGTTGGCCGTGAAGTCGTCGCGGCGGATGCGCGAGCCCGTGACCGTCACCTCGTCGACGACCTCGGGATCCTGCGCCAGCGCCTCCCTCGCCGGCCCGATCGCGAGCGCCGACGCAACGATGATGCCGCCGGAAGCGGTGAGAAGACCGGATCTAATGGCTTGGCGGTGCGGGCGTCGGCGCGTGGCCGAACGGGATGCAGTGACTCGAGAACGGCGGACGATAAGGCGCTCAGACGAGGACGAGCGCCACGCTTGACTGAATTCATACTTCCCCCCCACGGTTAGTACGAGCGCGCGTTGGAATTGGATCGAACCTTAGAACTGCGGCGAGACTCCCCGACGGCGGGAAAAGCTTTGCCAACCGTCACGAGCCGACGGTATCACGAGAATTCGTAAGCCGCCAAGTCGCGCGCTGTCCCGAGATCGGGAAACGGACCGCCCGTCCGTCGTCACGCGCACACGAGCGCCGCAGTGAATCGGACGAAGCGATCCGGCCGCAGCGAGTGACGATTCGCGCGCGCCGCGTCGGCGTTTCGACGGCGCCGGCCGCGCACACGCGCGCGACCCGGCCGAACGGAACGAGGCGCTACTGCGGTGCGCCGACGCCGGTATCCGTGGCGTTCAGCGACGAGCCGTCCGGCAGCGTGACCGAGCCGCCGCTCGCCGACAGCGAGCCGTCGCGCGCTCGATAGCCGAGCACCGTGACCATCGTGCCGGGCGGCAGCGAGTCGCGGTTCCAGCCGCGCCGGATCAGGGCGTTCGGCGCCCCGCCCTCGATCGACCACTCCTGCACCTCGCCGCTCGCCGTGGTCACTTTCAGGAAGATGCGCGAATGCGGGTTCGTGAACACCATCCGGATCACTTCGCCCTTGAGCTCGATGGGCTGGTTGATGTCGAACTCGGCGGCGAACGAGTGGTGCGCCATTGCCGGTGCCGCGAAAGCCGCAAGCGCGGCGGCCAGTGCGGCGCAAGTGAGTGAGTGTCGTGACATGGGATCGCCTCGCAGTGATGACGTTGGCATTCTGCCCGCGGCCTAGCGGCTCCCGGCTTGGTCCACGGGGTCGCGAGTCTCGAACTCGCCGTACAGCAACGGTTCCGAGAACTTCACGCAATTGTGCTCGAGCAGCCGCGCGTCGGGATCGATTTGCCGATAGAGCGGCATGCGGATCGTCCAGGGACGCGTGAACGTCTCCGGGTCTTCGATCGTCGCCTCGTACTGCATCACGTGCTCGTCGATCAGCGTGTAGCGCTCCGTGACGATCATGGCGGCGCTATGGTGGTTACCGGCGCGGTCGAGCCACGTGTTCTCGATGTTCGAGTTCACTTCGACGACGAGCGTGTCGCCGTCCCACGAGCCGTTCGAGCGCCCCATCCAGAGATCGACCGGCGCCCGCTGGTGATCCCGCATGAAGACCGGGCGGTTCGCGTTCGCGAACGTGTACGAAAAGAGAATCTGGTCGCCCTCCCCTTGCACGATCTGGAACGGGTAAGGCATGTAGGTGGCCCGCGGAATACCCGGCATGTAGCACTTCGCTTCCGGATCCGACGCCGGCCAGCCGGCGCGATTCTCGGCGCGTTTGGCGAGCGCCTCGGGCTTGTACGGGATCGTGCCGCCCACGACCACGCTATTGCCGGCCGGAATGGCCGCGATGGCGCCCATTCTCGTCGAGAACTCGGTGAGCGCCTCGGCGGAATGGCCCTCGAGGTTCCAGTGCGCCGTGTTCAAGGCCTGCCAGATGCCGTTCAAGTTCGGCTTGCCGCCGACGCGCTCGGGCCGGTCCCGCTCCTGGGCGAGCACCGGTTGGACGAGAACGGACAGGGAGAGGATGAACGCGGTTAGTGCTGGAACTTTCTGGCGCATCCAAATTACTCTACATGAAGTTGCAGGGGGACACGTATATGCGCTTGAAGCCGATCGACGCCCGGGCTCGCTCGAGGGTTGGCCGCCGCAGGCGGCTGGTGCGCACCGCGCTCGGTCTTTCCGCGGCCCTCGCCTGCACCGTGGCGGGCGCGCAGAACCGCGCTCAGCAGACGGTTCCGGCCGAGCAAACCGCGGCCGCGGCGCGCGAGCGCAACTGGCGTCCGCCGCGGTTCTCCTGGGGCGATCCGAATCTCGAAGGCACCTTCACGAGCCGCGACATGCAGGGCATCCCGCTCGAGCGGCCCGAGCAGTTCGGCACGCGCCAGTTCCTGACGCCGGAGGAATTTCAGCAGCGCTTGAGCAGCGGCCCCGGCGGTTTCGCGGCGTTCGTCGACCAGCAGGCGGACAGCGAGAGCCGACTCGAGCTGAGCGCGCTCGACTCCACGGAGCGCGGCACGCGCGTGTTCGGCTACACGTCGTACGTCATCGAGCCCGAGAACGGCCGCGTGCCGGCGTTCACCGACGAAGGGCAGCAACGCCGGGCGCGCGGCGGTGGGGGCCAGGCCAACGGGCCGTTCTACACGACGGAGGACTTCTCCTATTACGACCGCTGCATCAGCCGCGGCGTGACCGGCTCGATCATGCCGTCGCTCTACGGCGATGCGATGCGCATCATCCAGTCGCCGACCGAAGTGGCCATCAGCTACGAGATGCTGCACGACACGCGCGTCATTCCACTCGACGGGCGCGCGCAAGCGAGCCCGGGCGTGCGCCAGTACATGGGCTCGTCGGTCGGCCGCTTCGAAGGCGACACGCTCGTCGTCGAGACGACGAACTTCACGGACGAGCTCGCCGTCGCACGGATGCCGCACAGCGAGGAGCTGAAGCTCACGGAGCGATTCACGCGCATCGACCCCGACATGATCGACTACGTGGTCACGATCGACGACCCGCGCACGTATACGGCGCCGTGGACGATCCGCCTGACGCTCACGACGCAGCCCGGCTACGAGGTGCTCGAGTACTCGTGCCACGAAGGCAACAACTTCATCCGCACGGCGCTGCGCGCCGAGCAGCAGTATCAGCAGCGCGCGCGGGAAGCGCTTGCGAAAGGCGAGCCGATACCCGAGCGGCCGAGGCCGCGCAACACGGGCGGGCTCGGAATTTTCGCGCCGCCGTCCGAGACCGAGGCGGTGGATATAGGTACGATCGAATAGGCGTCGGGGCGGCCGCAGCGTGTCGCACACGCTTCGGCCGTAGTGAGGACCTATGAAGTTCTCGAAGCGGCTCGTTGCATCGTTCGCGTGTCTCGTAGCCTTCTCCGCGGCGGGCGCGGACATCACCGGCGACTGGACGGCGTCGCGGGCCACGGCCGCCGGACAAGAGCAGTACACGTACGCGTTTCGCCAGACGGGAGCCACGCTGATCGGCACGGTGGAATCGCAGGCCGGTGTGGTTGCGATAACGAACGGCTTCGTCAACAACAAATTGATCACGTTCGACGAGAACGTTACGGTCGAAGGCCGCCGCGCGGTGCTCGAGTACACGGGCGAGCTCGTTTCGGAAAACGAGATCGAGTTCAAACGCCGGATCAAAGGAAATCCTTATTCGGAGATTCGACTCGTCGCCAAGAGAATCAGCACGCCCTCGCCCCGCGAATCGGCGAGAAGTGCTGCACGTTGAAGGGCCGTTGAGGGGGGAGTTGCGATGTCTTCGAACCACGCTGTTTCGCTAGCTCGACCACGTGTTGCTGCCGCGAGCGCGCTGCTGCTCGTGTCTGCAACGACGCTCGCACAAACCGACGAAGGCCGAGTCAGCCGCGCCGACATGGAGTCGCCGGTAGTGCCCGTGCACGACGAGCCGCACCACCGTGAGGTCTTTCACCACGGCACCACGCGGATTCTCGATCTGCGAGTGCCGCCCGGCGACATATCGTGGTTTCACTCGCACGACTGGCCCGTGCTCTACATGACGCTCGGCACGTCGCGCGTGCGCACGCAGAATCTCGGCGCGGAGTGGTCGGGCGGCGGCGGTGGCGGGGCACGGCCGGGCGGCGCAGCGGCAGCAGCTGCGCCGAGCGGCGCGCAAGCGAGCGCCGCCGGTGGCGCGCAAGCGAGCGTCGCCGGTGGCGCGCCATCGAACGCGACGGCCGGCAGCGCGCGAGCGGCGGGTGCCGGGGCCGGCGGCAGCGGCCCGCCTCCCGCGGCTCAGGCGCCACCGGCCAGGAGAACGCCGCGCGCAACGAGCACCACGAGCTACATCGAGCGGCCCGTCACGCACCGCATCGAGAACATCGGCGAAGGCCTCTTCTCCGCGATGGTCGTCGTCAACGAGACGCACGGCGACGATTCCACCTCCGTCGCGGACGCGGGCTTCGACTCGGAGCCCGAGCTCACGAACCCCTGGTTCCGCTCTTACCGAATCACGCTCGCGGCCGGAGAGAAGACCCGCTCGCACGAGCACAAGACGCCCGTCGTGATTTTTCAAGCGATCGACGGCAACGCCGTTGCCGGCGGGCCGATGGACTTCCAGTTCGATCGGCCCGGGCACTGGGCGTTCTACGACGCCGGCGTCGCGCACACGCTGGAGAACCTCGGGGACGGCTCCATCGAGCTCCTGGAGATCGAGGTGCGGCGTAAGTAGAGCGTCGGCTCTCAGTCGTGCCGCAACGCGGCGAGCGGATCGATGCGCGTGGCGCGCCGCGCCGGAACGTACGAGGCCAACAGGGCCATGGCGGCAAACGCCACGGCGACCACCGCGTACGTCGTCGCGTCGACCGCGCTGATGCCGTACAACAAGATCAGCAAAGGGCTTCGGCTCTCCGGAAAATCGCCGGCCAGATCGACGGAGCCGAGCGCGAGTCGGCTCATTAGCTAGGTTGAACATCTCCAGCCAGACCGCTTTCGGCTCCTCGAGATCGAGGTGAGGCGCAGGTGTCAGCGTCGGCCTATTCAGCTCTGAGCGTCTCCATTGGATCGATCGTCGCAGCGCGACGCGCGGGCATATAGCTCGCGAGCAGCGCCGCCAGCGCCAAGAACGCCGCCGCGGTTGCGAACGTGGCAACGTCGAGCGGCGTGACGCCGAACAGCAGCGATGACATCAAGCGCGTCAATCCGGCTGCGGCGACGATTCCAATGCCGATTCCGATGCCCGCAAGAATCATCGCTCGCTGAACGAACATACCCTTCACAAGGCCGGGCGCGGCGCCGAGCGCCACGCGGATTCCAACCTCGCGCCGGCGCTGCGTGACGGCATACGCGAGCACGCCATAGATGCCGACGACGCTGAGCAACAGTGCCATCACGCCGGCGATGCCGAGCAGAGCCAACGAAAACGAGCTTCGCGCCATCGAAGGGTGATCGCGATAAGTCCGGGCCAGCGTGCTGATCTGAACGATCGGGAGATCCGGCGTCACCCTGCTCACGGCCCGCCGAATGTCCCCGAGCATGCCCTCCGTGCCGGTTCTCTCGCTGCGCAGCGCGAAACCAACCGAGCGCGGAACGAAGGTGCCGCCCGCGACGAACGGATGCTCGCGGGCCGGCCAGTACACCGTCGGCGGCGGTTCTCGGCCGACGCCATCGTGGTATACGTCGGCAACCACTCCAACGACCTCTTGCCAAGGTCCGTCGGTTCCTACGCGGAGTCGCTTCCCCAACGCGCCTTCGACCGAGTTCCATGACTCGCGCGCGAAACTCTCCGACACCAATGCGACGTTTCGCTGCTCCTGGAGCTCCTGCCAATCGAAGTCGCGGCCGGCGATCAGCGGCGTACCTACGGTCCACAGTAGACCCGGGGACATCGCCATGATCCTCCGAGTGGGCGGCAGGGCACCGTTTTCATACGTCTCGTCCTCGACCGCGACGATGGCGTTAGCGCCGCCCTCCATCGGCAACGAATCGGCATAGGCGGCCGCCGTGATCCCCGGAATCGCGGTCAGCTGATCGAGGATCTGCTGCTGCGTGCGCACGATCTCCTCGGGCGCCATCGACGGCGGCAGCATCAGCCGCACGGTTTGGACGGCGGCCGGATCGGTGAACCCCGGCTCGACGCTACGCAGGTTTTGGAACGTACGAATCATCAAGCCGGAACAAATCAGCATGACGAGCGCCAATGCAACCTGCGCCAATACCAAAACGTTCTGCGATCGATACTGCTGCTTGCCGGCGCTCGTCCATCGCAGGCCGCGGACCGCCCCGGCGAGATCGACACTTCGCCGTCCCGCGACACGCAGGACGGGCACGAGCCCGAACAGCAACCCCGAACAAACCGAGACGCTCGAGGCAAAGCCCAGCACAGGCAGATCGATCGCGATCTCGTTCAGCCGCGGTAGGTTCGACGGCGGAAACGCGAGCAGAACCTGCAAGCCCGCGTAGGCGAGCCCCATGCCGATCAGCCCGCCGATCAAGCCGAGCGTCAGGCTCTCCACGATCAAGCCGCGCGCGAGCCGTCCTCGTCCGGCGCCGAGCGCCGTGCGCAGCGCCAGCTCGCTCGCGCGAGTTTCGGCCCGTATCAGCAACAGGTTCGCCACGTTGGCACACGCGATGACGAGTAGGAGACT
>Ga0209172_10006924_pt1 | contig 12160 bp, 14 predicted proteins | sample LarsenN4metaG_FD_184113 | JGI IMG/M metagenome (GOLD analysis project Ga0209172, IMG submission 184113) | Hot spring sediment bacterial and archeal communities from British Columbia, Canada, to study Microbial Dark Matter (Phase II) - Larsen... ... | reverse complement strand
ACTGCCCTCCGAGGATCCGGCGCGCGGGCCGGCAGCCGCTGCTCAGGAGCGCGCGATCGCCCGGCTGCAGCTCCAGTTGATGCGTGCTCAGGCGCCGGCGGAGCGGCAACGATTGCTCGACCAGCTGTGGGAGGCCGAACAGCGCTACAGCAATTCGACCGCCAGACCGCGCGCTGCGCTTTCTGTCGGCGGGCAGCGCGCGAGCGTGAAGGTGCTCCAACAGACATTGGCGAGCGACGAGCTCGTGCTCGAATACGTGCTCTCGGAGCCGCAGTCCTACTGTCTCGTTATCGGTCGCAGCCGCATCCGAATCGCCAGGCTCCCAGCGAAAGCACACATCGAGGCCCTTGTCGATCGAATCACTCAGGAGGTCCGGTCGGGCCGAAGCCCGTCGCCGGCGCGGTCGACCGAGCTGCGCGCCGCCCTGCTCACACCGATCCAAGAATCACAAGCCGCACGGCGCCTGTTCATCGTTCCGGACGGCAAGCTGCACCTGCTCGCGTTCGATGCGCTTCTCGATCACGCCAAGCCTGAATCGCGAGTGGTCTCGACGGTGCCCTCAGCAAATGCGTTCGTCCTGCTCCGCGCCGGACGGCGGACAACTGAGCCTGAACGTGCGCTGCTGGCCGTCGGCGGTGTGCCGTACGACCGGATGTTCGGGTCAGCCAAGCCTGCGGCTGGCGCGACACGATCTGACGAGACACGGGGGCTGCTCGATGCGTCGTTTCCGACCCAGTTGGCCGTACTGCCGACAGCGGAGGTCGAAGTACAGGCTGCAGCCAGACTGCTGGGCCCGACGAGCACTGTGCTGACGGGCGATCAGGCGACGGAGTCAGCGGTCAAGGCGCAAGCCCTCGGCGACTTCGACGTGCTCCATTTCGCCGTGCACGCGTTCGCCGACCCGAAGTTCCCGGCGCGTGCGGCACTGGTGCTGTTGAACGATCCCGCAGCGGGCGAGGATGGGCTGCTGCAGCCGCGCGAGATCGGGCAGTTCAGGCTGAGGGCTGGCGTCGTCGTGCTCTCGGCCTGTGACACCGCCGTGGGGCCGACGCTTGGTCAGGAGGGCGTGCTCAACATCGCTCGGGCGTTCCTGCTCGCGGGCGCGCGGTCGGTCATCACGACTCTCTGGCCAGTGAGCGATGCCACATCGGCGGCCGTGATGCGACGCTTCTATGAAAACCTCGTGGCTGGCGACGATGTCGCCGGCGCCCTGGCGCGAGCCAAGGCCGCAGTGGTCGAGCAGTTCGGAGGCGATGCGCGCGCGACGACGGCCGCGTTCCAAATCGTCGGCGTAGGGGATCATCGCATCGCCAGCGTACGCCTGAGGACGGCGGAGTCCAGGTCGACTCGCTGATTGGCGAGCCCGCGCACGACTGTCCCCGATACCCAGCGTAGTCGAGCGAGCACGAGTTCTTATGACGCCGGATGTCGTTGAGATCGCGCCGTACACCTGTGAGTGGCCCGAGACGTTTCAGGTCCTCGGCCGGTCATTGAGGAACGCGCTCGGAGACGTCGCGATCCGCATCGATCACATCGGTTCGACGGCCGTTGCCGGCCTTGGCGCCAAGCCGATCATCGATGTCCAGATCTCCGTCCTGGAGCTTGAGCCGCTCGATCCGTACCGGCGTCCGCTCGAACGCCTCGGCTTCGCGTTGCGAGCTCACAACTCCGACCTGACCAAACGGTACTTCCGGGAGCCTCCGGGCACGCGTCGGACACATGTCCACGTCCGGCGGCGTGGCAGTTGGGCCGAGCAATTCGCGCTGCTCTTCCGTGACTACCTCCGGGCGCACGCCAACGACCGTGAGCGATACGAGCGCTTCAAGCGTGCACTCGCCGATCGGCACCGGGAGCGGCGACACGAGTACACCGAAGCCAAGCGTCCCTTCATCTGGGAGATCATGGGCAAGGCCGATCAGTGGAGTCAGGTGGTCGGATGGGAGCCCGGCCCAAGCGACGCATGAGGTCGAGTGTGTGACCATGAATCCAGAGGCCACACCGTTTAACCCTTCCATGCTCCGTGGCGTCATCGAGAAGAGCATCGGGCTGCTCGAGCGCCGCTGCATTCGTCTCAACGGGCGCGACCCCAATTGGCGGGACCTCTTCGCCAATGAGATCGACGAGATCGTGCAATCGACCTCGCCAGCAGCGTTCGAGTCGAAGATGAACGCCGTTATCGCCCGAGGCGGCCTCAGCCACGTCGCCTTCTTCCATCAGAACGCACAGCGGGCACCGGCGCGCTACGCGATCAACGCCACGTTCTGCGCGTTCGGCACTCCGGACGGGCCTCGCTGGCTCTTCCAGGACGTACACGACGGCGGACCCGCCCACGCCGCGGGTATTCGTCCTGGCGACCTCCTGCTGCGTGTGAACGATCGAGCCATTGCGCCGCCAGATCTCCCGACGTTCGCGCTGGGCACGGACGCGCAGGTCGCCATCGAGGGTGTTGATCGTGGGGCGCGGGAAGTGACGGTAGTCCTACCGAAGGCGGAGCCTGGGAAGCGTAATGCGAAACCGCCGATGGCGGAGCCGACGAGCGTGACGGCCCGCCCCATCAGACCGGGTATCGGATACGCTCGGATTGCGTTCTTCCCGGGTGTCAATGGACAGCGCTTCGCGCGGGAACTGGATCGCGCACTGGCAGCCGTCGACAACTGCTCGCGTCTGATTCTCGATCTGCGCGGCAATCTCGGCGGGTTCGTCGGGTCGCTGCGGCTCATGAGCTACCTGACGCCGAACCGCGTGCCGGTGGGCTACAGCCTGACGAGAAAGGGTGAGGACCGAAAGTGGCAGCCCGACCAGTTGGCGTGCATCGACCGGCTGCCCGCCACTCGACTCGACACACTCAAGATGGCCGTCCGGTTCCTGATCCTTCACCGCGACCGGTCGATTCGACTGGTGACCGAAGGCCTGGGCGCGAAGCCATTCCACGGACGTGTTGTGATGCTCGTGAACGAGCACACGTTGAGTGCTGGCGAAATGGTCGCAGCGTTCGCGAAAGAGAACAGGCTCGCCAGAATCGTAGGGACCCGAACCGGCGGCCAGGTGCTCGGCGGCGCGAACTTCGCTGTGGGCCATGGCTTTCTGATTCGATTCCCCGCCGCCGGATGGTACTCGTGGAGGGGAGCTGTCGTCGAAGGATGCGGTGTGCAACCCGACGTCGAGGTGCCGTTGTCGATCGATGCGCTTCGGAACGGAAGCGACAATCAGCTTGAGATTGCAATCGCAGAGGTGCAGGCGATGTGAGGGGATCCCAGCCGTCACGGGACAGTCGGTCCCAAACGCTTTCAGCCGAGCCGCTTCGTCTGCGCGCTACACGCAGCAGCTCACCTTTGAGATGTCGCGCCTGAATGCCAGCGCAGCCAGCTTGATCGCTTCCGACAATGTAGGAAACATCGGAAGGGAGTCGAGTACATCATCGATCGCGTTTTGATTCCGAAGCAGCATCATCGCCTGAGCGACGAGATCGCCAGCCTGCGGCGCCAACAGATGCACGCCCGTGATCCGCTCGGTCTGAGGGTGAATCGCCATCTTGATCAGCCCTTCGGTGCGCTTCACGATCATCGCCTTCGGCACCTGCTCGAGCGACACGGTCCGACAGGCGCACGCGCCAAGCCGCTCCATTTGCTGCTCCTCGGTGAGGCCGACGCCAGCGAGCTGCGGGTCCGTAAACACAACGTACGGGACCGTGTCGTAGTCGATTCCGTGCTCGGTTCCAATGAGAGCGTTCTGCGCCGCGAGCGTGCCCTCGTGCCCGGCAGTCATCTCGACGCGCGCCGGTGCATCGGTCACGTCCCCTGCTGCGTAGATATGAGCCGCGGACGTCTGCAGGAATCCATTCACCCTGATTGCTTGCCGAGCGTCAACAGCGACGCGGGCCGTACCCAACTGAAGGCTGGCGGTGTTTGCGGTCTTCCCGGCCGCGAGCAGGATTTCCTCGGCATCGACGGTGCTCGCCGCGCCTGATTCCTCGTACGTCACTCGTTTCAGCGAATCAGATTGCGTGATGCGCTTGACCTGGACCCCGGTGACGACTCGTACGCCTTCGCGCTCGAGAATCTCCGTCAAGCGCTGCGCGAGGATCGGCTCCGTGCGCGGAAAGATCGTTGCTCGTCGCTGCAGAATCGTGACGCGAACACCGAAGCGTGACAGCAGCTGACCGAACTCGAGCCCAAGCGGACCCGCACCAATCACAACGACCGACTTCGGCAAACGCTCGAGCCGCAGCGCCTCAATATGGGTGACGAAGCCAGCTTCGCGTAAGCCCGGAATTGGCGGCACGGTCGCCGTCGACCCGGTGGCGATGACAAAGCGTTCCGAAGCAAGCGTCTCGCCGTTCACGTCGACTGTCGTCGCCCCCGTGAACCGCGCCGCCCCATTGATGAAACGCACATGATCCAGCTCGCGCAGGACGGCGTCGTACTTGTCACGACGCATCCGATCAACCAGCGCCAGTTCATCCCGGACAATGGCTGCGACATCCAGACGCTTGACGTCGAGCTCCAAACCCGGGATGCGATGGGAGCGAGCCGTGTGCAGCACCTCGGCGGCCCAGAGCAGCGTCTTGGACGGCACACACCCGACGTTCACGCACGTGCCGCCGAGCGGCAATCCGCTGTTCACGAGCGCCGTGCGCGCGCCGAGATCGTTGGCTTTGATCGCGGCGCCGAAGCCAGCCGCGCCGCCGCCGAGGATAACGAGATCGTAGTGCTGCATGAGGCGGTCGACACCGATGCTCTGACGTCGGAACTTAGCGAGACACCGACAGAGGAACGCACATGTGCCAGACGGCGGGCCCAGCCTTCTTATCGAAATCGCCTTGCATCACGGCGAGCAGATTCGTCAGCCAGGCGTACTCGGCCGCATCAGCGTCGAAGGTCAGGGTCGCGCTCAGTCGATACCAGTCGCGGCTTCGAAGTTCGTAGCCGCGGCCCTCGAACCGAAGCCGTGCGCCGTCCGCGGTCTCCAGGATGCCACCAGGATTCAGCGTGCAGATGGAGATCATCGGGAACCGCCTCTCCTTGGCGGATGCGCGGATACAGGCAATTTTCTTGCGTAGCGCGACCAGGACATCGTGCCGCGAAGCTGGTCTCCCGAAATCGACCCGGTGCCGCTCCCGATGTACGCACCGTCGCGTCCGTCGGATGGGACGACGGCGTCGACCGGCGAATCTGAGGTGAACTCGAGCATCGCGGTGAACAGCCGTGAGAGACGCGATGTGTCAACCGTCGACTCGCGGAGAGCCCCTTCAGTCATCGTTGTCAGCCCGTCCTTCGTCTACTTCTTCTTCTGTGATTCGACAGGCTCGGCTTTGAACCCGGACTTTTCGGTGACGACTCTGGCAATCGCGCTCGGGGTCGTCTTGGATGGATCGAAGGTCACTTCTGCGGTGCCCTTGGCATAACTCACCTTGACGTCCGTGACGCCGTCGACGCTGCGAGCCGCCATGCGAACGGCGGCTTCGCACCCGGCGCACGTCATTCCCGTGACCTTCAACGTGCACACCTGCGTCGCAGGCTTCGCTGGTGCCTGATCCGGATTGGCACGCAGAACCATCGACGCGAACATGAACATGACGATCGCGAGTATCGAGACAGCCTTCACACGTCCTCCTCTTCGATGGCTACACGAACCACCCGATGTAGTTGTTAACGGCGGCTGTAAAACTGACAGTTGTGGCGGGCGAAAATCTGACAGTCGGCAGCACGGTCTGGCTGCCGGCTGAGAGCCTCGCTCCCGGCCGGTGATTTACATCACCATGCGTCTCTGCGACGAGCGGAGGCGCGATGTTCGGACGGGAGACCCGGATGCTACTCAGGCATTACCTGGAGCAAGGCACCAGCAAGAGTGCGCTGGCGCGTCAGTTGGGCGTCAGCCGCGACACGATCCACCGGTGGATTCGCGACGGTGGGCTCGACCGCGATCTCGATGAGGAGACGGTACGGTACGGGCCGCGGCCGCCGGTGCCGACCAAGCTCGAGCCGTACAAGCCGATCATTGAGGCGAGGCTGGCGGCCTATCCCGCGCTCTCGGCGGTCCGCCTGCTCGACGAGATCCGAGCGGCCGGGTACACCGGCGGGTATACGCAGCTGAAGGCGTTCGTCCGACGCGTGCGCCCGACACCGCCCCCCGAGCCGGTGATCCGTTTCGAGACGCCCGCCGGCCGTCAGGCGCAGGTGGACTTCGCGCGGTTTCGGTTCGACTGGGGCGTGCGCTACGCGCTGCTGGTGGTGCTCGGCTATTCGCGGTTGCTCTGGTGCCGGTTCTATCCCCGCCAGGACATGGCCACGCTGATCGACGGCCTCGAAGACGCGTTTCTCTATTTCGGCGGCGTGCCGCAGGAGTTGCTGTTCGATCAGATGAAGGCCGTGATCACGCGGGACCTGCGCCTGGAAGGCGGCGCGCTCGTCCGCAATGCCGAGTTTCTCCGCTTCGCGCACCACTGGGGCTTCACGCCGCGCGCGTGTCGGCCGTATCGGGCGCAGACCAAAGGCAAGGTCGAGCGCCCGGTCCGCTACCTGCGGGGGAATTTCGTCTACGGCCGCACGTTTCTCCACGATGCCGATCTCGACCAGCAGCGTCAGCTGTGGCTCGACCGCGTCGCCAATGTGCGCCTCCACGGCACCACCGGCGAGCGCCCCCGCCTGCGCTTCGACCGCGAGGAGCGGTTCCTGCTGCAGCCCTTGGCCGCCCGGCGCTACACCTCGCTGGTGGTCGAGCGACCGGCCAGGCCGGCGGCGGCCATGGCCGCGCCGCGTCCCGTCGTCGTGGTCGAGAAGCGGCCGCTCGCCGCCTACGCGCACCTTGCCGGCGGTGCAGCATGAAGACGGTCGCCCTGTCTCGGCGTGATCGGCTCCGTCAGCTGCTCGCCGACTTGCGGATGCCCGGCGCGCTCGAAGCCCTCGATACGATTCTCCATGGCGTCGATGGCGGGGCGCTGACGGCGCCCGAGGCGATCGAGCAGCTGCTCACCGCCCAGATTCAGTTGCGCAATAACCGACGGCTTCAGGCCGCGATGCGCTCCAGTCGCCTGCCGGTCGTCAAGCAGCTACGGGATTTCGACTTCACGTTTCAGCCGTCGCTGCGACGCGAGCAGATCGAGAGTCTGCACGAGCTCGGGTTTGTCGAGCGCCGCGAGAATGTCATCTTCCTCGGCCCGCCCGGCGTCGGCAAAACGCACCTGGCGATCAGCTTGGCGATTGCCGCCGCGCAAAGCGGGCGGCGTGTCTACTACGGCACCCTCGCCGACCTGATTACGTCACTCGAGGAAGCCCAGGCCGCCGGGCGCTTGCAGGCGCGTCTGAAGGTCCTGACGCACCCGGCACTGCTGGTCGTCGACGAGATTGGGTATCTCCCCATCAGCCGGACCGGCGCCATGCTCTTTTTCCAGCTGATGACCCGCCGGTACGAGCACGCCTCGACCGTGCTGACGTCCAATAAAGGCTTTGAGGAGTGGGGCGAGATTTTCGGTGACGACGTCATGGCCGCGGCGCTGATCGACCGCCTCGTCCACCATTGCCATCTGGTGACGATCCGCGGCAACAGCTATCGCATGCGGCAACACACGGAGCTCTGGCAGACCTTGCATGCGCCGCCAGACGCCGAACCGACCAGCCCCCGCCGGCGGTCACCTCAGGAGGCCACGACGAACTGAGGCTCGTCCCCTCGCCGATCTGTCAGATTTTCACCCGGCGGAACTGTCAGATTTTGGACCGGCGTTGACAGTAGTACGGAAACGCAATCAGGATCGCCGCCACGGCGGCCACCATCCACACGAGAATTCTGAGCGGGCGCTTCGACCGCGGTGTGCACATGCCGGCGCCACACGCGTCGTCGCGCACAGGCCGGTATGCACCGTAGAACCCGGCGGCAACCAGAACAACCGTGAATGCGATGAACCACGGACGGTAGGGTTCCAAGCGTACCGATGCCGCACCGAGCGCTCCGGCACCGATCAACGAAAACACCACGGGACCAATGCAGCACGCGGAGGCGCCGATCGCACCGCCGAGTGCCGCAAGTGCGAACTTCACTTCGCCCTCCTGAGGTCCTCAACGACCGGGCATTCCGCCTCGGGGGACTCGGCGAGGGTTCGATTGCACTGAGCCAGGTACTCCTCGAGCGAGCGACGGAAGTCCTGGAGCTGCGTCAGGCGCGAGTCGAGCTCCTCGAGTTTCCGCTGCAGCAGCTTCTGCACGCGGCGACAGCGACCGACCCCGCCGCGTGTGTCCACTTGCAGCAGCTCCCGGATTTCCGCGAGCGTCAACCCGTGCAGCTGGGCCTGCTTGATGAACCGCACGCGCTCGATCGTCTCGGCGGTGTAGACACGGTATCCGCCGGCGGTTCGGCGGAAGGGCGCAATCACACCCAGACGCTCGTAGTAGCGCAACGCATCTGGGGTCATCCCGGTCCGAGCCGCCAGCTCACCGATCGAGTAGGTCGCATCAGGAGACATCGGAAACTCCTCTGACCGCGTCCGGAGACGAGCAAGCCGCACGCCTCGACTCCACCCGTTTCACGGTGGCGATCACGTCTCCGAGACAGCACGTCCCTCTGGGGTTGCGGACCTCGCACGCGCATCGTCCTGCAGTGATGTGGTCGCGAATGCGTTGCACGGCCAGAGACCGGCCGCTCAGCTCGATCTCGGCGCCGATGGCCGCCTCAGACTCGCCGAAGCAGTAGCACACGAGCCCGTGACCCGACGGCAGCTTCTGCCAGACTGGAACGCGGAGGTCCGCGGTGCCGAAGTGCGATCCGGTGCCGCTGAAGTACACGATGTCGCAGCGAGCGTCCGCACAAAACCGATAGTCGGTGGATTCCAACCGTGCGAGCGCGTGTTCTGTGAGGAGCGCTTTGACCGTCTGCCGGTCGACGGCCACTCCGGCAGACCCACTCTGAGGGCAGCGCCCACTCCTCGACTCGGAACTGTTCCCCGCGCAGCAATTCGACACGAGCACAGTATCGCCCCTGGAGCGCACTCCAGAGTCAAGCGCGACATTTGAGGGCCAGGAGCGCGGCCCGAACGCTGAATCACGAGGGGGCGAGACCGGCCTCGATCATGGCTCGGCGATACAGCGGCTGGAAACCGTCTTCAATCCAGAGATGGACAGGCAGGTCGTGCGATGGAATGGTGCGCCGATGCCGGATTCGAACCGCGGCGCCCACGGCTGTAGCTCGACATCCGCACGCCATATCGAGCGGACAAGCACGAGCCCATATTCGGGCCCAGAGACGCACACGGCGCGGCAGAACCCGAGGAGCCGCGCGCTGACGACAGTCGCGCAGGCCTCCTCCAGCACCTCGCGGCGGAGCGTCTGTTCCCACGATTCGTCGCCGTCGGGACGCCGGCCGGGCCAACCCCATCGGTCACCATCTACTAATCAGCACCACCTGGTCGTCAGCGGTCACGCAGAAGGCGTTCGCTCCGTGCTGTGTGCCGGCCGGGACGTAGGCAGGCGAGTGCCACGCGACGGACCACACCCCTCCATTGGACGACACCCGAATGGTTCGCCCTCAGCGGCCGGAGCCCGCAACGGCTTCATACGCGTCCAGACGCGCAATCATGCATGCGAGCCGCGCCGGCCGACCGTTCTCCATTCGATGAAGAATGCGAGCGCGACGCCAATCAGCACAACGCCCCAGAGCACGTCCGAATCGACAGGCCAGATCCCCGCATCGATGAGAAGCGCCACGACTGCACCCATCAGGAAGAGCGGGCCGGTGAGACCGCAGTGAAGCGTGCGGTTGCGACCGAAATTGACAAAGCAGGCGGCTGCGAGAGAACCCAAGAGCATGGTATCGCCATACTGTTGCAGCTCGGGCCACGCTCTGCCGAGCAGCAGCGTGATCCCGAAGAACGCGGCAAAGCTGGCACACCAGAACCACATCGCCGAAGGCGTCGTGCAGCAGCTCTCTGCGAATCCGAAACGTTTCATAGTCAACGCTCCATCTCCATTGCGAGTGTGCCGGATGGCTGGGCCCGCGCGAGCCCAGACACCGGCGCGGCCCCCGACGGGCCGCGGGCCGTTTCACGTCATGCCCAGGACAGGCGTTGGCTGCCGCAGGGGCAGTGCGCCACGGCAGGCATCATCCAGCGTTTGCGCAGCATCGGGTTCACCTCCCTTCGAGCGCGCGATGGAACGTCGAGTCGATCGGCGCCAAGGTCTGAGCGAGCTCGCGTGTCATCAGCCTCTCTGCTGCGCCCCGCCATCGGCAAGTGCAGGAAGTCATGTCGCCTCAACACGGGCGGCGCCCCAGCCTCACCGTTGAACCCGCGCACTGAGGCGGCTTCGGCCTTCAGAGCCCGATATGACTTTCGGCACCTGCGTACAGTCGTCATCTCGACCCTAGAATGGCGTGAGGATGACGATCGAGACCGTCAGACTGCTTCGCCTCGCCGGGTTCGGCTTGTGGGCGCTGTCGGGCCTGCCGATGTGCCTGACGCTCGTGCAAGATCTGGGATTGCTCGAATTGCCGAGCTATCGGCTCTGGCTCGCCTGCTTTGTTGTCTTCGGCGTCGCCTTCGCGCTGACGGGATGGCGTACGCCACCGCAGCGCCGGCGCTGGGTCCACATCGCGTCCCTCCTCGTCCAGACGTCTGCCGCGCTCACGATGATTCGGCTGGTGTGCAGCGGGCAGGAGGGCAGCCTTCTGGTCATCGTCGCGGCGCAACTCGGGTGGTTGCTGCCCCTGCCGGTGGCGCTCGGCTGGATTCTCGCGCAGGCGACGGCGATGTGCGCCATCCTGGGTTTGACCATGTCCAGCCAGCTCACGCTGGCGCTGATGACGATCTATCTGGGCTACCAGGTCCTGGCATTTCTCAGCTGCTTCCTCACCGCACGAGAAGCGTCCGCGCGAGCGGATGTGGTCCAGACAAATCGAGAACTGCGCGCCACGCGGGAGCTGCTGGCGAACACCAGCCGCCTGGCCGAACGCGAGCGGCTGTCGCGCGAGCTGCACGACACGCTCGGCCACCACCTGACCGCCTTGAGCCTGAATCTCGAGGCGGCCCGCCATCTTGCAGGAGACGAGCGCACGCGCGAACAGGTCGAACGCGCGCAGGCCGTCACGAGCCTGCTGTTGCGAGACGTGCGCGGCGTCGTCAGTGCCCTGCGCGGCGAGGATCCGATCGGGCTCGCGGATGCCCTCCGGATTCTCGTCGACGCTGTACCGCAACCTCGCATCCACCTGCACGTGCCCGACGATCTGCCCGTGACCGATCCGCTGCGCGCACAGACCCTGCTGCGCTGCGTCCAGGAAATCATCACGAACGCCGTGCGGCATGCCCACGCGGCCAACCTGTGGATCGAGCTGTCGCGGTCAGACAGCGGGTTGACGATCACGGCGAGAGATGATGGCCGAGGGGCCAAAGAGATCCGACCCGGCCACGGCCTCCTCGGCATGCGCGAGCGTCTCGAGGCGGTCGGTGGCCGCCTCGACATTCAGTCCGAAGCGACGCGCGGATTCGCCATCACCGCGTGGATGCCGTTGTCAGAAGGGGCGCCGGCATGATCCGCGTCTGCATCGTCGAAGACCAGATGCTCGTGCGCCAAGGCATCCAGACGTTGCTGGGCCTCGTGGACGATATCGAAGTCGTCGGTGAAGCCGTGGATGGTGAGCAGGCGATCGAGCTGATTCCTCGGTTGCGACCGGATGTGGTCCTCCTGGACATGTATCTGCCCCGCCGGAGCGGACTCGACGTCTTACGCACCTTGACTGCATCACAAGCGCTCCCGCCCACGCTCATCCTGACGACGTTCGACGAGGACGTGCTCGTGATTGGGGGGCTGCAGGCCGGCGCCCGGGGCTTCCTGTTGAAAGACGTGTCGCTGGATCGGCTCACGGCGGCGATCCGTTCGCTCGCCGAGGGCGGAACGTGGATACAGCCGGCGTCGACCGAGCGTCTCCTGCGAAACCGCCATCGCCTGTCCACGGACTTCCCGTCCGCCGAACCGCGTGAACCGCTCTCGAGTCGCGAGCTCGAGATCCTGCGCCTGGTCGCGCGTGGATACAGTAACCGGGAGATTGCTGACGGGTAGTGTCTTGAGTCTGGTGGAAAAGTAGAAATCGCGTCATCATCCGGCGCAGTTCCGATTCAAAGAGCTGCGCCCGCTTGGCGGCGGGTGCCGGAGGATGACGCGATGGAGCACTGTACCAAGAA
>Ga0209172_10006922_pt1 | contig 12164 bp, 15 predicted proteins | sample LarsenN4metaG_FD_184113 | JGI IMG/M metagenome (GOLD analysis project Ga0209172, IMG submission 184113) | Hot spring sediment bacterial and archeal communities from British Columbia, Canada, to study Microbial Dark Matter (Phase II) - Larsen... ... | reverse complement strand
CATCGCGACCGAGGCGGGGCGCGCGCTGGTGGCCGACGAAGACCACTTCATCGGCGACCTGCGCATCGTCGCGCTCGACCAGGTGGAGGTGATCCCACCGGCCGCCGGCCGACCGCTGCTCAAGCGCATGTCGCTGCTCAGACGCCTGCCCGAGGTGTCGCCAGAGCGCTTCAAGCACGAGTGGCGCGAAGAGCACGCACGCCTGGTCAAGCGCTTGTCCGGCGTCCGCGGCTACCGGCAGAACCTGATCGTGCACCGCGAGGCCCCGAAGGGCACCGTGGTGGGCTACGAGGGCCTGGCCGTCGACGGCATCGTCGAGCTGTGGTTCGACGACGCTGTCTCGCTCGACGCCGCGTTCGCGACGCCGCAGGGCGTCACGTTGATGACCCACGCGCGCGAGTTCATCGGCGAGATCACGACCTTTCTGGTCGAAACCCACGTCGTCGTCTGAACAGGAGCCTGCCATGCCGATCCGCAAAGTGCACCACGTCGCCTACCGCTGCATCGACGCGAAGGAGACCGTCGAGTGGTACCGCAAACATCTGGGCATGGACTTCGTGCTCGCCATCGCCGAGGACGAAGTGCCGTCGACGAAGGAGCCCGATCCGTACATGCATGTCTTCCTCGATGCGGGCCAGGGCAACGTGCTCGCGTTTTTCGAGCTGCCGACCCGCCCGCCGATGGACCGCGACCGGAACACGCCGGCGTGGGTGCAGCACCTCGCGCTCGAAGTCGCATCGGTCGACGAACTGCTCGAGACCAAGGCTCGCCTCGAGGCCGCGGGCATCGAGGTCGTAGGGCCCACGGACCACACGATCTTCAAGTCGATCTACTTCTTCGACCCGAACGGGCATCGGCTCGAGCTGGCCGCCAACACTGCTTCGCCGCAGATGATGGCCCAGCTCGATGAGGTGAAGTGGCAGATGCTCGACGAGTGGTCGCAGACCAAGCGCGCGCCCAAGCACGCGGCCTGGATGCACGACGGCAGCCAGTCCTCGCGATGAACCGCGTCAACGAGACCCACGACCCCGCTCTGCGGAGCTGGGTCGTCTCGGCAAACGCGCCGGGCTGCGACTTCACGATCCAGAACTTGCCGTTCGGCGTGTTCCGCGAGAAGGGCAGCCAAGGCCCGTGGCGTGGCGGTGTCGCGATCGGCGACCAGGTGCTCGACCTCGCCCCCCTCGCCCGCGAGGGGTTCACCGATCCGGTCGCAGATGTTGCGCTGCGCGCGGCGAGCGGGCCGAACCTGAACCCGTTCATGGCGCTGGGCCGGTCGTCCTGGAGAGCGCTGCGGAATGCCCTGTCGCGCGGCCTGCGCGAAGGCGCAGCGCAGCGCAAGCGATTCGAGCAGGCAATGATCGCGCAACGAGACGTCGAAATGAAGCTGCCGGCCGATGTCGGCGACTACACCGACTTCTACACCTCGATCCACCACGCAACGAACGTCGGCCGCCTCTTCCGTCCGGACAACCCGTTGCTGCCGAACTACCGCTGGGTGCCGATCGGCTACCACGGCCGCGTCTCGTCGCTCGACGTCTCGGGCGACAGCTTCCGCCGGCCGCAGGGTCAGACACTGCCGCCCGGCGCGGACGTGCCGGTCGTCGGACCTTCGCGTCGCCTCGATCACGAACTCGAACTCGGCCTGTTCATCGGCCCCGGGAATGATCGTGGACGGCCGATCACGATCGACGAGGCCGAAGACCGCATGTTCGGCCTCAGCCTGCTGAACGACTGGTCCGCGCGCGACCTGCAGGCCTGGGAATACCAGCCGCTCGGGCCGTTCCTGTCGAAGAACTTCGCCACGACCCTGTCGCCGTGGATCGTGACGATGGACGCGCTCGAACCGCACCGCGTGCCCTTCCGCCGTGCAGCGGGCGAGCCGCAGCCGCTGCCCTACCTCGACAGCCCCGGCAACCGACAGCACGGTGCCGTCGACCTGACGCTCGAGGTGCTGCTGCAGACGCAGGCGATGCGTGAGCGCGGCGACGCCCCGGTCCGGCTCACGACCACCAACTTCAGCCGCAGCGCCTACTGGACCCTCGCTCAGATGGTGGTGCACCACACCGTCAACGGCTGCAACCTGCGCGCGGGGGATCTGCTCGGCACCGGAACCCAGTCGGGGCCGGATGCCGGCGAGGAAGGTTCGATGCTCGAGCTGACCCGCGGCGGCCGCGAGCCGATCACCTTGCCGGGCGGCGAGCAACGCACCTTCTTCGAGGACGGTGACACCGTCGTCTTCAAGGGCTGGTGTGAGCGGCCGGGCGCCGCGCGCATCGGATTCGGCGAAGTGTCGGCGACCGTGCTCGCACCATGATGAGGAAGGCGGTGCCGGTTCGCGAGGCCGCGGCGCGCGTCGTGCCCGGCGCCGTGGTGATGATCGGCGGCTTCATGGGCGTCGGCAGTCCGCACCGGCTCATCGACGAACTGGTGCGCCAGCGGATCGGCGAACTGACGCTCATCTGCAATGACACCGCCCGCCCCGGCTTCGGTGTGGGCAAGCTGATCGACGCCGGCCTCGCACGGAAGGTCATCGCGAGCCACATCGGCACCAATCCGCGCACGCAGGCGCTGATGCTCGACGGCACGATCGAGGTCGAGCTGGTGCCGCAGGGAACCCTTGCCGAGCGCGTGCGCGCCGGCGGCTTCGGCCTCGGCGGCATCCTCACGCCCACCGGCGTCGGCACCCTGGTGGCCGAAGGCAAGCGCAGCATCGAAGTCGATGGCCGCACCTACCTGCTCGAAACCGCTCTGAAAGCCGACGTGGCGCTGGTCGCCGCGCGTCGTGCGGACTACCACGGCAACCTCGAGTACGCTCTGACCGCGCGCAACTTCAATCCGCTGATGGCGATGGCGGCAGCAACGACGATCGCCGAGGCCGAGGACATCGTTGCCGTAGGGATGATTCCCCCCGATGTGGTGGTCACACCCGGCGTGCTCGTTCACATCCTGGTCGGCCGGGAGCCCCGGACATGACCGACAAGGACATCATTGCCCGCCGCGTTGCGCGCGAGCTGAAGGACGGCGACCGAGTCAACCTCGGCATCGGCCTGCCGACGCTGGTGGCGAAGTTCCTGCCGCCCTCGCTGCGTGTGCACTTCCATTCGGAGAACGGCATCTTCGGCATGAGCCCGCTGCCGGGTGAAGGCTTCGAGGACCGCAACCTCACGGACGCCGGCGGCCGGCCGGTGGGCGCTCTGCCCGGCGCCTGCGCCTTCGACTCGGCATTCTCCTTCGGCGTGATCCGCGGCGGGCACCTGGACGTCACGGTGCTCGGCGGCCTGGAGGTGGACGAACAGGGCCGCCTCGCCAACTGGATGGTGCCCGGAAAGATGGTGCCGGGCATGGGCGGTGCGATGGACCTCGTCACCGGCGCGCGCCGGGTGATCGTCGCGATGACCCACCGTTCGCCATCGGGCGCCAAGATCGTGCGGCAGCGTTCGCTGCCGATCACCTCGATCCGGCGGGTCGACCTGGTCGTCACCGAGCTGGCCGTTATCCGCCCGACCGCTGAGGGCCTGGTGCTGACCGAGATAGCCGAAGGCGTGTCGGTCGAGCAGGTGCTTGCCGCGACCGACGCCCGGTTGATCATCGACCCGACGCTGCAATACGGTTGATCGGATCATCCTTGTCCGAGCCCCGCTCGCTCCAGCAGCACCTTCGGCTCGTCGGGATCGCCGCCTTCGGCGCGATGGCCGCGATGCGATGCACGGACCCGATGTTGGGCACGTTGTCGGCCGAGTTCGGGCGCAGCGTCGGCGACGTGTCGCTGGTGGTGTCGGCATTTGCGATCAGCTACGGCGTGCTGCAGCTCGGCTACGGGCCGCTCGGTGACCGGATCGGCAAGCTGCGCGTCATCGCGCTGGCCGCCAGCGGCTGCGCAGTCGCCTCGGCCTTTGCGATGCTCGCCTGGTCGCTCGACACGCTGGTGCTGGCACGTGCCCTGATGGGCGCCACCGCGGCGGGCATCGTGCCGCTGGCGATGGCGTGGATCGGCGACAGCGTCGGATATGCCCAGCGGCAGGAGACGCTCGCCCGGCTGCTCGGCGCCACCGTCAGCGGCATGATCGCCGGCCAGTGGCTCGGCGCCTGGTTCACCGAGGCGCTCGGCTGGCGCGTGGTGTTCGCTGTGTTGGCCGTGGTCTTCGTGATCGCCGCCTGGCCGCTCTGGCGCGCGGCCTCGGCGGAGAAGAACGCGGCACCGGTCACCGTTGCACCGGCCCGCGGCAGGTTGACATTGCTGCACCTCCTCGGCGACGGGCGCGTGCGATGGGTCTTGGGCATCGCAGCGGTCGAGGGCGCGCTGATGTTCGGCGTGCTGGCTCTCGCACCGACCTTTCTCGCACAGCAGCATGGCCTCGGCACCGGATCAGCGGGCGCGGTCATCGCGCTGTTCGGCGTCGGCGGATTTCTGTACAGCCGGCTCGCCAGGCGTCTGCTCGGCCGGCTGGGCGAGCGCGGACTTGCCGCATGGGGCGGTGCGCTGGTCGGCGCGTCGCTGCTGGTCCTGGCCTGGTCCGGTCACTGGCTCGCGTCGCTGCCTGCCTGCCTGCTGGCCGGCAGCGCCTTCTACATGCTGCACGCCACGCTGCAGACGCAGGCCACGCAGATGGCACCCGACCACCGCGGCACGGCCGTGGCGGGGTTCGCCTGTCTGCTGTTCATGGGTCAGTCGATCGGCATCGTCGCGGTGTCGGCAGCGGTGGACCATGGCCTGGCCGTCGAGGCGATTAGCGTGTGCGGCATCGGCCTCGCCATCTTGGGCGCGATCGTCGCGCGTGGCGTGGGCGCACGAGTGCCGGCGGCGCCTTGCCCGCGATGAAGACCTCGGCTGCCACGGTCCATGCGGCGCTGTTCGCGACGGCCATCGTCTGGGGCCTGAACGTCAGCGCGGTCAAGGCACTGACCGAACAGGTCGACGTGCTGCTCGTGGCAAGCCTGCGTACGGTGCTCGCCGCGGTGGCGCTGACGCTGCTGTTGCTCATGCAGCGGCGCGACGGGATGCGCTGGTCGCTTCGCTTCGTCGGATGGGCGCTCGTTGGCGCAGCGCTGATGGTCTACGCGAACCAGACCCTGTTCGCCCACGCAATGCACCGTACCTCGGCAACCAACGCCGCGCTGATCATGGCGCTGGCACCGCTGATCTCGGCGCTGCTCGAGGCCGCGCTCTTCCGCAGGCCGCTCGGCGCACGGCAACTGGGCGGCATGCTGCTCGCATTGGTCGGCGTCGCCACGGTCATCGTGCTCGGGCGCGATACGGCGTGGACGTCCGCGGCCGCCGGCGACCTGCTGATGCTCGCGTCGATCGTTGCGTTCGCCGCAGGAGGTGCGACCGTGCAGCGGCTCTCGCGCTGCGCGAGCCCGCTCGAGATCACGTGGCTCGTGCATGTCGCAGGGGCATCCATGCTTGCCGTCCACACGATCGCGGCCGTGCCGGACCCGTGGCACGCGATCGCTTCGCTCAGCCGCTGGCACTGGTCGTTGATGCTCTATTCGGGCGTCCTGGCCACGGCTGCAGGTGCCGTCGCCTGGAGCCGCGGCATCGCCACGATCGGCGTGGGCCGGACGGCCACCTACCTGTCCTGGGTACCGCTGTTCGGTGTCGGCTTCGGCGCCTTGCTGCTCGGCGAGCAACTCAACGGCTGGCACGCGGTCGGTCTCGCAGCGGTGCTCATCGGCACGGTGCTGGCCACCCGCACAACCCCTGCGGCTGCAGCAGATCTGCGACCAGCCTGATCGCATCACGAGGTCCCGGAGTCGCTTTGGCGCAACACGCCGCGTCCCAGCCCATCCCGTGATGCCCGCCTCGCGGTTTACCCCTCGGTTTACCCCTGGAGCTCGGCAAAGAGAAACGGGTCAGCCCCTTGTGAGAGCTAACCCGTTGATTTCTATGGTCGGGGTGGCGGGATTCGAACTCGCGACCCCTTGCACCCCATAGCAAGCGCCAGAATGTGCAACAAGTGATCGTCGAGAACACGCAATCGACGAATATATGTAACATCCATGCTGCCTCGCTCCGCTGACCAGCACCCTTCCGTGACACACGCCAGAACGATCCTTGCGCTGGCCCGCAAAACCGGATGGCTGCGCGCAACCGATGTTGGCGCAGCTGACGTCTCCCGCGCCGCGCTGGCCCGCATGGTGTCGAGCGGCCAGCTGGAGCGCGTGGCCCGCGGCCTGTACCGACTGCCTGCAGACGACGCGTCGCAGCACTTCCAACTCGCTGCGATTGCCCGCAAGGCGCCTCAGGGCGTCTTCTGCCTGCTGACGGCGCTCCAGTTCCATGAACTCACCACGCAACTGCCCTGGCAGATCTGGGTCGGAATGCCCCGCGGCAGCCACTGCCCGCGCATCGACCAACCGCCGCTGCGCATGGTTCAGTTCACCGGCGAATGCTTCAGCTACGGAATCGAAGAGCACCAGCGGGACAACACCACACTGCGTGTCTACGGCGTGGCGAAGACGGTGGCCGACTGCTTCAAGCATCGCAACAAGATCGGAATCGACGTGGCGATCGAAGCGCTAAAGGACGCGGTTTCCCAGCGCCGAGCGAGTTTCGACGACATCGGGCGCGCGGCCGAGGCGTGCCGCGTCGCGAAGGTGATGCGCCCCTACCTGGAGACGCTCGCGCACCGGTAGCGAGCGCTCTTGGCTCACCAGGACGATCTTGACGCGCTTGCCGACCGCGCCAGCAGCTTTCACCAGCGTCTGCAACGTCGTCGACGGGCGCAGCGGGCTTGGCGGCGTTGCGCGAGGGATATACGCCCGTCAGGGTCGAGACCGGGACTGAAGCGCTGCGACTCGATGCACAGCACGACAGCCCGACCTCGCGCAGCAGAGACGCGCGCGACCACGACACACCGGCGGGCACAAGCTCTGGACGGCCGCCGCCAGCCCTGCCGATTGTCAGTCTACTTCCGTGTGTCGAGAACGGAATGCGAGCAGCACGACGACGGGCCAGCCTGGATCGGCGGGCACTTGTGCGTGCCGTAAGAGCAGAACACGCAGCAGTCGCCGGCCTCTGGGCGCAGCACTGTCTTGCAGCTCTCGCACTCGTAGAACCACTGGCAGGCGTCCGTCGGCATGGCCTCCTCCTTTGCATGACCGCACTGCGGGCACGTCAGGACGGACAGCAGAACGACGGCGGTCACGTCACCGAACTCTATGTGCCGACGACGACAGGCCGGCGTCAGCCCGACCGTGCATCGCAAAGCAGGTCGCGGAGCGGCCCGGTCGAACACGCCTCGTCATCGCCGGCTCCCTCGCGCGTGAGAGGCAGCGACATGCCGCGGGGAACGCCGGCCCGCGCGCGGCATCGCAGAGGCCTCCACCAGCTCATTCAGGATGCCGCAGTGCGCGGCATCACGGACGCCGGAGCACTGTTCGCGCAACGCCTTCAGCTGCTTCTCGAGTTGGCGCAGCTCGCGGATGCGCGTCGCGACATGGCCGATGTGTTCATCGAGCAGGGCGTTGACCTCGCCACACTCTGCTTGCGGCGCATCCTTGAAACGCAGCAGCACACGAATCTCGTCCAAGGTCATGTCCAGCGACCGGCAATGGCGCACGAAGGCCAGCCGCTCGACATGTTCGGCCCCGTAGATGCGGTAGTTGCCCTCGCTGCGCGGCGCCTGCGGCAGCAGGCCCTCACGTTCGTAGTAGCGGATGGTCTCGACCTGGGTCTGCGCCGCCACCGCCAGTTCGCCGATCTTCATGCCCGTGTCCTTGCTCAGTTTGCCGCCCTGGGCTGCAGGGCGCTGATCGCCATGCCGACCAGGCAGATCGCACCACCGACCAAGTCCCAGCGGGTCGGCACGACGCCGTCGACGCGCCACAGCCAGATCAGTGCGACGACCACATAGACACCGCCGTAGGCCGCGTAGGTGCGGCCAGCAGCACTGGGATGCAGCGTCAACAGCCACGCGAACGCGGCGAGCGACCCAGCCGCCGGCAACAGCCACCAGACCGGACGACCCTGCGTGAGCACCAGCCATGGCAGGTAGCACCCGACGATCTCGGCATGCGCGGTGACGAAGAACAGTCCTGTGACGCGAAGGAAGTCGAACATGGATCGAGGCTTTCGGCGCGGATGAACTTCCAGCCAACGCTCGGCAGCATAGCCGCTTGACTCTGGAGCCGCTACAGGGTTTCAAATGCCGGCATCGAGTTCCGAAAGCCCCTAATGAGCGACTCCTGCTGCAGCCACGGCTGCGCCACCCCTGCGGCCAGCCAGAGCCCACGCTACCGCCGCGTGCTGTGGACGGCGCTGATCATCAACATCACCATGTTCGGGGTCGAACTGGCCGGTGGCTTGCAGGCCGGATCGGTGTCGCTGCTGGCCGACGCCGTGGACTTCTTCGGCGACGCAGCGAACTACGGCATCTCGCTGCTCGTGCTCGGCATGGCGCTGACCTGGCGGGCGCGCGCCGCGCTCTTCAAGGGCCTGACGATGGGCGCCTTCGGTGTCTTCGTCCTCGGCCGTGCCGCGTGGTCGGCCGCCGCGGGCACCGTGCCCGAGCCGGTGACGATGGGCGCCATCGGCGCGCTGGCACTGCTGGCCAACGTCTCAGTCGCCGCCATGCTCTACGCCTGGCGCGAGGGCGACGCCAACATGCGCTCGGTGTGGCTGTGCAGCCGCAACGACGCGATCGGCAACCTGGCGGTGATGGGCGCGGCGCTGGGCGTCTTCGGCACCGGCAGCGGCTGGCCCGATCTCGCGGTCGCTGCAGTCATGGGCGTGCTGGCGCTGACCGCTGCGCGCTCGGTCATCCAGCAGGCCCGGGCCGAGCTTCGCCCCGTGCCGGCGCACGCCTGAGAGGGGCGGCGCCATGTCCGACGCCATGCACCCCCTGCTGACCGCAACGCCGCTGCTGGATGTCCACCACCCGGACATCGAGGCCCTGGTCGCCGCCCGTGGCTGGCGCGCCCTGCGCCCCTACGACCGCATCGGCGCCGTCTACGACTTTGTCCGCAATCAGATCGCCTTTGGCTACAACGAGGGCGACGCGTTGCCGGCATCCCGAGTGCTGGCCGACGGCATCGGCCAGTGCAACACCAAGAGCACGCTGCTGATGGCCTTGCTGCGCGCGGTGGGCATTCCCTGCCGCTTCCACGGCTTCATCATCGACAAGCCCTTGCAGAAGGGCGCGATCACCGGCCTGGCCTACCGGCTGGCGCCACAGCGCATCATCCACAGCTGGGTCGAGGTCAGCCTGGACGGCCGCTGGGTCGCGCTGGAAGGCTTCATCCTCGACGCGCCCTATCTGGCCAGCCTGCAGCGCCGCTTTCCGCAGGCGCGCCGCTTCTGCGGCTACGGCGCCGCCACGCCCGACCTGTCGGCGCCTGGCGTCGAGTGGCAGGGCCAGGACACTTACATCCAGAAGGAAGGCATCGCCGACGACTTCGGTGTCTTCGACAGCCCCGACGACTTCTACGCGCGCCACGGGTCCAACCTCTCAGGCATCAACCGCTGGCTATACCAACGCGTCATCCGCCATGCGATGAACCGCAACGTCGCGCGCATCCGCGCATCGAAGTGGTGAAACCCCACACCGCGGTCGCCTTGCCGGTGCCGTGGCAAACCCTGTAGCCGCTAGACTCTTGGCTGTGCGCCGCTTCTTCGCCATCGTCCTGCTCGCCATGCTTCCGCTCCAGTTCAGCTGGGCGGCAGTGGCGTCGTATTGCGAGCACGAGACTCAAGGTGCCGGACACTTCGGTCACCACGAGCACGAGCACCAGCACCACGCTGACGCCGGTCCCAACGTGGAGCCCGTGGCCGACGCGGATGCCCAGGGCGACAAGGCCCCGGGCGCCATGGACCTGGACTGCGGACACTGCCACGGCCAATGCGGCGTCATGTTGACCTTGTCCGCGAAAGTACCGGGCACACTCTCGACGGCGCGACCCAGCGCCTCCGCCAACGACGCGGGTAGTGCACACGCACCGACCCGACCCGAGCGCCCTCAGTGGCCGCGCCTCGCCTGATCGGCGAGGCGGGTCTCTTCCTTCTCTGAAGCCCGTTCGCGCCTGAGTGCGTGCCGCAGCCTGCGGCACCTTCGGGCACGACGCGACCTGTTGGTCGCCGCTTGCCGATCTCCCGTGAGTTGTTTCAACACTGGAGCATCGGATGGACCGAAGAACACGAATCAAGGCACGCCTGCTGCACGCCACGGTGGCGGCGGCGTGGATCGCCTGCCCATGGACGGTGCAGGCGCAGACAGCGACGGCAACCGCAGCAACCGAAGCGCCAGCGAGCGTCATGAGCCTCAGGCAGGCCGTCGACGCCGCCTGGGCACGCCAGCCGGAGGCGATGGCCCTCCAGGCCCGTCGTGACGCTGCCCGGGCACAGCGGCAAGCCGCGCAGTCCTGGACCCCTGAACCCGCGGCCCTCGAGGTCTCGAGCAAGACCGACCGACTGAACCGGAACGCAGGCGCGCGCGAACTCGAGGTCGGCGTCGCCGTGCCCTTGTGGCTGCCAGGTGAGCGCGACAAAAGCGCTGCGCTCGCAGATGCCGAAGGCGCGGCCATCGAAAGCCGTGCCACCGCGGCGCAGCTGCGCGTCGCCGCCTCGGTCCGCGAGGCGTGGTGGCAGTGGCAGCGCGCCCGCATCGACGCCGACAGCGCCCGCGATCAGCTCGACAACACCCGCCGCATCGCCGCCGATGTGGCCCGGCGGACAAGAGCGGGTGATCTGGCGCGCGCCGACCAGCACCAGGCCGACGGCGCCGTGGCCGCTGCCGAGTCGGGCCTCGCGCAAGCCGAGGCTGGCCTGGCCGCGGCCCAGCAGCACTTGCGCGCGCTGGCAGGACGTGCGCCTGGCGCAAGCGACGCCCTCAGCGCCGCAGCGGAGCCGCCCCCCGCAGCGGCTTCGGGCGAGGCCGATGCCCACGCGGCGCTCCAGGAGCTGAAGGATCGCGCAGCCGTCGCAGAACGGACCGCTGCGCTGGCCGCGACCCAGTCGCGCGCCAACCCGGAGCTGATGCTGGCGACCACGCGCGACCGCGGTGCCTTCGGCGAAGCCTCACAGCAGACCATCACGCTGGGAGTTCGCATCCCCTTCGGCGGCGGCCCGCGCCATGACGCCCGCAGCGCCCACGCGCGTGCAGAGGCGGCCGAAGTGCAGGCCCAGCTGGCCCTGGAACGCGAACGCCTGGGCGCGGAACGCGAGGCCGCCAGGGTCCGCGTGGAGGCCTCCCGCACCCAGCTCGCGGCGGCAGAGCGCCGTGCCCAGCTCGCTCGTGAATCACGCGGCTTCTTCGACAAGTCGTTCCGGCTCGGCGAGACCGACTTGCCGACGCGCCTGCGCATCGAAGCCGAGGCCGCCGAGGCCGAACGCCAGGCTGCACGCACCCGCATCGAACTCGCCGCGGCGATCTCCGCGTGGCGGCAGGCCCTGGGCCTCTTGCCTCAATGACGCCTCGATGCCGCCCCACACCCCATTCGTCAGGAACACTTCCATGAACTTCCCACACACCCTGGCCGCGCTGCTTGTCGCGACCGTGCTCGCCGTAGCGCCCGCCTGGGCCGGCGAAGGCCATGACCACGGCGACACCGCGCCCGCGGTCGTCGGCCAGGCGCTGCCGCGCTTCTCGGCCGTGTCCGAGACCTTCGAGCTCGTCGGCGTGCTCAGCGGCAAGCAGATCACGCTCTATCTCGACCGCTTCGCCGACAACAGCCCGGTGCGCGACGCGCAGATCGAGCTCGAGATCGGCGGCGCAAAGTTCAAGGCTGAAAAGCAAGGCGAAGACGAATACGAGGTCGTGCTGCCAGAAGCGCCCAAGCCCGGCTTGCTGCCGGTCACCGCCACGGTGACCGCCGGCAACGAAGCCGACCTGCTGGCCGGCGAACTCGACATCCACGAGGCGGCACATGCCGACGAAGCTGCGCACACGCACTCGTGGACGGAGTACGCCGGATGGGCAGCGGCCGGCATCGCCGCGCTGGGGCTGCTCGCATGGGGCGGGCGGGTCATCAGCACTCGCCGCATCCGCGCCGGAGGTGCAGCATGAAGCGCGCCCTGATCGCCTCCAGCGTGGGGCTTCTGATCGCCCTGACGGGCCTCAATCCGGCGCGCGCCGGCGAAGGCCATGACCATGGCGACGCGCCCGCAGCACCCAGCGCCAACGGACCGCAACGCCAGCCCGACGGCAGCGTCTTCCTGCCCAAGCCGG
>Ga0209172_10006921_pt1 | contig 12165 bp, 10 predicted proteins | sample LarsenN4metaG_FD_184113 | JGI IMG/M metagenome (GOLD analysis project Ga0209172, IMG submission 184113) | Hot spring sediment bacterial and archeal communities from British Columbia, Canada, to study Microbial Dark Matter (Phase II) - Larsen... ... | reverse complement strand
CCGGGCTAATCCCCGCCTGGCCGCTGGGGGCGCCGTCGCCGCGGCAGCGGTCCTGGCGGTTCTTTTGTCCATCGAGGCGCTTTTCGACCTGCCGCTGAACCGGGCGGCCCAACCCGGCGGCGAGACGGGAGAGCTCCTGCGCAATGTGAGCCGTGGCTCAAGCCTGCTGATCGCCCTCGTGTGGAGCGCCGCCGCCGCGCTGATGGCCCGCGGCGGCCGGACCTGGACCCGCCTTGGCCTGCTGGTCCTGGCTGGCGCCGGCTTTGTCTCAGTCCAGTTCGGCCAGTTCGCCAACTCGGCCGCCTTCCTCGCCGGGCTGGCCGCGTTTTTTTCCGCCTTCATTGCCCCCCGATTTGTGATTTTTGTCACTTTTGCGGGCCTGGTGATCTGGTTGCTCGCCGCGCCCTTCGCCACGCCGGCGGCGCTTGCGCTGCTCGATCCGCAGGCGCTTCCCTACAGCTGGAACGCGCGCGTCGAAATCTGGAGCTATGTCTGCGACCGCATCGCGGAGCAGCCGTGGTACGGGCACGGGCTCGACGCGGCACGGGCGCACGACCCGCCGATCCCTGTCCATCCGCATAGCGCCAGCCTGCAAATCTGGTTCGAGACAGGCGCCATCGGGGCTGTGTTGGCGGCGTGCGCGCTCATCGCCGCCGGGCGCGCGTTGCTCGGCCGCCTCGGCGCCAACCGGCCGGCCGCAGCTGCGGCCGCGGGCTCGCTCGCGGCGATCGGCGTGATCGCCAATATCAGCTTCAATCTCTGGGCGGAGTGGTGGCTTGCGACGTTCTTCATCGTCGCCGGCGCCGCCGGCGCGCTCGTTCCTCAGCGCCGTTAAGCGAGCTCGGTTGCTTTTGGGCCGGGCGGCGCCTATCGAAACGGCGAGTTCAACCCAAAGCCGCGCTGCGGCGCGCATGAGGCGCGATGACTCCCGTCTTGGTGACAGGCGCGGCCGGCTTCATCGGCTATCACCTCGCCGAACGCTTGCTGCGCGAGGGACAACACGTCGTCGGCCTCGATAATCTCAGCGATTATTACACTATCGAGCTGAAACGGGCCCGGCTGGCGCGGCTCGAGCCGCAGCCGAACTTCACTTTCGCGCAGATTGACCTGGCCGACGGCGCCGCGCTCAACGATCTCTTCGGCCAGCATCGCTTCAGGCGCGTGTTCAATCTCGCCGCCCAGGCTGGCGTTCGCTATTCGCTGATCAACCCGCACGCCTACGTCCATTCCAATATCGCGGGCTTCGCCAATCTGCTCGAAGCCTGCAGGCAGAGCGGCGTTGAGCATCTGGTGTTCGCCTCGTCCAGTTCGGTCTATGGCGCCGTGACGAAGACGCCGTTCTCCGTGCACCAGACGACCGATCATCCGCTCAACGTGTACGCCGCCAGCAAAAAGTCCAACGAGCTGTTCGCGCACGCTTATGCGCATCTCTACCGTTTGCCCGTCACCGGGCTGCGCTTTTTCACCGTGTACGGCCCGTGGGGGCGTCCGGACATGGCGCCTTTCCTGTTCACGCGCGCCATTCTCGCGGGCGAACCGATCGACGTGTTCGGCGCCGGTGAACTGGAACGCGACTTTACTTACATTGACGACATCGTCGAAGCGGTGGCGCGCGTGGGCGAGCGCATTCCCTCCCCCGATCCGGCGTGGAGCGGCGCGGAACCGGACACGGCGTCCTCCAACGCGCCCTACCGCCTTTACAATATCGGCAATCACACGCCGCTGAAGGTCACGCGTCTCATCGAAGTGATCGAGCAATGCACCGGCAAGAAAGCCATTCGCAATAGTCTGCCCATGCAGCCCGGCGAAGTGCCGGTCACATTCGCTGACGTGGACGATCTCGCCCGCGATGTAGGCTTTGCCCCGAAAACGTCGCTCGAACAGGGCATGCAAAAATTCATTGACTGGTACCGTGATTTCTATGGCGTCTGAGACGCGGCTCTCACATCTCAAAGCGCTCGAAGCGGAAAGCATCCACATCCTGCGCGAGGCAGCGGCGGAGACCGAACGGCCGGTCATGCTCTATTCCATGGGCAAGGACAGCTCGGTGCTGCTGCACCTGGCGAAGAAGGCGTTCTTTCCGGCGCGCCAGCCCTTCCCGCTGCTTCACGTGGACACCACCTGGAAGTTCCGCGACATGTACGCGATGCGCGATGCCGCCGCTGCTGAGCACCGGCTCATCGTCTATCGCAACCCCGAAGGCGAAGCGAAGAACGTCAACCCCTTCGATCACGGCTCGGAGACGCACACGCGCATCTGGAAAACCGAAGGGCTGCGCAACGCCCTCGCCGAGCACGGCTTCGACGCCGCCATCGGCGGGGCGCGGCGCGACGAAGAGAAGAGCCGCGCCAAGGAGCGCGTGTTTTCGCTGCGCTCGGCGCATCAGCGCTGGGACCCTAAGAACCAGCGCCCCGAATTGTGGAGCCTCTACAATACGCGCAAGCGCGCCGGCGAAAGCCTCCGCGTGTTTCCGCTTTCGAATTGGACCGAACTCGACGTCTGGCAATACATTCTCGCCGAGAACATCGCCATCGTGCCGCTCTACTTCGCAGCCGAGCGGCGCGTCGTGCGGCGCGCGGGCGCCTGGATCATGGTCGATGACGAACGCATTCGGCTCGAACCCGGCGAGACGCCAGTCCTGAAGCGCGTGCGCTTCAGGACGCTCGGCTGCTATCCGCTCTCCGGCGCCGTGGAAAGCAACGCTGCAAGCATCGCCGAGATCATCGCCGAGCTCGTCGAAAGCCGCGCCAGCGAACGCCAGGGCCGGCTTATCGACAGCGACACGCCCTCCTCGATGGAAAAGAAGAAGCAGGAGGGCTATTTCTGATGGCGCGGGAGAAATCCCTCCTTCGCCTCGTCACCTGCGGCTCCGTCGACGACGGCAAGTCGACGCTGATCGGCCGGCTGATGTACGACCTCGGCTGCGTCCCGGAAGACCAGCTCGCCGCATTGGAAGCCGAATCCAGAAGCGTCGGCACGCGCGGCGGGGAGCTCGATTACGCGCTGCTGGTCGACGGCCTGATCGCAGAGCGCGAACAAGGCATCACCATCGACGTGGCGTATAGATACTTCGCCAGCGAAAAGCGCAAGTTCATCGTCGCCGACGCCCCCGGCCACACCCAGTACACGCGCAACATGGTGACGGCGGCGTCCAACGCCGATCTCGCCATTCTGCTGATCGACGCGCGCAAGGGCGTGCTCACGCAGACGCGCCGGCATGCTTTCATTTGCGCGCTGATGGGCGTCAAGCAGATCGTCCTTGCCGTCACCAAGATGGATCTCGTCGGTTACGCCGAAGACGTGTTCGCGCGCATTGTGGCGGATTTCTCCACGCTCGCTGAAACGCTGGAGATCAAGCAGTTCGCGGCGCTTCCGGTCTCCGGCGTCAGCGGCGACAACATCGCCGCGCGCAGCTCGGCCACGCCCTGGTATGCTGGACCCACACTGATCGAATTGCTGGAAACGGCGCAGGCCGACGAGTGGCGCGCGGCCCGGCCCTTCCGCATGGCGGTGCAGTCGGTCGTCCGCCCCGACCAGGATTTCCGCGGCTTCGCCGGACGCATTTCATCGGGCGCCATTGCGCCCGGCGATGCCGTGCGCGTGCTGCCCTCCGGCCGCACGGCCAAAATCGCGCGCATCGTCACCGCCGACGGTGATGTTCCGCGCGCCATTGCTGGCCAGTCCGTCACGCTGACGCTCGATCACGAGATCGACTGCTCGCGGGGCGATGTGATCGCGGCAGCCGCCGATCCCTGCGAAATCTCCGACCAGCTGCAGGCCACGCTCATTTGGATGAGCGATGCGCCGCTCTTCCCCGGCCGGCGCTATACGCTGAAGCTCGGCGCCGCCACCGCCAATGCCACCGTCACCGAACTCAAGCACAGCTTCGACATCGACACGCTCGCCCAGCGCCAGGCCAGACAACTCGAAGCCAACGAGATCGGCGTCGGCAATGTCAGTCTCGACCGCCCGCTCGCTTTCGATCCCTTCGCGCGCAACCGCGACACCGGCGGCTTCATCCTGATCGACCAGGAAACCAACGAAACCGCCGGCGCGGGTCTCATCCATTTCGCGCTGCGCCGCGGGCAGAATGTGCATTGGCAAGCGCTCACCATAGACCGCGACGCGCACGCGGCCTTGAAGCGCCAGCGTCCGGCCATTCTTTGGTTCACGGGCCTCTCCGGCGCCGGCAAATCCACCATCGCCAATCTGGTCGAGAAAAAGCTGTTCGCGCTCGGGCGCCACACCGTGCTTCTGGATGGCGACAACATCCGCCACGGCCTCAATCGCGATCTGGGCTTCACGCAAGCCGATCGCGTCGAAAACATCCGCCGCGTCGCCGAAGTCGCCAAGCTGATGGCCGACGCCGGGCTCATCGTGCTCGTCGCGTTCATCTCTCCGTTCCGGCACGAGCGCGACATGGCGCGCAGCCTCGCCCATCCCGGCGAGTTCTTTGAAATCTTCGTCGACGCCCCGCTCGCCGTCGCGGAACAGCGCGACCCCAAGGGCCTCTACAAGAAGGCGCGCGCGGGCGAGTTGAAGAATTTCACCGGCGTCGATTCTCCCTACGAGCCGCCGGAAGCGCCCGAAATCCGCATCGACGCCGCGACCATGAGCGCCGAAGACGCCGCCGACCTGATCGTCGCCCGCATCGCCGCCGCCACAAGTTTCGGGACGTGACCTATGCCCCCTCCCTGGAGGGGGAGGGGGTCAGGGGCTGGGCTGAGCGGAAACCGGAAATCGAATTCTGTTCGCGACAATGGTCACGCGCGCCACGCCCGCCTTGCGCGCCACGCGCGGCGCGGTTCATGCTCGCGCGCGATGACCTACCGCATCATCCCAGCCATCATGTCGGGGGGCGCCGGCACGCGGCTCTGGCCGCTCTCCACCGAGGCGCACCCCAAGCAATTCCACGCGCTCGCGGGGAACGCCTCGCTCTTCACGCAGACAGTTGCCCGCGTGCGCGGCCATGTTGGCGATCTCTCGTTTGCGCCCCCGCTCGTCTTGTGCAACGCGCGTCACGCCTCGTTCGTGCGCGCGCACCTGGCCGGCGCCTCGCCCGGCGCCATCGTCTACGAGCCTTCGCCGCGCAACACCGCCGCCGTGGGCGCCATCGCTGCGGCCGTCGCGCGCGGCCTCGACAACGAAGCGTTGGTGCTTCTCCTGCCCTCCGATCACATCGTCGCCGACACGTCCGCGTTTCACGCGGCCATCGCCCGCGCCGCTCCCTTCGCGCGCGATCGCATCGTCGTCTTCGGCATCGCGCCGGATCGTCCTTCGGTCGATTACGGCTACATCGAGCGCGGCGCGACGCTGGGCGATGGCGTCCACGCCGTCGCCTCCTTCCGCGAAAAGCCGGATGAGCAAACCGCACGCGCCTGGCTGGCGGACGGCGCCTATTCCTGGAATGCCGGCATCTTCCTCTTTCACCCCGAAACGCTGCTCGCCGAATTCAGCGCCAGCGCGGACATTCGCGATGCGGCGCTCGCCGCCCTGCTCGCGGCGCGCCGCAGCGACGATGAAATCCATCCCGACGCGGCCCTCTTCGCGCAAATTCCCGCGCTCCCGCTCGACATCGCCGTGATGGAAAAAACCAGGCGCGCAGCGGTCGTGCCGTGCGACATCGGCTGGGCCGACATCGGCTCCTGGCGCGAACTATGGCGCCTCACGCCGCGCAGCGCCGACGGCTACGCGCTTCTCGGCCCCGCCGCGGCGCCCGACCTCGCAAAAATGCGCGCGAGCGGCGTCAAAGCCGCGGCCATCGATGGCGAAGACCTTGTCGTCGTCGCCGCGCCCGAGGGCCTTCTTATCGCGCCGCGTGCGCTGGTTGCGGACATGAGCGAGCTTAAGCGTCTGGCGGAAAGGCTATAGCGATTGGAGCGCGCGCCCTTCCGGATGTGGGAAGCGCATTCCTGAATAGCCCTGCCGCCGTCATTCCGGGTTCGCGAAGCGCATTCCGGAATCCAGGCTTGGCGCGTCGATCTCCTCATCTGCAGCGAGGCGCGCCTCAGCCTCCTCAATCATCGCCAGGAAACGCGGGTCGTCGCGCAGTGAATCCAAATCCGGATCGACCTTGGCGTGGTTTACGAGGCCGCGCCCGGTCTCGGCTTTCGCGATCACCGGGCGCAACATTTCTATGGCGGCGTCCTTGTCCTTAAGATGAGCGGCGAGCGCGCAAGCGAAGTTGTAACGCATGCTGTGATTGTCCGGCTCGATCAGCAGCGCCCGACTCATCCATTCTTTGGCCCGCTCCCCTTGGCCGAGGACGGCTAGCGCATCACTACCATGTCCGATTGCGTTGCCGTTATTGCGATCGCGCGCAAGGACCTTCTCTACGCGTTCAAGCGTCATCTCGGCGGCGCGTTTTGCCGCTTCGTGATTGCCCAATGCAGTGTAGCAGCTCACCAACAAGCCAGCAGACGCGAAATCTAGTTCGACGAGATCCACCGCTTTTGCGCAGTGCAGAATCGCCGCCTTGAAATTTCTTTGTGTAAAATAAAACCAGCCTGCGTTCCTGTTCACTTCGTGAGACTCAGGATCAAGGCGGGTTGCGGTCTGCACGGCGCGGAGCGCTTCCTCCATCTGGCCGTCCTCGGCGAGAAATCTAGCCTTGACAGAGTGCGCTTCGGCTAGATCCGGATCCAGCTCCAACGCGCGGTCCACAGCCCGGGCGCCCCCGCCATCGTCGACCCCATACATGTCGCGCGTTCCCACATGGGCCATCGCCATCAATGCCCAGGCGCGGGCGTAATGCGGATCGATCTCAGTTGCGCGCGTGCATAGCCGGATTATGGTTTGATTTCGCCGAAGATCGCCGGCGAATCCCCCCGCGTATTCCTGGCGCGCCATCAGAAAAAGATTATAGGCCTCAACGCTGTTGGTGCCGCGAAGCTCGATGGCCCTCCGCTCGTCTGGCAGTAGTTTCAGCTTGAGTGCACCGACGATAGCTTGCGAAATCTCGTCTTGAAGCGCAAAGATGTCGTCCAGGTCGCGATCGTAACGCTCGGCCCAGACGTGGTCGTTCTTTACGCCGTCGATCAGCTGCGCCGTAATGCGAACGCGGCCCCCCGCTTTACGCACGCTGCCTTCGAGCACGTGCGTTACGCCAAGCTGACGAGCAATCTGCGCAACGTCCACGCTCTTGCCTTTGAACTGAAACGCACTGTTTCGAGCGATGACCGAGAGCGCGGAAACCTTCGACAAGTCGGTGATGATGTCTTCGGTGATGCCGTCGGAAAAATACTCCTGTTCGCTGTCGCCGCTCATGTTGGCGAAGGGAAGCACGCAGATAGACACTCTTTGTTCTCGCTCACCGGCTGGACGCGCGTCCGCGGTCCGAGCGGTCACGGTGAAGACATGGACAGGCGTCTCGATGTTCTTGACCGAGCGCGGTCCAAGATCCTGAAACTCCGCGGTGACTTTGCCCGCGACCTGATCGCGCACATGCCGGGAGAGAGCGATGCCGCCGACCGGCGCCAACGCCTGCAAGCGCGCAGCGATATTCACCCCGTCGCCGAAGATGTCGTCGCCCTCAATAACCACATCGCCAAGATTGATGCCAATCCGATATCGCAGCCGGTCAGCTTCCGGTCGGCGTGATTCAGCGGCTTCCGTGGCTTGCTGTATTTCGAGAGCGCACACGACGGCGGCAGCTGCGCTCGGGAATTCTATAAGGACGCCATCGCCCATCAGCTTGAAGATGCGCCCGCCCCAAGCGGCCACACGCGGGTCGAAGACAGACCTGCGATTTTCCTTGAGCCGCTCCAGCGTTCCGACTTCGTCGCGCTCCATCATGGCGCTGTAGCCGACGACGTCGGCGGATAGAATGACGGTCAGTTTCCGCTGCATCGGTCTGAAATGGTCCAGGTCGGCCTATCTTGCATGCGCAAAACATCCGCTCAAGCGATGCCGAGCCAAGCGGGAAACAGAGGGCGGTCGGACCAGAAATGCGTCCCAGCGGCGGCTCTCCAGTGGAAGCCCGCTCTTGGCGATCCCTCGGCATTCCCGAGGTTGCCGCGCGAACGTCAGCGCGCCCCTGCTGGTGCGCTTCACAACGCGAGCGGGTTGGCGTCATTCCGGCACTGGCCTCGCGGCCCGCCCGCAATACCGGCGGGTGTTCCGGATTTGAGGGCAGAGATTCCCGCTATCCACACTCTTCCGCCGCTAAGCGCCTGAAAACAAACGCATTCGAAAATTCCAATCCGACGGAGTCCAAACCGCAAGAAGCGTCTCCGCGTTAAAGCCTCTTGCCTTTTATACAAATTATTGTATATGGAGAGGGCGGATGGCGCGCGAGCCCAAACAGATCGTTTTCCGTGCGAGCTCGCTTGACGATCTGCGCGCTTTCCCGGCGGCTGCGCGTCGGATGGCCGGGTTCCAGCTGGACCGGGTCCAGCATGGCGAGGAGCCGAACGACTAGAAGCCAATGGCCTCGATCGGGCAAGGGGTGCGGGAGATACGAGTGCGCAGTGCGGACGGCGCCTTTCGCGTGATCTATGTGGCCAGCTTGGGCGACGCCATCTACGTGCTGCATTGCTTTCAGAAAAAGTCGCAGCGCACCAGTAAGGAAGATATCGCTTTGGCTGCCCGTCGCTATAGGCAATTGGTCGAGGACTTGAGATGAGTAAGAAGCGATTCGACAGCATCTGGGACGCGATCGAAGATCCCGCAGAAGCCGAGAACATCAAGCTTCGGGCGAAGTTGATGCGGGCCATCATAAATCACATCGAGAAGAAAAAGTTGAGCCAGGCGGCTGCGGCCAAGCTCATGGGCGTCACGCAGCCGCGCGTTTCGGATTTGGTGCGAGGAAAGGTTGACCTCTTCAGCATCGATATGTTGGTTGCCATGGCGAGCGCCGCCGGTCTGCAGGTGGACCTGAAGATCGCGAAAGCCGCCTGAGCCCGATAAGCGGCGCCTCGACGTCGTCGTGCTCAGATTTGGATCGAGCACGATCTGGCCGGTGTAGCGGAAGCGTCCGCCGGTCCACGCATCGGGCTCGCCGTACGGACCATAGCGATAGCGCTGAACGCTCGCGCCAGCGGAGGCGATGATCGAGCCCTGGTGTCGGCGATGAGGTAGCGGCGATCGCTCGTGCCTGTGCCCTCGTACCAGGCTAGCGGTTCGTCCACGCCAGCGCCGTGCACGTAGCGCCGCAGCAGCGCGCCGCCATTGTATTCGGCCACGAGCCGGTCCCCGTCATAAAGGAAATCGGTCGTGGTGGCGCCGTCGGCGGTCTGCCGCAGGCGCCCCAACGGATCGTAGCTGATGGTCAGCGACGGGGACGCACATGTGGGGTTGTTCGCCGCCGCGACGCGGATCAGGCGGTTCTCCAGATCGTAGCAGAAGGCGCGCGAATTATCGTCGATCAGGTTGCCTCGGGCGTCGTTGTCGATGTCGGCCCCGCCCACGGTCTCATACTGGTTGAGCCCGTTGCGGACATAAGCGTGGTCGAGCGAAGCCGCCGTCCAGTTGTAATTGTCGTTGGCGGCGCTGCGCTGCCTGATCTGGCTGGCGGGATTGTAGAGAAAGCCGAGCGTCTGGTCGTTGGCCGTGCCGGCGCCTTCGAGATCGTGCGCCAGGGATGTCAGACGGGAGGCGATGTCATAGCCATATGTGCTGGCCAGGCCGGTGCCGCGTGCGAGCCCGGTGCGGCGCGACAGGGCATCGTAGGCGTAGTCGGCCAGCAGCGCAGCGCCCGTGAACACGCCGTTCTCCCCTATCCGGTCGAGCCGGTTCATCGCGTCGTATTCGTACTGGGCATGGGCGAGAACATAAACGCTTTCGATCTCGCCCTCGTTTTGCGCCAGGCGCCTCAGAAAGGGGGATAGCCGCCCCCGCTATCCATGCCATTTCGCCACCAAGCACCTGAAAATAAACGACTTCGAAAATTCCAATCCGACTGGGTGGAAGCCGGGCGATACTGCCGCCCATGCAAAGCCATCGCCCCATCTCCAACCAGCACCGCCTCCAGAGGCTCGCCCTCTGGGCGCTGGCGGTGCTCGTGTGGATCGAGGCGATCCTGTTCGGCGGCCGCGAGATCGAATGGCGCCACTGGCGCCAGCGGCGCGATCTCCTCTCGCTGCCCGGGCTTACGCACCTGGTCGGCAAGCTGCTGCTCGAACGCGCACGTCAAATCGTGCGTCCACGGGCCAGACCCATTCGCGTCTGGCGCCGCGGCCAGGACCTTCGCCGCGCTCATCTCCTGCGTTCGGCGCTCGGCGCGCGTTTTCGACGCGCGCTCAAGCATAACGATACGCGCACGTGGATCGCGCATCTCATCGCCGTGCTGCGCAATCTCGACGCGTATGCCGCGGGGCTGGCCCGCCGCCTGCGCAAAGGCCTTACGCGCCTGTGGCGCACGTGGGCCGCTTGGACCGCCGGCGTCCTCGCCGGCGCTGCGCAGCACGCAATGGAAAGCCACTGGCGGACCGCCGGCTTCCAGCCGGCCTTTACTGACAGTTCGTAAGTCCGCCGCGCTGTGCGTCCTCCCGATCGCCGCGCCGAGCCCTGCTCCGCCCGGGGGCCGCCAGCATCGCGGAGCCCACTTCACGCAATCCCTGACGGCCGTGCCGCGATGCAGGCGGCCCGGGGGTGCCAGCATCGCCGATGGTCTCTCCTACTCATTAAACAAGAACCGGCCGCGATGCAGGCGGCCCGGGGGCCGCCAGCATCGCCGAAAGTGTCTCCCTACTCATCAAAAAAGAACCGTGCCGCGATGCAGGCGGCCCGGGCGCCGGCGCGCGCACATAGTTCAGCGGGCGGCTAGCGCGCTTCCAGCGCGTCGCGGATGCGTTTTGCGGCTTCCGTCGGCTCGTAGGGTTTCACGATGAAGTTGCGCAGCCGCCGCGCTTCGCTCACGCCTCATGCCCGGACGCGATGAACACGTGCATGTGGGGCAGCTCATCCTGCAGCACCCCCGCGAGCGCCAGCCCATCCATGTCGCCCGGCATCTTGACGTCCGTGAACAGCACATCGGGTTTGAGCCCGCCCTTCACCGCGCTGATCGCTTCGCGCGGATAGGACGCTTCGATGACGGCAAAGCCCTCGTCGCGCAGCGCATCGGCCATCGCCATGCGGATGAGCGCCTCGTCCTCAACCAGGAGAACGATCGGCGCCTCGATAGCCTGATAGGTGATGGCGCCGACTTCGCTCATGTGGGCCGAAGGTCTCCCGCCTCAAAACCCAGGACGCGCACGCCTGGTTCCGCCAAGCCAATTCAGAGCAAATCCTTTGCCGTTTCGACGATCGCTTCGGCGGTGATGGCGAAATGCGCAAACGCGTCCTTCGCCGGGGCGCTGGTTCCGAACGTCGACATGCCGATGAAGGCGTCGAGCCCGAACGCTTCGAACCAGCCTTGCCCCACCGCGGCTTCGACGCCGATCTTCAGCTCTTCGTCGTCTCCGCAGACCGCGTCCTGGTAGTCTTCGCTCTGCTGTTCGAACAATTCAAAGCACGGCGCAGAGACAACACGCGTCGGGACCCCCTCCGCCTGCAGCAGCGCGCGCGCCTTCACCGCGAGCGCTGCTTCCGTGCCGGTCGCGAAGATCGCCACGCGCGAGGCGCCGCCCTCGGCCGGCAAAAGCTCATAGGCGCCGCGCGCGGATAAGTTCTCGCTCGCATCGCCGCGCAGCGCCGGCGTCGCTTGCCGCGACAAGGCGAGCACGCTCGGCCCGTCCTCGTGCATGAGCGCCGCCTGCCAGCACTCAGCCGCCTCGACGGCGTCGCAGGGGCGAAACACGTAGAGGTTCGGGATCGCACGCAACGCCGCAAGATGCTCGACCGGCTGGTGCGTCGGCCCGTCTTCGCCGAGGCCGATCGAGTCGTGTGTCAGCACATGGATCACGCGCACCTTGCTGAGCGCCGCGAGACGGATCGCCGGGCGCGAATAATCGGAGAACACAAGGAACGTTCCGCCGAACGGGATGACGCCGCCGTGCAACGCCATGCCGTTCATCGCCGCCGCCATGCCGTGCTCGCGAATGCCATAGCGCACATAGCGGCCGAGCCGGTTCTCCGGCGTGAAGTCCGCCGCGCCTTTGGCCTGCGTGTTGTTGGAGCCGGTGAGGTCAGCGGAGCCGCCCAGCAATTCTGGGCAAGCCTCGAACATCGCATCGATGGCCTTGCCCGAGGAAGCGCGCGTCGCCAGCGCCGGCTTCTCAGCGGCCA
>Ga0209172_10006919_pt1 | contig 12171 bp, 9 predicted proteins | sample LarsenN4metaG_FD_184113 | JGI IMG/M metagenome (GOLD analysis project Ga0209172, IMG submission 184113) | Hot spring sediment bacterial and archeal communities from British Columbia, Canada, to study Microbial Dark Matter (Phase II) - Larsen... ... | reverse complement strand
GATGCCCAGGGTGTGGCCACGGGCAACGTGGTGTATGTGACGGCGACGGTGACCGACGGGGATGGGGACTTCGTGAACGTGACCTCCTCGAACGGGCTGACGATTGGCTTTGATGATGATGGTCCGGCTTTGGTCGCGGATAGTGCAGTGCTCGCCAACCAGATTGGCAACAAGGTCGTGGCTGACGTTGACATCTATCCAGGTGCGGACGGCATCGCGTCGCTCAAAATTGCTGGATTCATGAATGGTAGTGGGGAGGCCCTTACGGGGGCAGGCGGAAGCGTGCTGAAGTCAGGCGCTGAATCGCTGACGTACGTCGAGAAGAATGGGATTCTTTACGCGGTGAAAATGAGCCAAGCGGGAGACTTGGCGAATCTTGAAACGAACGCGATCTTTTCACTCGCTCCGAACGCGGCCAATGGAACCTACACCGTCACAATAAACGGTGTCCTTAACGCACCAACTCAAACATTTAATTCGAACTTTGGGACAACAGATGCCGGTGGACCGGGCGACCCGTATCGGTCGAACTTTACGACTATTACAGGGGCGACCCAAAAAGTGGATATTTTTGGGTTCGGACCTACCCAGGCAAAGGCATCGACGGATGGTTTGGGTGTCGATAACAATCTTGTCAATGGCACCGAGAAAGTCGGCTTCTATTTCGGTGGTGCCATTGTCGACAAGGTATTCGTAACGGTCGGGAACTTCGCCGGGGACAGTTTTGCATGGAGCGCAATCAAACTCACCACAGCCGCTGCTGCCGCCATTAGCGCTCTTCCGGACTCAGATCCCAGCACGACGACCCCTTGGACTCTGCAGGAGTTTTATGACTCGATAACGTTCAATGCGACTACAGGTGTGCTTACAGGAAGTCTCGATGGAAGCACAACCACGACAATAGGAAATCGTGTGACCGGCGGATCCGGAGAAGAGCTTGCGCCGGAAGGTCTGGGGCAGGATGACAATCACATGTTCACGCTTAATCCGGCACTGGATTTCGACTTCCTGTATTTGACATCCGAAACTACACTCACAAACAACAACTCCTTCAAGATTGTGCAGTTGTCGTTCGAAGGGACATCGGTCTCTAGCCCCGTTGCCGTAAACTTCACTGCTACGGCGACAGATGGCGATGGAGATACGGCCACCACTCCGTTGCTCGTGACGTTTTCAGGAAGCACGGACGGTGCCTATACTGTGACCGGTACCAACGCCAATGAAGCGCTTAGCGGTAGCACGGGGAACGATAGCATCGACGGCGGACTTGGGATCGATCTCATCGATTTCTCCGATTCCACCGGCATCACTTTCACGCTTGTTCAAAGCACGAGTTTCACGAGTACGGGGCTGCAGCCGGGCAGTGGGACCGATATGTACAAGAACATCGAGGGCGTCATTGGATCTGCCTTCTCGGACGCGATCTCCGGTAGTTCTGGAAACGACGTCTTGATTGGCGGTCTAGGTGCCGATACCTTGAATATCGGGACGGGTGGCAGCGATACCCTGCTGTATCACGGCACGGCTGAGGGCGGAGATACAGTGAATGGGTTCCAGATCGGCGCCACAAGTACCGGAGGTGATGTTATCGATATCCATGACATTTTGGCGACCACGTCTGTTTCCGGTTCTACCGATGCGACGGCATTGTCTAATTACATCAATATCGTCCACGCGCCAAACTCGACTACGGTTCAGGTCCAGGTTGATGCCAGCGGGACAGGCACCTTCACCACGACTCTCGCAACTTTGCAACTAACTGCTAATGAGCCTACAGTGACTTTGGCGACTTTATTGCAGCAGAACCAGATCATCACCTAATGGCGTAAGTAAGGGACCGAATTTGCCGCGTCTCCGACGGGAATGCAGCCTTACTGGATTAAAAACATTGTTGCCGGAGTACCTGTTTGTACGCCTGTGTCGGAGGGTGTTGTGGCGGGCTCTGGCGAGTTGTAACTCCGACCTTTTCCCGGCGAGCGTGACTTAATGCCGGGTTCCCGCCGGATTCACTCAGCATAATCCTGCCTACGCGCGTTGATGGAGGGAGGGCCCACAGCCCGCCCGCCATCGACCCTGTACAGGACCAGCCATGGACGATCCGCTTCGGATCCTCATGCTCGAAGAGGCCTCCGGTGACGCCGAGACGGTGGTCCGCGCCTTGCAGCGCGCCGGCGTCCCTGTCCAGCACCGGTGCGTCCGGACCGAGAGCGACTTCGCCGTCCAGCTCTGCCGCTACAACCCGCACCTCGCCGTAGCGACGCTCGACAAGCCTGACACGAACCGGCTCGCGAGCCTTCAGGTCGCGCGCGAAAGGCGCCCGGACGTGCCGCTCATCATCGTCTCCGGCGCGAGGGGCGAGGAGCATGCCGTCGAAGCGCTCAAGCACGGTGCCGCCGACTACGTCCTCAAGGACAACCTCGCCCGTCTGCCCGAGGCTGTCCGGAGCGCGATAGAGGAAGCCGAAGAGCGCAGCCGGCGAGCCGCCAGGGCCGCGCGTCTCGACTGCGTGCGCGCCATCCAGGGACGCATCAGCTCTGCCGTCCTGCGCATCCACGACACCCGCGAGCTCCTCCAGGAGGCGTGCAAGATCGCCGTCGAGCAGGGCCATTTTCCGCTCGTCTGGGCGGCGGAGATCGCACACTCGCCGATGCGGGCGGATCTCGTCGCAACCGGCGGCCGCGACAAATCGCATTTTGCCCAAGCTGCGCGCATGGTGAACGAAGCACTGGATGAAGACGGCTTCATCACGCGCACCGTGCGCGACAGGTGCCCCGCGGTGGTCGACGACTTCTTCGCTGCCGAGCACTTTGCGCTGGGCAAATCCGCCTCCGAAAACGGCTATCGCTCGGCCATCGCCTTGCCTCTCACGAGCGCAGACGAGGTCGCCGCCGTGGTCGTGATCTACGCCGCCGAGCCCCGATACTTCGACGCGCCGGAGGTCAAGCTGCTGTCCGATCTCGCCGGTGATGTCTCGTTCGCGCTCGACTATATCGCACAGGAAAGAAAGCTCACCACGCTGGCGTATCACGACGCGCTCACCGGGCTCGCCAACCGCCAGCTCCTGCACGAGCACCTCAAGCAGGCAATCGCGCTCGCGCACCGCCTGAAGCGCGTCATCGCGCTCGTCTTCATCGACCTCGATCACTTCAAGTCGGTCAACGACACGCTCGGGCACGCGGCTGGCGACAGGCTGCTCAAGGAAGTCGCCGCCCGGCTTGCGGCCTGCACGCGCGAAGGCGATATCGTCGCGCGTTACGGCGGCGACGAGTTCGTGATGGTGCTGCCCAATCTGTCCGGAAACGACATCGTCGAGCCGCTCGTCCACCGGATGCTGGACGTTCTCTCGCAGCCGATCAGCCTCGACGACGGGACGATCAATCTCACGTGCAGCGCCGGTATCTCGCTCTATCCGCGCGACGGCGTCGATATCGCGACGCTCGTGATGAAGGCCGATGCGGCGATGTACCGGGTGAAACGAAGGGGGCGCGGAACGTTCCTGTTCCATCAGGACGAGCCGCGCGCGCAGTTGCTGCGCTCAGGTGCGGCGCGCGCAAGCTCCAGTCAGTAGGCCAATAGCCGCACGCGTTGTCGGTACGAATTACCGTTCATCCTTCGACTCCGCTATTGCTCCGCTCAGGACGAACGGATTCCGCTCCCAAGAAACAGCTTTTCTGGCGTAGTTAAATCAATTACTTGCACTACGGCCCGATGCTGGCAAAACAGCATAAACAAGCTTGTTTCTTCGCCACGCCTTGCCACGCGCGCGGGGCTTGGTGGGCTCAGGACGAACGGATTCCGCTCATGACGAATGGTCCGTGATTCCAAGAGGGTTACTGCGGAGTCCCAGCAGGCGCGGGTGCGACCGTCGAGCCGTCGCGGATGCACCGCACCCGCACCGTCACCGCCGCCCCGCGCGCCGCGATCTCGGTGTTCTCCAGGCGGGAAGAAGACTCCGCCGACGTGAAACTTGCCCCCTGCGCCTCGAGGAATGCGCGCACCACGTCGCCGCGAATCGCGAAGTTGATGTTCTGCGGCAGGTCGCCCAGGCGCTCCGCTACTTTGAGCGCGTCGAGCTTGGAGACCACCACGCCGATCACGTTGCCCGACTGATCGAACACCGGACCGCCGCTGTGCCCGCGCTGGATCGGCACCGAGATCTGCATCTGCTTCTGGTTTCCACGGATGCCGGCCGTCGCCGCGACGTGTCCGAACCCTACGCTCGGGCGTGTCCCGAGCACGGCCACGAGCGGGTAGCCGACCACCGTCACTGCCTCGCCGAGCTTCGGCTCCGCGTCCTTCCTCAGTAACGCCGCCGCGGGGAACGACTCGCGCACCGTCAGCAGGGCAAGGTCGTTCGCCGCATCCACCGCCTGCAGCGCGGCCTTCAACCGCCGGCTGGAGTCGTCGATCACCTCGTAGGAATCGCACTGGCGCACCACGTGCTGATTGGTGAGCACGAGCCCGTCGCGGCTCACCACGATGCCGGAACCGCTGGAACTGCGCACCGTGGCTGATGGCTTTCCGGAAGGTAGCTTCCCGGTCTCGGGCTTTGCACCGCTGCCCGCTCCGGAATTTGCCATCCGCTCGCAAGCGAGCTTCATCGCCTCCGCGACGTCGGAGCCGGCTTCGGGCGCTTTGAACTCCGATTTCCTGATCCGGACCTGCTTGTCCGCGTCGCGATGGGTGAGCTTGCGGTCCTCGCCATAGTAGAGGTTGACCGCCGTCACGGCCGTGCCGGCATTACAGTCGGCGACGATGATCGAGCGGCTGCTGAAATATTCGTTGCCCGCCGGGTCGGTCTGCCCGTCGCGGTAGGCACGCCGCAGCGTGAAGCTGATGAAATCGTTCTGCGGCTTGACCGAATCGAGGTCCACCATCGCCTTGTACTCGGCGGGCGAGGGGACGGAGCGCCACTCCACCGCTTGGGCTGAAGCGGAGAAGAAAAGCGTGAGGGAAAGCAGTGCAATGCGTTTTATCAAGTATCAGGTCCTCTTCCGTTGCCCTGCGCCTTCAAACTCCCCGTTCGCCTTGAGCGGAGCGTAAGCGAAGTCGAAGGGCCCATCCTGAGCCCCATCGAGGGGCGCAAGCCAAACACCCGCGGATTTCAGCCTATTCTAAGGTGGCGCGCCCGGTCGGGCCACTCGATCCGCGGGGTCATGTCACACGGTTGCGGTATCATGGCAATGGCCATCAATACGCGACACATCGATGCAGAAACCGCAAAGTCCCAACGTCGTCTGGCATCACGCCACCGTGACCCGCACCCGCCGCGAAGAGCAGAACGGGCACCGCGGCGTCGTGATCTGGTTCACCGGCCTTCCGAGCTCGGGAAAATCGACCATCGCGCACGCCGTGGAAGACCGGCTGCATCGCATGTCGTGCCGCACTTTTGTGCTTGACGGCGACAACGTGCGCCACGGCTTGAGCGGCGATCTGGGCTTCTCGCCCGATGACCGTCACGAGAACATCCGCCGCATCGGAGAGGTTGCGAAGCTCTTCGTCGAGGCGGGCGTGATCGTGCTGACCGCGTTCGTCTCGCCGTTTCGCCGCGACCGGGACCTCGCGCGCGGGCTTCTGCTCCACGGAGACTTCCTCGAGATCTACTGTCGTTGTCCGCTGGAAATCTGCGAGTCGCGCGATCCGAAAGGCCACTATCCCCGCGCGCGTGCCGGAGAGATCAAGGACTTCACCGGCGTCTCGGCGCCGTATGAGGAGCCGTCCAATCCGGAGTTGGTCCTCGACACCGCGCGCTATTCGATCGAAGAGAGCGTCGATCGCGTGTGCAGCATGCTCACCGACCGGGGGATTATCGCGCGGCTAGCGTGATGCTCGGTGGATGAATTAAGCACGCTTCGTCATGCCGGTGAAAACCGGCATCCAGTCCGGGCCTTTGCGGACACCGGCCTTTGCCGGTGTGACGAGCAGTTCGGTGGAGCTGCTCGCTGCCATCGGTGCGCGTAATATGAGGTAAGATACCGCTGCACAAGGCGCGGCGCCGCGCCAGAAAAAAGGGGGAGCGGAGCGGTGAAGAAAAAATGTCACGCGTCGGGCCGCGTCGGCCGGTGCGACCCGCACGTGGCGGGCGATCTCGGCTGGTGCAAACGGAACGCGTCGGGCCGCCTCGGCCTGCAGCTGTTGGCGATTGCTCTCGCCATTGCCTCGTACCTCATCTCCAATCCCGTTCGCGCGGAATGCGGCGGCTCGGTGGAATGCATCGCCGTTTCCATCGACACCAGCGTGGCACCCAGCCACGGCACGCCCGAGACCTCCGCGCCGATCGATTTCGGCAGCCAGTCCGCGGCGACCGCCAGCGCCTCGCGAACCGTCCTCGTCGCGGCGGTCACCGGACCTGCGGGAACACGCGCGACGCTCAATTCCATCACGCTGAGCGGCGCCAACGCGTCCGATTTCCTGATTACCGGCGGCACCTGCACCACCGGCACGCCGACTCTCCTGCACGACGGGAACGCGACGGCGCAGATCGCGAATGCCTGCACCATCACGGTGGCGTTCCGCCCCGCCGCCGTGGGCGTGAAAAACGCCCAGCTCAGCGTCGCGACTGCTGCGATCACGCGCAACGTGCCGCTCACGGGCACCGGCACTCCGTCTCTGACAGGCCCGAGCGCGGGCGCCGCGACGCTCACTGTGCAGGTGAATTCCTCCGCCTCGCTCGACCTCGCGCCGTTCATTACCGGAACGGTCACTGGCGTTGCGATCGTATCCGCGCCTGCTCACGGCACGGCCACGGCGAGCGGGACCACCGTGACGTATACGCCAAGGGCAGACTATTTCGGGCCCGACTCATTCACCTACGCCGCGTTCAATGCGGTGGGGTCGTCGGCACCGGCGACGGTCAGCGTGACGGTTGGCGGTCGGCCCGATCCGTCGAAGAACGCCAACGTGATCGGACTTCTCAGCGCGCAGGCGCGGGCTGCGAGGCGGTTCTCGCGCGCGCAGATTTCCAATTTCCATCGGCGGATGGAGTCGCTGCATCGCGGGGCGGAGGCGCCGGATGGCGCGGCGATGGGAGTACAGGACGGGTTGGCCGTTCACCCTTCGAATCCGCTTTCGCTCCGCCCAGGGCGAACGGCAGAGGATATGCTCCGCCCAGGGCGAACGGCGGAAGATGTGCTCCGCTCAGGGCGAACGGAACAGGATCCGTTCGTGCTGAGCCCTTCGACTGCGCTCAGGACAGGCGTGTCGAAGCATGAACGGCCCTTCGGCGTTGCTCAGGACAGGCCCTTCGGCGTCGCCCAGGACAGGCCCTTCGACTTCGCAGGCGCTCCGCTCAGGGCGAACGGAGACAGGCTGGGATCGATGGTGGCGGGCCTCATGAACGCGGCCTCGAGTCAGTCTCTCAATCTCTCCTATGGCGCCAACGGCGGCAGCGGCACCAACGGCGCCTCAGGCTCGAGCGCGGAAGGCGCCACCGGCCTCTGGGTCGGCGGCAACCTCCACTTCGGCACGCGGGACCCGAACAACGACGGCAGCAGCATGCGCTTCCGCACCGACGGCGTGAGCATCGGCCTGGACCACCGCTTCACCGACCGCCTTACCCTCGGCATCGGCGTCGGCTACGCGCACGACCGCACCGACATCGGCACCGACGGCACCCAGAACCGCGCGCGCGGCGGCTCCATCGCGCTCTATGGCAGCTTCCAGCCCACGCGCAACACCTTCATCGACGGCCTCGTCGGCTACGGCGATCTCAAGCACGACATGGACCGTTACGTCGCGGCGGTGGACGATTTCGCGCGCGCCACCCGCAAGAGCGACCAGATCTTCGCCTCGATCGCGGCGGGCTACGAGTTCCACAGGGACGGCGTGCTGCTTTCCCCCTACGGCCGCATCGACTACGCACTCGATCGCCTGAAGCAGGCGACGGAAACCGGCGCGGGCCTCAACGCGCTCACCTACTTCGACCAGGACGTTCGCACGCTGCAGTTCGCACTCGGCCTGCGCGCCGAATCGCGCCACGCCACGAACTTCGGCTGGGCGCTGCCGCGCGTGCGCCTCGAACTGAAGCACGACTTCGAAGGGGAGGACGCCGCGGCCATCGCCTATGCCGATCAGTTCTCCGGCCCGCGCTACTCGGTCCTGCCGACGGGCATGAAGCGCAACGCGCTGCTCCTCGGCGTCGGCAGCGACTTCATCCTGCGCAGCGGCCTGAGGCTCGGCGTGGATTACCAGCTCCAGACGTCCTTCGGGCCCGATCGCAGCCACGCCGTGCGTCTCTGGCTCGCGAAGGAGCTCGACGGCAAGGGCGGCATCGCCATGCCCGGCTACGCATCGGCGAAGCTTTTCGGTGACCCGGTGCGGGTGGAGGCGGGCGTCATGTGGGACGACAATCTCACCCGCGCGCGCGAGCCGCCGGACAAGCTCTCCGACCACATTTATCTCCTCGGCGCGAGCAAGACGACGTTCATCGAGATCACCGACTACACGCGCTTCATGCTGCGCGGCTTCTTGGACGGCGAGAAGCCCTATCGCTACGACCGGCTCGACCGGATCGCGGGCGGCGTGCACGGCGAGCTCCAGCACCGGACATCCGAGCACTTCGGCGCGCCGACATTCGGTGTCTTCGTGCGCGGGCTGATGGAAGAATACGGCTCCGAGCTGCGCGGCGGCTATCGCTACAGCTTCGGCGTCAATGCCCGTCAGTCGATGACCGACCGCATCGATCTCTTCGGCGCGCTCGCCCGCAACATGCGCGACGCCGAGCACACGGTGTTCGACACGCACGATTATTCCGCGCGCCTGAATCTCGACTGGTCGCTCGGCAGCCGCGGGACGATCTACCTCGGCGGCGAATACCGCCACGGCGACACCGTTTCCACCGGACCGTTCTCGCTGCAGAGCGTGGACATCGCGGAGGCCTTCACGCCCGACGACGGCTTCCGGCGCGGCGATCTCTTCGCCTACCGCTTCAAGGCGAACACGTGGATTTCGACGCTCGGCTACAACCTCCCGCTCGGACCGCGCGATTCGATCGATTTCTCGTGGCGGCGCGCGGAGTCGAAGCCGACCTCTTCCGGCACTGGTCTCTACGGCAGCGTCGGCAATGCGCGCTACATCGCGAATCAGATTTCGCTCGTCTACCTCATGCGCTTCTAGAGGATATCAGTGAACCCATTCGACAAAATCGACGACCCGCGCCGCCGCCTCCTGATCGAAGCGCTCGCGCTGGGCTTCTTCACCGCCGGCATTCCTGCGGGAAGCGCATGGGCGCAGGCCTTTGGCAGCCGCCCCAGCAAGCTTCCGCCCGGGCAGTCGATCTACCGCATCACCGGCACCGTCACCGTGAACGGACAGCCCGCGACCCTGAAGACGCAGATTCAGCTCGGCGACACGGTGGAAACCGGCCCGGGCAGCGAAGTCATCTTCGTCGTCGGTGGCCACTCGATGATCGTGCGCGCCGACTCGCGGCTGACGATCGAAGGTGACAGGAACGCTGCCTCGCCGGTCATCAGCGCGCTGCGGCTGATCACCGGGAAACTGCTGTCGGTCTCGCGCCGAACGCCGATGCAGGTCACGACCGGCACCGCGACGATCGGCATCCGCGGCACCGGCTGGTATGCGGAGTCGGATCCGGGACAGACCTACTTCTGCACGTGCTACGGCGCATCGGAGGTGGCCGCCATCAACGACCCCGCGAGCAAGGAGCTCGTCGTGACCACCCACCACGACCGCCCGGTGTACATCCTCGCGAAGGCGCCGCAGGGCCGAAGTATCCGCAACGCGCCGTTCATCAACCACACCGACCAGGAGCTGCTGCTGATCGAGACGCTGGTCGGCCGCGCGCCGCCGTTCGTGTTCCCGAAGGAAGACTACGGCGGCCCCCGCCGCGACTACTAAAAAGTCTCTGGCTTGACGAAGATATCTCGTATATCTAAGATATCCATCGTTCTCCTCCAAGGCAGCCACCCATGGCCGAGCAACTCCTCATCCGTATCGACCCGGAGCTCAAGCGCAAGCTCGGCAAGCTCGCCAGCATGGAAGGGAAGACATCCACGCAGGTGGTGCGCGACCTCATCGAGGATTACGTGAAGCGCCGCGACGTCGCCTCGTACATCGATACCCTGTGGCGCCGGGTCGGCGAAGACCTGCGATCGAAAGGCGTTGCTCCGGGCGATGTCGCGCGGGCTATTCGCGAAGTCCGGAAGTCCAGGGACCGGGATGCGAGTCGTCGTTGACACGAATGTCTTCGTGTCATCGTTTTTCGGCGGCCATCCCCGTGAGATCATCGAGCAGTGGAAGCAGGGCGCGATCACGCTGTGCGTTTCCGGCGAACTGGTGGACGAGTATGTGGAAGTGCTGACGCGACTCGATCTTGCGAATGATTTGCTGGAGGAGTTGCTCGGATTGCTCGCGACCGGATACAACCTTGCTTTCACATCATCGACCTCGCCGCTGGAGGTCATACGGGACGATCCGGATGACAACATGCTTTTCGAGTGCGCTGTGGCGCTCAAAGCTGAAGCCATTATCACGGGCGACAAGGCGGTTCGCGCGGTGGAGCGCTACATGAACATCGACGTCCTGACGCCCGCCGAGTTTCTCGCGCGGCCGAGATAAACGCCTGCTGCACGCGCCGCCAGTCAGCGCGGAGAGTCGCCCCGCGCGCACGAGTACTACGCAATAACGAAGTCGAAGGAAATGAATTCGAAGTGCCTGCAGTGAGCGTGCCGCTCATGGTTCGACAAGCCTGTCCTGAGCGCAGGCGAAGGGCTTACCACGAACGGCACTCACCTCAGGAGGCGTATCCCTTCGGATTGGCGCGCTGCCAGCGCCACGCATCCGCGCACATCTCCTCGAGCGTCCTCTTTGCCTGCCACTCCAGACACCGGCGCGCGAACGTAACATCCGCATAGCAGCTCGCCACGTCCCCCGGGCGGCGACCAACGATCCGATGCTGAATGGTTTTCCCGGACGCCTTTTCGAACGCTCGCACCATTTCGAGCACGCTGTATCCGGTGCCGGTCCCGACATTCACGACCAACGGTGTTTCAGTCTCCGGCAAGTGCTGAAGCGCCGCGATATGCGCATCCGCGAGATCCATTACGTGAATGTAATCCCGCACGCCCGTGCCATCCCGGGTGGCGTAGTCGTTCCCGAAAATCTCGAGACACGGCCTTTGACCGACCGCCACTTGCGCGACGAATGGCATGAGGTTGTTCGGGTGACCCTGGGGCGCTTCTCCGATCAGACCGGAGGAATGCGCACCCACCGGATTGAAATAGCGCAGGATCGCGATCTGCCAGCCGGATTCCGAGCGAGCGAGGCTCTGCAATATCCGCTCGATGGCCGCCTTGGTCTCGCCATACGGGTTCGCGGGCCTGATCGGCGCGGACTCGGTGATCGGCACCTGATCGGGCTCGCCGTAAACCGTCGCGGACGAGCTGAAAACGACGCGCCTGACACCTGCTTCGCGCATCGCTGAAAAGAGCGTGATCGAGCCGCCGACGTTGTTGTCGTAGTAGCGCAGCGGCGCGGAGACCGACTCGCCAACCGCCTTCAGCCCGGCGAAGTGCATGACCGCATCGATGCGGTGCTCCGTGAAGACGCGACGCAATCCCGCCGCATCACGAATATCCACTTGGCGGAATGCCGGTCGCTGCCCGGCAATGGCCGCAATGCGGTCCACCACGGCTGCGTGGCTGTTGGAGAGATTGTCGATGATGACCGGCCGGTAACCGGCAGCGATCAGCGCGACACAGGCGTGCGACCCGATATAGCCCGTGCCGCCCGTGACGAGAATCTCGCCCGTACCGATCGTCCGTTGCCCTGAACTGCTCTGCGCCATAACCGTCCGGAAAAGGTGCCCGGCTCCAATTCGACGTTGTGGATATCACCAGAGAGCGACATAGCGCACGTCATTACTGCTTACGGCGGCCTCAATCCGAGCTGCGTCGTCGCGCAACATCCGTTCGATCTCGTGGGTCGAGCAATTGCCGCGCCTGATCCATATTACCTTCGGAGGCACGCCAAACAGCATCGCGCGTTCCGCAAAATCTACGTCTTTAGAGACTATGATGAGACCGCGAGAGCTATTGTCAAATTTGGTGTATGCGCGGTTGATCAGGCGGCGACCCTGCTGCCCTCCTGACGTGGCGAAGCGCGCTTCTCGGTGTGCACTTCGACGCCGTCACGGAACTTTACCCCGCGAATCAC
>Ga0209172_10006916_pt1 | contig 12176 bp, 10 predicted proteins | sample LarsenN4metaG_FD_184113 | JGI IMG/M metagenome (GOLD analysis project Ga0209172, IMG submission 184113) | Hot spring sediment bacterial and archeal communities from British Columbia, Canada, to study Microbial Dark Matter (Phase II) - Larsen... ... | reverse complement strand
TGTCCTTTATCGCCCCGCAGTCGAAGGCCTGGCCCTGCTCGTTGAGGGCGCGGAAGCGGAGCTCCTCCGCTGTCGCTTCCCAGAGCAGGAATACGTGCTGGCGGTCTTCGACCGCGGCGACGAGCCCGCTCGGGCGGGCGTTCCCGCGCCGCAGCTTTCCGCTTGACCCGCAGACGAAATAGAAAATGCCCCTCTGCGGGTGAAAACGCTGGTAGATGTGGTCGTGTCCCGCCAGCACCACCTGCACCCGCCGCATCGCCGGTAGCGGCGACGAGGCCCCGTCTTCGGGCTTCGTCCTCGGCTCTTCTTGACCAAGCAGCAGCGGTTCAATCTTTTCGCGCAACTTCTCGTCGGCGCCGTGGCGCTTCCCGGTCGAATACAGCGGATGATGCCCGTAAACGATCCGCCAGCGCGCTTTGCTCTGCGCCAGCGCCCGCTCCAGCCAGGCCACTTGCTCCGGGTCTTTCTTGTCTTTCTCCAGCCGCACGGTGTTGATGACGAAGAATTCGAGGAGCGGGGCGCCGTCCGCCAGCGCGCCCGCCGTGAAGCTGTAGTACCCCTGGGGTCCGTCAATGTGGAAGCGGTCGCGGGCCTCGATGAGGTGCCGCCCGTCGTCGGCGCGGGTGTCGTGGTTGCCGAGCGCGGCGCGGAAGACAACGCCGCGGCGCAGCAGCTCGGCGTACGGCCGGTCGAACTTCTCCTCGAAGTCCTTCTGGTTCCCGCCGCCCCAGAAGGCCCCGTAAACGTTGTCGCCGAGCATGAGCACCAGCTCATAGGGCAGGCGGTCGTGCCAGGCCGCCATCTGCTCGGCGATGCGGTACTGGTGCGCGTCGCCCGTCCCGCTGTCGCCGATGACGGCGAAACGGATGACGGCCGGCTCGGGCGCCAACAGGCCCGCGGGGAGGCAGAGGAGGCACAGGAAGCAGAGGAGGCAAAGGAGTCGTAGGCGAAAAGCGCGCATCAAAGAGATGCTAGCGCGGACGCGCCGCCGGGTTCAACACCCGCCTTGCCGGAACTGGCCGCGCCGGCTAGGATAGGAGATTCGCCCGGGGAGAAACGATGCGACTTGCCTTCCGCTTGCTGCTGCTGCTGACCCTGGCCGCCGGGGCCTTCTATGCAGAGGAGCCGCCCGCGCTCTTGCTGCCCGAAGAAAAACATCTCGCCAACGTCCGCCAGTTGACCTTCACCGGCGAAAACGCCGAAGCCTACTTCTCCGCCGACGACCGCTGGTTGAGCTTCCAGTCGCACGAAGGCCGCGGGGCCTGCGACCAGATTTACGTGATGAAGGCCGACGGCAGCGGCCGCCGGTTGATCAGCACCGGGAAGGGCAAGACCACCTGCGCCTACTTTTTCCCCGACGGCAAGCGCCTGCTCTACTCCTCCTCGCATCTTGCCAGCCCTGACTGCCCGCCGCCGCCCGACTACTCCCGCGGCTACGTCTGGCCGATTCTCTCGGGCTACGACATTTTCACCGCGCGGCCCGACGGCAGCGACTTGCGCCGCTTGACCCACAGCCCCGGCTACGACGCCGAGGCCACCATCTCCCGCGACGGCAGGAGAATCGTCTTCACTTCGACGCGCGACGGCGACCTCGACCTCTACGTGATGGACGCGGACGGCAAGAACGTCCGCCGGCTCACGAGCGAGCTCGGCTACGACGGCGGGGCCTTCTTCTCCCCCGACGGCAAAAAGATCGTCTACCGCGCCCACCACCCCGCCGACCCGGCCGAAGTCGAAGACTACAAGTCGCTGCTGGCCCAGGGCCTGCTGCGGCCCTCGCGGCTGGAGATCTGGGTGATGGACGCCGACGGGACCAACAAGCGCCGGGTCACCGCGAACGGCGCCGCCAACTTCGCTCCCTACTGGCACCCCGACGGCCGCCGCATCATCTTCGGCTCCAATATGCTCGACCCGCACGGCCGCAACTTCGACCTCTACCTCATCCACGAAGACGGCACGGGCCTCGAGCGCATTACTTACCACCCCGACTTCGACGGCTTCCCCATGTTCAGCCACGACGGCAAGAAACTGGTCTGGGCCTCCAACCGCCACCAGCGCCAGCGCGGCGACACCAACATCTTCCTCGCCGACTGGGTCGACTAATCCCTGCATCCCTGTTGACGCCGGAGGGCAGAGCGGCGTAACTTTGAGGGCGAGGCGGGGCGAGAGATGCTTCCCCACTGTCTTTTCTCTTCGCGGTTTCTCGTGATTAGCACACTGCTGGTTGTCTCCGGGGTCGCCGCGCAGGAGCCGGAAGAAAAGCCGGCGCCGGCGGCGAAGACGGCCGCCGCGCCCGCGGCCAAAGTGGTGGTCCCCGGGGGGACGCACCTGCCGCTGGTCTTGCAGAACACCATCAGCACCAAGACCGCCGAGCCCGGCGACCCGCTCTACTTTGAGACCACCTATCCCGTCGTCGTGAACAATCGCATCCTGATCCCGGTGGGGAGCTACGTGCGGGGGACGCTGACCGAGGTCAAGCGGCCGGGGCGGATCAAGGGCCGGGGCGAGCTGCACGTGCGCTTTGACGAGCTGACCTTGCCGAACGGCTACACCGTGAACCTCACCGCCAGCCTGGCCACCACCGGGGCGCGCGAAGGCGAAGAGGTCGACCGCGAAGAAGGCAGCGTCAAGAGCGATTCCACCAAAGGCCAGGACATCGGCACCGTGGCCACCACCGGGGGCGCGGGCGCCGGCATCGGCGCCATCGCCGGAGGCGCCAAGGGCGCGGGCCTCGGCGCCGGCGTGGGCGCCGCGGCAGGCCTGGCGGCCGTCCTGCTCACCCGCGGGCGCGAGCTCGAGTTGCCGCGCGGCACCACGGTGGACATCGTCTTCGAACGGCCGCTCGAGCTCGACCCGGCGCTCGCCCAGTTCGATTGGACGGGCCGGAGCACCGCCCTGCCGGCGCCGGCCCCGCGCGACCAGTCGAGTTCCTTCCCCCGCCTCCCGCGCTAGCCCAACGCTACTCTGTCATTCTGAGCGGCGCCTCGTCTCCCGTAAATGATTCAGGGAAGGTTTCGCAGGCGGAGCGAAGAATCGTGAGTGTGCGCAAACACTTGCCTCGCGTTGCCGGCTCTTAGCGCGCGTAGGGCTTCAGGCTGATTTCAAAAAACAGCAGGGCTTCCTCGCCCGGCAGCGCGACTACTTCGGGGATGTAAACGCTCGCCGCGGCCGGCTCGAGCGCCGCCCCCTCCAGGGTGAAATACAAGTAGCCGCGCGCCTGCCCGCCCGGGCCCACCACCGCGGCGCGCAGCTGCCGGACGCGCAGCGCCGCCTCGACTTCTTCGCGCTTGGTGCGGTTCTTATCCTCGGCCGGCCGCGGGATGTGCCCGCCCTTGGCCTTCTGGCTCGACGGGGGCGGGTACATGGCCCAGGCGGCTCTGGTTGGGTCAATCTGCTCGAACTTGTCGGCGCCGGTGACGACCACGATGCGCCCGAGGCCTACGCGCACCGCCTCGGCGCGTTCATTGAAAATGAGGATCTCGACGGGCAGGAGGCCGGCCCGGCCGAGTGCAGCGTTCTTCCCGAAAACTCTTTCCGTCTCGAGCGCGTCGAGCAGCGGCCGGGCGGCGATGGTGACTTGCTCGTGGGAGTCGCGGGCGAGGAAGCGCTCGGGCTCAACCGGCGGCGGCGGCGCCTGCGCCGCCGGCGCCCCGCCCAGCGCCGCGCACACGGTCAGGAGAGCGATGGCGAAGAAAACCGTGGTGGACGCGGGGGGATTCGAACCCCCGACCCCCTGGTTGCAAACCAGATGCTCTCCCAACTGAGCTACGCGCCCCACGTTGTGGTGGGCGTAGGTGGATTCGAACCACCGACCTCACCCTTATCAGGGGTGCGCTCTAACCAACTGAGCTATACGCCCACCGTCAAGCCAGATTATACCGCGGGCGATGCGGGGCTTCCACTGCGCTACGCTGGCGGCTAGCTGCCCAGGCCCACCAGGACAATGCCCAGGGCGATGCAGGCCAGGCCGGCGAGCTTGGCCCTCCCAATGGGCTCACCCAGCCGCTGCCGCGCCAGCAGCGCCACCCAGACGTACTCGACCGCGCTCAAAGGGACGAGCACCGATAGCTGCGCCCCGGTCAGCGCCAGGAGGAACAGCCCCGAGGCCGCCCCGTAGAGCGCCACCGCGGCCACGACTTTGCCGCTCACGCGAAAGCCGCGCAGGGCGAGATGCGTCTCGGCGACGCCGCGCTTGAGCAGGAAAGCGGCGAAAGCGGCGCAGACGGTGGCCGCCAGCGTTGCCGCCACCGCCCACGCCTGCGTCGGCATCAGCTACTCGCCTCGCGCGCGCGCGACGATCACGACGCCCACGGCCGTCAGCGCCGCGCCCGCCAGTTTCAGCGGAGTGAGCGACTCGGTCGAGAACAGGAACGGGGTCGCCGCCACCACCCAGACGTAGCGCGCCGCCAGCACCGGATAGACGGTCGAAAGCTCGCCGCGGCGCAAGGCCAGCAGAAAAGCGAGGAAGCCCAGCCCGAGCAGCGTATGTGCGGCGAGCAGCCAAAGCAGCGTCTCGGAGTCGGTCCAGCCGGCGTCGCGGCCGCGGTCGGCGGCGGCTTTGATAAGGAGCTGGGCGGCGCCGGTGAGCAGGCTGCAAGCGAGCGCGAGCAAAAGGGCCGTGCGCCCGAGGCGCATCCGCCTGGGGCGGACGCCCGGGGTCCTGGTTGCGCGCGGCATCGCCCGGCGGGCTAATCCTGGCCTGGCGGGGCCGGCTCGGCCGGCGTCTCGGGGAAGACCACGTTCTCCTGGAAGCGCTCGGCCAGCCGCGGCCGCTCTTCCTTGTCCCAGCCGCGCTTGGCGATCTGCTCCTCGAGGCGCTTGACGCGGTCGGAGAACTTCGGGTGCGAGGCGGTGAGGTTGCCGACGGCCTTCTTGTTGTCGGCTTCGTTGCTCGCCTGGCCGAGAAACCCGAGGAACTCGGGGAAGGCCCGGGGGTCGTAGCCGGCGGCGGCGGCGAGCTCGAGGCCGCGGGTGTCGGCCTCGTTTTCTTTGTCGCGACTCAATTTGCCGGTGAGCAGCTGGTTGGTGACGCGGTCGGCAAGGTGGGCGAGCTCTCCGACGGGGATCTGCTCCGCGCCGGCCTCGACGGCGATCCCCGCCATCTTGCGGTTGCGCAGCTCCTTTTCGATGTGGCGCTCGCCGGTGTGAATGACTTCGTGGGCGAGCACGCCGGCAAGCTCGGCTTCGTCCTCGAGGTTCGCCAGCAGGCCGCGCGTGACGAAGACGTAGCCCCCGGGCGTGGCGAAGGCGTTGACCATCTCGGTGTCGAGGATGCCGAAGTGATACTTCATGTCCTGCCGCGGCGCGTGCTGCGCCACCGAGGCCCCGACCAGGTTCACGTACTTCACCGCCCGCGGCTCTTCGTACAGGCCGAAGATGGCCACCAGCTTCGCGCCGGTAGCCTGGCCGATGGCCAGCTCTTCATTGGCCGACCACGCCCGCTGCGCCTCCGCCACTTTGATGACTTTGTCGATGCCGGGGAACTGTGCGGGGGCGGCGGCCGGCCGCAGCAGCCCGACGAGCACGAGCAGGCTCGATACCGCCAGCAGGCGCTTCATGGCTTCTTCTCCTTCGCGCGCAGGTTGCCCTCGGCGAGGAAGGCGGCCAGCTCCTCGGGCCGCGCGTCGTGGATGGCGAGCCGCGCCACCTTGATGATGTCGGTCTCGGTGGGCTGCCTCTCGAGCGCCGCCGGCTCCATCCGCCCGTCCGGGCCCACGCCCTTGAAGCCGTAGCTGGCGGTTTCCTGCTCCTGGCGGGAGCTGCGCAGGTTGATCTTGCCGGTGAAAACGCGCTTGCGCGGCTTCTCTTCCTTCTTCTCCTGTTTCTTTTCTTCGGGCGGCGGCGGCTGCTGGGCGGGGGCCTGCGCCAGCAAGAGCGCCGCGGCCGCGAGCGCGCCCAGCAAGAGCAGGCCCGGCCGGGGAGTTCGTCGAACGGTCATAAGCCTTCCTCCGGGACACTCATCAATTCGTACACCTTCATCTTCTGCTCGCGGCCGCGGATGGCGACTTCGGCGAGCAGGCGCGTTTCGCAGCCGGGGCCGAGCGCGGCCTCGGTGTTCTCGCTCAAGATGATGCGCGTGCCGAACTCCTTGTTCATCGCTTCCAGGCGCGAGGCCACGTTGACCGTGTCGCCGAGCACGGTGAACTCGACCTTGCGGCCCGCGCCCAGGTTGCCGAAAACGGCTTCGCCGGTGTTGATGCCGATGCCGATGTTGAGCTCCGGCAGGCCCTCCGCCCGCCAATTCTCGTTCAATTCCCCGAGCCGCGCAACCATGCGCGCGGCGGTGCGGGCGGCGAGGCGGGCGTGGCGGTCGGCGTCGCCGAAGGCGCCCCAGTAGCAGAGGATGCCGTCGCCGATGAACTTGTCCACTACGCCGTCGTAGGCGAAGACGATTTCGGTCATGGCGTCGAGGTAGCGGTTGAGGATCGTCAACACCTCGGCGGGGGAGCGCTTCTCGGAGAGCTGGGTGAAGTTGCGGACGTCGGAGAACATTACGGTGATGACCCGGCGCTGGCCGCGCAGCTGGTCGGGGCCGCCGGAGGCGAAGATGTAGTCGACGACTTTCGCCGACATGTAGCGGGAGAGCGCCTGGCGGGTCTGGCGCAGCTCGCGCCCGGTGGTGGCGTAGCGGGTGAGGTTCGAGGCGGCGAAGCTGACAAGCAGCGCGCTCACCGGCGCCGCCACCGGCAGCCAGAGGTCCGAGCGCTGGAAGGCCACCGCCGCGGCGGCCAGGTAGACGACGATGACTGCCGCCACCACCAGCGCGCTGCGCGCCGCCGAGCGCAGGCTCCAGGCCGCCGCCAGGCCCAGGCCCGCCAGCAGCACGACCAACAGGTGCGTCCAGAAAGCCGGCGGCCGGGCGTAGGCGCGACCGGTCAGCAGGCTTTCCAGCGCGGCGGCGTGCACCAGGAACCCGGGTGTCAGCTCGCCGATGGGCGTGGCGAAAACGTCGAAGGCGCCGGTGGCGCTGGCGCCGATGATGACGATCTTGTCGCGGAAGACGTCAGGAGCGAAAAAGCGCTTGCCCCCTTCGCAGTTTTCCGGCGCGTAGGAGCAGACCACCTGCCAGAGCGGCAGGCGGGTGAAAGCCTTCCGTTCCGTGCGCCAACGGGGGACGAGCAGGCCATGCTCGGTGAGCGGCACGCGTAGTCCCGAACCTTCGGGACCCCAGCGGAGTTCAGCAGGCGTCAAGTGAGCCGGCGCGTCGGCTGAAACGCCGCGGGCCACGGCGGCGGCGCTCAAGGCCAGCGAGGGGTAGTAGCGGTCGTTCCAGCGGTAGAGGACGGCGAAGCGGCGGTTGACTCCGTCGGAATCCGGCGTGGCCGTGATTGAGCCAAGCGCGCGGGCGGCGCGCGTCAGCTCTTTGAGCGGCAAGTCCGGCTTGACCTGCTCGGCGGTGTGGTCCGGCAGGCTGGCCGTGTCTTCGACGGCGACCGCTCCGGGAACTTCGCGGACTCCCGCACCAGCGCCTTCGACGTACTCGGCCGTGTAGGCGACGAAATCGTAGGCGAGGACGACGTTGCCGGCGTCGCGGAGGGTCTGGGCGAATTCCTGGTCGACGTCCTCGTCTTCCTTTCCGCTAAAGACGGCGTCGAAGACGAGGGCGCGGGGCCGGCCCTGGTGGATGAACTTGGCGAGGTCGGCCCAGAGCAGACGCGTCCACGGCCAGCGGCCCACGACCCGACTGAATTGGTCAAAGGTGGGGTTGTCGATGTCGACGATAATGATGTCGGCGGGCGGGGGCTCGCGCGGCGGGAGCCAGCGCACGCGCAGGTCGAAGCTGCGGTTTTCGAGGAACTCAAAGCCGCCGGTGACGAGCAGGGCCTCGCAGGCCAGCGCCACGCCCAGCCCCACCACCGCCGCCAGGATGAGAGTGCGCTTCTGCCGCATGGGGGAGAGGAATCTCCAGATTGCCGTGTGTTATTATGCGTCAACAGCCTGTTCCGCACTAGGCCGCCGCGCGCGCCGCAAGGCGCCGCCACCGTGATGAGGTCAGGCCGATGAAGACCCGCTGTTCGCTCCTGGTTGCCTTTTTTCTCGCGCTTTCGCTCTCCGCCCAGCAGCCGACGCCGCAGCCGGCCGAGAAACCGCCGGAGAAGTGCGTCCTCGAAGGGCAGGTCGTGCGCGCCGGCAGCGGCGAGCCGTTGAAGAAGGCCCGCGTGGTGCTGCGCAAAGCCGAGGGCCGGGACGAGCCCTACAGCACGCTCTCGGATGCGGCCGGCCGGTTCGTTCTGACAGACCTCGAGCCGGGGCGCTACCGGCTGTACGTGGGGCGCAACGGCTACGTCCGCCAGGAATACGGCCAGCGGCAGCCGAACAGCCCGGGGACGATTCTGACGCTCGCGCCCGGCCAGCGCCTGCGCGACCTGGTGTTCAAGCTCATCCCGGCAGCGGTGATCGCCGGGCGCGTCTACGACGAAGACGGCGAGCCGGTGCCGGGAGCGCGAATGGAGGCCTTGCAGTACCGCTACAACAGGCAGAACCGCCGCGAGCTTGCTCCGATGCGCTTCGCCACCAGCAACGACCGGGGCGAGTACCGCCTCTTCGGGCTGCCGCCGGGCCGTTACTACATCAGCGCCACCTACTCGCCGGGAATGACCTATATGGGTCTTGGTTACATGTCAGAAGGCGGGCGGACAACCGACGAGGAAGGCTATGCGCCGACTTATTATCCGGGCACGAACGATCCGGGGCGAGCCACGGCGATGGAGGTTCGCCAAGGGGACGAAGTGGGCGGCGTGGACATCCTCCTGCTGCCCGCCCGGGCGGTGCGGGTGCGGGGTCGAATCATCAACACGGTAACCGGCAAGCCCGTCCACGACGCCATGATTCACCTGTTCCCCCGCGGCGCCGGCGTGCGGGTGTTTTCCTTCGAGAGCCGCGCCACGGTGGATCCGGCCAAGGGGACGTTCGAGATCGCGCGGGTGACACCGGGTTCCTACACGCTGTTTGCCGACTGGTACGACGAGGACAGCCAGGAAAACTATCGCGCGCGAATGCCGCTCGAGGTGGGCAGCTCGAACGTCGAAGGGATCGAGCTCGTCATCGGGCGGGGCGTGGAATTGGCGGGAACTGTCCGGCTGGAGACCGGGCTGCGCCCCACCGGCCTCGGCCAGCCGGCCCCGACGGGGGATACAACCAAACCGGAGCAGCGCGAGGCGCCGCTTGACCTGGACGACCTCTTCGTCCAGTTGAACACCGACGACGACTTTCCTTTCGGCGGGGAGTCGGGTCCCGTCAAAGCAGACGGCAGCTTCCAGGTCAAGAACTTGAGCCCGGGAGAGTACAAGGTGGAGGTCTGGCAGCGCGGCGGCCTGCCGGGCGACTACTACTTGAAGTCGGCGCGGCTGGCCGGAGACGACGTGCTCGAAGAAGGCTTGGCGGTGAGCGGGCCGGTGCGGGGCGCCTTGGAGCTGACCTTGAGCCCGGCCGGGGGGCACATCGAGGGGACGGTACTGACGGCAGAGGGCCAGCCCTTCAGCGGGGCCCGCGTGGTGCTGGTGCCGGAGGAGCGCCGCCGCCAGCGCACCGACCTTTTCAAGAGCACAACCACCGACCAGTACGGGCGGTTCACACTGCGGGGCATCACCCCGGGCGAGTACAAGCTCTTCGCCTGGGAAGACATCGAGCCCGGCGCCTATCAGGATGCGGAGTTTCTGCGTCCTTACGAAGAAAAGGGCAAAGAGGTGCGGATTCGCGAGGGCGACCGGCTGGAGGTGGAGCTGGCCCTGATCCCGGCCGACGGGCCCCGGCCGGAATGAGCCCTGGTGCCAGGGCAGGCGGAGGGTAAAAAGGGGCTTGCCAAGGAGCGGGGGTTCGGTGTAGTATGGGTTGCTTTTGGAGGAGTAGAGATTCGGACCGCAACCCGGTCGGACACATCTTGAGTTAGGCCTCAAGCATCGCGCTGTGCCGCGCGGCATAGCGAGCCACAGCCCGGCGCTTGGCGCCGGGTTTTTTGTTGTCTGCCGGAAGGCGGACAACCTCCAGGGTCGCGAGACGCTGGAGAGCTCTTTGACCCTTCGGCGCGTCCCGAGACTTCGGGACTTGCTCAGGGTCAAAGAACTAAAGTTCTTTGACAACTGAAACGGGCACATAGCAAGGCCCTGGTGTGCGCGCAAGCGAACGCCAGGGCTAGGCGCAAATTCGTTTGTAGCTCAGCGCGCAAGCTTGCTTTGTTCTCTTCGACCCTTCGTCCCGAGGTTTCGGGACTCTGGGTAAAGAGGGCGGAGTAAGTTTTGTGGTCAAGCTAACAAGGGCGTACGGTGAATGCCTTGGCGCCAGCAGGCGACGAAGGACGTGGTCAGCTGCGATAAGCCTCGGGGAGCCGCAAGCAGGCTTTGATCCGGGGATGTCCGAATGGGGAAACCCTCCCGATGAAAACATCGGGAACGGCCCGCTGAATCTATAGGCGGGTACGAGCCAACCCGGGGAAGTGAACCATCTCAGTACCCGGAGGAAGAGAAAGCAACAGCGATTCCGTCAGTAGCGGCGAGCGAACGCGGAACAGCCCAAACCTCGGCTTCCGCAAGGTGGCCGGGGGGTTGTAGGACCGCAAGAGTAGAGTTACCAATCCCGGCCGTAGATGAACGGCGTGGAAACGTCGGCCAGAGAAGGTGAAAGCCCTGTAATCGAAACGGCGCGGGACTCGAAGCGGTATCCTGAGTACCACGGGACACGAGAAATCCCGTGGGAAACTGGGGGGACCATCCTCCAAGGCTAAATACTCGCTGGCGACCGATAGTGAACCAGTACCGTGAGGGAAAGGTGAAAAGCACCCCTGCGAGGGGAGTGAAAAGAACCTGAAACCGTATGCCTACAAGCAGTCGGAGCCCCGCACCTAAGTCGTTTTGGTGAAGCCGTGTACTACGTCTAGGTCTTGCAGAGCACTGACGACCCGGAGCGGTTCTACCTCGGCTGTACGGGCGATCTGAAACAGAGAGTTCGCTCGCACAACCAGGGGGAGAACCGGGCTACCCGGGGAAGCCAGTGGAAGCCGGTTTACTACGAGGCGTATACGACACTGGCGGCCGCTCGGAGGCGCGAGTACCGTTGAAAGCACAACGGGAAAGCGAAAGCCTCATTGATGCGGCGCATTAGAGAAAGTCTCAGAGCGACTTAGGTGCGGGGTGACGGCGTGCCTCTTGCATAATGAGCCGGCTACTTACTCTCTGCAGCAAGGCGAAGCGCAAGCCAGCCGCAGCGAAAGCGAGTCCGAACAGGGCGATGAGTTGCTGGGAGTAGACGCGAAGCGGGATGATCTACCCTTGACCAGGGCGAAGGCCGGGTAAAACCGGCTGGAGGCCCGAACCGGTGTTGGTTGAAAACAGCTCGGATGAGTTGAGGGTAGGGGTGAAAGGCTAATCAAATTCCGTGATAGCTCGTTCTCCCCGAAATAGCTTTAGGGCTAGCCTCGGAGGATTTCTCGCGGTGGTAGAGCACTGGATGGGCTAGGGAGCATTAAAGCTTACCGACTCCAACCAAACTCCGAATGCCGCGACGAACACTCCGGGAGTCAGACTACGGGGGATAAGCTCCGTGGTCAAAAGGGAAACAGCCCAGACCGCCGGCTAAGGTCCCCAAGTGCAGGCTAAGTGGGAAAGGGCGTGGGATTGCTCTAACAGCCAGGAGGTTGGCTTAGAAGCAGCCATCCTTTAAAGAAAGCGTAACAGCTCACTGGTCAAGCGGTTCCGCACCGATAATCCAACGGGGCTCAAGCCTGCCACCGAAGCCGCGGATGTCTGGAGGCTCGATGCTGGAAGCTAGAAGCTAGATGGACACCGACGAGAAGCGCATCCGCAGTTACCGTGACCTGCGTATCTACCAGCACAGCTATGAAGCGGCGCTGGAGATTCATCAGCTCACCCTGAAGTTCCCCGCCTTTGAACGCGGCGAGCTCGGGTCGCAACTGCGGCGCGCCTCCAAGTCGGTTCCCATCAATACCGCCGAAGGGTATGGCCGAAAACGCTCGGCCGAGGACTTCAAACGGTTCTTGGTCATGGCGCTCGGGTCCTGCGACGAAGTCGCGGTCTTACTCAACTTCGCGCGCGACCTCGAATACCTCGGCGAAAAGGACTACGCCCGCCTGAAGGTCATCTATGAAGAAGTCGGCAAAGGCATCAACAAGATGAGCCAGGTGTGGCGCTAGTCCTTTCCAGCCTCTAGGTTCAAGCTTCGAG
>Ga0209172_10006915_pt1 | contig 12176 bp, 16 predicted proteins | sample LarsenN4metaG_FD_184113 | JGI IMG/M metagenome (GOLD analysis project Ga0209172, IMG submission 184113) | Hot spring sediment bacterial and archeal communities from British Columbia, Canada, to study Microbial Dark Matter (Phase II) - Larsen... ... | reverse complement strand
CACTGTGCAAGTGGAAAGGTTGTCCCAATCAATCGTCGATGCGGCTGCGTGGCGAAGAAGGAGTCGCCGTACACCCGAGCGAACCGAAACAGATGGGACGCGATCAGCAACTCGTACCAATCGCGCCACCACGCTGAACTCCAGGGCGATTTGCTTTGGGGACCGTCGATGCCATTGGAAAAGGAGCTACGGATTCTCGGACCCAGGAGGAACAAGGACATTCTGGAGGTTGCTTGCGGCGGCGGTCAGAGCGCGGTCCAGCTAGCTCGGAAGGGTAGTCGTGTCGTCGGTGTGGACTTCTCGGCGAAGCAGCTGGAGTTCGCGAGGGAGCTCGCAAAGGCGCAGGGCGTCGCCGTTCGTTTCCTGGAGGCGAACGCGGAAAACCTCTCGATCTTCGACGACGAATCCTTCGACATCGCTTTCTCGGCCTACGCTTTTGGCTTCGTCGAGAACACGGACCCCGCCTTCTTAGAGGCCTGGCATGTCCTTCGGCGTGGTTGGCTCTTTGCGCTTTCGTGGGCGTCCCCATTGTACGGCATGACAGAGGAGGGCGGGCTCAAGATTACTCGGAGTTATTTCGACCGGACGCCTTCGGTCGACCAGGATGAGTATGAGATGGAGGTCAACTTCGCACGCACGCATGGTGACTGGCACCGCGATCTCACGGCGGCGGGCTTTGTAGTGACCGATATCGTGGAGCCGGAACCCGTTGCCGCCCGGAAGGGTCACAAGCCGTTCTTGGGCACGTACGGGGATGCCTTTCCCATGGCGAAGATCCGCACCATCCCGGGGACGACGATATGGCGTGCCCCCAAGCCGCGACGGGTGGAGTCTTAGCCAACACGTTTTCGAATGATCGAACCCCGCGGCGTCAATGGGAGGAGCCACAGGGCTGCTGCCGGACCCTCGGTCGAAGCGTGCGTCTAGGGGAAAAACCCGCGGGCCCAGAGATTGGCTCACCCCATAGAAACTGGACCGGGTGGGATTTGAACCCAAATCCACACCTGTCGTTCGGTCGAATTCTGGAAAACTCCGTCCGACACTGCAGAAGGCGCAATCAGCCGGTGAAGAATGGCTTCGTCTGTTCCCGGATGAAGGCCTGGGTTTGAACTCAGAGTGCGCACGAGGTGCGTTCGGCACGTTTATCTCTGGCTTTCTAGTAATTCGAGAAGCTGCTTGGTCCGCATGACAGGAATCGTCTCGATTCGACGGAGCAGGAGGAGATCCTGGTCACCAGTGACCAAGCCGTCGACGTGCGCAACGAGGGCGGCAGCGGCCAGCGGTGCGTCCTTCGCGTCGCGCATGCGGCGGCTCCATTCCTTGACCTGCGAGCGGTAGTGTTGCCTGGCGAGTAACTCACCTGCTGCGAAGACCGTTTCAAGAAGTTCGAGGGCGCCGCGAAGATCCAGATGATCCTGGAACGTTTCTTCGATTACCGCGTAAACCTCCTCCACGATGTCCTCGGCAAACACGAGTACAACTCGATCCTCAAGGGACCGAAGCAGCAGCTGCCGCTCATTCCCCCGGAAGAAGAGTCCTGAGAGAATGGTGTTCGCGTCAACCGCGATTCGCGTAGTGCTCCCTCCAGAGGCGATCCTTCGCCTCCTTCAGAAGAGCACTCAGGCGTCGAGGCGTGAGATTCGTTTCCGCAGCCCTTCTCTCGAAGAGGGCAAACCGCTTTTCCAAGTCCTCGCCAGCAAGGAGTCGGACTCCTTGTCCTTCCTCAAGGAAGATTAGTTTGCTCCCCTTCCGGATTCTAAGTTTCCTCCGGATTGAGGCTGGCAGGGTGACCTGCCCCTTCGAGGTGACCGTCGCAATCTCAACCATGAGGCAAAGTAAGGAATCCCTTACCCTTATAGCTTTCGACCGAGTCGCGCGCCGAAGGAGGCGGAATCCCCACGAAGATTGTCGGCAAAGACCTGGGTTGAGGTTTGGAACCCAGAAGGCAACCAGGTCCGGCTTTGGTCGAGCCTGTCCGGTCCGCATCCGTGGACTAATCTTCGGGTGCCAGCTTGCTGCCAATCCATAGAAAAGTGGACCGGGTGGGATTTGAACCCACGGCCTCTACCATGCCAAGATAGCGATCTTCCAGCTGATCTACCGGCCCGCGATCGCGCAGTAGGAGCGAGAGGCTCTTAAGGTTTCCTCGGTCGGCCTGAAAATGCTTCGGCTTCCGTGGGCGGCGGTGCCTCGGCGCCGAGTTCGGAAGCTTCCTCCTCGGCTGCCTCGGCGAACATTTCGAGCGGCGTCTCCTTCCTCTGTCGCTCCCCTGGGATCGGGACCGGGTACAGTCCCGTGAGGCATCCCAGGCAGAGATCGTCCTTCGTGCGCTCGAGGGCCGCGATGAGGCCGCTCATCGACAGGTATCCGAGAGAGTTGGCGGTGATGAACTCCGCGATTTCCTCCACGGTCCGCTCGTTCGCGATGAACTGGTCGCGAGTCTTCATGTCGATCCCGAGGTAGCATGGGAACCGGATCGGAGGGCAGCCGATGCGCACGTGGACCTCGAGCGCGCCCGCACGGCGTAGCATCTGGACGATCTTGCGGATCGTCGTGCCGCGCACGATGGAGTCGTCGATCAGGACGATCCGCTTGCCCTTGACGGCGGACTGAATCGGATTCAGCTTGAGCAAGACCCCGACTTCCCGCTCCTCTTGCTCCGGCATGATGAACGTGCGCTCGATGTAGCGGTTCTTGATGAGTCCTTCGACCACCGGGAGCCCCGAGGTCTGCGAATACCCTTGGGCCTGTGCGCGGCCGGACTCCGGCACGGGGATGACGACGTCCGCGGGGACGGGGTGCTCGCGGGCGAGCTGCTCCCCGATCCTGACGCGGGCATCGTAGACGAGACGGCCGTCAAGGACGCTGTCGGGCCGGGCGAAGTAGACCCACTCGAACATGCAGTGGGCCGGGTGCAGCGGATGCGGGAGCCGGTAGGATTCGAATCCATCGGGCCGGAGTTCCACGATCTCGCCGGGCCTCAGGTCCCGGAGGAAGCGGTACCCGAGGGTCTCGAAAACGACGCTCTCGGATGCGACGAGGGTGGAGCCGTTTCCTTGGCCGATGCACAACGGCCGGACGGCCAGGGGATCCCGAATCGCGTAGACGGTGTCCTTGATGAGGAGCACGAGGCTGTAGGATCCAACGAGCCGCTTCGTGAACTCGCGGAGCGCCCTCCGCACGTCGCCGGAGTTCGCAATCTCGTTCGCGAGGAGGCGGACGATGACTTCGCTGTCCGAGGTCGTCATGAAGGCCCAGCCTTTCTTGCTGAGCTCCTCTCGGATCTCCGCGGCGTTCGCAATGTCTCCATTGTGGGCGAGGGCGATGTCCCCGAAGGACGTCCTCACGACGATGGGCTGGGCATTGTCGAGCACGGAGGAGCCCGTCGTGGAGTACCGCACATGGCCGATCCCCACGTTGCCTCGGAGGTTCATGAGATCCTCCTTCGTGAAGACCTCGTGGACGAGGCCCATGCCCCGCTTCGCGCGCACCTCACCCTCGAAGACCGCGAGGCCCGCGCTTTCCTGGCCCCGGTGCTGGAGGATCCGCAGGCCGTAGTACAGGTCCGCGGCCACCGGGGCCGTGGCGGCCGCGCCGATGATGCCGCACTTCTCCGTCGGGCGGAGGTCGGAGAACTCCGACATCGAGCCCTCGTCCCTCCTCAGCGCCCCTTCGCCCATGCGTAGTTGCGCAGCTTCGCCGATCGCCCGAACCCGCAGGAGGCGCAATAGCCCTTCCGCTTGTGATAGGAGTGATTCCCGCAGCGCCGGCACCGGATGTGGACCGACCTCTTTCCTCGTTTGCCAAACGAAGCCGTGCCCTTCGTCATTCACGTCACCCGGTCAGGGAGAGATGTAGATGACGTTGTCCCCTCGGAGGATCGCGAGGTCCATCTTCCTCTGGGGCTTGTTCTCCTGCATCTCCTCCGCATTCCGGAGGACGAGGTTCATGTGGGGGTCGAAGCCGTCGAGGACGCCGCGGTAGCCCCTCCCTCCTTTGAGCTCAACCATCACGTTCGAGTTGATACTCTGGTTGAGCAGCGACAACGGCTTGATCATACGGCCTCATCGGAAGGATGGAAGCGCGATACTTAAAGATGCTCACCTCGCTCCGCCCGGGTTCAGGACGGAGGCGGAGTGTCTGGCGACTCCGGACCCGTGGGCTGAGCCAACGAATGCTTCGGTCGGCGAGGGGACGCCGTCACCTATCGCTCGGGCCGGTGGCGGTTCCTCGTCACGCGGCCCTTCCCAGGATCCACGAGGAAACCGGCATCCCGCAAGATGTCCATCCCCACGATCACATGATACCGCATATCCTTGCGGTCCGTGATCGCGGCCGGTACGTCGAACGCCTTCCCGGCGATGATGATGTCGGCATCCACGAGGGCGCGTGTCTCCGGATGCTCACTAATCGCCGCCCGAATGCGTACGGTGTCGAGGACGGGACCGAGGCCGACGCGGGCGGCGAGATCCGTGTCGACCGTCGTCCGGGCAGCGCCCGTGTCGATCCTCGCGAGGACCTTCGCCTTCCCCGTGCGGCCGCGGATCGTGACCCGCTCGACGGCCCCGATGATCCTGTGGGACTTCAGCTTCCCCAGCCTCTTCGCCCGTTTTCGCGACATCACGCGGCGCACCCCAAAAGGCCTTCCCTTCCGGGGAGCCGAACCCCCTCCGGCCATTTAGCCTTTGCCCGGTGGTTATCCGGGGGTGTCCCGACACGCTTTTGAGCCGCCGAAGGCATCCTCATCGACGAACCGCGGCGGGGACACGGATGAAGGTCGGGGTCATCTCGAGGAGGTCCTCCTTCTGGACGACGAAGAAGATCCTTCGGTCAATCGAGCACCATGGCCACGAGCCGTCCTTCGTCAAGACGGACGACGTCCGCCTGCTGGTCGCGGGCGATGACGACGCGATCTATCGCGGGAAATCCTTGCGGGATCACGGGGTCCTGATCCCGCGCATCGGCCGCTCCATGACCGATTTCGGGAAGATGCTCCTACGACAGCTCGAGATGATGGGGCTCCGACTTACCCTCCAGAGCGAGGCGCTCGCGACGGCACGGAACAAGTTCATCGCCACCCAGGTCCTTCGGGAGGCGGGGGTCCCGGTTCCTCGGAGCGTCCTCCTCGGGTCTCGGCCGGATTTCATGGAGACCGCCCAGCTCGTGCCGTACCCGGCCGTCCTGAAGATCCTGTCGGGGACCCAAGGCGTCGGCGTGATGCGGGTGAACGACCTCGACGAGACCGCGGCCATCGTCGACACCCTGAAGTTTCTAGGGCAGACGGTCCTCCTCCAGGAGTACATCCCGAACCCGGGCATCGACATCCGGGCCCTCGTCGTGGGGGACCACGTCATCGGGTCCATGAAACGGATTGCACCGGCGAACGAGTGGCGGGCGAACGTCCACCTGGGGGCAAAGGGAGTGCCCATCGAGCTCGACCAGGCGACGCAGGCGATCGCGGTCCGAGCCTCGAAGGCCGTGGGCCTCGAGATCAGCGGCGTCGACTTGATCTTCCGGGGGGACGAGCCCGTAATCCTCGAGGTGAACGTCTCCCCTGGATTCCGCGGCCTGATGCAAGCGACGGGCGTCAATGCCGCGGATGCCATGGTCGAGTACGCGATCCAGAAGGCGAAGGCCTGAGTCGACGGTGGCGCGCACGGTCTGGGGTAGCGGCCCGGGCGCGCGGGCCTCGCCGGCAAGCGCCATCCCCAATCGCTCGGCGGATGATCTGCCTTGGGTTCCACCGTGCGCGATGTCCCATGCTCCGCCGCGGTCGGCCGAGCGGTTAAGGCCTCGTGCACGTTTCCTCGCGGCATGGCGCTCGGGACGAGCATACCGACGAAGCACGGGACGATGACCCTTGAACAGCTTGCGGAGATCCAGCCGGGCATGGCGCGGCTCATGCACGAATTCGCACGCCGATATTGGGTCCTCTTCTACGCGGCGCAAGCGGGGAACTGGGAACTCGCGGCGTACATGCTCAACGAGGGCGCCAAGCTGTTGAAGACGATCGCGGTGACTCGGCCGAGGTATGCTGGTGACCTTGCAGCGTTCGAGAGAGACAACGTCGGACCTCTTGCGCGGGCGATTGAAGCGAGAGATTGGTCGGCCTTCGAGAAGGCGTTTCACGCAGGGATCGATGCGTCGAACGCGTACCATCGCAAGTACAACAAGGGGTTCATTCGTTTCCGGCTCCCGAATCGATTTCCGGACTGGCTCGACGTGACGTCGCGATAGCCTTTTATCGCCTCCGGGTGTGCCCAAGTAGATCCATGGAGTACGTCACCCTCGGCCGAGGCGGCCCCAAGGTCTCTGCGATCGGCATCGGGATGTGGCAGGCCGGAGGCACAAGCTGGGGGGACGACGTCAAGGACTCGGACTGTTTGGCCGCGATGGAGCGTGCAGCCGAGCTCGGCGTCAATCTCTTCGATACGGCCGAAGTCTACGGGGACGGCCACTCCGAGGAGGTTGTGGGCAAGGGCATCCGCAGCCTGGGCCGAGAGCGCGTGTGCATCGCCACGAAGGTGGCGGGGTACCACCTGGACCCGGCGGACGTGGAGAAGGCATGCCGCGGCAGCCTTCGGCGGCTCGGCGTGCGGGAGATCGATCTCTATCAGATTCACTGGCCCTCCGTGTGGGAGCAGGTGCCCCTGCGCGACACGATGAAAGCCCTCGAGGGGCTCCAGCGGGCAGGGAAGATCCGACATATCGGGGTGAGCAACTTCGCGACCCGCGACCTGGAGGAAGCTCGCGCCCATCTCTCGCGGACGGATATCGTGTCGAACCAGGTGCGATACAACCTACTTCAGCGGGCCATCGAGGCCGACGTCTTGCCGTACTGTGCCCGGGAGGGCATCGGCATCCTCGCATGGAGTCCCCTCGGGAAAGGCGTCCTGGCTGGCCGGTACAACGTGAGGAAGCGACCGAGCGACCGCGTTCGCGCTGACGAAGATCTCTTCAAGCCGAAGAACCTGCGGGCCGCGGCGCCCCTGATCCGGGCATTGCGTAGCGTCGGGAACGCCCACGGGAAGACGCCCGCCCAGGTGGCCCTCGCGTGGCTCCGCATGCAGGGGAATGTCGTGCCGATCCCGGGCGTGAAGCGTCCGGCCCAAGCGGAGGATCACGTCGGAGCCGCCGGGTGGTCCCTCACGCGGTCGGAACTGCGGCGCCTCGATCGGCTTTCCGCCGCCGTCCGGATCGACACCTTCTGACCGTTCAGGTCTTCTTCCGTCTTCGCGCGGCCACCGCGGCAACCGCGGCAACCGCGCCGATGACCGCGACGGCGACGACGATCACCAGGATGAGCGTCCAGTCGAGTCCGCCCGCGGGCTGGGTCCCGGGGGCGCCCTGGACCGAGAGCGTGCCCGTCATCGACGTGGGGTGGTACTGGCATCGGTAGGTGTACGTGCCTGCCGCGGGCGCGGTGAAGGTCCACGTCACGATGGGCGTACCTTCGTCGAAGTCCGGCGATACCAGCTCGTTCGCGTCCCGCACCCGATTGTTGTTGACGTCGAGGAACCAGTTGTGGCGGACCCCGTCCGTGGAATGGAGGATGAGGGTCACGCTGTCGCTCGCGTTCACGGTCAGGGTGGGACCGGGGTTCGTGATCGTGCCCGCCGACAAACCCCATCCGTTGATCGTGCCGAAGAGGTTGAAGGTGACCTCGGCGGCCGAGGCTCCCGGAAGGATCATGGGCGTCACGATGCCAAGGGCCACGATCGTCACAACGATACTTGCAAGGGCATTCTGCATGTCCCTTCCCTCGCGTCTCCCCGCGGGGCAGCCATCCCGTGGGGATAAACCTTGGCCGGAACTCCGTGCAAGTGCGGGGGATGGGACTTTCCGCCGCGGACGCAACCCGCGGCTTTTGAACCCATGGACTCCTGCGAGACCGGATCTTAAGTCCGGCGCCGTTGTCCTAGCTTGGCTACCCCCGCGAGGCGCGCATCGAGCGGCTCGTATAATGCCTTTCGGGTCTGGGCCCCAGGCCGCTCCGTTCGACGGCCCTTCCCTTCGTGAGTTCCGAGCCTTTATTACCGCAGGCTTTGGTGACGACAGCATGGGCACGCTCGACGGCCGTGTCGCCATCGTGACCGGGGGAAGCGGGGGGATCGGGCGGGCGACGGCGCTCGAGATCGGGAAGGCGGGTGGCCGGGTCGCAGTGCAGTACCATCGAGGACGCGTTGCCGCCGAGGCCACGGTGAATCAAGTCCTCGAATCGGGGGGCAAGGCGCTCGCCCTCGCCGCGGATGTGCGGAAGCCCGAGGGTTGCCGTCGCCTCGTCGCGAAGACCCTGGAGGCGTTCGGCCGCCTGGACATCCTCGTCTGCTGCGCGGGTTACCCGTTCGTCCCCGAGGCCTGGAACCGCGAGGTCGGCGCGCTGACGAAGGCGGACTTCCGTGGGCCTTTCGAGACGGACCTCCTCGGCTCCCTCTTCATGGCCCAAGCGGCGATCCCGGCGATGACCCGCGGCGGTGGGGGGAGCATCGTGCTCATTGGTTCCACGCCCGCGCTCACAGGCGATGTCGTCGGAATCCCCTACCTCGTGGCGAAGGCGGGGGTCCTCGCCCTCACCCGGGCGCTCGCGCAGGCGTATGCGCCGCGGGGGGTGCGCGTGAACGCGTTGGCGCTCGGGAGCATCGCGACCGAAGCGATGGACGTCCTCTCGGCCGAAGAGCGGAAGCGGCTCGCGGAGGAACCCGCGCTCAAGCGCTGGGGTCGACCCGAGGAGGTCGCCCGCGCCGTCCTTTTCCTCGTCTCCGACGATGCGTCGTACGTGACGGGCGCGACGCTCGTCGTCGACGGCGGATATGCACTGCGCTGAGCCCAGCGGCTACGGCTTATGCGATGTGAGGGATTCGAAGGGGAACGTGCGGCGTGTGCCGCAGTGATGGCACGAGACCACGAGGAGGTTTCCCTCGGTGGGAAAGAGCTCCGTCACGATCCAGTGGCAGCGGCCGCACCGACACCGGAGGAGGACCGCCTCCGGCTGACCACGGACGTTGAGGAGGAGCCCGTCGGGCTGCCGTTTCCAACCCAGCACGACGAGGCCGCCCGAAGCGTCCACGGACAGTTCCCGAGTCATGTCTCTCAGATACGCTCAACCTCGCCCGGGCTTAAGTCCTTTCGCCCCGGAGGGCGCGGGGTACGTCACGCGTCCGTCCCGCACCCTTGCAAATCGGGCGAGGCGATGCTCCTCTGTCCGGCCTGGACCAAGGATATGGAGAACCCGCGCCCCTCGTGACACGAGGGCGTCGGAGAGGAGGGACCGATGGCACCTCCGCGGCTGAGCCTCTGCGCACATGACCACGGTGCGCATCGAAACGGCATTTGCGAGGAGCTCGTTCAAAGCCTTCTGGAACGCCGCGGTCTCCATGTGATCCGCGTAGCCGCGGAAGCCCAGGGAACGCCACGCCTTGTTTCGCGAATCGCCGCGGGGTTTCCGAAAGCCACCGAGATCGACGCAGTGGATGTAGCCGATCCCGGCCGATGAGAGGGAGACCTCGAGGCTCTTCGCATTCGTCCACGGGACACGCCTCGAGGAGGGGGAGCGTCGGATGTCGACGAGGAGTTCGATGCGATTCTCCGAGAGGAGAGATTGGAATTCCTCCAGCGATCGGTTGGAGTGACCGATGGTCCAAACGGTTTCACCCGTTGTCAAGGGCAAGCTGTCGCCTTCTTGCACACGCTTCGGGAGGAAAGGATCCCGCCGGACTTGAACCGGACGCTACTGGCCCCGAACCAGCAAGAATCACGTAACCCCCCAGGGATCCTGGGGCGGATTGGTCGGAAGACTCAGAACGGCTTTATGACCGTCGTGGGCCTGGACGGGGAGTCCGGCGCACTGTACCAACTGCGGTGCCCCACTAGGGGAGGGGGCGGGGCTGTGCGAATTGCGGGACGCCTGTCGCGGGGTCACCGTCTCCCTGGCCCGCGCCGCCACCACCGGCTGCGCCCGCCGCTCCGGGCGCCTCCGGGTCCCGCTTGGCAGCCGCCGCCGCCCGGACCCCCACCGGTCACAGCAGGCCCCAGTGTGGTAAGGATCGTTGGTGGCGTGTTCTTCGTTCTCGCAATCATCGCGGTCCTCGTTGCGACCGGCCTCTCCGAGGATGGGATTTTCGACTGGGCGGCGGAGATCTGCGCTCTGCCCGCGTTTCTTTTCATCATCGTCGGGGTGTGCTTCGCGATGGGCCGTCGGGGTCAGACGTAGCGCCTCACGATGTTTCCGTTGGAGTTGGCTGCAGCGGTCCGCCGTCGGTCCACGCCAGAGGTCGGTGAATGGGTCCGCCCGGATTTGAACCGGAGTCGCCAGCACCCCAAGCTGGTAGGATTTCCTGCAGATGGGAAGGCCGCGGAGAGCCCCCGCATCCGAACCAAGCTACCCCACGGACCCGCGGCGTCGTCGAAAGACCGCGTGCTAGATAAAACCTCCCGGAGGCGACCACTCCACCGATTCGCCCAAACGGAACGTTGCCTATCCGAAGGGCAGGACCTCGTCGATGAGTTCCGCGTTCGAGAGGATCATGCGTCGGCAACAATAGCGGGTCAGACCGAGTTCGTCGAGGACCTTCTCGGAACCCTCGCCCGCGCGCGTCCGGTCCATATACGTCTGGTAGGCGCTCGCGACGACCTTGCCGCAGGTGAAGCAGCGGACAGGGATGATCATGGTCTCACCGGTACGACTTCTGTCGCTTCTTGCGTGCTCCGCGGCCGAGGGGCTTCTTCGGCAGCTTGCGTCGCGTGTCGGGCACGATCAGGGTACGGTCGTAGTCGCGGTACGTTGTCTCGAGTTCCTCGTCGTTCAAGTAGTCCACGAGGCCCCGCGCAATGGCCGTCCGGACCGCGTCCGCCTGCCCCATGACGCCGCCGCCTTGGACGCTCACATCGATATCCACGGTCTCGGCCTTCCGCCCCGCCAGGCGCAGGGGCTCGAGGATCTTCAGGCGGGCCAGCTCCATCGGATAGATCTCCACGGGGACGCTGTTGACACGGACGACCCCACGGCCCTTGCGGACCGTCGCCCGGGCGACCGCTGTCTTCCTCTTGCCGCTCGCCACGACGACCTTCATGGTGACACCTGGAACTTCGAGCCCAACAGGCCGGAGACCTCGCCGAGGCTCATCCACGGGCTGCGGGGCGGCCGCCTCGCGATCTCGATCGCCTCGAGGGCTTGGCCCCGGTAGGCATCCGGCACGCCGATGTGGACCCGCAGGCGGCGGAGGGCCTGCCGACCCCGGGGTTGCTGGTAGGGGAGCATCCGTGAAATCGTCCGCTTGAGGATGTTGTCCGGCCGCCTCGGGTAGAGCGGTCCGATTCCCCGCATTCGGCTCGTCGTGCTCCCTCGTGCCTTTCGCGCCTTGAATTCGGCAAGGACGACGCTGCGGCGGCCCGTGACGATTGCCTTCTCCGCGTTCACGACGATGATATCTTCGCCGTTGAGGAGTCGCTTCGCGACAACGCTCGCGAGCCGTCCCGCCACGTGTCCCGTTGCGTCGATGATCGTCATCGTCATCCCATAATCCGCACGCCGCTCCCCTTCGGATCCTGCATCGCTAGCTCGAGGAGGGAGAGGCTCCTTCCGCCCGCCGCCTCGACTTTTTTCCTCGCCGCGGCGGAGGCGCGGAAGGCCGCCACGGTCACAGGCACGGCGATCTCGCCGGCCGCGAGCAGCACTCCGGGGACGACGATCTTCTCCCCCCGCGCCGCATGGCGCGCCAGGCGGGAGAGGTTCACCTCGGGCCAGTTCCTGCGGGACCGCTCGAGCCGGTCGGCGACGTCCCGCCAGATCCTCGCGCCGCTCTCCCGTGAAACGGCGCGGAGTTCCTGGACGACCCGCGCGTGGCGAGGGTTCGTTTTCGGGGATGTGGCCACGAGAAAAGGCCTCCGGGGCCGCGTTACCGCCGTGGTTCATATAAATCTTTGGGAGCGCGCCTCCTTGGATACCACCTGCGGCACGCGGGCGCGCGGTTTCGCCGAAGCCGTGCCGCGGAATCACCCGGTCGGGGGACGGTCTGGGCCCTCTTTCCAGAAAACTACTAATATCAGCGGAGGCCCAATAATTATCCTCGACGGGTTAGGGCAACCCTCGCGCGACGGTGACCCATGATCCGATTTGGACCTTCGGGCATTCCGCTTTCTTGTAAGGGCCGCACGTTGAGAGACGGCATCGAGGATGT
>Ga0209172_10006909_pt1 | contig 12184 bp, 10 predicted proteins | sample LarsenN4metaG_FD_184113 | JGI IMG/M metagenome (GOLD analysis project Ga0209172, IMG submission 184113) | Hot spring sediment bacterial and archeal communities from British Columbia, Canada, to study Microbial Dark Matter (Phase II) - Larsen... ... | reverse complement strand
TTCGAGGCTTTCCTCCAATGCTTCCTGCAACAAGGAATCGAGGTCGGCAAGGAAGTTTTTGTGTGCTGACTTTCTTTCGGGCGCCGTAGCTACAGCCGTATCGCCACCAAACAACGTGGCATGCCCGCTGTGGGTATCATTGAACAGGTCGTCGAGACCTTCAGAAAATCTTTTTTTGCTCATAAGGGTCTGATTTTTCAGGCTTCCTGTTCCCGTTGAGTTAAAGATTTGGCGGCCATGCCGTTTTCCACACGTTCCAAAAATTCACGGCTCAAAGCCAGATAATCCGCTGCGCCGGGGCTTTTCGGGCTGTATTCGAAGATATCTTTTCGCTGAGCGGGCGCTTCCGCCAATGCCACGTTATCGCGGATGTAAGTATTGAACACCTTGTCGCCGAAGTATTTGTGAATCGTGTCCACCACGTCGCGATTGAGCACACGGCGGCTGTCGTACATCGTGGCGATGACGCCCGCCATCTCTACCTGTTTGTTCAGTCGGAATTTTACCTTGTCAATTACCTGCTTGATTTTCGCAAGTCCCTGAACAGCAAGGAATTCAGTCTGCAACGGAATGAGGACGTAGCGGCTGCTCGTCAGCGCATTCAGCGTCAGTAGGCCCAATGACGGCGGACAATCAATCAAAATATAATCGTAATCGTCAGCCACCTGACCAAGCAATTCGCGCAGGATAAATTCCCGCCCTGCTTCGTTGATGAGTTCCATCTCCGCCCCGGAAAGGTCGAGCGACGAAGTAATCACGTCGAGATTAGGTTTGTAGGAAAATGGCGACAACTCGCCTTCGCCGCGCAAAGCCTCGTAAATCGTAGATTTTTGGCGCGGGATGCCCAGCGAAATCGTCAGATTGGCTTGCGGATCGAGGTCAATCAGCAGCACTCGCTTGCCGAGTTCCACAAGACCCGCACCTATATTAATGGCGCTTGTCGTCTTACCGACGCCGCCTTTGTGATTGAGAAGAGAAACGACTGTACCCATATCGAAGGGTTTCTGGTTGGAAGGTTATCGGTTCGCGTTTTTTGTATTTCTGCCAACAAAAGTACAAAAGTTTATCAAACAACATCCTGGCCAAAAAAGGACAGAAGACTTCATCAGGGCTCTTTGTTTTAGAAAATTTCAGCGCAAGGTTTTTTTGCAAAAAGTTGATTTTCAGGAGTAAAAAAGTCTGACAAGAAAAAAAATTGCTTTTGAGAGAAAAAAATCTTTGACATTTTTTGTTTTTAAAAACTCTTTGTTTTAAGTTTGCATCGTCAAATTTAAAAAAGACGCGGAACGATTATTCACCTTTTAAACAACACGCGCCATGATCAAGGAAGACCGCATCGAACTCAATAAACGCTTTATTCACGCTTTCAAACTCCTCGAAGACCGGGGCGCCATTGTCAAAAACGACCGTAGCGGGCGAGGCGTCGGCGACGTGGCTGAAAAAGTGCTTGGCAACAAAGCGTATGGCCACATTATTCGCGCCTTCCTGAACCCCGACAGCAAGCGCGTGATTGACTACGGTCAGGCAAAATCATTCTGCCGCGCCTATGACATCAACGAAGCATGGCTCATCTACGGCATCGGCAATCCTTTTGGCTTCGAAGCGCCCGGCGATGCCTTCGTCAATGAGCGAAGCGGCGTAGCCAATGGCGGGAATATTCTTTTCACTACGATTCGCGCCTTTGCAGGCAGCACACTCGGGGCTGAAAATCAAGAGGACAATACTTATTTCTCCATTCCCGGCGTCAGTGGTCCCGGCCTGGTGGCTTTTCAAATTGAAGGTAGTTCGATGGACCCGGTTATCAAACACGGCGAAATCGTCGTATGCCGTTCCGTCGAAAATCTCAACGACATCCGCGACAACGAAATTTACGCTGTTCGCAGCAACGGCAATGTGTGGGTGAAATACGTCCAGAAAATCTTCAACAATCGCGGGCGCATTACCCGCCTCAAAATGATTTCAGCCAATTACTTCGACAACGATCCCTTCGAAGAAGACGTGAACGAAACAACGCGGCTCTACAAAGTGGTGCGGAAAATCAGCAACGTTTGAATGAGTGATGAGTTATAAGCGATGTTTCAAACCCATCGCGCATCACTTGAAACAAGAATCTATCCTGCTGTTTATTGTTTTCGGAGCCTCCTGGCGCAAATGCCGGCGAGGCTTTTTTATTTTTTCTTCTTCACCCCCTCCAAAAATGGCACAAACCGAAAGGCATCCAACGTTTCCTCTTTGTACTCCATCTCGGACAACCGCGTGATTTTGTACATATATTGTACCTCCTCGCCAACTGGAATAACCAAAACGCCACCAATTGCCAACTGCTGTTTCAACGCTTCCGGCACGACAGGAGCGCCAGCGGTGACGATGATTTTGTCGTAGGGGGCGTATTCCGGCAAGCCCTTCGTGCCATCGCGGAAGTAGCATTTCACTGCTCGAAATCCCATATCGGCCAGCAATTTTTTGGCACTGAAGTAGAGCGCTTCCTGACGCTCTACGGTGTAAACTTTTGCTCCCAACGCGGCCAAAATCGCTGCCTGATAGCCTGAACCTGTTCCGATTTCGAGAATTCGATCTTCGGTTTTTACGTTAAGCAAAGCCGATTGATAAGCAACTGTGAATGGCTGGGAAATCGTCTGTTCGTGACCGATTGGAAAAGGTTTGTCCTCGTAAGCGTGTTCCTCAAAGGCTTTTTCCAGAAAAAAATGGCGTGGCACTGCATTCATCGCGGCCAGTACAGCCTCGTCGTGGATGCCCCTGCGCCTCAAGGCGTCCACCATTCTTTTGCGCAATCCTTTGTGGCGGTAAGTGTCGGTCACAGTTTTTTTGATTTTTAAAATACAGACTGGCAAAAGTACGCTCCGAACAAATACTTTTGCCCGCATAGTTTTTCGCCTCCGTTTCAGCGAGGTTTCTCAACAAAATCCGCAAATCAACAAATCAGCAATTCAGAATGGCAACTCCTATCAAATTCGGAACTGACGGTTGGCGCGCCATTATCGCCGACGACTACACTGTGGACAACGTGAAACGTGTAGCCGAGGCTACGGCGCTTTTTATGAAACAACGCAAGATGAAAAAAGCCGTCATCGGTCACGATTGCCGTTTTGGCGGCAATTTGTTTGTGTCCACGACGGCGCGTGTACTCGGCGCTTACGGCATCAAGTGTCATGTCGCCACCGGCTTTGTCAGCACGCCTATGGTGAGTCTCGGCGTCGTCAAGTTAAAAGCCGATATCGGCGTCGTCATCACTGCCAGCCACAACCCGCCCAGTTACAATGGCTACAAACTCAAAGCCTCATACGGCGGGCCTTCCATTCCTGCGGACATTGCGGCGGTGGAAGCACTCATTCCTGAGGTTTGCTCTTTGGACAAATTGCCGTCACTCAACGATTTAGCGCAGAAAAAACTGCTGGTTGACGTTGATTTGGAAACGATGTATCTCCGCCATGTCAAGAAAAATTTTGACCTGAAACTCATCAAACAAAACGCGGGTAAACTTGCCTACGACGCTATGTATGGCGCCGGACAGCGTGCTGTGCGGAAACTCTTGCCGCGCTCGGTGTTCCTCCGCTGCGACGAGAATCCCGGTATGCACGGTAAAGCCCCCGAGCCCATCCACCGCAACCTGCTCGACTTGAGCGAAACGATAAAAAAGAACCCGAAAATCACTGCCGGTCTTGCCAACGATGGCGACGCCGACCGCATCGGGATGTACGACGAGGATGGCAATTTTGTGGACAGCCACCACTTGCTGCTCATTCTTTTGCTGTATTTGTACAAATACAAAAACATGCGTGGCAAGGTCGTTTTTACTTTTTCGGTGACGGATAAGTTGAAAAAAATGGCCGAAAAATTTGGTTTGCCTTACGAAATCACGAAAGTCGGTTTCAAATATATTGCTGAAATTATGACCAAAGAAGACGTGCTCGTGGGCGGCGAAGAATCCGGCGGCCTCGCTGTGAAAGGTCACATCCCCGAACGCGACGGTATCTGGATGGGGCTTTTAGTGTTGGAATTCATGGCAAAAACGGGCAAAACCGTCAAAGGCCTCGTGCAGGAAGTGTATAAAGAAGTCGGCGCTTTCGCTTTTGACCGCGACGATTTGCACATCACTGAAGAGCAGAAACAAGCTGTCATCAAAGCCTGCAACAGCCGAGTTTATAAGGCTTTCGGTTCGTACAAGGTGCAGGGTGTGGAGGATTTGGATGGCTGGAAATTCCTGCTGGGCGATGAAAAATGGGTCATGATCCGTGCTTCCGGCACCGAACCCGTACTTCGAGTGTATGCGCAGGCCGGCTCGCTCGCTGAAACCCGCAAAATGCTCGACGCGACAAAAGAGACGATTCTTTAAATTGGTTGAGGGGGTTGAGAAAGTTCAGAAAAAAAGTTGAACCTCAACCGCCTCAACCCTCTTAACCTTCTCAACTTGAACTTCCCTTTCCTCATTGCCCGGCGCTATTTGTTTGCCAAACGGAGCACGAACGCCATCAACATCATCACGGGTATCTCGGTGTTTGGGGTCGCCATCGGCACGGCGGCGCTCGTGCTCGTGCTTTCGGTGTTCAACGGTTTTGAGGATTTGCTTTCGGGTTTGTTCGGGCATTTTAACCCGCAAATAAAAATCACGCCTGCTAAAGGCAAAGTTTTCGAGGCGGACAGCCTTGTTTTGGAAAAAATAAAGACTGTACCGGGAGTGCTTTATGTGAGCGAAACGCTGGAAGAAATTGCCTTTTTTGAATACGAAGGCTCGCAGGATTTTGGCGTTTTGAAGGGTGTGGACGATTTGTTTGCCCGTGTAAACAATATTGACTCTACTGTTCGGGAAGGGAAATATCAGCTGGAAGAAGAGGACCGGAATTGTGGCGTACTCGGCGCGGGTGTCCGTAACAAACTAAGCGTAAACGTAGAAAATGTGCTGTCGGCCATGACTGTTTACATGCCGACCGACGAGCCGGGAGGATTGCTCGACAAGCCGTTTAAAACGCGTTCGATTTATCCAGTCGGCACATTCGCAATTCAGCAAGACTTTGACAACCAATATATTCTGACCAATATCGCCTTTATGCGTGAGTTGCTCGGCACCTCACCTGCCACAGTTTCATCTCTGGAAATAAGATGTCAGCCGGGAGCAAAAGTTGCGGGCATAAAGAATCAGATTCGCAATTTGCTGGGTGCGGATTTCACGGTAAAAGATGAATACGAGCAAAATGAGGCATTTTTCAAAGTTATGCAACTCGAAAAATGGATGGGTTTCGCCATCACCAGCCTGATGCTCGTACTCATGGCTTTCAACACGATTGGCGCGTTGTGGATGATTGTGCTGGATAAACAAAAAGACATCTCCATTCTGAAAAGTATGGGCGCTACCGACCGGATGATTCACCGCATTTTTCTCCTGGAAGGTCTTTTGCTCACTTTGCTCGGCATGGGTATCGGCCTCGTTTTAGCGATTCTCCTGTATTTTATCCAGATTCACTACGGCATTGTGACGATTCCGCAAGGTTTTCTCGTAGAAAGTTACCCCATCGCCATGCGGGCCAGCGATTTTTTGCCCGTCATTTTGACAGTGACCGGTATCGGACTACTGGCAGCCTTGCCGCCGGCACAAAGAGCCGTCAGGGTCCCTGCCTTTTTAAGAGAAGAATAAATCTGGCTTAATTGGGCAATCGTGATTCCGGTTTGCCTTCAAAGAAAAACTTGTATCCCCGAAAAACTGGCCCGAAAACGCCCTCCTGGATAAGCAGGAATGCACCCTTGTCCACTTCGGCAAAATACCGGTGAACGTAGACTACACCTTCACGTGTCTCTTGCACTTCTACCGGCCAAAAGCGCACCTGCTTTTCAGTTCCGTCTGTCTTTTTCACTGTCACGATGGCAAAAGGAACCAGGTTCGTGACCGAGTCACGCACAGGGTTGTCCGTTTCATATCCTTCAGCGCCCAGTTTTTCAAAAGCCAGCAAATAGGCCTCGGCCACTCCTTTGCGTTGGGGGTTTTTACTCATCGGAGTCGTACTGAAGAAAGGCTTAACTTCATAGTTGGCCTCATCCGTTTTTTCCAATCGGAAAGACTCACTTTTTATTTGGGGATATTCGACCGTCACAGACTGAATTTCTTCCGGCTTTTCCTCAAAAATAGTACGATCCATCCAGGCATCGTCGCCCAAGAGGTAGCGCACCCGCAACTGTCCGATGAAAGAAGGAATATGCGTGATGTAAGGCTGATTGGAGCCTTCCATCATCATGTACGTGCCGTGTTCGTCATTGGTGAGGCCGCCGACGTAGTAGTTTTTTAACAACTTGCCAGCCTTGTTGTAAATTTCAACTTTGATGCCCTCGCTGGCGAGACTACGGACGATGTTTTTTTCGGAAGCCTTCGACGGCACGTACCAAACGTTCACTTTGGCAATTGTAGTCAGCAAATTTTCGACGGCATCGGGGCGGGCGCGTGTCTTTCCATTGTAAAGCCAGTAGCCGTCTTTTCGCTCCAGCAATGCCGTGCGCTGTTTTCGGTCAGCGAGAAAAATTTTGTAAATCTCGTCGGTATCGGGTACCGCAAAATTCATATCCCAAGAGTTGCGACTGCTCGTTTGTGATTTTTTGTTCAAAGCGTACCAGGCGCCGCCGCCCAAAAGAAGAAAGAGGGCTGCCAATAGCAGAGTTCTTTTCATAAAATTTGAATTTTGAATAAACAATGCGCAAAAAAGGTCACACAATAAAGGCGCATTGGTCTGGCAGGAACGGATTAGCGGGACAAAGGTAAAAACGGTGCACAGTTGAAGGTACAGGGCAAACAGTTTTTTCCGTACGTCTCATAGCTTCAGCCGCGCAGCGTTAGAATAAAAAAAAGTCTGCCCCGCATTACGCGGAGCAGACACATCAAAACAAAACGAAAAACCAACTTTTTCTTTTTTCAAAATCTTTAAAAGACAGACGTTGAAGTTGAAATCAATGTTGCACCAAGACAAAATTTTTCTCAAAATTCAACAAGTCAATTGTTTGCACGCGTTTTCAGCCGAACCGGAATATCTTTTTCCTTGCCTTCGCGTACCACTGTGAGTGTGAGCGTTTCACCTAATTTGGAACGCCCGACGAGTTCTCGTAGTTCCGACGAACTTGTCACATTTTTGCCATTTATTTTTGTCACCACGTCTTTGACTTGCAAACCGCTGGCGGCGGCAGAGCCATCTTCATACACTTTCATGATGGCGACACCATTCACGTATTTTACACCAAGTTGTTCGGCAAGATAACTGTCCATCGAAGCGATATCCACGCCGAGATAAGCGCGGCGGTACTCTCCGTATTTGACAAGGTCGTCGGCAATGCGTTTGACCAGGTTGACAGGAATAGCGAACGAATAACCCGCAAAAACACCCGTTGGCGTAGCGATAGCCGAGTTAATGCCGATCAGTTTGCCATTCACATCCACCAATGCGCCGCCGGAATTACCCGGATTGACAGCAGCGTCAGTCTGGATAAACGACTCGATAGCTGCGCCACTTTTGATGATGTTGATATCGCGACCTTTCGCACTGATGATGCCCGCTGTTACGGTAGAGGTCAGGTCGAAAGGATTGCCGACTGCCAAAGCCCATTCGCCCACTTTTACGTCGTCAGAATTACCCAGTTCGATAGCGGGCAAGTCTTTGGCATCAATTTTTATGACGGCCATATCCGTACTTTCGTCGCGACCGACCAAGCGGGCCTTGAATTCGCGGTTGTCGTGTAAAGTAACCTCAAATTCGTCGGCGAAAGAAACGACATGATTGTTCGTCAAAATGTAGCCGTCAGAGGTGTAAATAACGCCTGAACCAGTGCCCGAACGAGGTTGCGGCTCATAGCCGAAACTCCGTCCAAAGAAGTATTCAAATGGGTCGCGGTATTGGCGTTGGCGTTGCTGGGCCAGTTCGCGGCTTTCAGAAGCCTTGATATGTACGACTGCCGACATTGATTTTTCGGCGGCTTTGGTAAAATCGAATGGAACGGGCGCACCACCATAATTTACCTGGCGCACAGGAGTCGTTGGAGCAGTATTTACCTGGTAAGGCTTGTCGAATACTTTGACTGCGCCGAATGTTACAAGACCACCCATAGCGCCTGCGAGAATCGTTGACCAAAATTTGTTCATCGTTGCTCTAAAGGTTTTTTTAGTTTACTTAACTTTGTTGAAAAGCACTTTAAAAACGGAAAAGCGGTTCTTTTGCTGTCAGTTTTTGCCACTTTAACGCAGTGTTAACCACTGAAGAAAAAACGGACGTTCAGCGCTTTTTCAAAGCAAAACGTATGCTAAACAGCAAAATTTTGACAAAATGGCAGTCATGCCGATATTGCCCGACCAACTGTTTTTTTCGACCGACCAACGCCGCCCATGAAGCGCCTTTTTGACCAACCGAACGCACTTGAAGATTTGCTCCGACCCGAAACGCCGCTCGAACGACTCCTGCTCAAGACGGACGAATTTCGGCACGGGCTGCTATGGGGCGAGCCGCGTTTCGGGCATCCTGAAGGTAAAGTAGCGCTTCATGTGCGCGAGGTGTTGAACAATATTAACCTGATTCCGAATCTTTTTCCTCAACAACGCGAACAACTCCGCCTCGTCGCTTTCGCCCACGACACGTTCAAGTTTACCGAAGATCGCTCACGTCCCCGCGACTGGCAAAAACATCACGGCGTGCTGGCGCGGCGATTCATGGAAGCACATACGAGCGACCGGGCGGTGCTGGATGTCATAGAGACGCACGACGACGCTTACTATGTTTGGCTCGCCGAAAAACACGGGCACGGCCCTGAGGGAAAAACACTCGACGCGCTGCTCACCCGGCTTGATTATTGCCTCCAACTTTACTACCTCTTTTTCAAGTGCGACACCCAAACCGGCGACAAAACCCAAGCGCCTTTGAAGTGGTTTGAACGGGTGGTAGAGGGAATTGAACTTGTGACAATCCGGGAAGAAATTGAGTTTTAAAGAACTTTTCTTCCGAAGTTTTCCGTTTTCCCCGCCTTACTTTTGCGCCTTCTAAAACGGTACGCGGCTGAGGGTTCACGGTTCACGGCATTGAAAACGCCGCCCGTGCATCGTAAACCGTGAACCGTGAACCGTCCAAAAATGAAAAAAAGATACCTCGTCACCGCCGCCCTGCCCTACGCCAACGGCCCGCTTCACATCGGCCACTTGGCCGGAGCCTACTTGCCTGCTGATATTTATGTTCGCTATTTGAGACTGATGGGAAAAGACGTCGTGTTCGTGTGCGGCTCCGATGAGCACGGCGCGGCCATCACCGTGAAAGCCCGCAAAGAAGGCACGACGCCGCGCGAAATCGTGGACAAATACCACGCGATTTTGAAAGAGACGTTTGAAAAAATCGGCATCGCGTTCGATATTTATCACCGTACTTCCGAGCCGCTCCACCACGAGACTTCGCAGGATTTTTTTAGAAAACTCTATGAAAAACAAGAGTTTATCGAAGAAACGACCGAGCAATACTTCGACGAAACCGTCGGCCAATTTCTCGCCGACCGCTACATCGTCGGCACTTGCCCCATCTGCGCCAACCCCGATGCCTACGGCGACCAATGCGAAAAATGTGGCTCTACGCTCAGCCCGACAGATTTGATAAATCCCAAGTCTATGCTCAGCGGCTCGGTGCCGGTGAAACGCCCGACAAAGCACTGGTTCTTGCGTTTGGACAAACATGAGAACTGGCTCCGCGAATGGATAAATACGGGCAAGGCTGACGGAAAACAACTCCACGACCCTGCTGATTGGAAAAATCACGTACTCGGCCAGTGCAATTCCTGGCTCGACCAGGGACTCCAGCCCCGCGCCATGACCCGCGACCTCGACTGGGGCGTGGACGTGCCGCACGAAATCCCCGGCTCGGAAGGCAAAAAACTCTACGTCTGGCTCGACGCGCCCATCGGCTATATTTCAGCAACTAAGCAGTGGGCGCTCGACAACAAAAAAGACTGGGAGCCTTACTGGCAAAGCGACGACACGGCGCTGATTCACTTCATCGGCAAGGACAACATCGTGTTTCACTGCCTGATTTTTCCGGCCATTTTGAAAGCGCACGGTGAGTTTATTTTGCCAGTCAATGTTCCTGCTAATCAATTTCTTAACCTCGAAGGCCGCAAACTTTCGACCTCGAAAAACTGGGCGGTGTGGGTGCACGAATACTGCGAGGAATTTAAAGGACAGGAGGACGTGCTGCGCTACAACATGATTAAAAAAATGCCGGAACAGAGCGACAGCGAGTTCACCTGGAAAGGTTTTCAGGAGACAAACAACAACGAGTTGGTGAACAACCTCGCCAATTTCGTCAATCGCGTGCTGGTGCTCTCGCACAAATATTACGGCGGCATCGTGCCGGAAATCAATCCCGATTTGACCTTCAAAAGCGGCTGGGAAGTGGAAAAAGTTGGGCTGTACGACGAAGATTTGCTCCTCTTGCACAAGAAGTTGGAAGAATTGGGCGCCGAAATCGAGCATTTCAATTTCAAAGAGGCGCTACGGGTTTTGATGGAAATTTCGAGTGCGGGCAACGCGCTTTTGCAATTCAACGAGCCGTGGAAAACCGAAAAAGAAAATCCCGAACTCGTGAAAGTCGTGATGAATCTGGCGCTTCAATACGTCGCTGCGCTCTCCGTCGCCGCCCGGCCTTTCCTGCCGTTCGCTTCAGACAAATTGCGCAAAATGCTGAATTTGAATCTTCTGCGCGACAACGGCGATTTGCTCGACATCCTGAACGAACTCGTGGAAGGCAACCCGATTGTTCAGCCCAACCACGCGCTGGGTCAGGCGGAACATTTGTTCAGCCGCATCCCCGACGAGGTGATTCAAAAGCAAATTGATAAATTGACTGCCACAGAGCCTTCCTCCCCCCTACCCCCCTCCGAAGGGGGACAATCTAACACAACACCTTCATCTTCAATATACGAACCTTTGAAAGAGACAATCCAATTCGATGATTTTACCAAAATGGATATCCGCACCGGCACCATTCTGACTGCCGAAAAAGTGGAAAAATCAAAAAAACTGCTCAAACTCAGCGTGGATTTGGGCTTTGAGACCCGCACCATTCTTTCCGGCATCGCCGAGCATTTCGCGCCGGAAGAAGTGGTAGGCAGACAAGTGGTCGTACTCGCCAACCTCGCCCCGCGCGTGATGATGGGCACGGAATCACAAGGAATGATTTTGTTTGCAGAAGACGCGGAAGGCAAATTGGGTTTCGTGAGTCCAGTGTCTGGCTGGCCGAACGGGATGGGGGTGAAGTGAATTTAGGCGATTGATTCGAATAAGTCCGATTGATTTGATTGAAAGCCTATCTCTTTGGGAATATTTGCGATGCGAAACCACTTTTTATCGGCATTAAAAACCACTGACCTATGGAAAATGTAGAACGCCCGATTCAGCGCGAACATCTGATTCGTCAGGTCGAATTTGCCTTCGACGTGGTAAAGAACTTACAAGATGGAAAAGACCCTTATGGAAATCGGCTTGACCATCGGGACCATCGTCTTTTTGAGTTCGCCAGCGTGATAGAAGAAGCCCGCCAGTTCGTGTTTCGATATGCCCAAGAGCAAGACAATCAATACATTTTGCAACAGGTTCAAACCATTCCGGCCATTTCTCCCGACCAATTTAGAACGTCTACTGCCGGAGGCGTATGGGATTTATACGTTGATAAAATTCCTTTTTTGCAACTGTTTTTTGCGCCAATCGAAATAAAGCAAGACAACGCTCTCAGGAAGTTTTTAAACGCTGCACACCCGGCCTTCAATCGCATTCTCTCGGTACTCAAACAGCCGGGCATGGAAGAATTTTTCCAGCAAGTCAAATGACAATCTGTTTCAGCGGGTGTTTTACTTTTGCAGAGCATGACCAACGAGCAGTTCAAAGACTTCGCCCCCGGCATCCCGACCGCGCCGGGGATTTACAAATACATTGACGAAGAGGGCGTTATCCTCTATGTGGGCAAGGCGAAAAACCTGCGCAACCGCCTCGCTTCCTATTTCGGCGAAAAAAAATACCAACTCGCCAAGACGAAGGTCCTCGTGCGCCACGCCCATCACATCGAGTTCACCATCGTAGAGACGGAACACGACGCGCTGCTGCTCGAAAATTCGCTCATCAAAAAACACCAGCCGCGCTACAACGTGCGGCTGAAAGACGAAAAATCGC
>Ga0209172_10006908_pt1 | contig 12185 bp, 8 predicted proteins | sample LarsenN4metaG_FD_184113 | JGI IMG/M metagenome (GOLD analysis project Ga0209172, IMG submission 184113) | Hot spring sediment bacterial and archeal communities from British Columbia, Canada, to study Microbial Dark Matter (Phase II) - Larsen... ... | reverse complement strand
CACAAGGTGCCGTTGCCATCGCAGGCAATCGCCATTCTGACGCAGCTTCGCGAAATCACCGGCCACGGCAGGCTGGTGTTTCCAAGCGTTCGGTCGAAGCTGCGACCGATCTCCGACAACACGCTCAACGCGGCGCTGCGCCGGCTTGGCTATTCGCAAGACGAGGCGACCGCGCACGGCTTCCGGGCTACGGCTTCATCGCTATTGAACGAGAGCGGGCTGTGGCACGCGGATGCCATCGAGCGCCAGCTTGCTCATGAGGACGGGGATGCGGTGCGCAGGGCCTATGCCCGGGCCGAATTCTGGGACGAGCGCGTCCGCATGATGCAATGGTGGGCGGACAAGCTTGACGCGCTGCGTGAGGGCGCAAAGGTGACGCCGCTGAGGGTGGCGTGAAGGCCCTCACCATCGGGCAAACGACGTACGCGTGATACCTCGCTCCGAGTGGCGTTCTTCAATATCCGTGGCGAGCGCGATGAGCGGCGAGGTTCCGGCGATGTTCGTCCCGCAGTCCTTTCAGCGGCGGCACGCGGCCAACGCCGAGCGCCGTTCGAGCAACTTCGCTCAGCGACGGGCTGACAAGAACGGCCCCATCGTCGTCGAAGCTGACCAAGCCCTTGTCGAACGCGGCATCCCACAATGCCGAGAGGAGAAGGCCGTTGTGGACATCCAGACGCTGCTCGTCTTCGCATTCGGCCCACGGCACGATGTGCGAGGCGCGGAGCAGCGCCGGCTCGGCGATGCCTGTTAGCGGGCAGCGGCCGCCCCAATAATCCATCAGCGCTTCGCGGAAGATGTCCTGGCCAATGCGCTGAACCACCAGCCGCTCGGCCTCTGTACGTTGCGGCAGGTCTTTCGTCTTGACGCGAAAGCGCGAAAGCGGAGCGTCGGGCAGGCTGACGGCAAGCTTATAAACGCGATCAAGCGCCGCATGCAGCTCGCTCAAAGTGGCAAGGAGGAAGGTGACGAGACCGGGCCCCGCCGCAGGCGAGACAGGTGGCGCTCCGATCTCTGCCGCCACGCCTGAATGCTCGATCGAGAGAAACCACGGCCCGTGCGGCGAGGCCCCCGCGATCCACACGGTGCCGGGAGCTGTGGTCGAGGCGTAACGGAGCCAACCCTCGTCCAGCCCCTGTTCAAGGCGATAGCCGTTGTCCCAGGCCGCCTTCTGTGCCTCGGTGCGCACCACGAAGCCGGGCGGATTTTCGGGGGCAAGCATGGGCGGCGTTCGGATGTGTTGCGTGTCTAATGGTGAACAAGCATCTTCAACGTTGGCACCAGAGCGGGAATTTCCTCGGTCGCCGCCTTCCAAAGAATGCTGCGATCGATGTCGAAATAGGCATGGACCAGCCGGTTTCTCGTCGCCACGATCTGCGGCCAGGGTATTTCCGGATGTGCAGCCTGCGTTGCGGCCGAGACCCTTGCCGCCGCTTCTCCAAACACCTCCACCGCCCGCACCAAGGCGAACAGCAGCATCAGATCGTTGTCCAGGTCCTCGCGCCTGCGGCCGGCAATGAAGGATGCAACAGCATCCGCCGACTCGATCATGTGCAGGATGCGGGTGCGATCCTCAGGCGGCATACTGCACTTCGGCCGTGCGGAGCACGTCGTCGCGGAAATAGCGGCTCAAGTCCTCCGGCGTGCGCAGGTCGACCCGCCTGCTCCCAAGACGCTGCGAAAGCTCGATCTCCATCCCCGCGAGCTCCAGAAGGCCGGGCGCCTTGCCGGGCTCGAATTCCACGAGCAGATCGATGTCGCTGTCCGGCCGCGCGGTGCCTTTCAGCACCGAGCCGAACAGGGACAGGCGCCGGATATGATGGCGCCGGCAGAACTCGGCGAGCACGGCGCGGTCGATCGGCAGGCGGGGCATGGCGCTCTCTCTCCGGTTCACAATCCTTACTTTTACTCGAAACCAAGTCGGCTTTCGTAATCCACGCGGGACAGCGGACAGTCAATGAGCTGATCAAAATCCCGTCGGCTGAGTCTGACCTGGCGCGCCATTGCTCCCAACAACGGATCGCCGATGTCGCTGCCACCGCTTTGGTGACTCAATCGCGTTCGGATATCCGTGCGGAGGCCAGCGGTAGTTTCGTAAATCAGAAATATATGGTGTCCTTCGCGCTCCTCTACAAAGCCCTTGCGCTTCAGGCCACCTAATACCTCCCGCGCTTTACGCGGCATTCCGGCCTTCCTCGAAGGTTGTGCGAAGATGCTCTTTCAGCCGGCGCGCCCCCTCGCTCAAGCGAGCGTCGTCCTCCAGCGCATATTTGCGCCATAGGACACGGAGTTCGGCAGTCACGGCGTCCACTACTTCGTCACGCGTTTGTGCCGCAGCTTCGATGCCGAGCTCTGGGACCTTGGCCGTGAAAAGCTGCTCCTCGCGGTCGAACGCGATCATGATCTTGACCGGCTGTCTAGGCCGCACCTTCATGTCCTGAACGACAAACGGTTCCACGGGCAACTCTTCGCTTTCCATGATCGGGCGAATGTATTCCACAGTCTCAATCGTCTTTGGAATGCCTTCCGCGTCAAGCGCCACGGAGCCGAACACCTGGATCAATTCTCGGGGATGCTCCAGAAGCGTCGGCTCGACCGTATCTTCGTAGCTGCAGGTAATGTCCCGCCTGATCCCGAGAAGCCTTAGCGTAATGCGCCGGTTGGCAAAGTCGATCTCGATCAGTTCGCCGTTAACCACGCCCGCCGACGGCGTCGATAACCGGGGCCGTCGTTGACGTTCGAGGAAACCGTGAGCGTAGGTCGATTGAAGAAGCCTGCGCCCGTTCGCGCCGATCTCCAGGACGATCCCGGTCCTCGGATCGGGCACGGCTTCTGCGAGCGCATCGAGCATGAAGCGGCGATAGGTGGCGTCCGCCACCGCCTCTTCTAGTCGACCTTCATCGGCATCGCCAACGGCGCTGAGGAAGCGATCGAGCTCCTGTCCCGCGCGTTCAAGGTCCTGATCCGTCAGCAGTTGCGCTCCGGCAAGGCTGACCAACCGGACAGGCTGATGGTAGCTGCCTTCGCGCGGCACCTCGCAAACAAGCACGAAGCGCTGCTGTATCTCTTGGGAAGGCCGGGCGCGGCGGCCCAAGCTGCGGCCTTCAAGCCGCATCCCGATCAGATGCACGACCCGCTGCAAGCCGTCCAACGCTCGGGCAAGGGCCGACGCCGGGATCGAGTCTGAAAGCTCGCCCGGTTGGCCGCTGAAGCGGAGATGTAGCTCGCTGGCTGCCCGGCTCATATTGGTCTTTTTAGACGGTTCGGGGAAGGGGCTCAATCCGGGGTCATTTCCCCCCGCTCATATGGTCCCACGCCTGAAGCACCAGCCGGGCGGTGCGGTATTCGCCGAATTTCCGGATCTCGTTCTGCTTGAGCACGCGGAAGGTTTCGGAAGGGTAGTCCGGCCCCTTCACGTCGGCGGGGTCTAGGATGTAGCGCAGCTCGTCGCGCGTGAGGCCGTAGGCGCGCGCGTACCAAGCATCGAGCTCGGCGCGCAGAAGCGCGCGGCGATCCTCGTCCCATTTGAACGGCGGACCGTCATAACCTAGATCACGCGCGAACGGCGCCATCGAGTAGCTCGTATAGGTCAGTTCGAGCACGCGCGGGACGATGAAGGCGAGGTCGGCGGGGGTGTAGACGGACGGAGGGAGGACGGGAAATTGCTTTAAGTAAAAGTAGGTCAGCGACGTTCCGCCGACCTTTTGTCTGGCTACAAAGTCGAATGGTAGTGTGAGCCAATTGGCGAGAAGTGCTGCGCTCAGCCGCGGGCCCTGTTCAGTGAAGAACAGCGGTGTCTTGTGATTCACCCCCACCCGTGGAAACGCGGCCGCGATCACCGTCCGCTCGTTCGTCGCGTTCGTGATGTCGCGCCAGCCCATCAGCCAGTCGCGCGTCCGCCCTTGGCGGCGAGGCGCTCGGCGACCTCGCGCTCCGGGACCCAGTAGCGGGGCGTGGGCTCGAAGGCTGGGTCCTGCTTCTCCGCCAGCGTCGCGTCGCGGGAATCGGTAATAGGGAGTGGGGAGTGGGGAGTGGGGAATGGGGAGCGGGAATCGCCACTCCCCATTTCCGACTGCCCACTCCCGATTGCCGCATAGGTCGCCCAGCGATGATCGAACTGGTGGATCATCTTGGCCTCGTAGAGGGGGACGTAGCGCTCGGGCGTGGGGTGTGGGGATTGGGGAGTGGCGGCCGATTGCGGCGCACCACTCCCCACTCCCGACACCCTATTCCCCCGCACCCAATCGCTCCCCTCGCGCACGAAGCCCGCCTCCGCAAGCTGCGCGGCGGTGCGGAACAGGCCGCTGTCGTTGGACATGTGGAACATGGCCATGAACGACACGGCCCAGGGATTGCCGGGGTCGGCAGTCGGCAGTCGGGCGTCGGCAGTCGGGTTCCCCTCGCTCTTTTCGACTGCCGGATGCCGACTGCCGACTGCCTCGTTAACGAGCACCGGCACGCGGGCGTAAATCTTTGCCGTCAGTTCCGCGTCGGCACGGGACCGGAAGACGGGCGCCGTTTTCGTGTTGGGGTTGATGCGGGCGATGTCCTCGGCCGAGAGCGTGAAGCGGCGCTCGGGCTCGGCAAGCTGGCGCGGATCGGTGAGGAAGAAGGCGAAGCCGGATTGCTTCTCGTCATGCCCGAGGGTCAAGAGGCAGAATTTCATGCGGCTATCGACCGCGGGAAACAGGCGCGCGCGGTTTTCGAAGTCGATCAGTTGCGCGAGGCGCTTTTTCTCCACCAACGCCGCGAAGAACGGCGCCGTGGTGGCGTCGGTCGCAATGCCCGTCGGCACGATCACACCGGCGCGGCCGCGTTTCGATGCGAGGCTCGCGAACAGTTCGGCGAAAAGCGCGTAGGTGTTCACGTCGCCGCGGCCGGTGAGCGGAAAGCGCCCGCCGTCCTCAGCCTCCACGCGCGCGAACACCGACGACGCCTCGGCCGCGCGCTTGGCGGCCTCGAACTCCTCGTAAAGTGCGCGCTCGCGCGTGCCGGGCGCGGCCTCTTTCAGCTTGCCGATCAGCTTGCCACGCGCCGCCGCGTTCGGCGCCTGCGCGATCTCCGGATCGCGCGCGGCGAAGAATTCCTGCTCCTGAAGCTTGATGCGCTCCCACGGCGGATTGCCGAGCACCACATCGAATCCGCCGGCCGCCATCACATCCGGAAACTCCAGCGGCCAGTGGAAGGGCCGGGCGCCGGCAAGCGCGCGCTCGGCCTCCTGCACCAGGAGGCCATAGGGCTGCACGCCGCGCAGAAGCTCCCACACCGTGCCCGAGGTCGGCACGGTCTCGGCGCCGCGGCGCGGCAGGACGTCGGGCCCGGCGGTCTGCGGGTGGGCGACCTTGGGCGCAAGAAACGCCGCGACATAGAGGTCGCAGGCGCGCGCAAGCGTCCAGCCGGCGGCGCCCTTGGCGGTCAGCGCCTTGAGCCGTGCCGCCTTGGCGGCGATCTCCTCCGGCGTGTCCTCGGGCATCTTCCGCAATTCGGCGAAGTCGCGCATGAGGTCGCGCTGCCGGTTGAAGCCGAAGCCTTTGGCGATGCGCTCGCGCTCGGCCTTCTCACGCCGGTTCTTCTGGGCGTAATGGCGCGCCGCCTCCTTGTCGTCACCCGCAAGCGGCTTGTAGGCGGCGTCGGGGATGCCGTCGGCCAGCGCCTTGAGGTCGAACACGCCAAAGAGCGAGTCGCCGCAGCGGATGTTGGCGTCGAGAAAGCCGAGCGGCTTGCCGGGCTCGACCGTCTCGATCCACAGCGCCGCCTTCGTCAGCTCCACCGCCATCGGATTGCGATCGACGCCGTGGATGCAGGCGCGCACCACGTCGCGCAGCGCGTGGCGATAGTCGGCCGGCGAGGCGAGGCCTTGCGTGCGCGCCTGTGCCAGCCGTGTCGCGATCCGCCGCGCCGCCGCCAGCAGGAAATGGCCCGAACCGCAGGCGGGATCGAGCACACGGACGCCGAGAAGGGCGTCCTCGGCAGTCGGCAGTCGGGATTCGGCAGTCGAAGCGTTGCGCGCCTCCCGTCTTTCGACTGCCGGCTGCCGGCTGCCGACTGCCTGGTTTCCCGCCTCGGCTTCGATCCTGTCCAGGACCGGGTCCAAGGCACTGTCCAGAAGCGCCTGCACGAGGCTGTCGGGCGTGTAATAGCTGCCGGTGGTCTTGCGCGCGTGGCCCTTGGCTTCGCCGCCTTCGGCGAACTTAAACTGCCGGCCGCCGCCGTTGAGCTGCGGCGTGAGTTCGAGCAGGCTTTCGTAGACCGAGCCCAGCTCTTCCGTCTCCATGTCGCGCCAGTTGACCGGCACGAGCCCGGAATCGTCCTTGAGCCAGGCGAGGCGATAGATCGCCTCCATGAGCGCGCGGTTGGCGAGCTTTAAGTTCTCCAGATCCGGCAGCGTGCCGGGCGCGAACAGCCCGTCCAGCGCCGGCAGGCCGAGCCGCTTTTCGCCGCGCATGAGTGCGGCGAAGGTGATCTTAAGACCTTCCCAGCGGTCGTGATGGCGATCCCAGGCGACGCGGCGCACGGCGGCCTCGCGCAGGCTCGCGAGCGAGTAACCTTGCGCATAGAGCTTGCGCGCGATGGCGCTGGTGCCGGGCGGATGCAGGAGATCGCGATCCTCAGCCGCGAGCAGGAAGATCAGGCGATAGACCAGCCGGAGCAGCTGGCCGAAATAGTCGGAGAGCGGCAGTGCGCCGCTGTGCAGCTTCTCGCGCAACGGCCCGTTGTCGGGATGCGCGAGGAAGCCGTTGCCGAAGCTCAGGAGCGCGGCCTCGACGCCGTCGCGCAAGCGGTCGCGCGCGGCGACGCCTTCCTTCTGGCCGGCCTCGCGCCAGCGCTCCAGCGCGCAATCCGCCGGCGACGTGCCGGGCCGTCCGAACCGGCTGGCATGCACGAGGAGCCACAGCGCCGTGAAGTCGGCGAAGTTCTCCTCTTCGAAGATCGTACGCAGATCGGCTTCGATGAAGGCGGGGCGGGTCAGGCTCTGGTTGTCGCGCACGAGCCGCAAGCGGAAGCCGTTGCTGCAAAGGCCCCAGCGGCATTCCTCGCTCGCGTTCAACCAGTCCTGGATCGCCGAGGCCGCCGAGCGCTTGCGGCCGTCGGTGGGCAGGTGCTCGCTCGGACGGTCGAGCTCGTCCGACGGCGGCACGACCACGATCGGCACCCGGCCCGAAAGCCCCTCCAGCGTGACCGCGAATTGCCGGTCGCCGAGCGTTCGCGATCCGACGCGCTTGAGGTCGGCAAAGCCGAACACGTCGCGCAATAGCTCTTCGATGAATTTGACCGTGGCGGCGTGGGAAGGCGTCTCGCTTGCCGCCAACGAAGCGAATAGCGCCTGACCGATCCGGAAATAGCGCGCGATCTCATCGCGCAGCGTGAGGCCCTTCGGCACCCCATAATCGGCTTCGGTCTGTCCGTCCGCCTGATGCGCGGCAATGCGCGCGAGCATGGCGGGCGAGATCAGCCCGCCCTCGACCGTGAGAGCCTCGAAGGAGAGCGCAGGCGCGCTGCGTGTCCGCTTGCGCGCCATCGCTACTGTACCGCCGGAACAAGAACATAGAGCCCGATGATATCGGCCGGTACGATCGGCTCGACCGTGACGCGCGCGCTGCCGGCCGCGGCCGTGCGGACGCGGGCGTGATCTGAGGCCAGCACCTCGGCCCGCTCGCGGGCATGGGCGGCGATCGAACCCTCGAGTGCCGCCGCCATCCGCTCGCGCGCCTGGTTGACGAGTCGCCCGCGCGCAACGGCTGCAAGATCACCGACGGCAGGATGCTCAAGAAGCGCCCTGGCCGCCTCCCCCGCAAGAACGGGTTGCGCGCCCGCCCCTTCAAAGGCAAGCGCGCCGGCTTCCTCCGCCAGCAGCAAACGCTCCCGCCGGCCATGGACGGTGAGCTTGTAGCGAAGCCGCAACAGCGCGACGGTTGTCACGGCCTTCACGGCGGTCGTCGGCCAAGCGCCGGCGCGGCCCAGCGACGGCACGGGACTCGATGCCGGATCGAGCGCGCTTTCGAGCAGGCTTTCAGCGAGCGTCGCCGGCAAGGGATGGCTCCGGCCGACCATTTCCGCGCCCACCGGCGGGGGCTCTTCGAAGGCGAGGCGAACCGTGCCTTCCAGGCCACGGCTCGCAAGGCGCTCGCTGACGGCGGCCGGAAGCGCGGCGAGGTGGGCGCGGGCCGTGCCGCCTTTCTCGGGTTCAAGCGGCGCGTCGAGCCTGCTCAGCGCACGCTCGACAAAACGACGGACCTGATCGGGCGAGCCGAGCAATTCGCGCCAGCGTTGCCATTCCGGGGCGACGTCCTCGGGTTTGAGTACATTCTGCGCAAAGCGCGCACGCGACTTGCGTTCGCCTTCCTCCGCGTTCCGCCATTGCGTCTCGATCTTCTTTGCGTCCTCGGCGAGCCCGAAATCGAGCGCGAGCTGACGGTTACGCCCCTTGCGCAACATCACGGCATTCATCAACGCACCGGTAACCTCTCCCTTTTCGTCGGGAAGCGGAACGGTGACGCCGGTGGCTTTGCGGATCGCTTCGGCCTTGCGCAGAATCACGTCCAGCACGGCGCCGTCGATGGCGCTGTCCGGCGAATAGAGTAGTACCGAGCGGACGAGCGGCGCGGGCTGCCCAAACCGATCGACGCGGCCCTCGCGCTGCTGGTGGCGCGTCGGGTTCCAGGACAGATCATAGTGAATCACGGTGTCAAACAGGCTTTGCAGATTGATGCCTTCCGACAGACAGTCGGTGGCGACGAGCAGCCGCTGTTCGGCATCGGCCATCGCCTCGACCCGCGCCCGCCGTTCCTCGGGCGTGAGCTCGCCGGTCACGGTTTCGATGCGCAGTTTCGGAAACGCCTTGCGCAGCCCCGCCGCCACATGTTCGGCGGTGGCGATGAAGCGGCAGAACACCACCGGGTTCGCGCCCTCGGTGATCAAGGGCCTGAGCATCTTGGTCACGGCATCGAGCTTGGGGTCGGACAACTTGGCGAGGCGCTCGGCCTGCGCGACGAGCTTCGCGAGTGGATCGTCCGCCTCGAGTCCGGAAGCCGGTTCAACGTCAACAGCATCGGCTTCGTCCGCGTCGTCATCGAACACCTGTTCTTCGAGCCGGTCGGGATCGGCAGCAAGCCGATTGCGGAGCGCGCTCAGAGCTGCGGCGGGCGAGGAGCCCACGCAGCGCATCAGGGCGAGCGTGCCCCAAAAGGCTAGCCTGCGTCGGCGCTGGTCCGGGCCAGCGCCCTCCACGACGCCGAGGCAATAATCGAGCACGGCATCATGGAATGCACGGTGTTCGTTGCTGAGGTCGTAGGGGGCCTCCCTCGTTTTGTGCTCGGGGAATGTTCGAATCTCGCCCCAGTCCCGGCCCACGATGTCGATCCGCCGCCGCTGAACAAAATGGCGCGCGAGCCGGACGCGCGCGGCATCGGTGTCGAATGCGCCGTCCGCGAATTGTTCATCGAGAAGGCTAAGCAGGCGGCTGAAAGCCGCTTCGTCGCCGCTGTGCGGGGTCGCTGTCAGCAAGATCAGATGGCGCTCGCTGTGTTCCGCCAGACGGCGCAACAGTTCGAAGCGCTGTTGCCGGTTCTGATGCGTGCCCACACATGCATGCGCTTCATCGACCACGACGAGTGCCGGGCAAGCACGCGCAAAGCTGTCGCGCCGCCGCTCCGCCTTGATGTAATCGAGGCTCACGACGGTATAGGCATATGCTTCGAACAGTGTCTGCGACGCCGGCAGGCCTCGCTCCAGCCGCGAAGCCGATGCCGCCGTCACCGCAACGGCATCGATGTCGAACTTGCTGCGCAGTTCGCCGGTCCACTGCTCGACCAGATGGGGAGGACACAAGACCGCAAACCGGTCTGCCTCGCCGCGGTCGATCAGCTCGCGCAGGATGAGGCCGGCTTCGATCGTCTTGCCGATACCAACGTCGTCGGCAATGAGCAGGCGCACAGTCGAAAGGCGCAGCGCCATCAACAAAGGCACAAGCTGATAGGCGCGCGGCTCAAAGCCTAACCGCGCCGCCGACCGAAACGGTCCCGCGCCGCGTCGTAGCGACAGCCGCAACGCGTCCGACAAGAGACGTGCGCCATATTGAATCGCAATCTCGTCTACGGTCGGTATCGCGAACCGCGCTGGCCGCACCGGCTCACGTTCAAGGGCAGGGTGGATAACTTGTATGTCGGCCTCGGTGCCGGACAATGGACGCAAGTGGAGCGTTTCGCCGTCCGGCGCGGGCAACGTCACCCATTCGCGTCCGCGCGCGAACACCAGCTCGCCTGGCGCGAATGTTCCGGTCATGTCTTGTTCCCAAGAAGTTCGACGAGTTCGCGCGGCGGCGCCTCGCCCGGCCTCTCGGGGAGCAAAGCGATGACAAAGCCGAGTGCTTCGGCATCGGCGCGAGCCTTCGGATCAAGCGATCCGATTGCGGCTGCCGCAAGATGTGCGCGCCAAGCCAGCGGCAGGGTTGCCCCGTTTAGATTTAATGGCTCGCGGTCGGGCGTTGGGAGGCCCCACCGTGCGATTGCCGCCGGCCAATCTCCATTTGCGGAGCGATCCTCTACCCGCGGGTCCATGGTCACGTTGCCGCGAGCCAACCGGAGCAGAAGCAGCCGTACCTCGCGATCGGTGCGGTTGATGAGCTCATGGTCAGGCTGGTTGTAATATGAAAGGAGGCACCGGTAGCACCCTGCGACGCACCGGGCATTCGAATCTTCCGTTAAGGCATCGGGGTCGGCCGCCGTTGAGGCCGCGTCGATATTCTCGAAATGCATAAGTTCGATTGCTTTCCGCGCGACCCGCGGGAGTGCTGCCGGATCATTCGTCAATCGACCGAGCACGCCCGCGCCGCCTTCCGCGGCTTCATACAGCAGGATCGCTCGCCGCCGTTCCCGGGAAGGAACCGGCTCGGTCGATATCTCGCCTTCCTCAAGTTGGAAGACAATCTCCAGACCACGGGCGAGCGCGTGTTGCAGCGTGGCAAGCGCCGTTTCCGAAAGAGGGGGCCCGGGAAGTCGGAGCAGCAGGGCGTTCTTGTTGTCTTGCACGATCGGCACGACGCGCTGCTGCGCCGGCGTGGCTGGATCATCATCGTCGCCTTCATTTCTGCTTCCAACCCAGCGCCCGGTCGCGGGATCGATCACGAAGCCGAAAATGCCCTTCTCTTTTCGGCGGCGCAGCCCCTTGTTAAGGCGACTGATCGTGGCTCCATGTCCGTAGGAGAGCAACAGTATTGGCCCCGCTTCATCGCGAGCCACCGCTGTAGCCACATCGATTGCACCTTCGCGCCGCGGCCAAGCGAATACGGTCTGGATGTCAAATCCTTGGCGCTGGCGATCTTCGTCATTGGCGGTAATGCGCTCCGCAGGCGCGGTCTCGACGTTATCGATGCGCAGGACGTTGCGGATCGGATGAATGCCGCCCATGGGTGCCCGACACACGTGGCAGCGTTCGGGTTCATCGTGCTGATGCGCCGCACCGCATTCCTCGCACACGTAGACTACATCGGTTGCGAGCCGGCTGCCCTCTTCAGAACGAATGCCCGGAGGGAGCTTCGCCCTGTAGACGCGGTAGGCCCTCCCCTCATGATAGATCAGACTGCGGGGGCCGAACTCGGAGATCGCAATGAATCGAGCGCGCTGCAAGTAAGCACCATTGGGCCCGCCGGCGCTCACGGCAGGAACGTAGGCATAAAGGGGCAGCCGTGGGAAATTATAGCCGGGCAGGAAACCTTCTGTTGCGAGATAGCGGTAAGTAGAAAAGTCGGCGCCTCCGGATGCTGAGCCCCTTTCAAGGAGCGCGATCTGCTCATTGGCTTGTGCTTGCTGAATTTTGACCTCTCTGCGCTCGGCAGCAGGAAGGCCCGGAATGAGCGACCGACGATTGGCCTCCTCAAGCTGAGCTTTCGCGCCGTTATAAAGCTGACGCCAGCGCTCAAATGATGCTGAGAATCTGGAGGCTGCGCGTTCGGCCACGGCGTCGGCGAAGGCTTGACGATCGACTCCCCATCGTGCGGCCGTCGGGGTGAGTTCGGCATCGATGCTGTCCAGGATGCGGCGCATCGACTGCGCTGACCGAACCTGCAAATCCGGATCAGCAAAGGCCTCGGCAATGTCCCGTTGCACTGGCAAAGCGGGATCGGTGAGATCAAGAACGTGGGGTATGTCGCCTTCAAGCGGCCTGCCGGATTCCGCCAACCACACGGCATG
>Ga0209172_10006907_pt1 | contig 12186 bp, 13 predicted proteins | sample LarsenN4metaG_FD_184113 | JGI IMG/M metagenome (GOLD analysis project Ga0209172, IMG submission 184113) | Hot spring sediment bacterial and archeal communities from British Columbia, Canada, to study Microbial Dark Matter (Phase II) - Larsen... ... | reverse complement strand
TAAGCCAGACACTTACACCTATCGGTTATTCGTTTTGTTAAAGAGCAGTGCTGCGTCGCGTTTCGTTTGCGGCGTCAGCTGAGGAGGCGAACTATAGCGAAGCCGGCCAGCCGCGTCAACAGCCGACAGCGGACTTTTTGACACAAAAGCGGCAAGCCGTTGATTTCAAAAGCACCTCGCCACCAAGAAAAATGAAAAAGGTTGGCCGCAATGTTTGCGGCCAACCTTTGGTAGCGGATCCAGCGCGTAAATTACGCGTGATAAGCGGTGACGCGTTCCACTTCTTCCCTGGAGCCAAGGAATACCGCCACCCGCTCGTGCAGACCGTTAGGCTGGATATCGAGAATACGCTGGTGGCCGTTGGTTGCAGCGCCGCCGGCCTGCTCGATGATGAAGGCCATCGGATTGCCTTCATACATCAGTCGCAGCTTGCCCGGCTTGCCTGGGTCGCGCGCATCCTTCGGATACATGAACACCCCGCCACGCACTAGGATGCGATGCACTTCGGCCACCATTGAGGCGACCCAGCGCATATTGTAGTCCTTGGCCAATGGGCCTTCCTGACCGGCCAGCAACTCGCCGATGTAGCGCTGCACCGGTGCTTCCCAGTGCCGCTGATTGGACATGTTGATAGAGAATTCCTTGGTGGTTTCCGGCACCTGCATGCGCGAATTGGTCAGCACCCACGAACCCAGCTCACGATCCAGCGTGAAACCGTACACACCCTGGCCGAAGGTCAGCACCAGCATGTTCTGCGGACCGTATAGCGCATAACCGGCGGCTACCTGGCGGCTACCCGGCTGCAGGAAGTCCTGCTCGGTTGGCTGCTCGTTGCCCTCCGGTGCTTCCAGCACCGAGAAGATGGTACCGACCGAGATGTTGACGTCGATATTGGAGGAGCCATCCAGCGGATCGAACAGCAGCAGATAGCGGCCACGCGGCATGTGATCCGGGATCGAGTGCGGCAACTCCATCTCTTCGGAGGCCATGGCGCCGAGGTTGCCACCCCACTCGTTGGCTTCCAGCAGGATGTCGTTGGCGATCACGTCCAGTTTTTTCTGTGCTTCGCCCTGCACGTTGCCGGTGCCGGCATCGCCGAGCACACCAGCCAGCGCGCCCTTATTGACGGAGTGGGCAATGGCCTTGCAGGCACGAGCCACGGTTTCAATCAGCAGACGCAGGTCCGGTGGCAATGCGCCGTGCTGGCGCTGTTCTTCGATCAGGAAGCGGGAAAGGGAGATACGGCTCATCGTTGTCCTCGTATCGCAAGGTAGGTGAAAAACGGCAATGGGCAAAGTTTACCATCGCCCTTCTGCCATCGGGGGTGTTACCTGCGAACTACATGAATTGACAAAGAAAAACGCCCGACTTGGGCGGCGCGTGCAGTCGATGCACGCACCAGTCGGGCGTTGACAGGATCAGGCAGTCAGGCTCAGGTGTTGAGTTCCTTGGCCAGATACAGCCAAGTTTCCACCACGGTGTCCGGGTTCAGCGAGATGGTCTCGATACCCTCTTCCACCAGCCACTTGGCGAAGTCCGGGTGATCGGACGGACCCTGGCCGCAGATACCGACATACTTGTCGAGCTTGCGGCAAGCCTGGATCGCCAGGTGCAGCATGGCTTTCACCGCTTCGTTGCGCTCGTCGAAAGTGGTGGCAATCGGGCCGCCGGAGTCGCGGTCCACGCCCAGGGTGAGCTGGGTCATGTCGTTGGAGCCGATGGAGAAACCGTCGAAGAACTGCAGGAACTTCTCGGCCAGAATGGCGTTGGTCGGCAGTTCGCACATCATGATCAGGCGCAGGCCGTTTTCGCCGCGTTTCAGGCCGTTGGCGGCCAGGATCTCGATCACTTTCTCGGCTTCGGCCAGGGTACGCACGAACGGGATCATCACTTCCACATTGGTGAGACCCATCACGTCGCGCACTTTCTTGATGGCGCGGCATTCCAGCTCGAAGCAGTCGCGGAAGCTGTCGGCCACGTAACGCGCGGCACCACGGAAGCCCAGCATCGGGTTTTCTTCGTGCGGCTCGTACAGCTGGCCACCGATCAGGTTGGCGTACTCGTTCGACTTGAAGTCGGACATGCGCACGATGACCTTTTTCGGATAGAAGGCTGCGGCCAACGTCGACACGCCTTCGGCGATCTTGTCGACGTAGAAGTCGACCGGGCTGGCATAACCAGCGATGCGATCGGTAATGGTCGCCTTCAGGTCGGCCGGCAGGCTATCAAACTCCAGCAGCGCTTTCGGGTGGATACCGATCTGGCGGTTGATCACGAACTCCATGCGCGCCAGACCCACACCTTCGTTCGGCAGCTGCGCGAAGTCGAAGGCCAGTTCCGGGTTGCCGACGTTCATCATGATCTTGACCGGGGACTTCGGCATCTTGTCGAGCTCCAGCTCGATGATTTCCACGTCCAGCAGGCCGTCGTAGATGTTGCCGGTGTCGCCTTCGGCGCAGGATACGGTCACCTGCATGCCGTCGCGCAGCAGGTCGGTGGCGTCGCCACAGCCGACTACGGCAGGAATACCCAGTTCACGCGCGATGATCGCGGCGTGGCAGGTACGGCCACCACGGTTGGTCACGATGGCGGCGGCACGCTTCATCACCGGTTCCCAGTCCGGGTCGGTCATGTCGGTCACCAGCACGTCACCGGCCTTCACCTGATCCATCTCGGACGCGTCCTTGATCATGCGCACGGTGCCCTGGCCGATCTTCTGGCCAATGGCGCGGCCTTCAGCCAGCACGGTGGACTTGTTCTTCAGACGATAGCGGCGCAGGGTGTCCTTGCGGTCTTCCTGCGACTTCACGGTTTCCGGACGGGCCTGCAGGATGTACAGCTTGCCGTCGGTACCGTCACGACCCCACTCGATGTCCATCGGGCGGCCGTAGTGCTTTTCGATGATCAGCGCGTAGTGGGCCAGCTCTTCCACTTCCGCGTCGGAGATCGAGAACTGTTTTTGCAGTTCCGGTGCCACGTCGACGGTTTTCACCGAGCGACCGGCTTGCGACGCGTCGGTGAACTCCATCTTGATCAGCTTGGAGCCCATGTTCTTGCGCAGTACGGCCGGACGGCCGGCACGCAGGGTTGGCTTGTGGACATAAAACTCGTCCGGGTTCACCGCGCCCTGTACCACTGTCTCGCCCAAACCGTAGGAAGAAGTGATGAAGACCACGTCTTCGAAACCGGATTCGGTATCGATGGTGAACATCACGCCGGCAGCGCCGCTATCGGAACGCACCATGCGCTGCACACCAGCCGACAGTGCCACGACATCGTGGGCAAAGCCTTTGTGTACGCGATAGGAGATGGCGCGGTCGTTATAGAGGGAAGCGAAAACGTGCTTCATGGCGTCCTTGACGTTGTCAAGGCCACGAATGTTCAGGAAGGTTTCTTGCTGGCCTGCGAACGAGGCATCGGGGAGGTCTTCTGCAGTAGCAGAGGAACGGACTGCGACGGAAATATCGGCACCACCGGCATCGGCGACCATTTTGTCCCAAGCCGTCTTGATGTCTTCATCAAGCTTGGCCGGGAATGGGGTGTCGATAATCCATTGCCGAATTTCCTTGCCGACGCGGGCCAGTTCGGTGACATCATCGATATCGAGTTTGCCAAGGGCTTGGTTGATTCGGTCGGCGAGGCCATTGTGCTGCAAAAAGTCACGATAGGCGTCTGCAGTGGTTGCAAAGCCTCCCGGTACTCGCACGCCGGAGTTTGCCAGCTGACTGATCATTTCGCCGAGAGAGGCATTCTTGCCGCCTACTTCTTCAACGTCTGTCATGCGCAGCTTCTCGAACCAGATGACGTAGTTCTCTGCCATCACTTCACTTCCTGTATGTGGATTGGACGATAGGGATAGCGCATTCTAGCCGAACAAGTCGCTGTTTGCGTAGCTACTTCTGCACTGCACAACACGGGGTTTGCCCTCACTCAAGGCACAATGACGCTTTCTGGTGTTCCGCCCTGCACCACAATGTCGCAGTTTTGCCGACTGCCGCTGTAGTCGGCAAACTACAGCACTCCACCGGCAGGTGCCGCGCTTGCGGCTTGCATCCGCCGCCGCCTGCCCGCAGACTTGCCGCTGTAGACCGCCACTGGACATTTGCAGGAAATCACCATGCCGCATCGCCGTTCCGTTTTTTTTGTTTCCGACCGCACCGGGATCACCGCCGAATCACTCGGAAACACCCTGCTGACGCAATTTGATGCCCAAGAGTTCAAGCGTGAAACGGTGCCGTTTATCGATACCGTGGAGAAAGCGCAGGAGCTGACACGCCAGATTGACGAGGTCGGCGCCACCGACCACCTCAAGCCGCTGGTCTTTACCAGCATCATCAAGGCCGATGTCCGCGCCGCACTGCAGATCAGCCACGCGCTGGTGATCGATTTCTTCGAGACCTTCATCGGCGAGCTGGAACGGGAGCTGGGTGAAAAAGCGACACTACAGCTGGGCAAGGCGCATGGCATGAGCAACGAAGCGGAATACGATCACCGCATCGAGGCGGTGAACTTCTCGCTCAACCATGACGACGGCGTGAAACTGAAGGATCTGGCCGAGGCCGACGTGATCCTGATCGGCGTGTCACGCTCCGGCAAGACGCCGACCTGCCTGTATCTGGCACTGCAGTACGGCATCAAGGCGGCCAACTATCCGCTGACCCCGGAAGACCTCGACAGCCCGACGCTGCCGAAAATGCTGCTACCGTACCGCAGCAAGATGTTCGGCCTGACCATCGATCCGGCGCGACTGCACTATATCCGCTCCGAGCGCCGTCCCGATTCGCGCTACGCCAGCATGGACAACTGCCGCCGCGAGGTGAACGAGGCCGAGTCGATGTTCCGCCATCATTCGGTGCCGTTCATCAGCACCACGCACAAGTCGATCGAGGAAATCGCCTCCACCATCATGCACAAGGCGCACCTCAACCGCCGCTTCTAAAAACGGCTTGACGCCCGCAGCAATGCCGTGATCTGATGAAAAACATGACTACCAAACCCGCAACCGCAGCTTTCTTTTTTTCCTGGTGGCGCCTCTGACGGCGGCACTGCGGTTGCGTACGTAAAGCAAACCCGGGAGCAGCCGACAAGGCGCCCGGGTTTTTTGTTGCACCACCCTCCCCTGCGCCAAGTCGGTCTCCCGCAAAATAACGGAGATCAGCATGGACATCCTCAGCACCGTATCCAGTAACGACATCATCCTCACCGGTGACCGCACCACCGGCCAGCTGCACCTCGGCCACTACGTCGGCTCGCTGCGCAACCGCGTCATCCTGCAGGAGCGCTGTCAGCAATTCCTGCTGCTGGCCGATGCGCAGGCGCTGACCGATAACATGGGCAACTACCTGAAGGTGCGCGACAACGTGCTGCAGGTGGCGCTGGACTACCTCGCCGTCGGCATCGATCCGGCCAAGAGCACCATCTTCATCCAGAGCCTGGTGCCGGAGCTGATGGAGCTGGCCTCCTACTACCTCAACCTGGTCACCGTGTCGCGGCTGGAACGCAACCCGACCATCAAGGACGAGATCAAGCTGCGCGGCTACGAGCGCGACATCCCGGCCGGCTTCCTCACCTACCCTGCCGCCCAGGCCGCAGACATCACCGCGTTCAAGGCCACCATCGTGCCGGTCGGCGCCGACCAGATCCCGATGATCGAGCAGACCAACGAGATTGCCCGCCGCTTCAACAGCAGCGTTGGCCGCGAGGTGCTGGTCGAGGCGCGGGCGGTGGTGCCGACCGCCGGCGCACGCCTGCCCGGCATCGACGGCAAGGCCAAGATGTCGAAATCGCTGGGCAATGCGCTGCCGCTGTCGGCCAGCCCGGACGAGATCAGCCACGCGGTGAAGATGATGTACACCGACGCCAATCATCTGCGCGTCGATGATCCCGGTCAGGTCGAGGGCAATGTGGTGTTCGCCTATCTGGACGCCTTTGAGCCGGACAGCGCGCTGGTGGCCGATCTCAAGGCGCGCTACCAGCGCGGTGGCCTCGGCGACAGCGTGATCAAGAAACAACTGGAGGAGCGGCTGCAGGCGCTGCTGGCACCGATCCGCGCCCGCCGCGAGGAGTACGCGCAGGACCCGGCGCAGGTGATGGCGCTACTGAAGGAAGGCACCGCCAAGGCACGCACGGTGGCGGCGCAGACGCTGGCGGAAGTGAAGGCGGCGATGGGCCTCAACTACTACTGAACGCAGCCTGCGGCCAACCTTGCCAGCGTTGGCCGCGACCAGCACACCCTCACCGGCACCTGGCAACCAGCAGGCGACCGGTCATCACCAGCGCGGGAGAGACATCATGGAATGGGTTTACCAGTGCCGTAACTTGCAGGAAGTCCGCGACCAGATCGACACCCTGGATCGCGCCATCGTCAGCCTGATCGCCGAGCGCGGCCTATACGTGCAGCAGGCGGCCGATTTCAAACAGCCCGGCGACGGTGCGGAAGAAGGCAAGCGCCGCGACCAGGTGATGCGCCGCGTCACCCGCCTTGCCGGCGAGCTGGGCGCCGATGCCGCGCTGACCGCGAAGATCTACCGCGAGATGATCGGCCACTTCAGCGAACGCGAGCGCGCGGCACTGCTGGCAGCGCTGCCGGACGGTAACGCCGCATGAGCGCGCCACGCTTGCCGGCGCAGTGCCGCGACATGGCGGAAATCCGCGGCGAGATCGACCGTATCGACCAGCAGGTGATCGCGCTGCTGGGTGAGCGCTTTCGCTACGTCAAGGCCGCCACCGCGTTCAAGCATAGCGCCGACGCCGTGCGCGCCAAGGCGCGCTTCGACAGCATGCTGGCGCAACGCCGCGTGTGGGCCGAGCAACAGCAGCTGTCCGCCGACGTCATCGAACGGCTGTACCGCGAGCTGGTGAACTACTTCATCGCCGAGGAACTGGCGGCATGGCAGGCGCAGCAGCCAGCCAGTGGCTGAGCGCCGGCCAGCGGCGCGGACTTACTGCGCTACCGGGCCGGCCGGTAGCGGCAGCAGCTTGCCCATCGCGCTGGCGCCCTGCGCCGCGTGCTCCGGCAGCAGCTGCATGCCGAGCCAGACGCCGCCGACGATCAGCAGCACCACCAGCCCGCCCTTCCAGATGAAACCGAACGACCAGTCCGCCTCGGCACGGTGCCGCAGTGCGAACAGGAAGGACAGCGGCGGAATGAAGAAGGTCAGCGAGCCCCACACGATGCGGCCGTGGTTGAAGGCCGCCATCGTCGCGCCCAGGCAGCCGAGGTAGAACACCACCACGGCCACGGAAAATACCAGACCGATCAGCGCGACCAGCCCCAGAATCAGCATGCTCATTGTTTGTCAGCTCTTAAAAAGTCAGTTGCAGGCCATCGTACGCTACCGCCACCCCCGGCGGACACTGCGCCGACAACGCGTGGTATTCCAGCTGGTGCGTCATGTGGATCAGGAAGGTCTGCCTTGCGGCCAACCTTTGTGCCCACTCCAGCGACGCCGCCAGATGCAGGTGCGAAGGGTACGGCTCCGGCCGCAGGCAGTCGAGGAATAGCGTGTCCAGCCCCTGCAGCAGCGGCAGGCTGCTGGCCGGGATGTCGGACAGGTCGGTCAGCCACGCCACATCGCCGATGCGCCAGCCCAGGCACGGCCAGGGGCCGTGCTGCAGCGGAATCGGCGTCACCGTCACGCCGTTGATGGTCAACGGCGCCGTCACCAGCTCGGTGTGCAGCACCGGCTTGTCCCACACCGGCGACGGCGGCGCCAGCGCGTAATCGAAGCGGCGGCGGATGTTGTCGAGGGTGAAGGCATTGCCGTACAGCGTGATCGGCCCCTTTTTCACGTAGCAAAAGGCGCGCAGGTCGTCGATGCCGTTGAGGTGATCGGCATGCGGGTGGGTGTACAGCACCGCGTCGACGCGGCTGATGCCCTCGCGCAGCGCCTGCTGGCGCAGGTCGGGCCCGGTGTCGATCAGCACGCCGGCGTCGCCGATGCGCACATAGGCGGAGCAACGGGTGCGCCGGTTGCGCGTATCCGTCGAGCTGCAGGTAGGGCAGCCGCAACCGATGGCCGGCGTGCCGCTGCTGGAGCCGCAACCGAGGACTGTCCACTGCAGCTTGCTCATCGTCATCGCCTCAACCCTGTCCCGCGACGCGCTGCGCCTTGGCGAACAGGCGGAAGAAATTGTCGGTGGTGGCTGCCGCCACCGTCTCGAACGACAGGCCGCGCAGCTCGGCGATATGCGCCGCCACGTGCTTGACGAAGGCCGGCTCGTTGGTCTTGCCGCGGAACGGCACCGGCGCCAGATACGGCGAGTCGGTTTCCACCAGCAGGCGCTCCAGCGGCACCTTCTGCGCCACTTCCTTTACCACCGCCGCATTCTTGAAGGTGACGATGCCGGACAGCGAGATGTAGAAGCCCAGATCCAGCGCGGCGCGGGCGGTATCCCAGTCTTCGGTGAAGCAGTGCATCACGCCACCGGCCTGATCGGCGCCGTGCTCGCGCATCATGCGCACGGTATCGGCGGCAGAAGCGCGGGTATGGATCACCAGCGGCAGGCCGGTGCGGCGCGCGGCGCGGATGTGCACCGCGAAGCGCTCGTGCTGCCACGCCAGATCGCCCTGGCACCAGTGGTAATCGAGGCCGGTCTCGCCGATGCCGACCACCTTCGGGTGCGCCGCGTGCGCCACCAGCTCGTCCTCGCTGAATTCCTCCGCCTCCGGGTCATCCGGGTGGATGCCGACGGTGGCGAACAGGTTGGCATGCGCCTCGGCCAGTGCGAGCACCTCCGGATACTTCGGACGGCTGACACCGATCACCAGCGCGTGGCCGACACCGTTGGCGGCCATATTGGCCAGCACTTCCGGCATGCGCGCGGCAAGGTCGGGGAAATTGATATGGCAGTGCGAATCGACCAGCATGATGGGCTTTCAAAAAAAATTGCGGCCAACGTTGGCCGCAACATTTGACTAGGTAAATTGTAGAAGATCGGCCGCGGACAGGGAATGCCCGCCAGTGGCTTTGTGTCACATGGTATGGGTTGGCCGCGTCGAGTTCAGCGCGCCGCCGAGCAGGCTCTCGATCTTCAGCCGCGCCTGCTTGCAGGTTTCGTCGGCGGCGAATTCGATGCCAATGCCCTGGTTGCGGTTGTTGTTGGCGCCGGCGGGGGTGAGCCACGCCACCTTGCCGGGGATTGCCAGCTTCTGGGTGTCGTCCAGCAGCGTCAGCAGCAGGAACACCTCGTCGCCGAGGCTGTAGTCGCGGTTGGTCGGCACGAAGATGCCGCCGTTACGCAGGAAGGGCATGTAGGCCGCGTACAGCGCGCTGCGTTCCTTGATCGACAGCGACAGCACGCCGGGGCGGCTGGCATCGGGCTTGATCTCGACTGCGTTATCCATGCTGGTCCTGTGTCATGTGGGCTTGCCGGCAAAAGCTTTCAGGTAGTTCATCAACAGGGCTTCCAGTTGCAGCCTTGTCACCAGGGTGTGCTGGCCATACGGCGCCAGTGCGGTCAGTTCGCGCTGGCAATCCATTAAAGCATGGATATTCAGCCGTGGCAGCAGGCGCTGCATCGCCGCCTGCTGTGCCGGGAAGTAGCGCACCGCGCCGCCCAGCCGCAACGCGGCCAGGTCATGCAGCCATTTTCCCAGCCAGCGCAGCGGCAGCTCCAGCGCCACCTTCTGCTTGTCGACCGCGTCGGCGAGGCTCAGCACGCTGCCCATGCTGCACTCGGTCAGCCCGGACACGAACTGCTTGCGCAGCGCCGCCTCCGCCGCGTCGTGCTCGAACAGCGGCATGCCACCGTGGAACGCCAGCTCGGCCTCGGCGTCCTCGACGCCCCGTTCGTTCACCCACGCCAGCGCCTCTGCCGCCGACGGCAGGCTGAGCGGAAACTGGCGGCAACGGCTCTTGATGGTCGGCAGCAGCCGCTGCGGCGCATCGGACACCAGCAGGAACACCACCTCGGCCGGCGGCTCTTCCAGCACTTTCAGCAGTGCGTTGGCGGCGGCCGGGTTCAGCGCTTCCGCCGGTTCCACGATCACCACCCGCCGTCCGCCGCGGTGGGCGCTGAGATGGGCGAATTCGATCACGTTGCGCACGCCGTCGATCTTGATCACCGGCAGCTTGCGTTTCGGCGCCTTGGCCTCCTTGCCCTCTTCCGCTTCCTCGTCGTCGCCGTGCGGTGTCAGCACGCGCAGGTCGGGATGGTTGCCGGCGGCAAACCAGTGGCAGGCCTGGCACTGGCCACAGGCGTGGTGATCGGCCTGCGGCGCCTCGCACAGCAGCGAGCGCGCCACTTCCTGTGCGAATTCGCGCTTGCCGATGCCGGCCGGGCCGCTGAGCAGCCAGGCATTGGGCAGGCGCTCGAAGTTGGCGGCCAACCTTTGCCAGTCGCGGGCTTGCCACGGGTAGCGCATCAGGCTTGTGCTTTCAGCATCGCGAGACGGCCGGCCAGCTGCTGCTGGATGTCGGCGATATCGCCGGTGGCGTCGACCACGAAGAAGCGTTGCGGATAGGCGGCGGCGCGGGCGAGGTAGCTGTCGCGCACACGCTGGTGGAAGTCCTCGCGCTCGCGCTCGAAACGGTCCGGCAGCCGCGTCTGGCTCAGCCGTTGCTGCGAGACCTGCAGCGGCACGTCGAGCAGGATGGTCAGGTCCGGCTGCAGCCCCTGCTGCACCCACTCCTCCAGCTGCGCGATGCGCTTGGCCGGCACGCCGCGACCACCGCCCTGGTAGGCGAAGGTGGCGTCGGTAAAGCGGTCGCTGACGACCCAGCGCCCCATCGCCAGCGCCGGGCGGATCACCGACGACAGCAACTCCTGGCGGCTGGCGAACATCAGCAGGGTTTCGGTATCCAGCGTGGCTTCGGTGTCGACGTCAAGCAGCAGCTCGCGCAGCTTCTCGCCCAGCGGCGTGCCGCCCGGTTCGCGGGTGAACACGGTGTCAACGTTGACCGCAGCCAGCCAGTTGCGGATGAAGGTCAAATGCGTGGTCTTGCCGGCACCGTCGAGTCCCTCCAGCGTAATGAAGCGCGCTCTGGACATCATCAACCTTTCTTCAGGATGTATTGGCGGACGGCGGCGTTGTGCTCGTCCAGTGTTTCGGAGAATTGGGTGGTGCCGTCACCGCGCGACACGAAGTACAGCGCACGGCTGGGCGCCGGGTGCGCGGCGGCGTCCAGTGCCGCGCGGCTGACCAGCGCGATCGGCGTCGGCGTCAGCCCGGCGCGGGTATAGGTGTTGTACGGCGTGTCGCGGCGCAACGCGTCCTTGCCGATGCGGCCGCGGTAGCGCTCGCCCATGCCGTAGATCACTGCCGGATCGGTCTGCAGCCGCATGCCGATGCGCAGGCGGTTGACGAACACGCTGGCCACCATGCTGCGGTCTTCCTCGCGCGCGGTTTCCTTCTCGATCAGGCTGGCCATGATCAGCAGCTGGTATGGCGTCTGGTACGGCAGGTCGGCGGCGCGCGATTCCCACACCGTCTGCAGCTGCTGCATCAGCGTCTGGTTGGCACGGCGCAGCAGTTCCACGTCGCTGCTGCCGGGCAGGTAGTAATAGGTGCTGGGGAAGAACAGGCCTTCGACACTACCCTCGCTCATGCCCAGCTCGGCCAGCAGGCGCTGCTCGCTCCAGCCGGCGCTGTCCTGGCGCAGGTCTTCCTCGTCACGCAGCGCCGCACGGAACTGGCGGAAGGTCCAGCCCTCGATGATGGTGACGCTGGCCTGGTCCGGGTGGCCGTCGTTGAAGCGCGACAGGTACTGCCACAGCGCGGTGGCGCCGGAGAACTGGTACAGCCCGGCCTTGAGCTTGCGGTCGCTGCCCATCATGCGCGAGATCGCCACCATCACCCAGCGGTTGCGGATGGCGCCATCCTCTTCCAGCGTGCGTGCCAGCTGGCCCATGGTGCGGTTGGGGGCGACGCTGACGGTGTAGGGCGAGCCGGGCGGGGTCACCGGCACGGCAACCACCCAGGCCAGCCACAGGGCAAACAGCAGCGCGAACGCGGCAAGGATACGGCCTATCAATCGGTGCATACGGACTTCATCAACTCAGCTAAAAAGAGGCGCTGGCGCCGGGTGAAAAGGCGCGCTGGCGCCGGACGCGCGATGATACCACGCACGCCGGCCGCCTTCCGCGCCAAAGCGGCGCGCCGCTCAGGGCTGCGGCGACAGCACCACACCGTAGCGCTGCGACACGTCGGCGGCGGCCAGCGGCCGCAACGGCAGGCTGCCTTCG
>Ga0209172_10006906_pt1 | contig 12188 bp, 11 predicted proteins | sample LarsenN4metaG_FD_184113 | JGI IMG/M metagenome (GOLD analysis project Ga0209172, IMG submission 184113) | Hot spring sediment bacterial and archeal communities from British Columbia, Canada, to study Microbial Dark Matter (Phase II) - Larsen... ... | reverse complement strand
GGGCTGGCTGCCCGCCTTGTTCACGAGATCGGTCATGCAGTCGTACAGCGCGTCGAGGTTCTTGCCGAAGTGGGCCGGGAACGTGAACGCGCTGGCGATGCCGTCCAGCACCTCCTGCTTGGACTGCGCCTCGGCCAGGTTGGCATAGAGGAAATGCTGGCCGGCCGCGGCGGCGGCCTGCATCAGGTCTTCGACCCGGTAGGCTCGGATGGCTTGGACGATGTTCGATCGGATGGTCTGCAACTCCATGGTCGCTTTCCTCCTTGGTTTTCGGGGAGCTGGGATCTCTCTCGTGCCGCGCCGCGGTCAGGGAACGATGCGGCGGAAACTGGCGTAATGGTCGGCGGTGTAGTAACAGGCTTCGGGCTGCGTGGGCGGGATGCCTCCGCACACGATGCGGCGGGCGCCCCGGTCACGCGATCCGGGTGTCTTGACGGTGTACTCGCGGTAATACCCCCGGGCCTTCAGCGGCAGCAGGCGCTCCCGGTTGCCGAACACGCTGCCGTCCTTGCGGTACGGGAACGGGCCGCCGGACAGGATCATCCGGTGCGTGGCCTGCGCCTCCGGCGGCAGGGCGGCCAGGGCCACCTTGTCGCCGGACAGGGGTGTGTCGGGGGTCCGGGCGAGCCCGCTGGCCCCGACCCCCCAAGCCAGCGCCACGATGAGCCCCAGCTTGGGAACCACCTTGCCGATCATGCTGCGCTGCAAGGCGGTGCCGGTCGAAAACACGGGTTAACCCTGAAAAGTCAAGCGCGCATGCTACCGGAGACCCCCTAAAAACTCAAGTCCAAAGCCCCCTCCGGAGCCTGAAACCGAGCTTGTCAGCGTGCGCTCGCTGTTCCAGAAGCCATGTCCTGACGATGATCCGACGCGTCAGGCCGCGCGGCCGGCCTCGGCATCGGCGACGGTCAGCGCGGTCATGTTCACGATACGCCGCACGGTAGCCGACGAGGTCAGGATGTGCACCGGTTTGGACGCCCCGAGCAGCACCGGCCCGATGGCGATGCCACCGCCGGCAGCCGTCTTGAGCAGGTTGTAGGCGATGTTGGCGGCGTCGATGTTCGGCAGCACCAGCAGGTTGGCCTCGCCGGTCAGGGTGCTGCGCGGCATCAGTTTGTGGCGCGCGGCGGCGTCGAGCGCCAGGTCGCCGTGCATCTCGCCGTCCACCTCGAGCCAGGCGGCCTGCTCGCGCAGCAGGGCCAGCGTGCGGCGCATCTTCAGCGCGCTCGGGTGGTCGCTGGTGCCGAAGTTGCTGTGCGACAGCAGCGCCGCCTTCGGCGCCACGCCGAAGCGCAGCATCTCCTCGGCCGCCATCACGGTGATCTCGGCCAGTTCCTCGGCGCTCGGGTCGGCGTTGACGTGGGTGTCGACGAGGAACACCTGGCGCCCCGGCAGCACCAGGCCGTTCATGCAGGCGTAGACGCGCACGTCCTGCTCGGTGCGCGGGCTGCCGCCCTCGCGCTTGCCGATCACCTGGTCGATGTAGTGCAGGTGGTCGCGCGTCGTGCCCCAGGTGCCGCAGAGCATGCCGTCGACGTGGCCCTTGTGCAGCAGCATCGAGCCGATCAGCGTGAGCCGGCGGCGCATCTCGATCTTGGCCACCTGGATCGTGATGCCCTTGCGCTCGGTCATGCGGTGGTAGGTCAGGAAGAAGTCGCGGTAGCGCTCGTCGTGCTCGACGTTGACCACGTCGTAGTCGGTGCCCTGCACGAGGCGCAGGCCGAACTTCTCGATGCGCGCGGCGATCACCGCCGGCCGCCCGATCAGCGTCGGCCGCGCCAGCCCCTCGTCGACCACCACCTGCACGGCGCGCAGCACGCGCTCCTCTTCGCCCTCGGCGTAGGCGACGCGGTTGGCCTTGGCGCGCTTGGCCACGGCGAAGATCGGCCGCATCGTCTGGCCCGAGGCGTAAACGTAGCTGTGCAGCTTCTCGACGTAGGCGGTCATGTCGGCGACGGGCCGCCGCGCCACGCCCGACTCGGCCGCGGCACGCGCCACCGCCGGCGCGATCTTGATCATCAGCCGCGGGTCAAAGGGCTTGGGGATCAGGTACTCGGGCCCGAAGGCCAGCGTCTGCCCCGCATAAGCCGCCGCCACCACTTCGCTCTGCTCGGCGCGCGCCAGTTCGGCGATGGCGTGCACGGCGGCGATCTCCATCGCGTCGGTGATGGTCGTCGCGCCCGAGTCGAGCGCGCCGCGGAAGATGTACGGGAAACACAGGACGTTGTTGACCTGGTTCGGGTAGTCGGTGCGCCCGGTGGCGATGATCGCGTCGCCGCGCACCGCCTGCACCTTCTCGGGCAGGATCTCGGGCGTCGGGTTGGCGAGCGCGAAGATGACCGGCCTGGCCGCCATCTTCGCCACCATCTCGGGCTTGAGCACGCCGGCCGCCGAGAGGCCGAGGAACACGTCGGCGCCCTCGATCACCTCGGCCAGCTTGCGCTGCCCCGTCTTCTGCGCGTAGAAGGCCTTGTCCTCGTCCATCAGCTCGGTGCGGCCCTCGTAGACCACGCCGGCCAGGTCGGTGACCCAGACGTTCTCGCGCTTGACGCCCAGCTTGAGCAGCAGGCCCAGGCAGGCCAGCGCCGCCGCGCCGGCGCCCGAGGTCACGAGCTTGATCTCGCCGATCTTCTTGCCCACCACGGTGAGCGCGTTGAGCAGCGCCGCGCCGACGACGATGGCGGTGCCATGCTGGTCGTCGTGGAAGACCGGGATCTTCATGCGCTCGCGCAAGCGGCGCTCGACGTAGAAGCAGTCCGGCGCCTTGATGTCCTCGAGGTTGATGCCGCCGAAGGTGGGCTCGAGCGCGGCGATCACGTCGACCAGCTTGTCGAGGTTCTTCTCGTTGACCTCGATGTCGAAGACGTCGATGCCGGCGAACTTCTTGAACAGCACCGCCTTGCCTTCCATCACCGGCTTGGCAGCCAGCGGCCCGATGTCGCCGAGGCCCAGCACCGCGGTGCCGTTGGTGACCACCGCCACGAGGTTGCCGCGCGCGGTGTAGCGGAAGGCGTTCGCCGGGTCGGCCACGATCTCCTCGCAGGCCGCGGCCACGCCCGGCGAGTACGCCAGCGCGAGGTCGCGCTGGTTGGTCATCTGCTTGGTGGCGTGGATGGCCAGCTTGCCGGGCACCGGCAGCTCGTGGTACTCGAGCGCGGCACGCTTGAGCTCGGCGGTCTTGTCTTCGGGTCGGTTCATCGCGCCGGCTCTCCTGCGTAGGGAGCGGCATTGTAGGAAGCGCGCGCTGCCTTGAGGCGCTCGAGGCGCGCCACGCGCATTCGCGAAACTGCGTACGCGCGGCGCGGCGCGGCGCGGGAACATCGGCCCTGCCCCGGGGCCGCCCGGTCGTGCCGCGCCAATGAACCCGCCCGCCAGCTCCCCCCACCGCCTGCGCCGTGCGCTGCTGTGGACGGCGCTCGTCGTGCTCGTCGCGGTGGCGCAGGGCGCGCTCATCTTCTTCAGCGTGGCCTACGAGGCGGCGCGCGCGCAGGACGGCGCCGACGACGCCGCGGCCGCCGGCGCCAGCGCGACGCGGCGCGAGTTCACGCGGCTGCTGCAGGCGCTGCAGGCGCTGCCGGTCGACGACACCGGCGCTTCAGGCGCTTCAGGCGCTGCCGGCACCACCGAGCTGCTGCGCGGCCGCCAGGAGCTGCGCCGCATCGAATGGCGCTCCGAGTCGATGCACCTGCGCACGGCCTTCGACTCGCCCTACCCGCCGGCACCGTTCCGGCAGATGGCGCGCCGCGAGCTCGCCGGGGGCGCGGAGGAAGCCTGCGCCGGCGCACGCCGCAGCGCCACGCCGATGGTCTCGCGCAGCTACTACATGCCGCTGGCCGGCGGGCTGGGCAGCGAGCTCGTCGACCTGTGCGTGCCGCTCGTGCAGGAGGGGCAGGATGCCGGCTACCTGGTGGCCAGCGTGGCGCTCGCCGCGTTGCTCGAGTCGGCGCTCGGCGCCGAGGCGCGGCGCTACGAGTTCTCCTTCGTCGAAGGCGACGGCGCGCGGCTGGCGCGTGCCGGCGCGGTGCGCGGCGCCGGCGTGTACCGCGCCGAGCGCATCGTCGACCTGCCCGGCCACCCGCTGCTGCTACGTGCCGACAGCAGCGCCGGCCGGCCGAGCCTGATCCCCAACCTGGCCACCGCGCTCGTGCTCGGGCTGTCGATCGCGCTGGCGGCGCTGCTGTGGCTGCTGGCGCGCGACCTGCGCCGGCGCGCCGAGGCCGAGCGCGCGCTGGCCGAGGCGCTGAGCCTGCGCCGCGCGATGGAGGACTCGCTGCCCACCGGGCTGCGCGCGCGCGACATGCAGGGCCGCGTGACCTACGCCAACCCGGCGTTCTGCGCGATGGTCGGCTTCACGCTCGACGAACTGCGCGACCAGGACGCGCCGCCGTACTGGCCGCCCGAGCAGGCCGCCGAATACGCGGCGCGCCAGGCGGCGCGGCTGGCCGGCGCCGCCGCGCGCAGCGACCGCGAGGCGCGCGAGGGCTTCGAGACGGTGTTCATGCGCAAGAACGGCGAGCGCTTCCCGGTCATGATCTTCGAGGCCCCGCTGCGCGCCGGCCCGGGCGGCGCGCAGAGCGGCTGGATGAGCGCGGTGCTCGACCTGTCGGCGCAGCGCCGCGTCGAGGAACTCTCGCGCCAGCAGCAGGAGCGGCTGCAGGCGACCGCGCGCTTGGCCATGGTGGGCGAGATGGCCTCGCTGCTCAGCCACGAGCTGAACCAGCCGCTGGCCGCCATCGCCAGCTACGCTGCCGGTTCGCTGAACCTGCTCGACGACCCCGCCGCGCCGGTGCCGCCCTCGCTGCTGCGCCAGGCGCTCGCCCACGTCGCCGAGCAGGCCGAGCGCGCCGGCCGCGTCATCAAGAGCGTGCACCACTTCGTGCGCCGGCGCGAGCAGACGCGCGAGGCGATCGGCGCCGACGCGCTCGTCGAGGCCGTGCTGCCGCTGGTGCGCCTGCAGGCGCGCAAGAGCGGGGCGCGCATCGAGCTCGACCTGCCCGCGCCCGCGCCGCGCCTGCTGGTCGACCGCACGATGCTCGAGCAGGTGCTGCTCAACCTGGCGCGCAACGGCATCCAGGCGATGGAGGGCGACACGCCGCCGGCCGAACGTGTGCTCATGATCCGGGTAGCGCCCGTTGGCGCGGCGCCGGCCGCGCCCGGCACGCCGCGGCGCGTGCGCTTCGAAGTCGCCGACGCCGGCCCCGGCATCGCGCCCGAGGTGGCGGCGCGCCTGTTCACGCCCTTCTTCACCACGCGCAGCGAGGGCATGGGGCTCGGCCTGAGCCTGTGCCGCACGGTGATTGAGCAGCATGGCGGCACGCTGGAGCACCGGCGCGGCGAGAGCGGGCGCGGCACCGTCTTCGTCTTCACGGTGCCAGCGACCGAGCCGACGGCGCCGCCGGCCTCGCCCGCCGGTGCCGAAAGCGGCGACACTTCGCGGGCTGTCTCGGCCCGCTGATGTCACCCGCACCCAGCCCCGGCATCCCGCTCGTCCTGATCGTCGACGACGAGGACGTGCTGCGCGACGCCCTGGCCTGGCTGCTGCGCTCGCGCCGGCTGCTCTCCGAGGGCTTCGGCGGCGCCGAAGCCTTCGAGGCCTGGCTCGGCGCGCGCGCCACGCCCTGGCCCGAGGGGCAGGACGCGCCGGCCTGCCTGCTGCTGGACGTGCGCATGCCGCTGACCAGCGGGCTCGAGCTGTTCGAGCGCCTCGTCGAGCGCCGCCTCACCGAGACGCTGCCGGTGATCTTCCTGACCGGCCACGGCGACGTGCCGACCGCGGTGGCCGCGGTCAAGCGCGGCGCCTTCGACTTCGTCGAGAAGCCCTTCTCCAACAACGCACTGGTCGACCGCATCGAGCAGGCCCTCGCCGCCAGCGCCGCGGCGCTGCAGCGCCGGCGCGAGCAGCGCGAGCGCGCGCGGGCGCTGGCCGAGCTCACCGAGCGCGAGCGCGACGTGATGCGGCTCGTGATCGAGGGCCGGCCGAACAAGCTGATCGCCGACGCCCTGGGCATCAGCGTGCGCACGGTGGAGGTGCACCGCGCGCGCGTGTTCGACAAGATGAAGGTGCGCTCGGCGGTCGAGCTGGCCAACCTGCTGCGCGACGGCGCGCACTGACGGGGCGGCGGCGCATGGGCGAGTTCGAGCTGATCGAGCGCTACTTCAAGCGGCCGCCGCGCCGCCCGGGCCTGCTCGGCGTGGGCGACGACTGCGCGCTGCTCGCGCCCGCCGCCGGCCGCCGGCTCGCGGTGTCGACCGACATGCTCGTCGAGGGCCGCCACTTCGTCTCCACCGTGCCGCCCGCGCGCCTGGGCCACAAGGCGCTGGCGGTGAACCTGTCGGACCTCGCGGCCTGCGGCGCCGAGCCGCTCGCCTTCACGCTCGCGCTGGCGCTGCCGCGCGCCGACGAGGCCTTCCTCGCCGGCTTCGCCGAGGGCCTGTTCGCGCTCGCCGACGCGGCCGGCATCGACCTCGTCGGCGGCGACACCACGGCCGGCCCGCTCACCATCTGCATCACCGTCTTCGGCGAGGTGCCCGCGGAGCAGGCCCTGCTGCGCAGCGGCGCACGCGCCGGCGACGCGCTCTTCGTGAGCGGCCGGCTCGGCGACGCGCGCCTCGCGCTCGAGGCGCTGCGCGGCCGCGTGGTGCTCGAGGGCGCGGCCTTCGAGACCGTGCGCCGCGCGATGGAGCTGCCGGCGCCGCGCCTGGCGCTCGGCCGCGCGCTGCGCGGCGTGGCGACGAGCGCCATCGACCTCTCCGACGGCCTGCTCGGCGACCTCGGCCACGTGCTCGCCGCCTCGGGCGTGGGCGCCCGCGTCGACGTCGACGCGCTGCCGCGCGGCGCCGAGCTGGCCGCGCAGCCCCTGGCGCTGCAGCACGAGTGCCTGCTCGCCGGCGGCGACGACTACGAGCTGCTCTTCACCGCCGGCGACGAAGCCGCCGTGCAGCGCGCCGCGGCGCAGGCCGGCGTGGCCGTCACGCGCATCGGCCGCATCGAGGCGGCGCGCGGGCTGCGCGTGGTCGACCGCCACGGCGTGCCGCTGGCCACGCCGTGGCGCGCCTTCGACCACTTCGCCCCGTGAACGCGGCGTGATGCGCGCCAACGCCTCGTTCATGCTGCGCCACCCGGCGCATGCCATCGCGCTCGGCTTCGGCAGCGGGCTGGCGCCGCGCGCGCCGGGCACGGTGGGCACGCTGTGGGCGTGGATCGCCTTCCTGGTGCTCGACCGCTGGCTCGGCGACGCCGGCTGGGCGCTCGTCATCGCGCTGGCCACCGCCGTCGGCGCCTGGGCCTGCACGCTGACCGCGCGCCACCTCGAGCTGGCCGACCCCGGCGCGATCGTGTGGGACGAAGTGGTGGCGTTCTGGATCGTGCTCTGGCTCGTCACACCAGCGGCCTGGTGGACGCAGCTCGCGGCCTTCTTGCTGTTCCGCTACTTCGACGCCGCCAAGCCCGGCCCGGTGGGCTGGGCCGATCGCCTGTTCAAGCGCGCCGCGCCGTCCGCCGGCGCGGCCATCGGCTGGCGGCAGGGCTTCGGCATCCTGTTCGACGACCTGGTGGCGGCCGGCTGCACGCTGCTCTTCATCGCCCTGTGGATCCGCCTGTGGAACTCCTAGCCCACGAAGACGCGGTGCGCGCGCTCGGCGACGCGCTGCGTGCGCGCGGTCTTCGCGTCACCACCGCCGAGAGCTGCACCGGCGGCCTGATCGCCGCCACCTGCACCGCGCTGGCCGGGTCGAGCGACTGGTTCGACCGCGGCTTCGTCACCTACAGCAACGAGGCCAAGACCGAGCTGCTCGACGTGGCGCCGGCGCTGCTCGCCAACCACGGCGCGGTGAGCGAGCCGGTGGCGCGTGCCATGGCCGCCGGCGCGCTGGCGCGTTCGCGCGCGCAGCTCGTGGTGGCGGTGACCGGCATCGCCGGCCCGGGTGGTGCGGTGCCGGGCAAGCCGGTGGGCACCGTCTTCCTCGCCTGGGGCGATGCGCGCACGCTGCACGCCGAGCGGCTGCAGCTCGCCGGCGACCGCGCTGCCGTGCGCGCGGCCACCGTGGCGCGTGCGCTCGCGCGGCTGATCGAGGCCGCCGGCGCATGAATGGCGGGCATGGCGGGCATGGCGAGCGTGGCGAGCACGGCGGGCCGATGAAGGTGCTGCTCGCCGGCGACCTCGAGCCCGCCGAGTGGCAGCTCTGGCGCGACGCGCTGGCCGCCGCGCTGCCCGAGGCCGAGTGGCTCGACGGCGACACCGCCCGGCGCGACGCCAACGCCGACGCCGTGCACGCCGCCGTGGTCGCCAACCCGCCGCCCGGCAGCCTGCAGGGCCTGCCGCGCCTCGCGCTCATCCAGAGCCTGTGGGCCGGCGTCGACCGCCTGCTCGCCGACCCCACGCTGCCGGCGGGCGTGCCCATCGCGCGCATGGTCGACCCGGCGATGAGCGCGGCGATGGCCGAGACGGCGCTGTGGGCCGTGCTCGCGCTGCACCGCGGCTTCTTCGCCTACCAGCAGCGCCAGCGCGAAGGTGTCTGGCGCGTGCACGCGCAACGCCGCGCCGAAGAGGTGAACGTGCTCGTGCTCGGCCAGGGCGAGATGGGCCGCGCCGTGGCGGCGCGCCTCGCCGGCCTGGGCTACGCGGTGCGCGGCTGGCGGCGCGACGGCACGCCGTTGCCGCCGCTGCTGGCCGCGAGCGAGATCGTGATCAACCTGCTGCCGCTGACGCCGGCCACGCGCGGGCTGCTCGACGCCGCCTTCTTCGCCGCGCTGCCGCCGCGCGCGTCGATCGTCAACCTGGCGCGCGGTGCGCACGTGGTCGACGCCGATCTGCTTGCGGCGCTCGACCGCGGCGCCCTGCGCCACGCCGTGCTCGACGTGTTCCATCAGGAGCCGCTGCCCGCGGAGCACGCCTTCTGGCGCCACCCGAAGGTGACGCTGCTGCCGCACGCCGCCGCACTGACCGACCCGCGCAGCGCCGCCGCGGTGGCGGCGCGCAACCTGCGCGCGTTGCGCGCCGGCGCGCCGATCGAGCACCTGGTGGATCGCGAGCGCGCCTACTGAAGCCTGGTCTTTGAGTTGCTTCGCGCGTGCCGGACAACGAACTTCTCGTTGAGGGCAGCACTCCCGACCGCTCTAGGCGGCGAAGCGCGGACGATGTCTTCTGATCGGGACGCTCATGGCAGGATTAGGATGATTCGGAGTCCGTCGGCAAGACGCGAGCAGGTCGGTGGTGGCTTGTCGTGCAACTCCGGTAGCAACACACAGTTACAAAATAGTTGCACATGAAGTCGCGGAACAGGCCGACCTACGCATTTAGGCGGATGTGCGGAGTGGCTAGAAGATGGCACATTTCCGGCGTTCTTGCGTCAACCCTGAGTCAAGAAGCTGGCGACTGATGCCGATTGAGGGAGGGGGCGCGTTGTCCCAATTGCCTGCTGGAGATCGACATGGCTGACATCAGGGTGCAAGTTGACGATGCCTTCATTGAGGCGCTGCAGAAGCGCCTTGGTGGCATAAAGGCTACCGACGTGGTCCGCGAGGCGCTGACGCTGCTGAACTGGGCCAGTGAAGAGCGTGAGCATGGGCGGCTAATCCTGTCCACAGACCGGGACGGCAAAGATGTCGCGCGCTTGGCCATGCCGTCACTCGCCTCGATCAAGGAGAGAGCCCTTAGCTAGTGCGTTAGGAGTTGGTGTCCGCGGCTGTGTGCTGTGGACACCTTTCCCCTAGAATTTCTGCCAATAACGGCAGATCGGCGGGGGGACAAGTGGCCTGTGAAGGTGCTGCAACGTCTACCAATGACGGGCGCGGCGGTCATGTGCCGATCGCGCCCGGTCCGGCCGAGGTCTACCGAGGGGACCACCCCTGGATTCCGCCTGTTGATCCGCGCGAAGTAAAGCGCGCCCCAGAGATCACACCGAGCCAAGCGCCGGTCAGCGCAAGGTCTTGAGTGTGGCTACGAACCCACCCAAGGAGGACGTCAGGGGAGGCCCGTTGACGCCCGCCAATCTGGAGCGCGCGCGTTCAGTGGAGCCGAACCCGGCGCCAGTCAGTGAATCGACGAATCGCACTGTCGAACTATCAGGGGCGCGCGAAGCGACGCCGCCCAGCGCGCCCGTTCGCCGATCTCCGATGTCCGAACTTGAGCAGGCGGCGGTCTGGCTTGCGGCAGCCGTGCTCGTCATGATCCTGCTGGTCATGGCCGCGGTGATCGCATCAGCGGCCGTGAGCGAGTTCGGCAAGTCCCAGGCCGACATCGCAAACCTGCAGAAGATGCTCGATACCGCGACCCAAAGCTACCTCGCCGAGAAGACGCCCGAAGCGCTGGAGCGCGCAAACCAGTTGGCGCTGCGAATCCGCGAGCTGCGTCAAGACGCACGCAAGGTTTGGTTCGACTTCGCGCAACTCCTGCTCATCAACGTCCTCCTACCCGTGTTGACTTCAATCCTGGGCTACGTCTTCGGCACGATGCGGGGCCACAAGCCCGGTTCGCCGTAAGCGCCGCAGGCGGCTTAACAGGACGGGGCAAGACCACGGGCCCAGAGAGCGCTCTTGAGACGGTAGATCTATCGGAAGCGTGGATCGAGGCTGCGGCGTCTGCAAGAGGCGGGGGGGTCCTGTAGGTGGTACGCGATCCGCCTGTGGGCATTGCCCACGGCGTTCCGACGCGTTCCGTTCACGCCGCCAGCACCAGCTTCGGCCGCGGCGCGCGCTCGCCGCCGGCCACCGCCTGCAGCAGCATCAGCACCCAGTGGCGCAGCGCCGGCCAGGCGCCGCCCGGCCAGGCCGGGTGCTCCAGGCCCTTGGTGATGCCGTCGCACACCACCGCGGCGTCGAGCAGCCAGGCGATGCGCCGCGCCGACAGCAGCGGCGCCACGCGCTCGAACCAGCGCTCCTTGGCGCCCCACACGCGCGCTTCCTTCAACGCCAGCGGCAGCGGCTGGCCGGCGTCGAGACCGGCGCGCACGCGGGCCAGCGTGCGCAGGTCCTCGGCCAGGCTCCAGTGCACGTAGACCGGCGATTCGCCCTCGGCCTGGAGGCCGTCGAGCATGCGCAGCGTGCGCGCCACCTGGCCGGCCCACAGCGCGGCACCGAGCTTGGCGATGTCGTAGCGCGCCAGGCGCAGCACGGCGGACTCGATCTGCTCGAACGACAGCTCGCCCGGCCCGTGCAGCAGCGCCAGCTTGCTCACCTCCTGGTGCGCGGCGAGCAGGTTGCCCTCGACGCGGTCGGCGAAGAAGGCGAGCGCGCGCTGGCCGTCCTCGCCGGCCTTGACGCGCTGGCCGTTGCGCGCCAGGCGCTGCGCCAGCCAGGCCGGCAGCGCGCCGCGTTCGATGCCGTCCAGCCGCACGCTCACGCCGGCCGCGTCGAGCGCGGCGAACCAGCCCGACTTGATCTGCTGGAAGTCCAGCCGCGGCAGCAGCACCAGCGTGAGCACCTCGCCGGCCCGGCGCCGGCAGACCTGCTCGCAGTAGGCCTGCAGCGCCTCGGAGCCGTCCTTGCCCGGCTTGCCCGAGGGGATGCGGATCTCGATGATCTGGCGCTCGGCGAACAGGCTCTGCTCCTGCGCCGCGCCGATCAGGCCGCTCCAGTCGAAGTGCGCGCCGCTCACCGTGAAGACGCGGCGCTCGGCATAGCCGGCGGCGCGCGCCGCGGCGCGGATCGCGTCGGCCGCCTCCTGGGCGAGCAGCGGCTCGTCGCCGTGCAGGGTGTAGACGGGCTCGAGGCCCTTGGTCGCGTTCGCGGCGTTCGCGGCATTCGCCAGCCGGGCTTCGAGCTGATCGGCGCGCAGCTGCATCGCCAGCGCCTGCCGCGTCAGACCTGCAGCGACGCCAGGCGCCTGAGCACCTGCGCCACCACGTCGCTTTGCAACTCGCGGTACAGCTCGGCCTCCTCCTGCTCCTTGGCCAGCGCGGCGGTCTCGCGGTAGCTCATGTCGCGCTTGACCAGCAGCTCGGCGCGCGGCACCAGCTCGCGGCCGCCCGGCGTGTGCACGCGGAAGTCGAGCCGCACGCGCAGCTGGAACTCGCGCACCTGGGCCGCCGCGGTGGAGGCCACCACGCTCTTCTCGCGCCGGTCTTCGAGCGCCTGCAGCACCACCTCGGCCTGGCCCGGCGCGTCGACCACGCGGGCCTGTGCGCCGAGGCGGCGGCGCAGCTCGTCGGCCAGCGGCGAACGCGCCGCGAAGCCGGTGAGCGCGATGGTG
>Ga0209172_10006905_pt1 | contig 12191 bp, 7 predicted proteins | sample LarsenN4metaG_FD_184113 | JGI IMG/M metagenome (GOLD analysis project Ga0209172, IMG submission 184113) | Hot spring sediment bacterial and archeal communities from British Columbia, Canada, to study Microbial Dark Matter (Phase II) - Larsen... ... | reverse complement strand
CCACGACCGCGACGCCGCCACGCTCGACGAACTGCTCGTCGGCAAGCCCACGCCGGCCCTCACCGACAAGGCCTACGTCTACTTCATGGGCACCCGCTGGTCCTGCTCGTCGGCCGAGGCGATCGCGTTCTGCAACCTCGAAACGCGGCTGCTCAACAACATCGGCGCGCCCGATGTGTCTTCGTGTGAGCAGGCCATCTGGTGGCAGGACGATCCGAACTTCTGGCACTACCTGCTGGTCAACAACGGCGGCGCGGGCATCCAGGAGGCCGGGGCGACAGATGCCGCCGATATCGCCTCGCGCCTGGCGTCGATGGTCGGCATCTCAAGCTGGCTCGTCGATTGCTCAGCATCCGGAAACGTCATCACCGTCACCCTGGAGCCGGGAGTGAACGGCCCCGTGACGGTCTCGACGAACAGCGGTTCTGCGCCCGCCACGCTGACCCGTTCGGTGCCTGGCATATATACCGCAGAGGTCGCATCTTCGGACGAGATCCGTGTGGGCGACTACGTCGGCATCGACATCGGCAGCGCCAACGACGAGGTGGTCAAGGTCCTGGCCGTGGGTCCGGGCACCTTCACGGGCTATTTCACCAAGCCGCACTACGGCACGCTCTACAACATCCAGTGCCGCGTTCTGCCACGGGCGCGGCACTTCGGGCGGGTGCTGAGGAACCGCATGGTCGATCACCCAGCGCCCGACTACGGCGAGCAGCCGGGTATCCTCTCTACTGAGCAGTTCACGACAACGGACACCTCTTGCGGTTTGAAGCTGCGGCTTGCGGGTCCGCTGGGCCAGTACGGACGCGATGCCAACGGCATGCCCGTGCGCGTCTCGGTCGATGGCGAGAACCAGATCGTCCGCATCGAGAAGAACGACGACGCATTTGGGGTGACCGTGCGCGCCACCGCCGTCGCAGGCGCTGGCAATGATCGCATTTACCGCTTCACGTTCCCCTTCGCCTCACTATCCGGCTACCTGAATGGCGACCGCAATGCGCTCGTTCCCGTTCCAGCCAGCGACATCGTAAAGGTCCACATGACGTTCGCGCCGCGCTTCGAGGACGTCGAGGCCGGCCTGCGCACAGGCGGTCTGCTGAAGGACAACGTTGCGGCTTCGCCCACTGGGACAGAAGAGGAGTGGCATCTGTCAGATGCCGAAGGTATGATCGGCGGTCTCAAATATTACGTGGGCACCGCCAGCTCCGAGGAGCGGATCACCTGCCTCGCCAACTTCGGCCTCGTGAGGCCGGATCTCAACAATCCCGCCACATGGTATTACGGCGTGCTGGTCCGCCGCGGCGAAGACTCCTCGACGCCGCAGGCCTGGCCGCCGGGCACGCGCATCCAAAGGATCTCGACCATCACTGGCACTCGCTCCGACATCGAGTGGCAGGTGGAGATCTCCAACATCACCGTCACTGGCGATCGCACGCTCAAGGTCGGCGGCGGCGCGCCGCGCATCGAAGAGTCAGACGGCCGCTGCCGCTACGAGGGCTTCTGGGAAGACTACCGCTACGGCGCGGGCTGGCCCACCCAGTGGTGGTCGCTCGGCCACGCCAAGCGCTGCGCTCCGAACGACACCCAGGACCGCCGGGCCGCCGCCATCCGCTACTCCTACCCGCGCGAGCACGATCTCTACCTTGGCACCTGGCTCGGCCGCGACGCCGGCCGGATTGAGGTCAAGATCGACGGCGGCGCGCCCGTTGTGCACGACCTATATCTCAACGACTACAACGGCCTCGCGGCGATGAAGAAGCTCGCCGCCGCGCTGCCGGGCGCGACGCACACGGTTGAGATCCGTGCGCTGTTCGACAAGCACCCGGCAAGCAACGGTTATTACTTCTACTTTGACTACTTGTGGCCCTTGGAACCCCAGGACCCGCCGGCCCCGCCGAAGGTCTATCCCGATGTCTCGCTCGCCATCGACTTCGACACCGACCACGGCTACAAGAAGCCGCCCGCCTGGCACGTCTGGCACCTGGATCGGCTCGGCTTCCGCGGCCATGCTGACGTCTACATGGGCGTCTTCTGGAACAACAAGCGCCGGCGCATCGAGGCGACCTACCCGAACTGCACCATCAGCATCGGCGCCTGGGAGCCGGATGAGCCGCTGTGGGTCAACCTCTCCGGCACCACCCTCTACTTCTCGCCGGGCGCCGGGCTGTCCACGGAGGATATCGCCGCGCACCTGCGCGCGATGATCAACGTCACCTTCCCGGGTGTCTGGTGCACCAGCGATGGCGGCTCGATCTACATCCGTTCCCGCGCGCCGAGCTACACCTTCACGATTTCGGGTAGTCCCCAGATGAGCATCTCGCAGGGCGCGCCGGCGCTTGACCAGCCGGGCGCCGAGGGCGATTGGGAGATGATCGACACCATCTCGCCCGTGATGACCCACGGCGCCCGAAACTGGATTCGCGACCTGGCCCGCGAGTTCAAGCAGGCCGGCATCGACTCGAGCTTCGCGTTCTCGATGGAGTGCTATCTGCCTCCGATGGCGATGGCTGCGCGCTACTGGGACGGCGAGCCCGTCTTCCTGCCGATCCCCTCGCACCAGATGCACTTCGGCCAGCGCGTGCGGAACTACCTCAAGCAGATGTACAAGGAGTGCGCCGACGAGATCGCGGCCGCGGGCTTGCCGGTTGTGCTCCAGTTCGGCGAGACGCAGTGGTGGTACTTCCCGAACGCCTCCGGCATGCCGTTCTACGACGACGACACGAAGGCGGCGTTCCAGCAGCGCTACGGCCGCCCCTTGCACCGGTTCCTGGCCAACACCGATTCGCCCCACGACGACATCGAGAGCGCCGACTTCCTGCGCGACCGTATCTGGGAATACTGCGCCGAAGTGATCAGCTACGTCCGGCGCTTCCATCCCTCGGCGGTATTCGAGTGCCTCTGGCCGCTCGACGCCAATCAGGGTAAGCCCGCGCCTGATCCGGCGTTCCGCGCGCTCAACTTCCACGTGAACCTGCCAAACGAATGGAAGACCTCCGCCTACGGCGTGAAGTACTTCCGCTCGGAAGGCTTCGACTACGACGTCTGGCAGAAGAACGCGCGGCTCATGCGGCAGACGCTCGAGTTTCCGTTGAAGCTGGGCCGCCCGGCATCCGAGTGCATGTACCTGGCTGGCATCTATGGCCCGCCCGATCCGCCGATGCGGGAGGCCTACGGCATGTGGCGCAACCGCGGGCTGTACTCGCTCTGCTTCTGGGCGTTCGACCAGTTCTGCTTGAACTCGCGTCCCGTGCCTCTGGAGATGACGGCACAGTCCACGGCAACGCTTGTTTCCTATCGCCGCCCGCGCGCGGCGCGCTCGCCCGAAGCGCCTGTTGCGGTGGCGTACGCGCCTGAAGCAAGCAGCCGCCTGAACACTTTCCGGTTGAACGCGAGGAGGTTGAACGGATGAGCCAGTATCCGAACGCGATCGACGACGCCTCGAACCTCTACTCGCCAGCCGATGCCTTCTCGGCGAAGCCGCTCGAGACGATCACCACGATGCCGGTCTACGCCGGCGATACGACCATCAGCGTGGAGTCCACTGGCGTGGGCTTCCCCGACGAGTACGGAATCCTCTCGATCGACGACGAACTGATCGTCTACACGGGCAAGACCGCCACGCAGTTCACCGGCTGCCAGCGCGGGGCTTTCGGCACCGTCGCGGCGCAGCACACCCCCGGCGCGACCGTGCGCGCCAATATGGTCTCGGCGTATCTGAAGGCGCTCCAGGAAGCCGTCATCGCCATCGAGCAGGAACTTGGCACGGCCTCCAACCGCAACTACGTCCGCAAGGACGGGCCGGTGAAGATCACTGGAGCGAAGGCATTCGTCGATGGCGTGGAGTTCGGGTCCGGCAACAAGGCCGCCACAGGGCTGGTCCGGCTGCCAAACACTGGCGCTGTGAAGTGGCGCAAGGCCGACGGCTCCGGCGACCTGGGCTTGACCTTGAACGCCAACGATCGCCTGGTCTCGGACGCGATTATCGACTTCGCGCCCGGGCAGACTTTCGGCGCGTTCTCCTACCCGGACGCCAGCTACGGCAACAAAGGCATCGTGCAGGTCGATGCCGCCGGAGGCCTCGCCGTCGAATCGGGCGTGCTGTCGATGGCCCCGTCCGGCGCATCTCCGAACACGTATTCGAAGGTCACCGTTGACGTCAAAGGCCGCGTGACCTCCGGCGCGAACCTCGCGGCTGGCGACTTGCCAAGCCACACGCACACCGCGAGCGACATCGTCAGCGGTGAGTTTCCGCACAAGGTTCAGAAGGATGGCGCCGACGTCGGGACACGGCGGGCACTCAACCTCGTCCAGGGTAACCGCGTCTCGCTTGCGGCCGCCGACGACCCGGCCAACGATCGAGTTAGCGTGACCATCAGCGCCAGTCCTCCGGAATCGAGCGAGATCACCAACGCCCTCGCCTACATCCCAGCCAGCCGGGCGGGCGACCACTTCACGGGCCCCATCGACTGCGGGCCGCACCAAACCATCGGCGGCCCGCTCGAGAACATGGCGAAGTACTCAGAAGACTTCGCTGCCGCAGTGTGGGACAAGAACGGCGGCTCCTGTTCGGTCACCTCAAACGCAGTCATCGCGCCCGACGGCAACCAGACCGCGGACGTGATCACCGCCGTCACCAGCACGCCCGTGATTCAGCAGCAGATCGCAGGCCTCGCCGACGGCGGCGCGTACACCTTCTACATCTGGGCGCGTGTCCCCTCCGGCACTCGCAAGGTGTCGATTGCCATCGTCGACAACCCTTACGCCGCCTACCTCGCCGGCCCAACCCAGATCACGCTCACGACTTCCTGGCAACGCTTCAAGATCACCGGTACGCTCGCGAGCGGCCAAACCGGCCTCTGGATCGTCGTCCGCCAGTACGCCGCCAACGGCGACGACTGGACCACCGGCGACATCCACCTCTGGGGCGCCTGTCTCCAGCAGGGCAACGATCCTCAGAAAGCCTACGCCCGCACCTGGGCCTCTCAAACGACGCACCTCCCCTCCGGCCTGGCCACCGGTCCCACCGTCATCGCCGCCGCAGATACCACTACCTCCCCCCTCAAGATCCACGGCCCCGGCTCCAACCTCGCCGACAGCACCCTCCTCGAACTCACCGCCAACGGTGAACTCATCCTCGCCGGCGGCTCCGGCAACGGCTACCGCTTTGCCGACCTCGGCCCCGCCAACAACCCCTCTGGCTGGGCAGGCGTGCTGAAAGTGAAGACACCTGCCGGTGCCACCCTCGGCTACATCCTTCTCTATTCGAACCCATGAGGGTGGTTACGAGCACAACTGGACTTGCCCCCAGTTTTGAGACAAACGGTTAAGACTCAAAATCCATTGAATGGAGAATTGAGTCATGAGCCTTTCACGAAGGCAGTTCACGAAAGAGTTTAAGCTGGCCGCTGTGCGGCGGCTCGAACAAGGGGTTTCCATCGCCGAGGCGGCGCGGGCGCTGGAGGTCAATCCGAACGTGTTGCACCGTTGGCGGCGAGAGTTCCGGCACGGGCCTGGGAACGCGTTTCCGGGCAACGGGAGGCAGCGTTGGTCGGAGGGCCGGATCGCCGAACTGGAGCGCAAGATTGGCCGACAGGTGCTGGAGATCGATTTTTTGAAGGGGTGCTTGCAGCGCATCGAGGAGCAGCGGATGCTGCAGGCATTGACTGGAAATCCGCGGTCTACCGGAAGGTCCAAGAGGAAGTGAAGGCCCCCCGGGGACTGACGATTGAGCGCATGGTGGAACTGGGCCGGGTCAGCCGGTCCAGCTTCTATCGTTTCGACGAGGGCGGCGGGCCCGAGCCCGTCGGGAAGGACATGGAGCTTCGCGACGCGATCCAGCGGATCGCCCTGGCGTGGCCCAGTTATGGCCGGCCCCGGATCACGGCCGCGTTGCGCCGCCAGGGGTGGGTGGTCAATCCTAAGCGGGTCTACCGCATCCTGCGGGAGGACAACCTGCTGTGCATACGGAAGCGGAAATTCATGGTGACGACCGATTCCAACCATGGGCGCAGGATCTATCCCAACCTGGCCGGCGAGATGGTGCTGACGGGCATCGATCAGCTCTGGGTGGCCGACATCACCTACATTCGGTTGGAGGAGGAATTCGTTTTCCTGGCGGTGATCCTGGACGCCTACTCGCGCCGGGTGATCGGCTGGGCGTTGGACCGCACGCTGGAGGATGAACTGACCTTGGCGGCGCTGGGGATGGCCCTGTCGTGCCGGGCGGTTCAGCCGGGTTTGGTGCATCACTCGGACCGGGGCTCGCAGTATGCCAGCGGCGACTACACCCAGCTCTTAAAGGATCATCAGATCTTGATTAGTATGAGCCGCAAGGCGAGTCCGTGGGACAACGCATCGTGTGAATCGTTTATTAAGACCCTGAAGTATGAAGAAGTCCACCGCAGCGAATACCGGAACCTGGAGGAAGCGCGCGCGGCCATCGGCGAATTCCTCGAGAAGGTCTACAACCAGCAACGCCTGCACTCGGCGCTCGGCTACCTGCCGCCCGTCGAGTTCGAAGCGAACCTCGCGGCCAGTCCCAAGGAGGCCGCTTCGCGGCAACTTTCTTTATGAGTTTTTTGAGGCATGCGCGATCTATCGGTCCGATGTGGTTTCGGGCGCTCGCTGCCCAGCGGTCCGGCTGCGGCCTCCCGTTGGTCGGCCCCGGCGATGGTCGGCAGAGGGGCGCGACGGGAATCGCGCCCCTGCTCATCGTCCGCGATGAGTCGCACCGGCTATCCCTCGGCGGGTTGGTCTCCACCAGAGCCCGCCTCCGTTTCACCGGGTGCGTCCATTGTGCTATGAAAGGGTATTGCCGGTCGAGGATTTTTCGGCGAACGGCGAACAGTGTCTTAACTGTTTGTGTCAGTCCAGGGGGCAAGCGCAAACTGACCCTTCGATCCTTCGCCTCGATAGGTCTGCAAACAACCAAGTGGCTTGGCTCCGACAGTATGGCACCAACCCAGGAATAGAATTCGTCGAGGACGACTTTGTAATCACTCTGAAATCGTTTTAGGTGAAACCGCTGATCACTCTTGTCCAAATTAGCGTTTGAGGGATGAGGCGGCGGCTTTGGTAGGTTGATGTTGGATTCCGCCAAGAATCGACATCGACCGACAGGAGCCCACCGCCATGAATCGAGTATGCAGCATCTTCGCTCAGATGATGAGCTTCGTCCCGCGCACGGAGTTCGAGAAGGTGGTCAAGGAGCATCGGGCGGAGCGGCACGCGCGGGGCTTCGAGTGCTGGACGCAGTTCATCGCGATGATGTTCTGTCACCTGGGACGGGCGCAGTCGTTGGCCGAGATCACGGGCGGACTGGCGGCCAGCGAAGGGAAACTGCGACACCTCGGGGTCACGGCGCCGCCGAAGAAATCCACGCTGGCCTACGCTAACGGGCATCGGCCGTGGCAAGTGTATCGGGCACTGTTCGAGCGGCTGTTTCGCCGGCTGAGCGCCGACGTGCAGCACAAGACGGGACGGAAGTTCCGGTTCAATAACAAGCTGTTGAGCCTGGACGCCACGCTGATTCCGGTGTCGTTGAGCGCGTTCGACTGGGCCAAATACCGGCGCAGCAAGGGCGCGGTGAAACTGCATCTGGTGCTGGATCACGACGGTTACCTGCCCCGGTTCGCGGCGATGACGGAGGGCCGGACACACGAGATCCAGGTGGCGCGGCAGATCGAGTTCGAGCCGGGCACGCTGCTGGTGATGGATCGGGGCTATGCCGACGCGGAGTGGTTTCTGCGGTTGTCGGAGCAGGGCGTATTCTTCGTGACGCGGCTGAAGGACAGCGCGGAGTACGGCATCGTCGAGGAGAGAAGGGTGCCGGAGCAGAAGGCGCGCGCAGGGATTCTGCGCGACGAGGTGATCTTGCTGGCCAAGACGCAGGAGGCGGGGCCGAAGGCGCGTTTGCGGCGCATCGAGGTGTGGAGCGAAGAGCGGCAGGAGACGATCGTGTTTCTGACGAATCATCTGCAGCTGGCGGCCGCGACCGTCGCGGCGGTCTACCAGGACCGCTGGCAGATCGAATTGTTTTTCAAGGCGTTGAAGCAATCGCTGCGGCTGAAGACGTTCGTGGGGACGAGCGCCAACGCGGTGGCGATCCAGATTTGGACAGCACTCATCGCGATGCTCCTGGTGAAGTATCTGCAATTGCGCAGCACGCACGACTGGAGCCTGTCCAATCTGGTGGCGCTGCTCCGGCAGCAACTCTTTGTCTACCGCGATTTGATGGCCTGGCTGAACGAGCCCTTCGCCCCACCGGGCGGGCTGGACGAGTCTGCACAGATGGCGCTGCCGCTGGAGTGATCTTGGACAGCAAGTGGCGCCGGAGGGGGCCTGGTTTGGGCGAAGGGAGGTTCGTAGAGGTCAAGTCGTGCAGAATCAGCAGCGGTCAGTCGAGGGCGCGGCTAATTTGGACAGCAGTGACCGCTGATATGTCCAGCGCATTTTCTGGTTTAGTCTGGAGGTGTTCCCGGCGCTTCGCACCGCGCGGCACCTGGAGGTGTCCCAATGGCTGCCGACGGAGGACTCATACTGTGGTCCCTCCACAATCGCCAGATCGGGAGCGTTTGAGCCAGATCGAGGCCGACATCCGTGCGCTGCCGTCGGTTCTTGCCCAACTCGCCTACCTCGCCCAACTTCGCGATCCCAATACGGGCGTGTATTCATATCCTACTGTTACAGACCGTTCGCGAACGCAAGAAGCCCATCAAGTTTTGGAGCGGCTGCACACCGAGGCTTTCCGGCGCTGGCTGAAGCTGAATCTCGAAGGGCAGAAGGCCGACTTCGATTTCTATGTCTCCGGCCTCCAATGCAGTCGGCCGACGGTCGTGCAAACTTGGATCCAAATCGAGTCCTACCGCTGCTTCGTCCCCGCTTCGGCCAGCCCGCCCGAACGAGAGCTGTTCGTCAGCGACATGGAGACGTTGCTGCACCTCGAGGAGGCGCCTGAGAATAGGGACTCCTCTCAACTGCGACGCGCAAAGAGGCGAACGGTCGATCGCGACATCCTGACATTAGAAGAGGTTGCGAATTGGCTCCAGGTAGCCCCTCGGACGATGCGCCAGTGGGCGGAGGTCGGGGAAATCCCGGCGTGCAGGGTAGGAAAACTGTGGCGGTTTCGCCGGAAGGACATCGAGGAGTGGCTTCGCGGGCAGGCTGAAAGCAAAACACTAGCGTCCGGCTATAAGTCCCACAGGGTCAACTGGTTAGAAATTGCCGATGATTTTTCTTGGGACTCGATCTCACGGAGGGCCTGTAAAACGGGCACTTGCTCGAACAGCGTGACGCTGAGCACCTGTAGGATTTCGTGAAGACTGGCCTCCAGCCCCAGCCGCTTCTTGACGATGGCCACCAGCACGTACACCGACACCGCAATCCAGATCTGAGTTTTGACCGCATTCTCGGTATATCCGTAAAATGCCTTGATTCGCAGGTGCTGCTTGATCCACTTGAAGAACAGCTCCACCTGCCAGCGCGACTTGTAGAGCAGGCAGATCGTGAGGGCCGGCAGGTCGAAGTTGTTGGTGAGGAACCGCAGACTGCGGTCCTGCTCGGCATCGTAGTAGTGGATGCGCCGGAGCGGATCCGGATAGTGTTTGCGCGAAGCGGCCGCAGCCAGCACGACAGTGTGATCGGAGCGCACGCCAGTGCTGATGTCCACCGGGTGCGAATAGCGGCGCCGTAACAGGACCCCGCGTTTGGTGCGCGTGACGAAGAACGCGCCGCCACGGTGGAAGACATGCAGACGCTGGAAGTCGACGTAACCGCGATCCATCACATAGAAGGAAGCGGGTTCTGGCACGAGGATGTCGAGGATATTGACGTCGTGCAGTTTTCCCTCGGAAACCTCAATAAATGTGGGGATCGGGCCGCGCAGGTCCAGCAAGGTGTGCATCTTGATGGCGGCCTTGCGAGCGCGGAAACGCGCCCACGGAAACACCGACAGGCAGAGGTCGATGGTGGTGGAGTCCAGGGCGTACACCGTGTTGTCCAGATCGAAGCCGAGCGAGTCGTGGGCGTACATCGGACGCGCGATGCCGATGAGCACTTGAGCGAAGTCAGCGTAAATGCGCCAGTCGTGCGCTTCGTTGGCGTCGGCCAGTGTGGATCGCGAGACCTTGCCGCGGAAACCCAGGTGATAGAGTTTGCCCTCCACGGCGCGCAAGCAGGTCTCGATGTCACGAAGGCTCTCGCGGAAAGTAAATTGGGCGAAGGCGAGGCAGAGAAACTGATCGAGACAAGAAAATCCACGGAATTTGTAATTGCCGTGGTAGCGGGCGACGCACTTCTGGAACTCGTAGGACGGGAGGTGGTCGATCAACTGCGCGAAGACGAAGCGGCCGACGTGCATGCCTCATTGTCGGGAGTTGCCCGAGGACGGGCTGCGGCAGGCTCAAAACCGCTGCTGGAAGTTCAAATCGAAAAAACTCCAGAGAGCACTCATCCGCATGATACCGTTCAGGTTATCCACCGCCACGGAAGCGATAGCCGGACAGTAGTGAAAGCAAAAATACCCGCCGTTTCCGGCATTAACGGCATTTGCGGCATACTGATTCGGCCCACCTTGTGGTACGCAGATGTAGGTAGTGGGACGAGCTGCTACCGCAGATGGCGATGGCGTAACCGAAGTGCCGTACTGGCTGCCACCGGTTTGATGGCTGGACGGTCGGCGCCAAGGGCCGAATCGCTACCAAGAAAGGAGACTCTCGTGAAATTTGCATTGGTTGTCGCGTCCGTTCTGGTTTGCGCTGGCCTTACACCGGCTTTCGCCCACAGCTGGTATCCCCTGGGGTGGAGTGGGCCCATCAGCGGTGGTGGGACGACGTCCGACCACCCAGAGAACTTGTGCCAGAACTTTTCATCCTATGCCTGCATAGTGGCTGGCACCCAGACCTTTGGTGTTCCCTTGAAGGAATGGCGGGTCGATGTATGGAACTCCGGTGGCCTCAACACTACGTACTACACGAACAACACCAACACTCCTGGCTGGATCGTCGTCATCGGCGTCACCGGGTTGACTTGGTCGATACAGCCCATTCCTGGCAGTTACGGCGGCGTAATCTGTCAGATGTTCAATCCGGGATCGGCTGGTGGGATTGCCTCTGTTAGTTGGGGCGCATCTCGGTACTATTACCAAGCTGTGTTCAACGGAAGCTACGGCGGCTCGTTGTGCTATGCACCGTGATCCATGGTGACCTATCGGGCCGCTGGTTCAATTGAGGGACTCGCGGCCCAGTTCGGCTGTTGGAGAAGGACGACGAAGATGCGCACACTTCTGATGAACCCCACTATCTGGTCATTTGCGGCGTCATTTATTCTTCCGTGCCTTGCTCTCGGTTCCTCATCAGGGCCGTGCTCCATTACGGGGCGGGCAACTGACTCGCGTACTGGCCAACCGCTTCCTCGGGTCGAAATCGAACTCGCAGCACTAGGGTCACAGGCGCGGACTATAGGACAGGTTGATAGGCCAGAAAGCCGTTCGACGCCCGCTAACGAAGGACAACGATATGGGACAGCGTCCGACGAAAAGGGCGAGTTTTGTTTTAGCTCCGTCCGTGCAGGCCAGTATGTGCTCCTTGGGCGAAAAACGGGGTACCTACCCTCTCCATACAAGGCCGTCAGCCCATCTCAGTTGTCAGCGATCATCGTTTTAAAGGATGGGGAGGCCGCGCATGTCATTCTCAAAATGATTCCACAAAGCCTTATTTCGGGTAGGGTGGTGGATGAGGCCGGGGATCCCATTGACACTGGCAATGTCCAGGTATTGTCAGCAGTGTGGTTCAATGGAGCTCCCAACTATTCTGTAGTCAAAGGTGTGCCCGTCAATGATTTGGGAGAATTTCGGATTGCTGGTCTTGGCATGGGCACCTATCTTATCAAGTTTCAGCCGAAGGAGACTGCCATTAACCCCGACTTGGGCGGTGCCACTCGTCCTGTTCACCCCACTCTGCCAGTCCCAACTTATTATCCGAATGCACGCTCAGTCACTGCCGCCACGGCCGTGACCGTTGGATCGGGGGAGACGGTACCTGGGATAAGCATTGTGGTGCAGCGTGCACCACTCTTGTCCAAATTAGCCTCGTGAGTGAGGCCCGCCGTGGAGCCTGACCACGACCGTGACCAGGCTGAGCCTCTGATAGATTGGATTGGGTTCTACCGAGAACCAATACCAAATCCACCGAGGC
>Ga0209172_10006899_pt1 | contig 12197 bp, 16 predicted proteins | sample LarsenN4metaG_FD_184113 | JGI IMG/M metagenome (GOLD analysis project Ga0209172, IMG submission 184113) | Hot spring sediment bacterial and archeal communities from British Columbia, Canada, to study Microbial Dark Matter (Phase II) - Larsen... ... | reverse complement strand
CCGATTTTGCAATCTCTACCATCATCTTTGCTGCCGGATGCTGGACATCTATCTCCTTCAGTATTGTTGCTCCATCGTTAGTTATGGTGACATCTCCAAGGGTATCAACTAGCATCTTGTCCATTCCTCTTGGACCTAAAGAAGTCTTTGCTATCTCCGCTATGAGCTTGGCTGCCATGATATTGTTTCTCTGCGCTTCCCTTCCCTTGGTCTGCGATGCGCCTTCCTTCAGTATGATAACCGGTACTCCGCCTTGAGTTTGCATTGCCAAATTATTTCACCTAGAACGTATTCACATCTATTGGGCTGTAATTTATAGATTTGCTTATTTTTGATAAGATCACTGTGCGAAGATGCTTACATACTCTCTCTTCTTAACATTAACCATTCCTTTATCGGTGAAACGTATCTCTGGCAATGCCACGAATGTAACGAAAAACAACGTCTGCACTGGTTTATCGAAGGGACATCCATATTTCTTAAGAATAGAGTTCATCTCCATATACTCCCTCGATGCTTCCTCATATCTCTTGGATGACATTATTCCTGCAATATCCATAGCATACCTAGCAATTACCTGCTGATTCTTCACTGCTGCAAATCCTCCATGCATCTCTATTATTGCATTGGAAGCAACTGCCATATCCTCCTCATCCATCCCTATTACAACCAATTGATTTTCATCAACGTTAATGGTACATGCAAAAGCATCGATATCAGTTTTGAAACCCTTCATGAATCCTATACCGATGTTACCAGATTTATGATGCCTGTCTATAACGGCGATCTTCCATACATCATTTTCTCTAGATGCCTTCACATCATTATCTACTGTAGGAAGTTCTGCCATATCCTGCTTTGTAATTATACTTGTGAGAAGGTTAGCGATTACAACGCGTACCTTGCCATCATTCACATTCACTCTTACACGAAAGTCTTGAGCAGTAAGACGTTTCTTTACCTTAATTGTATTCTTTACCCATGCTGGATACCTGAACGCTTTCTGCTTTATCATTAAATTACCATTCTCAACCAGTAATTTGCCGTTAACGAACACTTTTGATACCGTAAAATTCTCAAGATTTTTGAATACAACCATATCAGCAACCTTGCCTGGAGCAACTCCCCCCAAATCCTTATCCAATCCATAGTATGTTGCAATGTTAAGTGATGCGATCTGTGCTGCCCTTGCCGGATGCATACCAGATTTTACCAGCGATCGCATACAATGATCGATGTATCCAATATTCATCATATCCTCAGGATCAACGCCGTCAGATGCTACCATTATCCTTGAGTAACTGATCTCATTTTTTCTTAATTGTGATGCAATCGCCTCCAGATCCCTCCTCACACTACCTTCTCTGAGCATTACCCACATCCCCAGCCTCAATCGTTCCATCGCTTCATCATAATTAATGGGTTCATGGCAGGAGAATATGCCTGAGGATATATATGATGCTAATTTTGAGCCCCTTGCACCAGCAGTATGGCCATTGATGATCTTGCCCCTGCTTAAAGCATACTTCATGATTTTAAGAAGCTGCTTCTCTTTATCGATAACTCTGGTCCATGATAAAACCTCCCCCAATCCTAACACATCATCATCTTCCAACGCTTTAACAACCTCCTGATATTTCATATAATTAGCATTGCTGAACCTTGGATCCTGAGGCAAAGCCATTGGAACCATTGTAAAGACCTTGATTGGCAACGTTCTTGCCTCTTTAAGGAAGAGATTGAAACCCTTGCATCCCAAAACACTGACCATATCAACAGGATCTGCAAAGAGTGTTAATGTTCCATGAAGCAATGCCTGCTTTGCAAATTCTGTTGGAGAGGTTAGAAAATCTAGATGCGTATGTGCATCCATCAATCCAGGAGAAACATGCATCTTCTCCAGATCAATGATTTTGTTTGATTTAATATGGGAAGCATCGCTTCCAACAAACGCTATTCTATCATTGTAAATCGCAATCTCAACGTTCTCCATTATCTCGCCGGAGTATGTGTTCAACAGATTGCAATTCTTTAGCAAGAGATCAGCAGGCAACCTTCCAAGGGAGACATCAGCAAGCTTATCTGATACTTTTGAAAGTTTGCTTAACACAAGAATACCTTGCTTTAATTGTATAAATGAATTATCTGTATGTTTAAATTAAGGTGAAGAAGGGGAAGTGGGTATGAAGGTGCCGAAGGAGCTCAGAACATACTGCCCAAAATGCAAGAAGCATACTGATCACACTGTAAGTTTGTACAAGAAGGGCAGGGATAGGGCATCTGCATTAGGAGCTAGAAGGCATGCTGAGGATAAGAAGGGCTACGGAGGGCAAAAGTTCCCTGAATTGAAGAGGACTGCGAAGACTACCAAGAAACAAACATTGATGTTGAAATGTAAAACATGCAATTATGTGCTCCAGAAGTATGGTATGCGTTTGCGTAAACTGGAGATTGTTGCACAATGAAGAAGATGCGTACACCTGTTCCAGAACCCAAGAGCAAATTCATATCTGTCAAATGTGGGCAGTGTGGCAAGGAGAATGTTATCTTCTCTCACACAACTATGGATATAAAATGTAAAGCATGCAATTCGATCATAGCGGAGAGGACTGGAAGCAGAGCGAAATTATTTACCAAGGAAGTAAAGGTATTAGATTAATAATTTTTCTGCCAACTGCAATTCATGCTTTGTATTAACATTCAATGCTAACTGTATCTTATCCATCATCAAGTACTCCTCCTCTATATTTGATAAACCCTTTACCCTTGATGAATCAATTATGCTTATGCCACTATTGCAGATTATTTTCCCATCATGTTCCGAACAATAACTTGCATCTATATCAAGATCATCGAACACTTCTTTACTTACCATGACTGTCAGACACGGTTTTTGGCATCTATCAAAACTGCTGACAATCTTCCTGATTGTATTGCTATCTATCAGTGGCATATCACCAGATATTATGAATGCTTTATTTGGTTTAATGAGTTCTAAAGCATAGTTCAGATCCTTCACATAATCATCGCCAGAACTGTTTGCTACTTCTGCATCCATATTAGCAAGAAACTGTGCTGTTTTTGGTGTGTTGTTGCTTACCAATGCGATTATCTTATCAAAACAATTGGAGTTCTTTAATGCGTTATAGACGTAGCTGATTATGGGTTTTCCCTTTAACAGTATCATAGGTTTCTCTTCTTTTGACAGCATCCTTTTACCCATACCACCGGCCATTATTATTGCAAGCATACCATACATTACATTATGCTGTATAAAGAATCTTTGAGCCTAAAATCTGTACCTCATCAAATGTCTTTCTTTCGGTAATCATGACTAAAACCATTACTTGAAAAGTAAAACGAACATTTGAGCTGATCATATCATTAAAGTCTCCTATGCTAGCTATAGAAGTATCCTAGCAGAGCAGGCTTACCTATTACCATCGATTATTATGTGAAGTACAGATGCCATCAAAGATTTTTAATGTGGTAGAACATACTCTATTTGGATTGCACAATTCCCTATAGAAGCGGTAACTAGTCTACCAATATGACAATATTAAGTCAAGTGTAAGAATTCTTTCTATATTTTCTGAAGAATCTATGCGTATTCTTCATGACCTGCTCTATGCTACGATAACTTCTGTTGGAACATACGACTGATTTCAATGGTGCATTAACCAGCTTCTCTACAGGATTCAGATGCGGAGCTCTCTTTGGCAAGAACTTCACCTTCAGTATTGGATGCTTCTTGGTGAACCTCTTAACATTCTTCGTCTTATGATATGTAGCATGGTCTATGAAGAGTATTATCTTCTTCGTCCCATGCCTCCATGCATATGCAATAACATTCGATAGATGTGCTTTGAACTCTTTACTTCTCCTCTTCCCAAATGTGTTATACACAAATTCTTTAGTGGGCCAGAACAGCGTTACGAATACATTCCTCCTTTTGTTGTATCCCGGGGTATCTATCCTGTCCTGCTTTCCCTTTACCATCCATTTAGCTTCTACCCTTGGATAGAGTTCAGTCCATGTTTCATCCTGAAATGCTACCAATACCCTTTTTTTGCAAGCATAGCAGATGCCCTTTTGTAGTTCTTTACTTCCCTCTCCTTCCTAGCATAGTTAGGATCGTTGCTACTGACAGTAAGTTTTGGCCTCTTGTATGCAAATCCTAATTCCTTCAGTATCCTGCATACATAGCTGAAGTTTATATCGATGCCCTCCTCCTTCAGTGCATCAGCTATGTCCCTCGATACCCATCTTCCCTTAAGATAGCCAAATGCCTGAGGGTCCTGCTTCAGCAGTTTTGGCAGTATCTTCCTGGCCTGATTCTTTATCGCTGGAGGTCTGCCAGATGGCTTCTTTCTACTTATGCCATCCATGCCATCCTTCGTATATGCCCTGCTCCACCTGAATATAGAGTCTATGCATACATGCAGTGTATCTGCTACCTTCTTTGCTGTCATGCCTTCAGATCTCATCAGCAGTGCTAATGCTCTCGCATGCTCATGCTTATCCTTGGTATTGTGCAGGAATTTCTGGAGCTCCTTTACCTGCACTTCGTTTGGTGCGAAGTGCATATCTCATATGCTAGCGGGAGATCAATGAGTATTGTTATCTAACAATCTCGATCATAAGCTAAAATTATGCTATAGAAGTGATTTCTCCACTTGACTTAGTATAGTTTGAGAATATAAAATATTGTTTAGGTTTCAGTTAATACGGAAATGATCTTCCGAAGGTGTTAGTGATCCAGAGATGTAACTACATATTATCATCTTTACTGAGGTATCGTAGAAATGTCAATTGACAGCTATTGGATTAACTGGATTTGTCAAGAACTCTATTTTGTAGTTTCATAAGATCATCGTCTTCCGCAGATTCCCACCAGCTGTTAAAAATTTTCCTAATCTGGGCAGCAAATATCTCATCCTTTATAAATATTGCGCCTTTAAACTTATCAGGTTCATTTTTATCAATTATTTCTATTCCAGCTTCTTTTCCATCCAATACAATTGCGCAGTACGGTATATGCATAAATTTTCTGCCAATGTTTTCGGGCATGGGATACCATACGTTGCCAAGTACATTCAGACGTTCTATCGCATTTTTGTTAAGCGCCTCCAACTTCTCCTTTACCGAAACTAGACGGCTTAGAACCATATCAAAATCAGAAATTACTTTTATATGCAAACCTGCACTAGCCTTTTGACTAATGTTGTTAACTATAACATCATTGGCAAATCTTGATGCTAAGAAGATCTCGTTTTTGCATAGCTGTATGCCATCAATAACAGTTGATATCATATCTTCATATGACCACGTAACTTTGATTCGCGGCAAGGTACTGCTTACAAGACTTGTACCAGCTACCTTACCAACGAAGTTTGCAATATCATCTTCAGAAAACTGCTTGGTGCGCTTCAAAGTGTCAACCATCTCCATCTGCTTGGCATTTCTCACATGCCCCAGCAATTCTAGAATATATTTCTGATGAAGAAGAGCTCCTAAGGTAGTGTGCTGATATACATCACCATATTTGTCAATAAGACCATTATTAACAAGTTGCTTCAATCTGGTGTAGTACTGCTTTCTGGTCAAGCCAATTTTTTGCGGTGTATCTGCCTCAGCCTTCAGTCCTTCCTTAGAGAGCAGGAAAATTGTTAGAGCATCTTTCTTGGATAGTATACCCAGCAATTCAGTAAGTTTGTTAACCAATTTAGGTTCTAATACCTGATCCATATCCATTGCTGGACATTAATTACAACTTGCCCCTTAATAAGAATTTGAGTAATAATGTTATTACAAAGTATATAATTTATGACACAGGAGATAGACACTTCTCAAAATCGAGCGTTTCTTTTCTTCGGTACGGAGACATCCTCAGAACATGCGTACGTAGCAATGTTACGTCAGAATTTATAATCTTTCGTATCAAGAAAAGGATATGACCCATATAGAATCTCCTTTTAGCGATAAGACAACTATAGTATACACTCATGTTAAAGAACCGGGAGAAGGTTTAGAGAATATGTTTGGAGCTTTCAAACTGACCTTCAGTAAATAACGTTCACGATTAGGAGGGTGAAACCATGAACAAGATACTAGTTGTGGATGATTGCAAGGCCATTACCGATGTCATACAGTTGATGCTCCAGTCCTCAGGCTACAACTGTACTGTTGCCAATAGTGCTTCGGAATGCTTGAACCTGTTACGCACCAATAGATTTGATCTGGTATTGCTAGATTTGGCGATGCCAGGAGTCAGTGGAATTGATCTGTTAAATATTATAAAGAAAGATCCTGTCCTTGCTCATAACAGTATAGTGTTCTTCACAGCTTCTTCCTTTACCGATGTACAGGTGGAGGATTTAAGGAAGCAGTACGGAGTATTGGACTGCATAAGGAAACCTGTTACAAAGGCAAAACTCATCCAAGTAATAGAAAGATGCCTGCACGAGGTCATCGTGATTGAGTAAGAAGGTGCTTGTTGTTGACGATTCTTCCCACATTAGAGATCTTATAAGATCCATTTTAGTCCAGAATAATTATGAAGTTGAAACTGCCGACAATGGGGCACAAGCGTTAGACAAGTACGTCAAGTTCAAACCAGATGTGGTTACGCTTGATTTATCAATGCCTGTAATTGACGGGTATGAAACTTTGTGCAAATTATTTCAGCTTGACCAGAATGCGTTTATAATCATGCTAACTGCGATAGAGGATCAGGGAATAGTGTTGAAATGTCTGGAGAAGGGTGCTAGGGGATATCTAACAAAACCGTTCAGGAAGGAAGAGCTCCTTAACTGTATAAGCAAAGCATTCAGCCTTGACCATGATAAGCATATAGACAGATTTTTCTCCCAAGTTAGGGATAGGCTTGATGGTGCGGTGAAAAAATTACTTCACCCATTGGCATCTGTCAATTTGAAGGAGGTTAAGGTGATTAGTAAACCTGAATCTCCTCAATCACTCTCCAATAAGCCAGATCTTTCACAGATCAGGGCCGTACCGAAAATAGAACCTCTGAAGATTGAGAAACCACAAGGAGCAGTAGGATATGTAACCGAAATTGGTGGAATGCAAGAAGGTGTAGTTATCTCATTTATCAGGAAAGAGGATCTAGATACTTTGATTGAAAGTGTTAAGGGTGAAAACAATAATGAAAGTCAACCGGATCTAGAGATCTTCAATATAATACATATGAAGATATTATCCGAACTATCAAACTCCATGAATTTACGATTGAACTCTAAACCAATCAGGCTCTATGATGAGGTCATGGATAGTAAAGTTGATGTTAATGAAGTTTCAAAGGTTAAGTTCGAAGTTATCTTGGAGAATAAAAGTATACCAATCGAGGTTCAGCTATGGGTAAACATTGGCAAAGCATTTTCTGATAGAATCAAAAGCGCAACGTTAATGTAAGTTTCAGCATTCATCCAGTTTTCGTATTTTCATTAATAATAGGACTAATTATTCTCTTCACCTGACAATTTCTAAACGCTGCCCAGACAACTATTATTGCATCGGGGTTATTTTAATTGCTAAAATAAAAAGTTCCGCTTGTGATCATCTTTTACACTGTCACTTGAGGCACTTCAAGATATCAAGATGATCAATGTTAAACACTTCAAAACGTTTACTAGCATAAGGATTATTTATACCGTTGATTTTCTAATCTTAAAAAAATTTTTGAAAACAGATCATCGTTTTATCTCAAGTCCATAACCTTCTACAATGTCTGAGATTATGTTGGACACTTGCTTGTGGTTCTTCCTAAACCACTCAAGATCTTTAGGTTTGCGTTTAAATTTCTGTGTATTTTGGCAGACACGTTCGATAAATGCATTGATGTTACCCCTACTTGGTTCATACGCCTCACATTTCTCAACCCAGCTCTCAATGATCTTCCTCGCTTTTTCAATCTCAAGATGCCTTTCGTTTATCAAATATGGGGCTAGAATATGTTCAATAATGCGGTGCCTTCCATCGATAACAATTGTATCCAGAAGAATTTCTACCCAGTCATTATAGTTCTTACCTTGGGAGTCAGTTTTATCTACATGCATCCTACGATATTCAACAAAGTAATTATTTTAATTAGTATGACAGTTACTTCTGAAAGCCTCATAAGTAATGAGGTTACCTACATATTCAAATAAACTACCACTAATACAGAAATCGAATCTGTGCAACACTATGAAAACAACCAAGAATAAAGCACAGTCAAGGCATCAGAGGGTGAAAGGTAATTCTCATCTTAAAACTACCCGTATATCATACGAACTAGACGAGGTACTTTTCAATGAAATATTCAACCAGGTAAAGATGCTAATTCAACTGAAGGGTGGCTGTGACAAGTATGAACTAAGGCATCAGTTCCAGAACCTCTCCTATGAAACAATCCATCACTTCCTTCTGGTTGCAATGAAGCGAGGGATAATCAAGGAATATCCTGTTGGCACGTTTATGTTGCAGTAAAAATCTGACTTTACAATACGTATAATATCGCTGTAGCAGATATCAGAATCGCTTCCGTTATAATCATCTGTCTGATGAATTTTTTCTTTTCACTGGAGTCTATAAAACATCTATGAGCGTTACGCATCCAAGCTTTATCAATAAGTACACCACATTTGCTACATCGGTCAGTTGATTGCATCAATGAGAAACAACATTTAAGCTATTTATGCTGGTACTGAAAACAGTTATGTTCATTTGGTAAATTAAAGATCATCAATTATGGTGGAATGATCCTTAACCATTCCTCTTCCTTAGGCTTGTCCCCCACTCTATAATCGCAGTTTGTGCATTGATCCAAGAAAAGATAACCTCTACACTTGGGGCACATATGTCTAAACCTGTATCTTCTCGTCTCCTCTGGGCTTCTCATTATAGAAGAGAAATTAATTTTACTATATTAACAGGTAAGTAAATCAGTTCACTACCTGAGTACTAAAATTAGAAGCAATCATTTGTTACACATGTTTAGACTAGCAACTTTACCGATGTACTCAGATATGCATTATATTGCTCGTAAGTATCTTGCGCTATTTACATATCAAGTACCATAGCCACATTCTCGTAGCCACAGTTTGGATTGTTGCAACGATATACCATTCTGTTAATCAATTCGACATTTTTACTGCGTCGCAATGGAACGTACTTGCCTGGCTTGACCTCTTCCAGTTGACCACTGTTGCATCGCGGACATCTTCCCTCAAGTCCACCTACTGCCCTACCAGTCTGCCTGGCTTCAGGTTTACTTTCAACCTCACCCATGGTAGATCTATATATCCGCGAAGATATTAAAGGTTAAGGCATATACGTAGAATATGCTCTTGATACATGCATATTTAACGCATATTGAAGGCTTTTCCTTTCCCAAACATTGGAGCAAAAATCACAGCATGATGGTTTTGCAGTAATTCTATCATCCATCTACCACGTTTCTTTTCAGCAATGCTGTTAACATGGTATGGGCAAATAAGAGAGCCATTGAAATCATGATATCTGGCATGAATGCGATGTTCCATATCTAATTCGATCGAAATAGCCTTCTCCGTACTTACATCAGGAACAAGCCTAGTCACTATTCTAAAGGGTGGTTTTGAATTGGTCATGATGTATTCCCCAAGTTTTTCAGCTGCTCTCGCAGGACTCTCCATGTCGTCCATCGGGTTTGGAATATTGTATACATGCAACAGATTTTTTTTAAAAGTTTCAACATCAATCCCATATTTTATCATCGCCTCTTCAATAACATTAGCATCTCCATTAGTAGCATAGATACAATGCTCCCCTTTCAACAGCCCATTATTTATGAAGCGAAACTCAATTGCCCGTGCCCATTCAAGCTCATCGTAGAAAAGTACTATATGTTTGAAAGTATCAAGCGAGTCTACAAACTGTAATGGTTCATAGCTCATCAATTGATGTCACATACTTCTAAATTATAAAGAATGTGGCAAAGGCAACATAACTACATATGATATAAAACCAGTTGGACTGTTTTTGCCAATTTTTGCCATATATTTTCATATTTTCCTTTTCATGGATTAAACTTAAGAGCAAGTATAGAGTTTATGTATAGGAGATGGAGGAAAAGAAGGAATCGCTGGAAATAAGGAAGGATTCTTCCATAAGTTTCGACAAAGAACAAGGTCACTATATCCTTACGAACAAGCACGTTTTCCACGATGCTATTATAATATCTGTACCCTCATTTCTGAAACTTGAAGCAGAACTGTTCAGAGTATTTGGAACAGCAGCAGCCTCTGTATTAGAGATTGCTGGTGAAGCAGCTGGTAGTGAAAGTGCCAAGAGGTTGATGAATGTGGAGCATACCGAAGATGATATAAAATACGTGTTTACCTCTGTAAGCAAGTGGGGCTACGGCAAATATGAGTTGGTAGATCTGAATTTGGCAATGGGACATGTGAAGTTCAAGTTGCACAACAATCCTCTTGTGGTTACAACAGATAAGGAGAGCTCAGGTGAACATGTGAAGATAAATAATCATCATTTCCTGATCGGCTTTTACACGGGCTACTTTAGCGCCTTATTCAAACATGAGGTCTTTTGTACCGAAACCAGCTGCATGAATAGAGGAGACGCTTTTTGTGAATTCTCTATTCAGAAAATCGAATAAAGTTTGATGTAAAAGGTAAAAATTAGCTTTTGTCATCAGTTTCACACAACAAGTTTTTTAACTTCCGATAGAAGATAATGGTATGCTAAATGATCGAGATCCATATTATAACAAAGATCTACATTACGGTCAAGATCCGCACTGCCATATCTGCGGTTCTAAAGATGTACGCTTTATGATACTTAACGATTGCTTACTGTTAAAATGCAAGACCTGTTTATTTATAGACCACTCTACAATGTGGTACACCAGACGACCAAAACAGGATATGGCGTGCAGATTTAAAAGACATTAAATCTGTAATTTGTCAAACGAAATATTCTGAATCTCTGCTCCAAACTCTATAGACGTTCCTTCTCCCAGCTGCTCCTTCACTTTTTCTGGGAGATCGGCAAAGCGGATTTCATCTTGGTAGTGTTCGGTTACCATCGCACCAGCATCCAATTTTTCAATACTCTCAGGGATCCTTCTCACTTGCTCACCATTCATGGTGAAAACAAGATCATATTTAACATATGATGTGTAATCCGTTCCAACATTCTTGATATCGACATCTACTTTCACACCATACAAAACTGTATACGGATTAAGATGACGGGTACCAGCAAGAACTTCAAACACTACATTGCTATCAGTTTTAGTTTCTATCTGCAGGTTATACGCATTAATTATCACATCGGCAAAGTTGACTATTGTCGGCTCTCCATCAACACCATCATCATATCTATCACTGTCAGTGTTTCGATTCAATGGATCGCTTCCTCTCTTTATCTCTTCACCATCACTCAAACCGTCCATATCAGTATCGATTGCCATAGGATTTGTTCCGATGCTTTTCTCATAGCTATCAACGACAGCGTCACCATCTGTATCCACATATTGCGGGTTACTTGCAATGTTCGCTTCTTTCTTTGAATCGGAATCATTTAATGATAGGGAGAAAGGAAGTTTTGGCATATTAAGTGAAAGAGAAAGTGAATCGTTACTCGCTAATACAAATACAACTCCTACAACTGCTAAAACGCTAACCCCAGCAACTATAGCAGATATCTTTCTCATCGTAGATACCTGCTTCCTTAGCCTTCCTACTTCTTCCTCTAACTTTTGCATTCTATCATAAGGAGTGGACATTGTTACTTGCTTTCATTCTTGGTTAATTAAGCACATTGAGTCATTCATATCAATAATTCTAAAATCGCGCAAACATAAATGCGCGTAAATTATTTTACTAGAATATTATTTAGATCTATTGAAAACCAATTCATGGACCAGAAATCTTCTATTTATTCAGGATCCATTAAAATCAAACTATCCTGCATATGAATTCTATATAATACAAATTAGTGGTTAAGATTTGTCATTAGTGTTTTTTCTGCTAACGGACACATTTCTTTAATACTTACGATAACATTATTACTGAATTATGGGTACGAGTTTACCTTTCTGAAGTAAATTCTACCAATCCGTAACAATAAGATCACCCTGCCTTATGCTATAAAGACATGCAGGTATACGATGAGCTTGAGTATTATCGAAA
>Ga0209172_10006897_pt1 | contig 12199 bp, 14 predicted proteins | sample LarsenN4metaG_FD_184113 | JGI IMG/M metagenome (GOLD analysis project Ga0209172, IMG submission 184113) | Hot spring sediment bacterial and archeal communities from British Columbia, Canada, to study Microbial Dark Matter (Phase II) - Larsen... ... | reverse complement strand
TGTCTGAATCCCGCCGGGTACGGCGGTCGGGTCTTGGGCATCTCGGACTCCTTGTTCCAATGGCAGGGTAAGGTGTCCGCGAAAGCGGGGCAACTTCAACCAGTACCCGCTGGGCTTCCAGATGGCGCTCAACGGCTATGCCATCACCTTGAAGGCGTGGAACCGCCTGAGCCCCGAGCAGAAGACCAGGATGCAGGCCGCCTTCAAGACGCTGACCGACGACATCTGGGTCTACTCAAAGGAGCTGACGCAGGACGCGCTGAACTGCAACGCCGGCAAGGACCCGTGCACCACCGGCAAGAAGTTCAAGCTGGTCGACGTGCCGGTCAAGCCGTCCGACATCGAGGTCGTGCGCAAGGCGGTGGCGAGCATCTCGCTGCCGACCTGGGCCGAGATCTGCGACAAGGCCAACCCGGGCTGCTCCGACGCCTGGAGGAAGACCGTCGGCAAGGCCATCGGCATCCAGTGACGGCGCCGGCCGCGACCTGACGGGCCACCGCCGGGTGCCTGCGCGCCTCGCAAGGAGCAAGTGATGAAAGACTCCATCGAACGCTGGCTGGGCACCCTGTTCGGCCTCATCTTCACGGCCTTGTCGCTCGTGGTCGCGGTCGAGACCGTGATCCGCAAGGTCTTCAACGTCTCGCTGCAAGGCGCCGACGAGCTGGGCGGCTACGCGCTGGCCTTCGGCGCCACCATCGCCTTCAGCCTGGCGCTGATGGGCCGCGCGCACATCCGCGTCGACGTCTTCCACGACCGGCTGCCGCACGGGCTGCAGTCGGCGCTGAACTGGCTGTCGATCGTGTGCCTCGCGGCCTTCGCGCTGCTGATGGCGTGGCTCGCGCGCTTCGTGATCCAGGACTCGCTGGCCTACCAGAGCGTGTCGCAGACGCCCTGGGCCACGCCGCTGGTCTATCCGCAGGGCGCGTGGCTGTTCGGGCTGGCGGTGTTCGCGCTGCTGGCGCTGGGCTACGCGGCGCGCGCGAGCTGGCTGTTCTTCGGCCGCCGCACGTCCGAGCTCGACCATGAATTCGGCCCGCGCACCACGCGCGAGGAAGTGGCCGAGGAACTCGAGGACCTGAAGGCCCGCTCCGGCGAGGGCGACCTGCCCGCCGCCGCCCCGGCCGCCGCCGATGGAGCCCGCGCATGAACGTCACCTACATCTCGATCGCCTTCGCGGCGATGCTCGGCATGATGCTGATCGGCGTGCCCATCGCGGTGGCGATGGCCGCGGTCGGCATCGTCGGCGGGCTGCTCGCCTACGGCATGCCCTTCATCGACTCGATCGCGCCGGTGGTCTGGGGCGTGCACAACGACAACCTGCGGACCGCGATCCCGCTGTTCGTGCTGATGGGCGAGCTGCTGCTGCGCTCGGGCATCGCCGACCGCATGTTCGGCGCCATGGCGGCGTGGCTGGGCCGGCTGCCCGGCGGCCTGCTGCACACCAACGTGGGCTGCAGCGCGCTGTTCGCGGCCACCTCGGGCTCGTCGGTGGCCACCGCCGCCACCATCGGCACGGTCGCGCTGCCGTCGCTGCACCGCCGCGGCTACCCGATGCACCTGTCGCTCGGCTCCATCGCGGCCGGCGGCACCCTGGGCATCCTGATCCCACCGTCGGTGAACATGATCGTCTACGGCTCGCTCACCGACACCTCGATCGGCAAGCTGTTCATGGCCGGCGTGATCCCCGGCCTGCTGCTCACCGGCTTCTTCATGGTCTTCATCCTCGTGTACGCGCTGGCCACCGGCACGACGCTGCGCGAGGAGCGCGTGCCGCTGGGCGTGCGGCTGCGCCTGCTGAAGGACCTGATCCCGCCGGCGGTGGTGTTCTTCATCGTGATGGGCAGCCTGTACAGCGGCGTCGCGACCACCACCGAATCGGCGGCGCTGGGCGTGGTGGCCTCGCTGGTCTTCACCCTGCACAGCCGCAAGCTCACCTGGACCCTGCTGCAGCACTGCTTCGTGCAGACCGCCAAGACCACGGGGATGATCCTGCTCATCATCACCGCCGCGTTCATCCTCAACCTCGCGATCAGCCTGACCGGCGTGGCCGACGCGATGACGCGCTGGGTCACGTCGTTCGGGCTCAGCGCCACCGAGCTGCTGCTGGTGCTGATCGTCTTCTACTTCGCGCTCGGCATGTTCATGGACGTGCTGTCGATGATGGTGGCGACGATCCCGATCACCTTCCCGATCGCGATGGCCGTGGGCATCGACCCGGTCTGGTACGGCATCTTCATCGTGCTGATGTGCGAGCTCGGGCTGATCACGCCGCCGGTGGGCATGAACCTGTTCGTGGTGCACGGCATCCGGCCCGACAAGGGCGGCATCCGCGACGCGATGGTCGGCGCGCTGCCCTATGTGCTCATCATGATCGGCTTCACCCTGCTGCTGATGGCCTTCCCGTCCATCGCCACCTGGCTGCCGTCGAAGATGTGAGGCCCCGACCGTGACGACGCACGACGATCTCTGGCGCCTGCCGGCCGTGGAGCTGCGGCGGCGCTACCGCGAGCGCCGCCTCGCGCCGCCCGAGGTGCTGCGCGTGGTGCTGGCGCGGCTCGACGCGGTGAACCCGCGGCTCAACGCCGTGACCGCGCGGCGAGCCGCTGTCGGCGCTCGACGGCATCCCGATCACGGTGAAGGACAGCCTGTACATCGCCGACCAGCCCACCACCTGGGGCACGCGCGCGCTGCGCGGGCACGCGACCGGCCACGACGAGCTCGCCGTGGCGCGCGCGCGCGCCGGCGGCGCGCTCATCGTCGGCAAGACCAACGTGCCGGAGTTCGCGCTCGAGGGCTACACCGCCAACCCGCTGTTCGGCGTCACGGTCAATCCGTGGGCGCCGCAGCTGACGCCGGGCGGATCGAGCGGCGGCGCGGTGGCCGCGGTGGCGTCGGGCATCGCGCCGCTGGCCGTGGGCCAGGACGGCGGCGGCTCGATCCGCCGGCCGGCCTCGCACATCGGCATCGTGGGCCTCAAGCCCAGCCTGTCGGCGTGGCCGCGCGAGCACGTGCTGCCCAGCCTGCTGCTGGACTTCGAGGTGATCGGCCCGCTCGCGCGCACCGTGGCCGACGCGCGGCTGATGTTCGACGCGCTGCGCGGCCCCGCCGCGGTCGACCGCTCGTCGCTCGCGGCGGCGCACGCGGCCGAGCGCTTCGCCGACGCGCCGCGCGCGCCGCTGCGCCTGCTGTACGTCGAGCGCTTCGGCGCGGCGCCGCTCGACCCGCAGATCGCCGCCAGCGTGAGCGGCGCGGTGCGCGTGCTCGAATCGCTCGGCCATCGCGTCGAGGCGAGCGCGCTGCCGCTGGACCTCGAGTTCTTCACCGAGGCCTGGCCGCAGGTCGGCCAGATCGGGCTGGCCGCGATGTTCGAGCGCCACCCCGAGTGGGCCGCGCAGGCCTCGCAGAAGTACCTCGACATGGCCGAGGCGGGATACCGGCTGCCGGCCACGCGGCTGTGGCAGATCGTCGAGCGCGTGAAGGCGCTGCGGCGCGAGAGCGCGGCGCTGTTCGAGCGCGTCGACGTGATCGTCATGCCGTCGGCGGCGGCGCTGCCGTGGCCGGCTGCCGAGGCGTATCCGCCGCTCATCGACGGCCGCAGCGTCGGGCCGCGCGGCCACGCGGTCTACACCGGCTGGGTCAACGCCGCCGGGCTGCCCGGCCTCGCGCTGCCCTGCGCCCCGTCGCGCGAGGGCCTGCCGATCGGCCTGCAGCTCATCGGCGCCTACGGGTCCGACGCGCGCCTGCTCGACCTCGGCGAGGCCTACGAGGCGGCCGCGCCGTGGGCGCACCGCTGGCCGCCGCTCGATCCGTGATCGAGCGCGACCACCGCCTCGCCGATGCCGGGGAACTCGGCGCGCACCAGGTCGCCCGCCTTCGCCAGCGGCAGGCCGCACCAGGTGCCGGTGGTCACCACCGTGCCGGCGCGCAGCACCGCGCCGTGACGCGTGGCATGGCGCAGCCACGCGGGCAGCACCCAGGCCGGGTCGCGCATCGAGTGCGTGCCGCGGAACTCGAGCACGGGCGCGTCGCCGAGCGTGACGCGGCAGACCTGCGCCGACCAGTCGCGGCCCGCGTCGAACGGCCGCCACGCGCCGACCACCAGCGCGCCGTGCGACTGCAGGTCGGCCAGCTTGGCCAGCGCGCCCGCGTCGAGCGCCTCGCTCCAGCGCGACTCGACGATCTCGATCGTCACCGCCATCACGTCGACCAGCGCGCGCGCGCCGTCGGGGTCGAGCCGCGCGGCGACCTGCGCGTCGACGTCGCGCCCGAGGCGCAGCGCGATCTCGGCCTCGATGCCGCGCAGGCGCGGCACGCAGGTGCCGTCGCGCGCCGCCGCGGCGCAGCGCTCGCGCGACACGGGGCTCGCCCACACGCCGGCCGGCGGCAGCGGCGCGTGCGTCTGCACCGACTCGCGCGAGGCGCCGCCCGACTTCCACCAGCGCGGCGCGCCGTCGGCGAACCAGCCCAGCGCCTGCGCCACGCGGTCCTGCACCGCGTAGGCGTCGTCCGCGTCGCGCAGCGCCTCGGCCACGCGCGCGCAGGCCGGCGTGCCGTCGCGGCGCGCGCGCACCAGCGCGTGCACCACGGCGTCCACCGCGGCGTCCGTGGTCCCATCCGCCCCCGGCCGCACGCGCTGCGGCGGGTTCGCATCGTTCATCGTCATGGGCTCTTCGTCGTCGCATGCATCGTCGGCGATTGTGGTCGCGCCGCGCACGCGCATCGAGCCCGCCGCACTTCAGCACTGTCATGACCGCCATCGACCCATTCGCCGCGCTCGACGCCGCCGCGAACGCGCGCCGCTTCGCACCGCGCCCCGATCCTGCGCTGCGCTGGCCCGGCGGGGCCGGGCTCGCCGTCACCTTCGTGCTCAACATCGAGGAGGGCGCCGAGTTCAACGTCGCGGCCGGCGACCCGCACAACGAAGCGGTGCACGAGGTCACGCACCGCATCGACGGGGCGCGCGACTTCTGCATGGAGACGCACTTCGAGTACGGCGCGCGCGCCGGCTACCGGCGCATCGTGCAGCGCTTCGTCGACGCCGGCTGGCCGCTCACGCTCAACGTGTGCGGCCGCGCGCTCGACTGCACGCCGTGGGTGGGCGACGACGTGCGCCGGCTCGGCTTCGAGCCCTGCGCGCACGGCTGGCGCTGGGAGTCGCCGGCGCACATGAGCGAGGCCGAAGAGCGCGACGCGATCGCGCGCACCGTCGATGCGATCCGCCGCCACTGCGGCCGCGCGCCCGCGGGCTGGCACTGCAAGTCGTCGCGCTCCGGCGCGACGCGGCGGCTGCTGCGCGAGGCCGGCTTCCTGTACGACAGCGACGACTACGGCGACGACCTGCCATTTCTGCTGGCGCTGGGCGACGGCGCGCCGCACGTGGTGCTGCCCTACGCCTTCGACACCAACGACATGCGCTTCTTCGACCACGGCGGCTTCGTGCGCGCGGCCGACTTCGCCGGCTACGTGGGCGATGCCCTCGACACCTTGCTGCACGAGTCGCGCCGCGCGCCGCGGCTGCTGACCATCGGCCTGCACACGCGCATCATCGGCCGCCCCGCGCGCATCGGCGGACTCGACGCGGTGCTCGAGCGCCTCGCGCGCGCCGGCGCCGACGTGTGGATCGCCACGCGCGAGGCCGTGGCGCGGCACTGGCTCGCCGGCGTGCAGACGCGTAGTTGAGCTTTCCATTGCGCGACAGCCACACCGCCCGTTCGGCTGAGCCCCACCATCCGCTCGGGCCGAGCCTGTCGAAGCCCCACCACCATCGTCGCGAGGGCTTCGACGAGCTCTGCCCGAATGGTGATCGGGGTGTCGTCGGTTCCGGCGTGCTCGATGGCGCGCCTGCGCGACGGCCAGCGGCGTGCGACGCGGGCCGGCTGCGACGAGCCGCGACGGCCCGTCAGAAGTACGGCGCCGGCAGCGCCTGCTGCTCGAACACGCGCCGCACCGCCGGCCGGTCGAACACGCGCTGCAGGTAAGGCCCCAGGTGCGGCCGCGTGCGCGCCGGCGCGGCGGCCTCGCCCTGGAAGTGGCGCGTCCAGCGGCACAGGGTGAAGGCGTAGGCGTCGACCACGCCGTGGTCGGCGCCGAGCAGCCACGGCTCGCCGTGCGACGCGAGCTGTGCGTCCATCTGCTCGAGCAGCGCGCCCACGCGAGCCTGCGCGTGCCGGCGCACCTGCGCGGCGCCGTCGGCGTTGCCGGCGTCGACCCAGCGGTCCGGGTAGAAGTACGCGATCAGCGCCGGCTGCAAGGTCGTGCTGAGCCACGACAGCCACTTGTAGAAGTGCGCGCGCGGCGCGCCGCCCACCGGCGGCGCCAGCCGCGCCGCGGGATGCGTGTCGGCCAGGTGCAGGCAGATCGCCGCCGTCTCGTACAACACCAGCTCGCCGTCCTGCAGCACCGGGATCAGCCCGTTCGGATTGAGCCTCAGGTAGGCCGGCGCCTTGTGCTCGTCGCGCGTGCGGTCGACGAACTCCAGCCGGTACGGCACGCGCAGCTCCTCGAGCACGATGTGCGGGATCATGCTCGCGGTGGACGGGTAGTGGTGCAGGACGAGCATGGCGGGGCGGGCGGCGTGGCGATGGCCGCGATTGTCGCGCCCGCCCCGCGCCCCGGCCGCTGCGTGCTCACGGGCTCGCAGAAGCCGCTCGTCTCGGCGGCGGTCGGCCAGAGCCTCGCCGGTCGCGCCGCGCGCATCGGCCTGGACGAGTGGATCGTCGCCGGCGCCTACCCGGCGCTGTACGACCGCGACGTGTCGCACGCCGACGGGCACGCCAGCACCGTGGCGAGCTGCGCCGAGCGCGACGGCGTGACGACGGCGCACTGGCGCGACGCGCTGCTGGCGCTGCGTGATGCCTGAGCCGAGCGGCCCGACCCCTCACGCCATCGCGTGCAGCCCGACGAGGTTGCCTTCGGTGTCGATCACGTGCGCGAAGAAGCCCATGCCCGGCGGCAGCGCGGTGCGCGGCGTGGCGATGCGGCCGCCGGCCGGCGCCACTCGGCGCAGCGCGTCGTCGAGCGACGGGCCGGCGTCGAGGTACACGCGCGTGCCGGCCGCCGACGGTGCCGACTGCTCGGCGCCTTGCGCGACGCAGCCCGACACGCCGCCGGCCGACGCAAAGATCGCCATCGTCTCGCTGCCGATGCGCTCGCGGCGCAAGGAGGTGCCGAGCACGGCCTCGTAGAAGCGCTGCGCGCGCTCGAGGTCGAGCGCGGGAATCTCGAACCAGCGGATCGCGTGGGTGGGGCTGGCCCTGCTCACGGCGCCACCGCCTGCCGCACCGCGCGCTCCCAGTTCGCCATGAGCTCGGCGGCGCGCTCGCGCGACATGGTGGGCATGAAGCGGCGCTCGGCCTGCCACTGCCGGCCGAGCTCGTCGAGGCTCTCGTACACACCGGTGGCCAGACCCGCGAGGTAGGCCGCGCCGAGCGCCGTGGTCTCCACCACCTTGGGCCGCACGACCGGGATGCCGAGCAAGTCGGCCTGGAACTGCATGAGCAGGTCGTTGACGCTCGCGCCGCCGTCGACCCGCAGCTCGGTGACCGGCGCCTCGTGCGCCATGGCCTGCAGCAGCGCGGCGCTCTGGAACGCGATGCTCTCCAGCGCCGCGCGCGCGATGTGCGCCACGGTGCTGCCGCGCGACAGGCCGACGATCGCGCCGCGCGCGTCGGGCTTCCAGTACGGCGCGCCCAGGCCGGTGAAGGCCGGCACGAACATCACGCCGCCCGAGTCGGGCACGCTCTCGGCGAGCGACTGCACCTCGCCGCTGCCCTGGATGGCGCGCAGCCCGTCGCGCAGCCACTGCACCACCGCGCCGCCGATGAACACGCTGCCTTCGAGCGCGTACTCCGGCGTGGCGCCGGGCTGCGCGGCGGCGGTGGCGATGAGGCCCTTGGTCGACGTGCGCAGCTGAGTGCCGGTGTGCATCAGCAGGAAGCAGCCGGTGCCGTAGGTGTTCTTCGCCAGCCCGGCCTTGAAGCAGGCCTGGCCGAACAGCGCGCTCTGCTGGTCGCCCGCGATGCCCGCGATCGGGATCGGCGCGCCGAACAGCGACGCGTCGCACTCGCCGTACACGTGGCTCGACGGATGCACCTGCGGCAGCACGCTGTCGGGCACGTGCAGCGCCTTCAGCAGCTCGTGGTCCCACACGTTGTGGCGGATGTCGAACAGCATCGTGCGCGACGCGTTGCTCACGTCGGTGGCGTGCACGCGCCCGCCGGTCAGCTTCCACAGCAGCCACGCGTCCACCGTGCCGAAGGCCAGCTCGCCCTGCGCCGCGGCGAGGTGCGCGCCGCTCACGTGGTCGAGCAGCCAGCGCAGCTTGGTGCCCGAGAAGTACGGGTCGATCACGAGGCCGGTCGAGCGGCGCACCGCGTCGGCCAGCCCGGCCTCGCGCAGCTGCGCGCACAGCGGCTCGGTGCGGCGGTCCTGCCACACGATGGCGTGGTGCACCGGCCGGCCGCTGCGGCGGTTCCACAGCACCGTGGTCTCGCGCTGGTTGGTGATGCCCAGCGCCGCGATGTCCTTCGCGCCGAGGCCCGACTTCGCCAGCGCCTCGCGCGCCACCGCGAGCTGCGACTCCCAGATCTCGTCGGCGTCGTGCTCCACCCAGCCGGGCTGCGGATAGATTTGGCGGAACTCGCGCTGCGCCATCGCGACGATGCTGCCGTCGTCGCGGAAGACGATGGCGCGCGAGCTGGACGTGCCTTGGTCGAGGGCGAGCAGATGGGCCATGCGAACACTCCTTGTCGAGGCCGAGCATAGCCAGCGCGCGCGGCCGCGCCGAGGCGGAGCTTTCCCGAGCGGCGGCGCCGCGGACGCCCAAGCGGACCCCCGTGCAAGCACCTGCGCAGACGCCGCCGCCGATACCGCCGGTTGCCATCTGCGGCGTGCCGGCCGCGCACGCGCGCGCCATGTGCCGGGCATCCGTCACGCGGCTCACCGAAGTCACCTCCAGAAACGCGCGCCGCGCCGCGCCTGCGCCGACAACCACGGCCATGGACGCGACCACCGACCTGCCGTCGCAGCCGCCGACCGCCTGCGACGCCTGGGCCCGCACCACCGGCCTCGTGATCGGCGGCCTGCTCGTGCTGGGCCTCGCCGGTTGCGGCTCGCTGCGCCTGCCCGCGGGCGCCGAGTCGGCGCCGGTGGAAGAGCGCGGGCCGGGTGCCGCCAGGCCGGCGCCGCCCACCACGGCGGCACCGGCCACGCCGCCGCCGCAACAGGCGGCCAAGCCCGCGACACCGCCGCCCGCGCCCGACGTCGTGCCGCGCGTGGAGCGCATCCGCCAGGGCCCGCCCAACCACCCGTACGAGATCCGCGGCGAGAGCTACGTGCCCGAAGACGACGACGTGCCCATCGTCGAGACCGGCATCGCCTCGTGGTACGGCCGGCCCTTCCACGGCCGGCGCACCGCCACCGGCGAGGTGTACGACATGCACCGCATGACCGCCGCGCACAAGACCATGCCGCTGCCGAGCTACGCCGTCGTGCGCAACCCGGCCAACGGCCGGCAGGTGGTGGTGCGCGTCAACGACCGCGGGCCTTTCGTCGCCGGCCGCGTGATCGACCTGAGCCTCGCGGCGGCGCGGCGGCTGGGCATCCGCGGCATCGGCCGCGTGGAAGTGCGGCGCCTCACGCACGCCGAGATCCGCAGCGGCGCGTGGAAGCTGCCGCCGCAGAACGTGGCCCGCGCCGAGTAGTCCGCCGTGCCGGAGGCCGCGCGATACTCGCGGCCCTCATGTGGATCGGCACTCTCTTCGCGCTGGCCGCCGGCCTGATGTGGGGCCTGGTGTTCGTGGCGCCGCTGCTGCTGCCCGAGTACCCGGCCAGCCTGCAGTCGTTCGGCCGCTATCTCGCCTTCGGGCTCATCGCGCTGCCGCTCGCGTGGCTCGACCGCGCGCGCCTGGCCACCCTGACGCGCGCCGACTGGATGGAGGCGCTGAAGCTCGCGCTGGTGGGCAACGTCGTGTACTACCTGTTCCTCGCGTCGAGCATCCAGCGCGCGGGCGGGCCGCTGCCCACCATGATCATCGGCACCTTGCCGGTGGTGATCGCGATCACCTCCAACCTGCGCGACGCGCGGCGCGACGGCCGGCTGCCGTGGCGACGACTCGCGCCGTCGCTGCTGCTCATCGGCGCCGGCATCGCGCTCGTCAACAGTGTCGAGCTCGAGCACCTGCGCGCTGCCGGCAGCTTGGACGCCGGCCGCTACGCCGGCGGCGCGCTGCTGGCCGTGGGCGCCGTCGCGTGCTGGACGTGGTACCCCATCCGCAATGCCGACTGGCTGCGCGCGCACGCCGACCGCAGCCCGCGCACCTGGGCCACCGCGCAAGGCGTGGCCACCTTGCCGCTGGCGCTGGCCGGCTACGCCGCCGTGTGGGCCTGGAGCGCGTGGGGCGCCGCCGCCGGCGGCGGCTTCGCCACGACGCCGCAGGGCGCCGCGTTCGACATGCCCTTCGGCCCGCGCCCGATGCAATTCATCGGCCTCATGCTCGCCATCGGCCTGCTCGCGTCGTGGCTCGGCACCCTGTGCTGGAACGAGGCGAGCCAGCGCCTGCCCACCACCTTGGCCGGCCAGCTCATCGTCTTCGAGACCCTGGCCGCGCTGGCCTACGCGTTCGCGCTGCGCGGATCAGTGCCCCAACCCGCCGCGCTGGCCGGCATCGCGCTGCTGGTGGTGGGCGTGGTGTGGGCGCTGAGGTCGAAGCCGGAGCCGCTGGCGGCGGAGGGGCATGCGGGGTAGGGGTGGCTGGGGCGGCGGTTCGCAGGCGAGATGGGGCGAGTGAACGCAAGAGACCGAAAGCCGAGCTTCGGTGAGCTGCGAACACGGATTGCTCTCGACCCACTTCGGCCGCTCGTATCGTCGAAATCGCCGCTGGAGAGGGGTCGCTCAAGATTGGAAGTGACCCCCGCCCAACTAGCTGTACGCCTAGACATGCTGACCTGCCCCCTTCCGCCGTACCAGTGTTTCGGAAGGAGTCCGGGGTGAAGGTTACGTGATCTCGTTGGCTGCAGTAGTTTGGTGAGCAGCACCGCCGGCATGCCGGCGGTGCTGCTCCGCGAAGCGAGCCGGCGGGATGCGTCCGATGCTGCTGTGCGGCCTGACCTCGTTGTAGTCGCGCCGCCAGTGGGCGATGACCTCGCGGGCCTGCTGCAAGTTCTGGAACCAGTGCTCGTTGAGGCACTCGTCGCGGAACTTGCCGTTGAAGCTCTCGATGTAGCCGTTCTGCATGGGCTTGCCAGGCTCGATGAGCAGGTGCCGGACGTGATGCTCCTGCGTCCAGGCGATGAAGGCCCGGCTGGTGAACTCTGGTCCGTTGTCGGTCCTCACCGCCGCGGGGTAGCCGCGGAAGACGGCAGCGCGGTCGAGCAGCCGGGTGACGTATTCGCCAGAGATGCCGTAGTCGACCGTGATGTCCACGCACTCGTGGCTGAAGTCGTCGGCCACGGTCAGGCACTTCAGGCGCCGGCCGTTGGCCAGGCTGTCGCTGACGAAGTCCATGCTCCATACCTCGTTGACGGTGCGGGCTACCTGCAGCGGCACGCGCTCGGCCGGTGGGCGTCGCACCTTCTTGCGTTTGCGCACGGCCAGGTTCGCGGCGGCGTACAGACGCCACACACGCTTGTGGTTGACACCCGGGAACTCCGGGCGCAGCAGGTCGTGGATGCGCCGGTAGCCGAAGCGCCGGCGCGCGTGCGCGATCTCGACGATCCGCCCGGCCAGTTCGCGCGTGGCGGCGTCGTTCGGGGGCGGGTGGCGATAGCTGTCGCGGGAGAGCCCCACGAGACGACACGCGCGGCGCTCCGACAGGTGATGTTCCTCGACCATCCTGCGGATCGCCTCGCGCTTGACCCGTGGGGCTAGCGCTTTACCCCGAGAACGCTCTTGAGCGCGTGCATGTCCAGGTGCGCCTCGGCCAGCAGCTTCTTGAGCCTGGCGTTCTCCGCCTCGAGCTCGCGCAGCCGCTGCGCATCGGACGCCTCCATGCCGCCGAACCTGGAGCGCCACTTGTAGAACGTCGCGTCGCTGAAACCGCCCTTGCGGCAGATCTCGGCCACCGGCATGCCGGCCTCCGCCTGCTTGAGGAACCCGATGATCTGTTCCTCGCTGAACTTGCTCTTCCTCATGTCCGCCATTCTCCTGATGGGCGGACCCCCTCTCGTTTAGCTTGGTACGGCTGGAGGGGAGCAGGTCAAT
>Ga0209172_10006893_pt1 | contig 12203 bp, 8 predicted proteins | sample LarsenN4metaG_FD_184113 | JGI IMG/M metagenome (GOLD analysis project Ga0209172, IMG submission 184113) | Hot spring sediment bacterial and archeal communities from British Columbia, Canada, to study Microbial Dark Matter (Phase II) - Larsen... ... | reverse complement strand
GGTATAGTGTGGCGGCATGACGGCGACGCAACCGGCGTGGCGCAAGCTCGGTACGTTCTTCGTGGGGCTCGCCCTCGTGTTCGGCGCGGCATTCGGGCTCGGGCGCGCGACCGACCCCGTCGACGAGCAGCCACCGGCCCGCACGCCGTTCGACCCGCACGGTGGCCATCCGTGAACACGCGCGAGCGCGTGGTCGAGCTCCGGATCGGAGGCATGACGTGCGCGGCCTGCGCCGCGCGCGTCGAGAAGCGGCTCAACCGCGTCGACGGTGTCGAGGCGTCGGTGAACTACGCGACGCAGACCGCGCACGTCGTCGCGCCCGCCGAGGTGGCCGTCGACGACCTGATCTCCGTCGTCGAGCAGACGGGATACCGCGCAGCACTCCCTGAGGGCCCGCCGGATGCGGAGCCGACCGACCGCGACGCCGAAACCGATGCGCTGCGGACGCGGCTCCTCGTGTCGGCCGCGCTCTCGCTGCCTGTCCTGTTGATGGCGATGATCTCGCCACTCCAATTCGAGCATTGGCAGTGGGCATCGTTGACCCTCGCGGCGCCGGTGGTGGTGTGGGGGGCGTGGCCGTTCCACCGTGCTGCCTGGATCAACCTGCGGCACGCGGCGGCCACGATGGACACCCTCATCTCCGTCGGTGTCCTCGCCGCGTTCGGGTGGTCGTTGTACGCGCTCTTCCTCGGTGAGGCCGGCGAACCCGGTATGAAGATGACGTTCGACTGGACGGTCGAGCGGGGCGCCGGGACCCATGAGATCTATCTCGAGGTCGCGGCCGCCGTGACCGTCTTCATCCTTGCCGGCCGCTGGTTCGAAGCACGGGCCAAGCGGCGCGCGGGTGCGGCCCTGCGTGCGCTGCTCGAGCTCGGCGCCAAGGACGTCGCGGTCGTGCGAGACGGCGCAGAGACGCGCGTCCCCATCGAGGAGCTGCGTGTCGGCGACGTCTTCGTCGTCCGGCCGGGCGAGAAAGTCGCAACCGACGGCGTGGTCGTCGATGGGAGCTCGGCGATCGACGCTTCGTTGCTCACGGGCGAGTCGGTTCCGGGAGAGGTCGGGCCGGGCGACGCAGTCACGGGAGCGACGGTCAACGCCGGCGGGCGACTCGTTGTACGCGCGACGCGTGTCGGAGGCGACACCGCCCTCGCACACATGGCGCGCCTCGTCGCCGATGCCCAATCGGGCAAGGCGCCGGTGCAGCGGCTTGCCGACCGCATCTCCGCGGTGTTCGTACCGATCGTGATCGCGCTCTCGGTCGGCGCGTTGGGCTTCTGGCTCGGCAGCGGCGAGTCGGCGTCGGCGTCGTTCACGGCAGCGGTCGCCGTACTCATCATCGCGTGTCCTTGCGCGCTCGGGCTCGCGACGCCGACGGCGCTGCTCGTCGGCACGGGTCGGGGCGCGCAGCTCGGTGTGCTGATCAAGGGCCCGGAGGTGCTCGAGTCCACCCGCCGCGTCGACACGATCGTGCTCGACAAGACCGGCACCGTGACGACGGGCAAGATGTCGCTGGTCGATGTCGTCACGGCGGAGCGCGTCGACGCGGATCACGCGCTGCGCCTCGTCGGCGCCGTCGAGCACGCGTCGGAGCACCCGATCGCGCGCGCGATCGCCGACGCGGCACGGGATCGGCTCGGGTCGCTCCCACCGGTGGACAGCTTCGCGAGCTCGCAGGGGCTCGGCGTCCAAGGCATCGTCGACGGCCACGCGGTCGTCGCAGGCCGCGAACGGTTCGTCACCGACGCGGGATTGTGTCTCCCGCCCGAGCTCGCAGCTGCCAAGCAATCCGCCGAGGCACGCGGCGAGACGGCGGTCGTCGTCGCGTGGGACGGCGCAGTGCGCGCCGTGATGGTCGTCGCCGACACGCTGAAGCCGACGTCGGCGGCGGCCGTCGACGAACTGCGCGCACTCGGTCTGCGGCCGGTGCTCCTGACCGGAGACAACGCCGCCGCCGCGCGCGCCGTCGCCGAGCGCGTCGGGATCGACGAAGTCATCGCCGACGTCCTGCCGGCGGACAAGGTCGGCGTCGTCCGCCGCCTGCAGGACGAGGGACGCGTCGTGGCGATGGTCGGAGACGGCGTCAACGACGCAGCCGCGCTCGCACAGGCGGACCTCGGCCTGGCCATGGGCACGGGCACGGATGCCGCCATCGAGGCCTCCGACCTGACACTCGTCCGCGGCGACCTGCGCGCGGCCGTCGACGCGATTCGGCTGTCGCGCGCGACGTTGCGAACGATCAAGGGCAACCTCTTCTGGGCGTTCTCGTACAACGTCGCCGCGCTGCCGATCGCGGCGGCGGGCCTGCTCAACCCGCTGATCGCCGGCGGCGCGATGGCACTGTCGAGCGTCTTCGTCGTGTCGAACAGCCTTCGCCTGCGGCGCTTCGGTCGTAGGACCGACTGACAGGCGAACGTGGAAGCGAGTCCCGGCATGTGAGAGGCTGCCGCGGCCGGTACTGCTGCACTCACCCACCGGGGGCCTCATGACGTTCGCACCGCTCGCACCGACCATCGACGTCGCGCCCACGCGAATCGCTCGCGACACCTACGTGATCCACCAGGTCCAGGAGGCGTTGGGGCAGCCGCTGTTCGTCTACCTCAACTCCATGGTGATCCTGGGCAAGGAGCCGATGATCGTCGATACCGGAACGCCGGCGAACCGCAGGCAGTGGCTCGACGACGTCTTCGGTCTCGTCGAACCGGACGACGTGAGGTGGGTGTTCCTTTCGCACGACGACGTCGACCACACGGGCAACCTCGACGAGGTGATGACGGCATGCCCGAACGCCACGATCGTGTGCAACTGGGCGATGATCGAGCGGCACACGAACTGCTTCGACTTTCCACTCGATCGCTGCCGCTGGGTGATGGACGGCGAGACGATCGATATCGGCGACCGGACGCTCGCCGCCGTGCGGCCGCCCGTGTTCGACTCACCCACGACGCGCGGGCTGTTCGATCCGACGACGGGTGTCTACTGGGCGGTCGACACGTTCGCGACACCGCTGCCGGACCCGAAGATGGGCATCGCAGATCTCGACGCCGACTTCTGGGCGCACGGCATCACGTTGTTCGCACTCGGCGCCGTCAGCCCGTGGATCTCGATCACCGATCCTCAGAAGTACGGCCGCTGGGTCGACAACTCGCAAGCGCTCGACATCACGACGATCGCCGCGTGTCACACGCCGGTGATCGAGGGTCAGTTCATCGAGCGCGCTTACGAGCTCGTTCGCCGGCTCCCCACCGTCGACGTGCCGCCGTTGCCCGACCAATCGGTGCTCGACGAGATCGTCGCCGCGACGTCGCGGCCCGCCTGAGCGCGGGGTAGGCGGACGATCACGGTCGGAACGGAACGTTCGACCACCCGCGAACGGTGCTCGTGTGCAACCGCTTCCCCTGCGCCAGGTCGACGGTCCAGTCCGGAAATCGCCGCAACGTCTCCTCGATCCCGACCCGTCCCTCGAGTCGCGCGAGTGCGGCGCCGAGGCAGAAGTGGATGCCGTAGCCGAAGGACAGGTGGTGGTCGATGGCGCGGTGGATGTCGAAGCGGTCCGGGTCGGCGAACTTGCGCTCGTCTCGACCCGCGGAGCCCGTGAGCAACAGCACTTTGGATCCGGCGGGTATCGACACACCGTGCAGCTCGACCGCGCGGGTGGTCCACCGACCCTGCACCGGTGACGGCGCCTCGAACCGCAGCAGCTCCTCCACCGCACCGGGGACGAGCGACACGTCGGCTGCCAGTGCGCGCCGCTGGTCCGGATGCGCGGCCAGCACGACCGCGAAATTGCCGAGCAGGCGTGCGACGGTCTCGGTCCCCGCGCTGATGAGCAGGTTGGCGAAGGCTGTCGCTTCACGCTCGTTCAGCCGGCGGCGCTCGCCGCGCTCGTCGGTGATCTCCGCCTCGACCAGCCCGGTCAGCATGTCGTCGCGCGGTTGCCGCCGCCGCTCCGCGAGTTGCGCGCCGAGGTACTCGAAGAGCGTGATCTGGGCGCGCAGCGAGGTGTCGTTGATCATGCCGACGCCGGGTTCGATGTGGAACACGAGGTCGATGTGCGTGCGCGCGAACTCGCGATCCTGTTCCGGGACCCCGAGCAGCGACGCGATCACCTCGGCGGGCAGCCGCGCCGCGAAGTTCTCCACGTAGTCGAACGAGTCGAGACCCTCCAGCCCACCGAACAGCTCGGCACACAGCTCGCGTATCCGGACTTCGAGCTCGCGGACGCGCCGCGGGGTGAACGCTCGCGAGACGAGTGCGCGGAGCTGCGAATGCTCGGGAGGATCCATGAAGATGATCGAGCTGCCGCCACCGCCGTCGCCCAGCCGGTTGGGCGACATGAGCTCGAGCACGGTCCCGTGCGCGGAACTGAACGTCTCGGGGTCCTTGTGTGCGGCTTCGACGTCGTCGAAGCGGCTCAACGCCCAGAAGTCGAAGCGGTCGTTGCGGTACACCGGAGCTTCGTCACGCAGCCGGCGCCAGGTCGGGTAGGGATCCGCATCGATCTCGGTGTCGAACGGATCCCAGGTGACGTCGGTCGAGGTGGTCACCGAGCCACCCGGTTGCAGATCGCGGCGAACTCCGCCGCATGCGTGACGGCGGGGATGTGACCCACGTCCATCTCGATCACCTCCACGTCGTTCGGCAACCGCCCGATCATCTCGTCCTGCAGCTCGGGTGGTACGGCTCGGTCACGCAGGTTCTTCACATAGGTCACCGGGACGTCCGCGATCTGCGACCACGACACCGGCTGGAAGTAGATGTGCATCGAGTCCTTGATCGCACGCACGGGGTCGACCACGAACGCGAGCGTCTCGTCGTCGAGCGGATCGCCGCCGTAGGCATTGCGCATCGTCTCGGCGTCGTCGGGCGGTCCGGGAGTCGTCAGTACCCAACCGTCGCGGCGTGCCGCTTCGTATCCCTGCTCGACGCGAGCGCGGTGCGACGCCTTCATGCAGTCGAGTCCCAGCCCGCCCTCCGGTGGTACGGATGCGGCCGACATGACGACGTGGCGCACGCGCGGCGCGAGCCGCGCCGCGGCTCCCGGTACGAACAGCCCGCCGGACGAGTGCGCGACGAACACGAGCGCGCCGTCGGGCACGGAGGTCTTCACGTCGGCGACGATCGAATCGACGCACTCCTCGACGGTCAGGGTCATCGGGTCGGCGGGCTTGCCGGCCCGGCCCGGGAGGTCGACGGCGAGCGCAGGATGCTCGAGCAGCGGCACGAGGCGGTCCCAGAACGCACCGGTCGCCGCGCCCCCGTGGATCAGCACGAAGTGCATCAGCCCATGCTCCCCGCCCGAGTGGCTCCTTGACCAGAGCGACTTTCAGATGCCATTTTGGAGTCTCGCTTGGGAATGTAGCGCCGATCGAGGGGGCTGGTCGCGTGGACCGCTATCTCGTCATCTCGTCCGACGGTCACGCGGGCCCACCCGCGGCGCACTACCGCGAGTACCTCGACCCCGCGTACCGCGGCGCGTTCGACGAGCACCAAGCGCAGGTCAAGCAGATGCTCGAGGTGGCGCGCTCGATGCGCCAGAACGACGAGTTCGTCGAGAAGTGGCAGCGGATCACCGGCGGCGACGGCGGCCTCACCGCCGCGTACGAGTCCGAGGTTCGCAACCAGGTGCTCGACGAGCAGGGCGTCGCGGCGGAAGTGCTCTTTCCCGACGCCGACGTGCTCGGCACCGGCCGCATCTCGGCGTCGCCGTTCGGTTCGGGCCTCGCCGGGGGCGCGGGAACGGAGCCGGAGCTCGCGCTCGCAGGCGCGCGCGCCCACAACCGTTGGCTGGCCGACTTCTGCGCGGCCGCACCGCACCGCCGCATCGGCGTGGCGATCGTGCCGATCCTGTACGACATCGACGCTGCCGTCGCCGAGATCCACGCGGCGCACGAGCTCGGGCTGCGCGGCGTGCTGATCCCCACGCGATGGTTCGACCAACCCGCCTACCACGACCCCCGCTACGAGCCCGTGTGGGGCGCGTGCGAGGAGACGGGGATGGTGCTGCACACACACTCCGGCTCCGGGCCCGCGGACTACGGACTCGGGCCCGGCATGATGGCGATCTACGCGACCGAGGCGTACTGGTGGGCCGCGCGTCCGCTGTGGGTCCTGATCTGGTCCGGGGTGTTCGAACGTCACCCGGCCCTGAAGTACGTCATCGCCGAGAACGGCGCGTGGTGGGCGCCCGACATCCTTGCGAAGATGGACGAGAAGTTCGTCGGTGGCCACAACACCGAGAAGATGGGCAAGGCGTTCCGCGAGGCGATCACCATGAAGCCGACGGACTACTTCGACCGGAATTGCTTCCTCGCCGCGTCGACGCCGGGGGTCGAGGACATGGAGCGACGCCATCTCGTCGGGGTCGGCAACATCCTGTGGGGCAACGACCTCCCGCACCCGGAGGGGACATTTCCGTACACCCGCTACTGGATCCGAGAACGCTTTCACGACCTGCCCGAGGACGAGACGCGCAAGATGCTCGGCGAGAACGCCGCCGACGTCTACGGCATCGACCGCGCCGCGGTCGCCCCGCTCGTAGCGCGGATCGGCCCGACGCGCGAAGAGGTGCACGGCGACCAGCCGGTCGCACCTGCGCCTGCCTGACCACACACGACCGCGATCGGTCACCGACACCCGGGGGGACTGGATGAGATCAGGTTGGCGTCGGGGCGCTCCGTTGCTCGCGTGCGCGCTCCTCATGCTCGGCGCGTGCACCAGCGAGACGAGCGGTGACGACGACGACGTCGCTGCGGGCGACGGCACCGACGAGCGCAGCGACGACACCGGCGGCAACGACGGCGAGATCACCGTCGACGCGCCGGGGATCACCGCCGACACGATCAGGATCTCGGTGATCGCGTCCGACCTCTCGCAGCTCAGCGAACAGAACCTCGCTCCCGAGATCGGTCTCGGTCATGTGACGTTGCAGGCCGTGGTCGACGACATCAACGCGAACGGCGGCGTGCTCGGCCGCCAGGTCGAGCTCGTGCCGCATGTCATCGAGGGCGCCGCGGCGGCGATCGACCCCAATGCCGGGCGGCAGGCCTGTCTCGAGGCGACCGAGGACGACCAGCCGTTCGCGGTGATCATCACCGCGGCGATCTCTGCCGAGACGACGGAGTGCGCACTGCAGTACGAGAACGCACTGACCATCACGATGGACAGCTGGCCCGACTCCTTCTACGAGCGCTCCGACGGTCGCCTGTTCTCCGTCGCGACCCACACATCGGTCAGCCGGGAACGCGAGTACCGGGCCTGGCCGCACATCCTCGACGAGCAGGGCGAGCTCGAGGGCCACACCATCGGTGTCATCCGGATGGACACGGCCGAGCAGGAAGAAGCGGTGGACGAAGGGCTGATGCCGGGCCTCGAGGAGCTCGGCTACTCGGTCGCCGCGACGGCCGTGCTCCCGTGTCCGGAAGGCTCCACGTCGTGTGAGCAGCACGACGTGGCGATCCAGCGGATGCAGGATGCCAACGTCGACCTCGTCTTTCTCACCGCACAGACGCTCGCGGGAGCCGCGACCGTCGAAGCGGCCGCGAACCTCGGCTTCGAGCCGCAATGGACGACGATCGGCAACAACGTCACCGACACGGTCGCCCGGTTCTACGTCAACGCGAAGGACAACTACGACGGCGCGCTCGGCATCGACACGGTGTTCCCCGAGCCGACGGAGGAGGCCGACCGCTGCAACGAGATCGCGACCGCGGGTGGTGCCGAGGAGTTCGAGCGTGGCTCCGACGGCTACGGCTTCACCGCCGTCACCTGCCTGCAGCTCCAAACGCTCGTCGCCGCGATCGAAGCGGCGGCCGAGACGGGCACCGTGACGCAAGCGTCGGTGATCGCCGCGCTCGAAGGCATGGGGACGGTACCGATGTCGGCCGGACCCGACGGCACAGTGAACGCCGACAAGCACGATGCCGGCGACTACGTGTTCCTGTCCCGGTACGACGCGAGCCTGGAGGAGTTCGTCCCGGTGAACGACGCGGAGCCGATCGAGGTCCCCTGAGCACCACGCGGCCGTGAACGCGAGGGACGAGCACACCGACCAGAGCGCCGCCGTCCTCGCGGCTGCCGTGCTCGACGAGGAGGCACGGCGGGCCGACGCGAACGGCGCGCGCGCGACCGTGGTCGACGACGCCGAGCTCCCGGGAGTCGCCGCGGACGAGGTCACGCTGCGCGACGCGGTCCGGCAAGGGGGCGCCCGGACGATCTCCATCGTGGCTGCGCTCGGCGCGATCGAGCTCTTCGACAACGCCGCGTTCAACGTGCTCGCGCCCGACATCCAGGACGCGCTCGGAGTCTCCGACGCCGTGCTCGGCGCGATCGGCGGCGCCACCGGCGTGTTGTTCGTACTCGGCGCGATCCCGATGTCGTCGCTGTCCGACCGCATGCCGCGCAAGATGCTCGTCGCGATCACGATGTCGATCTGGTCGACGATCATCCTGCTCACCGGCATCGTGCAGAACGCGCTGCAGATGTTCCTCGCGCGCCTTGGTGCCGGCCTCGGACAGTCCGCTTCACTCCCCGTCAACGGTCCATTGCTCATCGACACCTATCCGATCCAGGCCCGCGCCAAGGTGTTCGGCGTGTACGGAGCGGCCCAGTCGGTGGGCACGATGGGCGCACCATTCTTCGCGGGCGCGATCGCGGCCATCGCGGGGGAGGCGAACGGCTGGCGCTGGGCCTTCGCGATCATCGGAGTGCTCGGGCTGCCCGTCGCGCTGTCGGCGCTCAGCATCCGTGAACCCCGGCGCGGGCGCCACGAGATGCTGTCGGTGCTCGGTGAGGAGCTGCCGGCCGAGGAGGATCCACTACCGATCTCGCTCGCGGTCGCGTTCGAACGCCTCAAGAAGATCCGCAGTTTCTACTTCTTCCTCGTCGGCATGGCGGCCCTCGGGTTCGCGCTCTTCTCGACACCGTTGTTCCTCAGCCTCTACTTCGAGGAGGAGCTCGGCCTGAGCGCATTCGAACGCGGCATCGTCTCGACGGTCGTCGCAATCCCCGCCCTCGCCGCGATCGCGGTTGCCGGCAAGCGCGCCGACAACCTGTTCCGGCGGAGCCCGCCCGCCGCGATGGCGTTCATCGGGGTGCTCGTCGCCGGCTTCGGGATCGCCCAGGTGGGCGCGATCTGGATGCCGAACGTCTGGACGGTCGTGCCCGTCCTTGCCGTCGGCGCCTCGCTGGCGCGCGCCGCGTTCACGATCCTTCCCGCGGTGATCTCGACGATCATCCCGTACCGGCTGCGCGCCCGCGGCACTGCCCTCGTCGGCATCTACATCTTCCTGTTCGGTTCGTTCTTCGGCGCCATCATCACCGGGTTGCTGAGCGACGCGTACGGAACGCGAACAGCACTCACCTGCGTCGTGCTGCCCGCCACGCTGACGGGTGGTTTCCTGATCTCGCTCGGTGCGCGCCACATCCGCGCCGACATGGCAATGGTCGTCGAGGAGCTCCGTGAGGAGCGTGACGAGCGTGACCGCCTCCGCCACGCCGACGCGACGGTGCCGGTGATCCAGGTGCGCAACCTCGACTTCTCCTACGGCAAGGTGCAGGTCTTGTTCGACGTCAGCCTCGACGTGCATCGCGGGGAAACGCTCGCGCTGCTCGGTACCAACGGCGCGGGAAAGTCGACGTTGCTGCGTGTGATCAGCGGGCTCGGTGTGCCCGACCGCGGCGTCGTGCGCTTCAATGGACGCACAGTCACGTATGCCGATCCAGAGCTGCGGGTGAAGATCGGCATCGTGCAACTCATCGGCGGCGGAGCGACGTTCCCGCCGCTCACGGTCGCCGAGAACCTCCGCACGGCGACGTTCCTCTACCCGCGTCACGAGCGAGAAGCCCGTATCGGACGCGCGCTCACGATGTTCCCGATGCTGCGAGAACGCCTGCACGCTCCCGCGGCCGATCTCTCAGGCGGCCAGCAGCAGATGCTCGCGCTCGCGATGACGCTCGTGCACGAGCCCGAGGTGCTCATCATCGACGAGCTCTCGCTGGGCCTGGCGCCCGTCGTCGTGCAGCAGGTGCTCGATACGGTGCGCGAGCTCAAGGCGCGGGGGTTGACGATGATCATCGTCGAGCAGTCGCTCAACGTCGCGCTCGCGGTGTCGGACCGCGCCGTGTTCATGGAGAAGGGAGCGATCCGCTTCGAAGGTCCCGCAGAGGAGCTCGCGCAGCGCGACGACCTCGCCCGCGCCGTGTTCCTGGGCAACCGGACATGACGGTCGCCCACCTGCTCGCGTTCGACGTTCCCCGGCAGGTCGTCTTCTCGGGCGCGGTGACCGGCGTGACGTACGGCGTGATGGCGGTCGGCATCATTCTGATCTTCCGGTCCACACGCGTCGTGAACTTCGCGATCGGCGAGATGGGCGGCTTCTCGGCCGCGCTGCTGTACCGGTTGGTGATCGACTGGGACGCCCCGTTCTGGCTCTCGTTCGTCGCCTGTCTCGCCGTCGGGGCAGCGTTCGGCGCGGCGATCGAGCTGCTCGTCGTGCGCCGTCTGTTCACCGCGCCCCGGGTCATCCTCCTCGTCGCGCTCATCGGCGCGTCGCAACTGCTGCTGTTCTTCCAGGTGATCCTGCCCGACGTCACGCAGGTCCGTCCCTTCCCCACGCCGTGGTCGGACCGGTGGGACGTCGCGGGCGTCGTGGTGCGGAGCCAGGAGCTCCTGGTGCTCGTCGTGATGCCGTTGCTCGTCGCCGCGCTCGCGCTGTTCCTGTCCCGCACGCGCTACGGACTGGCGATCCGCGCGTCGGCCGCCAACGCCGATGCGGCTCGGCTGGCCGGCATCAACATCAAGAAGATGTCCACGGTCGTGTGGGTCATCGCGGGCGCGCTCGCCTCGATGGGCGCGATGCTGTTCGCACCGCTCAGCCCGACCGGTCTCACGCCGCTCGGGCTCGGACCCGGCCTGCTGCTGCGTGTGCTCGCCGCTGCGCTCGTCGCCGGCATGACGTCGATGCCGGTCGCGCTCGCGGCGGGAGTCGTGATCGGCGCGAGCGAAAGTCTCGTGACGTTCAACTGGAACGACCAACGGGGGCTGCTCGACGCGTTGTTGTTCGTGCTGGTGGTCGTCGCGCTCCTCGTACGCCGCCGGGGGCGCGCGTTCGCCGAGACCGGTACGGGCCGTTGGTCGTTTGCGCCGCGCGTACGACCGGTGCCCGCCGCGCTCGAACGCGTCTGGTGGGTGCGGGGCCTGCCGGCGACTGCGGGTCTCGTCGTGGTCCTCATCGCGTTCGCCCCGCTCGTGGTGTTCGACCTTCCGTCGCAACAACACGCGTGGACACGCGTGCTCGTGTACGCGCTCGTCGCGCTCTCCCTCACCGTCCTCACGGGCTGGGCCGGACAGCTCTCGCTCGGACAGTTCGCGTTCGTCGGACTCGGCGGGATGTCGACTGCCGCGTTCGTCCGGGAAGGCGTCGGCTTCGTGCCCGCACTCGTCCTCGGTGCGTTCGTCGCGGCGCTCGCCGCGATCGTGATCGGCACGCCCGCGCTCCGGCGTCCGGGCCTCTTCCTCGCAATCGTCACGTTCGCGTTCGCGGTCGGTACCGCGTCGTGGCTGCTGTGGCGCGGCGTGTTCCTCGACGGCGACACCGAAGCGGAGCTGCCACGGCAGGTGCTCCCGATGCCGGCGTTCCTGACCGGCGAGGGGCTCGACTTGCGGGCGAACGGCTCCTACTACGCGATCACGCTGGTCGTGCTCGTCGCGATGGTCGCTGCGGTCGCGTGGCTGCAACGCAGCCGGCTCGGTCGCTCGATGATCGCCGTGCGCGACAACGAGCGCGCCGCCGCATCACTCGGGATCTCGCCGACGGCGGTCAAGCTCGTCGCCTTCGGCATCGGCGGCTGGCTGGCCGGCCTCGCGGGCGGGCTCCTGGTCGGGCTGCTGCGCGAGACGCGCCCGACCGACTACCTGGCGGCCGAGTCGCTGCGCGTCATCTCGATCGTCGTGATAGGTGGCCTGTCGTCGGTCGCGGGCGCGGTGCTCGGTGCGTTCTGGGTCGTGGGTCTGCCCGTGCTGTTCGACGACAGCATCGAGATCGGGTTGCTCACGAGTGGCGCCGGCCTCCTCATCCTCCTGCTCTACTTCCCGGGCGGGCTCGTGCAGGTCGTGTATTCCCTCCGGGACGCCCTCTTTTCGATCGCGGCGCGCCGGGCGCCGGCTCCCGAGGTGCCGCAGCGCGAGCCCGCCCGGGTTCCTGTCG
>Ga0209172_10006888_pt1 | contig 12206 bp, 7 predicted proteins | sample LarsenN4metaG_FD_184113 | JGI IMG/M metagenome (GOLD analysis project Ga0209172, IMG submission 184113) | Hot spring sediment bacterial and archeal communities from British Columbia, Canada, to study Microbial Dark Matter (Phase II) - Larsen... ... | reverse complement strand
TTGGTCGCGATCACAACTTCCTCCCGATGAAGACGCCCTTCCTTAAAGAGGGTTGCCAGGGCCTGCCCGACCACCCGCTCGCTCCGCTGACATCGGTAGTTAATGGCCGTATCAATAACATTACAACCCGACTCCAGAGCCCGTATGAGGGCATCCCGGTAGAGGGTATCGGTGGTGATATCGTGGTTGCCCAGGTACGTACCGATCCCTATGGATGACATCCATACACCTTGCTGCCGTTGAAAATGATCCGGTGCCAACCCCAATTCCTCCAGAACACGCTCTCGATACCTCTCCGTCCCTTCTGGAGTTGCATGCGATGTATAAGCCATAGAATGTTTGGTCCCTAAAATCTATGAGAAGCTGGCGTACAGGCTCCCATAGATTTTAGATCTTCTCCCTTTTAGGGACCAATTTAAAAGGCCCGGTAGCGAAAGTCAACCTTAATTCACAATAAATTATGAAAAATAGAAAGGGACGGAGGTTCTCCTTTGCGCAGGGGCAAGGACCTTACGCTTTGCGGTAAACGCAATGCTCCCAGATCTCGCTTGACTTTCAACGAACCGGGCCTATAGAATAGGTACACGCACTGAAACGACCGCCGGAACATTTCCCCGGACAACCTGTCTTAATTAACAAACAAAGGAGAGTACCCATGGCCAATTCCCGAAAGATGATCGAAGAAGCTGTAAACCAAGTGATGCAAAGCTATGAAGCCAGAAAACCGGCTGATCCGTTTTCCGGGCCACTGGAGACCCTGAGCCAGGAAGAGGCCTATCGCGTTCAATACGGCCTGATAAAGAGATGGTCGGCCCGCGGGCAAAAAGTTATCGGACGTAAGGTAGCGTTGACCAATAAGGCTACGAGGATCCAGTTTGGCATCGAAGAGCCCATTTTTGGCCACCTGATGAATACCGGTATCTTTTTAGATGGAAGCAGCGTTCCCTTAGACCAGTTTGTGAATCCCCTCGTGGAGCCGGAAGTCGCTTTTTTATTGAAGCAAGATCTGAAAGGTCCTGGGATAACCCCGCTCTCTGTTCTCCAGGCTACGGAAGGAGTTCTACCTGCTATGGAGGTGGGGGATATCCTTCTGAAACCCCGCCCTGAGCCTGTGGGAGGGGGGGCTAAATTCAAGGCTATCGATCTGATCGGTTACAACGCCCTCAACGCAGGGGTAGTCCTGGGCCCCCAATTGACGCCGATTCAAAATTTGAACCTGCGCTACGAAGGGGTCGTTCTGGAGCTGGATGGAGAGCTCGTGGGCTCCGGGGCCGGGGCCGAGGTCATGGGGAATCCAGTCCATTCCGTAGCGTGGCTTGCCAATAAATTGACTGAGTTTGAGGATTACCTGCGCGCAGGAGAAATTATCATCTCCGGATCCATCACCAGTTACGTAAAGGTCAAAAAAGGGAACCACGTGACCGTCACGTTTACCCGCCTCGGCTCGGTAGGGGTAAAGTTTGTTTAAGCGGGACCTTATGAACAAGGTGGTTATCGCTGTATGCATCCTGATTCCAGGCCTGGGCCTGGGAGGGTCTTACTACTTCTTTAAAACCAAGAGGGAGCCCGTCAAGTACAGGACGGCACGGGTTGAGAAAGGGGATATCACCGTTACGGTCTCTGCAACGGGAACCCTTAACCCCGTCGTTAACGTTCAGGTGGGGAGCCAGGTCTCGGGCATTATCCAGGCCCTCTACGTGGATTACAACTCCCTGGTCAAAAAAGATCAGATCATCGCCCAACTGGACCCCTCCACCTTTCAAGCCCAGCTCACCCAGGCCTCGGCCAACTTGGAGAGCGCCCGGGCCAACCTTAAGAACGTGGAGGCCGACCTGGCCAACCTCTCGGCCAGCATCGACAATGCCCAGGCCAAGCTGAAGAGCGAGAACGCCAATGTGGAGAAGGCGAGGGTGGCCCTGAAGGATGCCGCTCAGACGTTACAGCGGCGCCAGGAGCTTTTCAAGCAGGCGTTGATTTCTGCCAGCGAGCGGGATGTCGCGCAGACGGCTTACGATTCGGCGGTGGCCCAGGTGAAGGTGGCGCAGGCGCAGGAGGAGGCCGCCGAGGCGCAGCTGAAGTCGGCCCGGGCGCAGTACCAGTCGGCCCTGGCCAAGCGGGAGGGGGCGTTGGCCGGGATCAAGCAGGCGGAGGCGGCGCTTGAGCAGGCGAAAGTGAATGTGGAGCACACGGTGATACGCTCACCGATCGATGGGATGGTGATTTCTCGGAGCGTAGATGTAGGTCAGACGGTGGCGGCCAGTTTGCAAGCCCCTACGTTATTTACCATTGCTGAAAATCTGGTAAAGATGCAGGTTCATACCAGTATCGATGAGGGCGATATCGGGAAAGTTCGAGCCGGTCAGGACGCTCTCTTTACCGTAAGCGCTTATCCCGGCGAGAGGTTCACCGGGAAAGTGGTCCAGGTTCGGAATGAACCCAAGACCGAGCAGAACGTGGTCACTTATGATACCATCCTCTCTGCGGATAATCCTGATTTAAAGTTAAAGCCGGGCATGACGGCGACGGTGAGCATTATTATCGATAAGCGAGAGGGGGTTAAAAAGGTTTTAAACGCGGCCCTGAGTTTTAAGCCGGAATCCGTGACCCCTAATCCACGGAAGGTCTGGATACTCAATGAGGGCGGGGAGCTCCAACCCATCGGCGTTGAGGTAGGTATTACGGATGGAACCTATACAGAAATCAAGGGGGATTCGCTTCAAGAAGGACAGGAAGTTATCCTGGGGCTCGAAGGGCCCAGGAAGGACTCCCAGCCCGGCCCCCGGCCCCCCACCTTTGGGCGACCCTTTTAAGAAAGGCGGAGGGGCGGCCTTCTTTTCCCAGAGGTCCCGCTTTAAGGCGGGTATAAATTTTGCTAGGCAATTAAAAGGGTTTCTTTTTGGGAGGTGGGGTATGCTTTTTATCGCCATCGTAAAGGCAGGCGGTCTTTTTCACCTGTTCCAGGGGTTTCCGGGTAGGGGGTCCTGGAGCTGCCGATGAAACGATGCGTTTATCCTCATCAAAATGGGGGGATAACTCCCCAGGCCCAGGATAGGCCGGCCACCGCCGGAGGGATTTTGAGCATTAAGACGAAGGAGGTTTTATGAGGGAATTCTTGAAAAGGCTTGTTATGATACTTGGGCCATGGGTTTCTAGAGCCCTCGACCTCCCGAGCCCTATTGAACTTGCAAAGTTAAACGAAGAACTGGAAAGAGAGATCACCGAGCGCAAACGCGCGGAAGAGAAGCTCCAGCAGCGTATCGAGCAACTCCAGTGTATTTACCACCTCAGCAACGCGACCATCCGTGCAAATGCCCTTGAAGAGATTTATACAGAGGCTCTAAATGCCCTGGAGCTGACGCTGAGGGCTGACCGGGCCTCTATCCTGCTATTTGATCCGGATGGGGTTTTACGTTTCAAAGCCTGGCGAAGGCTTTCAGAGGGGTATCGAAAAGCGGGCGAAGGACATTCCCCCTGGTCGTGCGAGGAGAAGAATCCGCAACCCATCCTCGTACCCGATGTAGAAGAGGAGCCGAGCCTGGAGGTGCTTCGGGCAGTTATCCTGGGTGAAGGGATTCGGGCTTTGGGCTTTATTCCTCTGGTATACCATGGGCGGCTGTTGGGGAAGTTTATGATCTACTACGATACCCGGCATCGATTTAGCGGAGAGGAAGTTCAATTAGCCCAAACCCTGGCCAGCCAGATCGCCTTTGCCATCGAGCGCAAGCGCGCGGAGGAGGAGCTGAGAAAGAGCGAAGAGCGTTATGCGCTGGCCGCCCGTGGGGCGAACGACGGGTTATGGGACTGGAACCTGAGAACCGATGAGGTTTATTTTTCCCCTCGCTGGAAATCTATGCTGGGTTGCCGCGAGGATGAGGTCGGGAACTGCCCCCAAGAGTGGTTCAGCCGGGTCCACGGGGAGGACCTGGAAAAGCTCCAGATGCACCTTGCCCTGCATCTCGAAGGGAGGACCCCTCACTTTGAAAACGAACACCGCATGCTGCACAAGGACGGAACCTACCGCTGGATGCTGAGCCGGGGGCTGGCCGTCCGGGATGCGGATGGGCGGGCCTACCGTATGGCCGGGTCGCAGACCGATATCACCGATCGCAAGGTGTCCGAGGTGCAGCATTTGCACGATGCGTTTCATGATGCGCTGACCGGCCTGCCGAATCGCGCCCTGTTCATGGATCGACTGAAGAACGCGGTGGAGCGCGCAAAGCGGCATAAGGATTATTTGTTTGCCGTGCTCTTCCTCGATCTCGATCGCTTCAAGGTGGTCAACGATAGCCTCGGTCATATGGTCGGGGATCAGTTGCTGGTTTCAATCGCCCGAGGGTTAGAGGCGCGGCTGCGCCCTATTGATACGGTTGCCCGTCTTGGGGGAGACGAGTTCGCCATCCTTCTCGATGGGATCGAAAACATCGATAGCGCCGTCCGCGTTTCTGACCGGATCCAAAAGGAGCTGTCGATCCCTTTTAATCTGAACGGGCAAGAGGTGTTCACCACCGTGAGCATTGGAATTGCGCTGAGCGCCATAGGTTATGACCGACCGGAGGATATTCTGCGGGATGCCGACATAGCCATGTATCGCGCCAAGTGTCTTGGTAAAGCGCGCCATGTGCTCTTCGACATGAATATGCGCGCGCAGGCCGTGGAGCTCCTGCACTTAGAGGCCGATTTGCGGCGGGCCATCGAGCGGCAGGAGTTTGTGCTTCATTATCAGCCCATTGTATCCCTGGCCAGCGGCAGGATTACAGGGGTAGAGGTCCTTTTACGTTGGCAGCATCCGCAACGCGGCCTCATTTCCCCGGCAGAGTTCATCCCTATCGCGGAAGAAACCGGACTGATCGTACCCCTCGGGGAGTGGGTCTTGCGGACGGCTTGCACACAAAACAAGGCCTGGCAAGATGCGGGGCTCCCGCCCCTGTGTGTGGCCGTGAATCTCTCAGCCCGCCAGTTTCAACATCAAAACCTGCCGGAGCTTATCCAAAAAGTGCTCCAGGAAACGGGCATGGCCGTCCAGGCTCTTAAACTGGAGATTACCGAGAGCCTTGCCATGAAAGATATCGATTTCAGCATTGCGACCTTGAACGAGCTGAGCGCCATGGGAATTCAAATCTTGATCGATGATTTTGGCACCAGCTATTCCTCCCTGGGTTACTTGAAACGTTTTCCCATCACGACGCTGAAAATAGATAAGTCTTTTGTCAGAGACCTCCCGGGCGACTCGGATAATGCGGCCATCACCAGTGCGATTATCGTTATGGCCAATAGCCTTAAATTGAAGGTGATCGCCGAGGGGGTGGAAACCGAAGAGCAACTGGCGTTTTTACAGTCCCAGAAGTGCGATGAGATACAAGGGTACTTCTTCAGCGAGCCCGTGCCTGCGGAAGTGTTTACCAGGCTCCTTCAGGAAGAGGGGGCGGCCCCCAAGCCCCTGCGATACCCGCGTCCGTCGACGTTTCCCCCTACTTCTTCAAAGCCTCCGGAGGCCTGAAAACCCCTCCTCTTCCGTGGGATCCGCCCGCCGACGTGCTGACCGGCTGGGTCCGCTTACAACCGTCGCGATATACTGCGATGGCCTTAAGGCCCATCCTCCAGGCGTCTACGTAGACCTGCCAGATATCCTCTGGGGTCGCTTCATGGGGCATATTAACGGTTTTGGATACAGCCCCGGACAGGAAAGGTTGCACGGCGGCCATCATTTTAAGATGGCCCTGGTAATGGATGGATCGAACCCCCTTCCAGGGTTTGAAGGCGCAATCAAAGACCGGAAGGTGCTCGGATTTTAGCCCTGGAGCTCCTTCAATCGTATCATTCTGATCGAGGTACCGACCCACGGCGTCAATTTGTTGGGGGGAGTACCCCAAATTTTTCAGGGCCTCCGGGACCGTCCGATTCACTATTTTGAGCACCCCGCCGCCGGCCAGTTTTTTATATTTGACCAGGCTGATATCCGGCTCTACGCCGGTGGTATCGCAATCCATGAAAAACGCAATGGTTCCTGTAGGTGCCAAAGCCGTTACCTGGGAATTCCGATACCCGTAACGGTCCCCCATCTGATAGGCGTCCTCCCAGACCCGGTCGGCAACCTCCAGGAGGGATTCTGGCGCTAACGAGAGCTCCCCCTTAGATAAATGAGACCTGTGCTTTTGGATGACCCGGAGCATGGATTCCCGGTTTATAGGGTATCCTTTGAAGGGGCCCATTTCTTTGGCGATAAGGGCCGAGGTCCTATAGGCCTGCCCGCATAAGAGGGCTGTGATGGCTCCCGCGTACGCCCGGCCTGCGTCACTGTCGTAGGGGAGACCCTGGGCCATCAAAAACGCTCCCAGGTTGGCATAGCCCAACCCCAGGGGACGAAACTTACGGCTGTTTCGGCCTATAACCCGGGTTGGATAACCGGAGCGACCTACCAGGATTTCCATGGCGAGGATCATCAGGCTGACCGTGTGGCAGAAAGCTTCTGTAGCAAAAGAACCGTCCTTGCGATAAAATTTCATCAGGTTGAGGGCTCCGAGAATACATGCGGAATCGTCCAGAAACATGAACTCGCTGCAAGAGTTGGAAGCCTGGATGCGCCCGGAATCCGGACAGGTGTGCCAGTCATTAATGGTGGTATCGAACTGCAGGCCGGGATCCCCGCAAAGGTAGGCGGCGTCCACGAGCTGCTTCATCAGATCACGCGCTCGATGCGTGCCCATAACTTCGCCGGTGGTCACCGCCCGGGTCTGCCATTCTCTATCTTCTAAAACGGCCCGCATAAAGTCCTCTGAGACGCGGACGCTATGATTGGCGTTCTGGAAAGCAACGGTCTCGTAAGCGCCCCCTGGAACATTAAACGCTCCACTATATCCGGCCTCGATAAGGGCCCAGGCTTTTTTCTCCTCGTTAGCCTTGCAGTGGATAAACTCCAAAATATCCGGATGATCTATATTAAGGATAACCATCTTCGCCGCGCGACGGGTACGTCCGCCACTTTTGATGATGCCGGCCATGGTATCGTACCCCCGCATGAAGGAGACAGGCCCGCTGGATGTATTCCCCCCGGAGAGCGTCTCCTTGGAGGAGCGTAGCCGGGAGAAGTTTGTGCCCGTACCTGACCCATATTTAAACAGGATCCCTTCCGTTTTGACCAGATCTAAAATGGACTCGAGGGTATCTTCCACGGAGTTAATAAAAGAGGCCGAAGACTGCGGGCGTTTCTGGATTCCCACATTGAACCATACAGGGCTGTTAAAGGCCGCCTTCTGATTAACCAAAATATGACAGAGCTCCTGGTAGAAAATTTCAGCGTCTCCGGCGGAGGCAAAGTATTTGCCTTTAAGCCCCCCCTCTGCGATGGTGCGTGCTACGCGATGGATCAGGGTCTTGACGCTTCGCTCCCGCTGAGGAGTCCCTAAGAGGCCGTAAAAATACTTCTGGGCCACCACGTTGGTGGCCATTTGGGACCATAATTTTGGAACTTCCACCTCCTTTTGCTCAAAGATCACCTCGCCCTTTTCGTTCGCAAGGCGGGCCACCCGTATCTCCCACGCCACCTCATCGAAGGGATGCCCCCCCGGGGTTGTGAAAAAACGGTTGATCCGCAGGCCGCCTTCGGCATGTACGGATGGAATACCTCGGTCCTTTGTTTTCATACCTCCCCCCTCCTTCTAAGGGACGATCCGGGCCTTTTTCATTCTTGAGAATGGGGAAATTAGGAAGACCGCACGGCCCGGCTTTATCAGGGAACGACCCACCGCTTTGTCAAGGCCTGATGGATCCAAAACGCCTTTATCACCCAAAAGATCTGTCCCTGGCAAATCTCTGCAAGCCTTATACCAGTTCCTAAAATGTACCGAATAGATTATTTTAAACCTATTTGTCATGAATAAAGACTTAAACCCGGCGAAAACGAAACCGTTTAAATGGGATAGAAGGGGGGGGAAGGGTGTGAAAAGGGAAAAATGGACTTAATTTCTCTGGAAACGTTTTGCAATTTTAGAACTTTAGCGTTACCTGGAAGAGAATGAGTCTATTCTGGGGGCTAAAGTGAGGATCGAGCCCGGACCTTGAGCCCGGAACTATGAAAAATATTTCGAGCGCACCGGGACCGCGTAAAAGGAACATAAAATGCTTGCGAATTGAGCTGATCGCCGTTATGCTCTAAATGGGTCTTTTCTTCAACCCTTCAACGAGCGCGCGCATGGATTTTTCTGATCAAATCCCCGTGATAGATTTTCATACCCATCTGGGGAACATTTTCCCCACAGGGCCCCGGATTCATCTGGAGGCTCGGACGGATTCTCCTCCCTCTGTCATGATAACCTTCCCCGGTATGGCGGACCCCGATCAACTCTTTTATCGGAATCGCCCGGGGCGATTCTCCTTCAATTCCCTGAGACATGGTCTTCTCAGCCTTTACCGGAGAAGAAAAATGATCCGAGGCGCAACGATCCCGAATCTACAACAAAGCATGCGGGAAAATGGGATTTCTCGGAGCGTTGTCCTTCCAATTGAATATGCCCGTGGAGGATCTCCACGGGCGACCCTGGAATTACTGGCCGTCTGCCTTAAATATCCGGAGATCCTCCCTTTTTGTTCTGTGGATCCACGAGGCCCGGAGGTGAGAAAACATCTAAGGGAGTACATAAAATTGGGGGCCCGGGGGCTTAAGTTGCACCCGAATTTCCAGGAATTCAAGCCATCGGATCCGGGATGTCTGGAAGTTTGTGAGGAAGCGTCTCAGCATAGCCTGCCCGTTATTTTTCATACCGGGACGAAGGGTTATGAGAAACGCCCCGGGAGGATTCCCTCGGCGCTAGAGAACTTTGAAGCCTTACTGCGCACGTTCCCCCAGATGACTTTTATTTTAGGTCATATGGGAATTTCTCAATACAAGCTGGCCATTCGATTGGCCCAAAGATACCCGAACGTTTATTTAGAAACCAGTGGCCAACCTGCCTCTCACATTAAGGAGGCGATCCAGGCCGTAGGAGGTGATAGAGTCCTGTTTGGAAGCGACTGGCCTTTATGGGATCCTATTTATCCCCTAAAAGCTGTTTTAGATGCAACAAAGGGAGATCTCGGACTTAGAAAGCTAGTTCTGCATGAAAATGCCGTGAGAATTTTAAAGGAGGCGTGTTTATGAGATTTATAAAAGAAAAGTTCTGGCCGTTACCCTTTAGTATGCTCTGGGTCACCTTCCTTTCTGCCTTCACCCTGGCAGATCCTGAGGGGAGTAAGGAAGTCTGGTTCACGACCGAAGATAAAGTAAACATTTCAGGTTACTGGGTAGCTCCCTTTGAGGAAGGGGGGGGGAAAAAAACGCCCATCATTTTAGTCCACCATTTTGGCGGAAATCGGAATCAATGGGATACGTTTACGCCCGTATTACTCGAGAAGGGCTACGCGGTCCTGGCCATTGACTTACGAGGCCATGGGAAAAGCACCTCCAAGGGGAAAACCCTCCTGGATGCAAAGGCTTCAGATTTTCTCCAGAACGAAGCCGAGAATATGCCACTGGACGTTAAGGCTGCCATTAAGTGGCTGAAAACCCAGCGGGATATCGAAAATAAAAAAGTTGGAATTATCGGGGGAGAGCTGGGGGCCAACGTGGCCTTCGTCAGCGCGGGCGCTTTTAAGGAAATCCGGGCAGCCGTCGCCCTCTCACCGACCCTAGAAAGGTTGATCGGGGTAGAAGTTCCTAAATTTAAGCCTAAGTCCATTCTATTTATGTCGACCCTGGGAGACGGCCAGGGGGCCGGGTCGCTCTCGGCGGAAGCCCTCGCCCATATGACCGAGGACCCTAAAGAGACCAAAGTTTATAAAGGTACCGCCCGCGGTATTGCCATCTTACACGGCCATCCCGAGGCCGCAGAGGACCTCCTTAACTGGCTGGAACAGAGGTTGAAATAACGGAAAAAGGAGAGAAGCGTGGAAGTATAGGAGCGTCCACGCCCTCCCACCCTCGCCTCGGCTACGCGGGCCCACCCAGGTTCTGAAGCGTGGACGTATGGGAGCGTCCACGTCCACGCCCTCCCGTACATCCACGCTTCTACCCCTGATCTCGGCCTGTTAGGTCCTCTCTTGGGGGAAGGAGAGGAGGCTATTGTATTTTTCAAAGGAAAGGATCGAGGAAATTTCCTCAGGTTTAATCTCCTTGAGGTGGATGCCCCCGTCTTCGATGACGTACTCCCGGATGCCTTTATAATGATTGCTACCGCGCACCTTCAGAACCAGGAGGGCCTTCCTCAGCTCATTCCGTAGCTCCACGTATCTGAGCAAGATAATGTTATCTACGATGAACGAGGTGCCATGTTTGGTTATAGCGGTCGTCCCCAGGAGCTCATTGATCTCCTGGGTCAGGATGCTACTGATTTGAGAGTTTTTCAGATACGTCACCAGCGCGAAAAGATAATTCCGGTAGTGCGTGGGGTCCCGGATAGTGCTTTCGTAGTCGGAGATGCTATCAATTAAAACCCGACGGATAGCCTTTTCTTCTATAACTTTTCTCATCCGAAACGCATGTTCATTGACATCCAACTCCAGGGGCGAATCGAAAAGGATGTGGAGCCTGTCGCTCTGGATCAAATCGGTAAGCTCGAATCCCAGGAGCTTGGCATCCTTAATGATCTGAGGAACATATTCCTCTAGGCTGACGATCAGTCCATTCTCGCCCTGCCGAACCCCTTCCAACAGAAACTGAAGGCCGAGGATCGATTTACCGGAGCCAGGCCCTCCGGCCACCAGGGTCGCGCTGCCTTTGTAGAAGCCCCCGCCGATCAGCTCATCCAGGGCCGGTATTCCAAAACCATCTCGGCTCATGCTGGTGGGCTGTTCCATAATGGTCATGGGAGAGGCTTTGATACGTGGAAATACTGTAATTCCATTCTGGGTGATCTTGAAGGAATGTCGGCCAGGTATATAAGAACTTCCTCTCATTTTAAGGATATTGAGAAAGCGAATAGAATCCTCTGAGGCCTGCTCCAGCGTAATAACCCCATCTACCACGGTAAACTCGGGGACCCTGTTAATCTCCTCCGGAGAATACTCTCCCACGAGGAAGGTCGTGCTTCCCCAATTCGCCAGCTTTACGGAGAGCTCGTAGGCAAACTTTCGAATCTCTACTTCCGACTCTACCAGATCGTGGATAACTTTAAAACTATCTATAACCACGATAGCAGGCCTGACTTCTTCGACCCGCCTTTCAATGGCCTTTAACGTTTCGCTGGCTCCATGTTCTTTGAGGATCGCTCCGATATCTTTGTAATGAACCTTCGTCTCAAAGAGGCTTCTGTCGAAAAAGCCGAATTCTTGTTGATATTTCAACAACTTGGTCAAAGGCTCGGAAACCGTTGTAAAACAGAGCGCCGAATGACCTGCCCTGGCATTATGGTAGAGAATTTGCTGGCTCAGGACCGTTTTCCCTGTTCCCGGAGATCCGGCAATAATAACGATAGACCCAACTGGAATTCCTCCATTCAAGATCAGGTCTAAATTCTCGATTCCTGTTAAAATCTTCTCCATTCCCCTTTAACTCCTCACTGTTTAATAAGCTTTACGCCCTTACCTTCGGGCTTTTCTTTAAGGCCCCCCATCCGGCTCAGGGTATTAACGCCCAGTATTCAAGCGGATTTGGTCTAAGATCCATTCGCCAAATGTATAGTGCAAGATCTGTCCTTGCGAGGAGCCCTTAGCCAGACTCAGGATAAACTCCGCGACGAAGCCCTTTGTTCTTTTGCACTTCTGGTTTAGCGAATGTGTATAAATGCTTCCCTTAAAGCTCACGGATAGTAGTAATGTAGTAAACAAGATATGGGCTCAAATGTCAAGAGAGAAATAGCGACATCGGCGTTCCGTTCGCAGCCCTGCGTACAGTCTGGGGGTTTCTACTACCTCGCAAAGTTACCTCTATGGAATTCTCTGCCCTCACCCCCGGCCCCTCTCCCACGCTGTGGGAGAGGGGAGCAGGAGGATCTCCGGGCCAGTTTCTGGACCGTTCCCTCTCCCATGTTGGGAGAGGGGGGAGCAGGGGGATCTCCGGGCCAGTTTCTGGACCGTTCCCTCTCCCATGTTGGGAGAGGGGGGAGCAGGGGGATCTCCGGGCCAGTTTCTGGACCGTTCCCTCTCCCATGTTGGGAGAGGGGGGAGCAGGGGGATCTCCGGGCCAGTTTCTGGACCGTTCCCTCTCCCATGTTGGGAGAGGGGGGAGCAGGGGGATC
>Ga0209172_10006887_pt1 | contig 12207 bp, 11 predicted proteins | sample LarsenN4metaG_FD_184113 | JGI IMG/M metagenome (GOLD analysis project Ga0209172, IMG submission 184113) | Hot spring sediment bacterial and archeal communities from British Columbia, Canada, to study Microbial Dark Matter (Phase II) - Larsen... ... | reverse complement strand
CAAGCTCAAGTCCGGCGAAGTGGACGTCGTCATCGGCACGCATCGTTTGCTCTCCAAAGACGTGGCGTTCAAAGATCTCGGCTTGCTGGTCGTCGACGAAGAGCAGCGTTTCGGCGTGCGGCACAAAGAGCTGTTGAAGCAGCTTCGCGTCAACGTCGATGTGCTGACGCTTTCGGCCACGCCGATTCCGCGCACGCTGCACATGTCGCTGCTCGGTGTGCGCGACATGTCCAACATCAACACCCCGCCCAAGGATCGTTTGCCGGTGCACACGGAGATTACGCAGTTCGACCGCGATTTGATCCGGCAGGTGATTTTGCGCGAGGTGCATCGCGGCGGGCAGGTGTTCTTCGTGCACAACCGCGTCGGCTCGATTTATCGCATGGCGGATTTGCTGCAGCGCGTCGTGCCCGAGGTTGATTTTGGCGTCGCGCACGGCCAGATGAACGAGCACGAGCTGGAGCAGGCGATTTTGGATTTTATGGAGCGCAAGTTTCACGTGCTGGTCGCGACGATGATCATCGAATCCGGCATCGACATGCCCAACGTCAATACGATGATCATCAACCGCGCCGACCGTTTCGGTTTGGCGCAATTGTACCAGTTGCGCGGCCGCGTCGGCCGCAGCCATTACAAAGCCTATTGTTATCTGGTGATTCCTCCGATTCGCAATCTCACGACCGAGGCCATCAAGCGTTTGGAGACCATCGAGCAATTCACCGAGCTGGGCAGCGGCTTTCAAATTGCGATGCGCGATTTGGAAATTCGCGGCGCCGGCAACATGCTGGGCGCGGAGCAGAGCGGCTTCATCGACGCGCTCGGCTTCGATTTGTATTGCAAAATTCTCGACGAGGCCGTGCAAGAAGCGCGGCTGGAAGAATTTCCGCAGGAGGCCGTCGCCGCGGTTTCAGAGAAAAAAGAGGAATGCCGCGTCGAATTGGACGGCGACGCGTACCTGCCGGACGATTACGTGGAGATACCGGCCGAGCGCGTGGCGATTTATCGCCGTCTCGCCGAAGCCAAAAAAATTTCCGAGATCGAAGCGGTGCGGGAGGAATTGGCCGATCGCTTTGGCCGCCTGCCGGAAGCCGCGGAAAACTTGCTGGGCATGGCGAGCTTGAAACTGATCGGCACCGCGCTCGGCTTGCGCAGCTTGCAAATCACGGCGCGGCAGAGTTTGGGAATTTTCGGGGAGAATGGCCCCGGCTCTCCTTTAAAAAGTTTTAAGGAAGGTCGGAGGGAACCCATGAAGCAATGGCTCGGTTCAATGGTGCACCGCGCCGCCCTGCCGTTTGAGTTCGTGCAGCAGCCGGGTTTGGGCGTGCGCTTGCCGATTCCCAAACCGGAGCGCGCCTTGCCGGTGACGTTGAAATTTTTGAAAAGCTTGTTGCAGGAAAAATAAACCGGAGAATCAAAAACCCCATGAGGCAAAAAGACGTCTTAAATAAAGTGAGGAAGAACAAAAAAATCTTGCCGGCTTGTCTTGTGGCCGTTTTAATCTGTTTTCATTTCACCGCTTGTGAAAAGCCGCAGCCGCAGCAGGAACCCGCGGTAGCGCGCGTCGGTGCGGAGGCGTTGACCGTTTCCGATATTCTCAACGATATTCCGGGCGAGTTTCGGTATCGCCTCGACAAAAACGAATTGCAAGATTACGCCGTGCGTTGGATCGACTCGCAGATTCTTTATCAGGAAGCCCAAAAGCGCCAATTGCACCAAACCGAATATGTGCGCCGCGAAATACGCCGGCTCGAGCGCGAGCTGGTGGTGAACGCCCTGCTGGATCAGGAATTGAACAAACCGTTTGCCGCAGCCGAGCCGGAAATTGAAAAGTATTACAATGACAACCGCCAGACGTTCATCCGCAACGTGAATGAGGTGCACGTGCAGCATCTGAAAGTCAACAACAAAAAAACGGCGGATTCGCTGGTGGCGGCTTTGCGCCAGGGCGGCGACTTTTTGCGGGCGGCGCGCCAATACGCCGCCGGCAACAGCCCGGCGGGCGACAGCCTGGAGACCGACCTTTACTTGACGGAAGCGGAAACTCCGCCGGCGGTGGCGGGCGCGGTTTTTACGATCATGACCGGCGCGATTTCACGCCCCATCGAGCTTGACAACGGCTTTCACATTTTCAAGATGATCGAAAAATTTCCCGCCGGCTCGCAGCGGTCGCTGGCGCTGGTTCGCGACGAAATCACCGCGAAAATTCAATCGGAAAAACGCCAGGAACGCTACAGGCAATTGTTGGCGCAGCTCAAAAACAGCGCGCTGGTCGAAAAAAATTTTGGCTTATTGGATCGTGTCGTCGTGGACTCTTTTTCCACGGCAGTCGAACAAAAATAATCGAGGCATAGGATGCAAAAAATTCATCAACTTTTCTTTTTGGCGGTTGTTCTTTTTATGGCGGGCGCTTTTTTGCCGCCGTGCCCGGCCCGTTCGCAGGAAGTGTTGGATCGAATCGTCGCCGTTATCGACGATCAAATCATCCTGCAATCGGAATTGCTGCAATACACCTATTCGGTGGCCATGCAGTTCGGCATCGATCCGCGCAAACAGCCGGATAAGTTCAACGAATTGCAGCGTGGCGCGCTCGAGAGCTTGATCGCGCAAAAGGTTTTGCTCATCAAGGCCAGGGAAGACAGCGTGACCGTCGAGGCGCGCCAGGTCGATCAGGTTTTGGATGAGCGACTCAAGGCGATGACGGAGCAATTGGGTTCGGAGCAAAAGCTGGAGGAATATTTCGGCCAGCCGCTGCGCAAAGTCCGCCGGACGCTGCGGGAAAATATCGAAGAAAACTTGTTGGTGCGGAAACTCCAGCAAACAAAGTTCGGCGAAATGAAAATGTCGCGCCGCGAGGTGGAACAGTTTTATCAGGCCATGAAAGACAGCCTGCCGGGCGTCAAAGCCGCGGTGCATCTGCGGCATGTTTTGTTGAATATCACCGCCGGCGAGGCCGCGGTCAAGGCGGCGCAAACGAAAATCGACACGCTTTTAAAGCGCGTCCGCGGCGGCGAAGATTTTGCCGGACTGGCGCGGATGTATTCCGAAGATCCGGGCTCGGCGGCCAAGGGCGGCGAGCTTGGCTTTATCCAGCGCGGCGACTTTGTGCGCGAGTTTGAAGAAACGGCGTTTGCCTTGCAGCCGGGGGAAATTTCGGGGGTGGTGCGCACCCAATTCGGCTTTCATGTCATTCAGCTCATCGAGCGCCGCGGCGAGAAAATCAATGCGCGGCATATTTTGATTCGCCTGGCGACCTCGGCGAATGATGAAAAAGAAACCGCCGCGTTTGCCGGCCGCTTGCGCGAGGACATTCTCGCCGGCACGATCAGCTTCGAAGACGCCGCGAAAAAATATTCATCCGATCAAACCACCAACGATAAAGGCGGGGACCTCGGCTGGTTTGAAGCCGATCAACTGCAAGTGCCGGCCTTTCGCGAGGCCGCCCGCACTTTGCAGCCGGGCGAAATCTCGCCGCCGCTCAAAACGCAATACGGCTTTCATCTCGTCCGCCTCGAAGAACGCCGCGACCCGCGCCAATTCACCCTCGAACAGGACTGGCAGCAGATTCACGAACTGGCCATGAACGCCAAAGGCGAAAAGATTTTTCAGAATTGGGTCAATACGCTGAAGAAGCAAATGTATATTCGGGTGGCGGCAGTGGAGTGAGCATAAGCGGTGTGTGAAGGGGGATTTAACGCCGGCGCTGAGCGGCTGCGGGGCAAACGAAAGCTCATCACACAAAGGTCGCAATCTCCTGTTTTTCGGCGGCTTCGCGAATTTGCCTTTTGAGGGTGGGATCGCTCACCACGACAAAATGCCACGGCTGCAGATTGGCGCCGCTCGGCGCGCTGCCGGCGGCGAGCAGGCAATCTTCGATGATTTCGCGCGGCACCGGTCGATTGGAGAAATAACGCACCGTGCGCCGACACTGTATTTCTTCGCGAAACGCGATAGCGCGGCGCCTCATCTCCTCGACGGGATATTCATGATAAGAAGCAAGTGGAATGAATTTTGGAGGTGTCATTTCATTCTCCAAATTTTAAGCGGCTTTGACTAAACGGTTATCAACTCGTGACCGCGCTGTCTTCGCACGTTATTCACGTGATGCAAATTGTGATACATTGTAAAGAAAAGCATTTCTCGCACGGTAAGCTTGCCGAGAAGCAGATGCGGCAGCATGAATTTGTCGAGAGATTGCAAAAGCTCGGCTTTGGTGTATGGATCAGAGATGATAATCATCATGAGACTTTTATTTCTTATCGAAGAATAAGAGAAAATCTGTCGCGGCCGGCTCGGCGCCGAGCTGACGCAACATCGTCGTAATTTGGCCGCGATGATACGTGGAATGATTGACGAGATGCTGCAGCATTTGCCACCGCGCGTACGTCCAGGTTTCGCCCTTGACATTGACGTAAGTAATCATCGTCGTGAGCGCGTCCTCGGTCAGGCTGTTGACGAACTCCATTTGCTCACGCTCGACTTCCGCCCACTTCGTCCGCAACGCCTCGACGGTTGGAAACTCCGCCGGATCGTGAAAACTTTTTGGCGAGGTGCCTTTCCAGCGCCGGAGCCAAACCCACTCGGCGGCGAGAATGTGCGTAAGCGTGTCGCGCACCGAGCGAAAACTGTTTGACAAATCGCGCGTGTATTGCTCGGCGGTAAGCTTCGCGGCGGCATCAAGCACGCGGCCATTCGCCCAGCGGTTGAAGTCGTAGAGAATTTGAAAATCTTTTTTGTTCATGACAATTCTCCGAAATTTAATCACCCAAGGATTAAGATCAGCGGATAAAAGCATCAGTTGGTCTTAATTCATCCATTGGCGAACTTGTTTTAATTTCACCACCACCACCACCATCTGCTACTTGCCAAGCTGCGCGGGTGATGCCGGCCGCATCTGCAAAACCCCTTTCTCCTTCATGATCTTTTCAATATCATCCAGCGCCGCCGGAATGAAATCGGTAAAATTCTCCACGCCGGTTTCGGTGACCACCACGACGTCTTCGATGCGCACGTATTGCTTTTCTTCCGGAATCCAAATCATCGGATCGATCGAGAAGACCGTGCCCGGTGGGATGGGGCCGCGCGTGTAAACGCCGACATCGTGAACCGCCATGCCGACGGGATGAGAAAGATGGCCGCGGAATTTGAGCGCGTCGCGACAGGCTTTTTCGTAGATCGGCTTGGAAAATTTCGTCGCATTCAAAGCTTTTTCCATCTCGGCGGCGGTCTCGTCCATGATTTGGCCGGCGGTCACGCCCGGACGAATGTGCTTGAGCAGCGCGTTGCGATACGCGAGAATGAAACCGCATAGCTCGCGTTGCGCCGGCGTGAATTTGCCGTTCACCGGCCACATCCGCGCGATGTCGCTCGTGTAATAACGATAATCCGGCGCGTAATCCATCAGCACCAAATCGCCGTCTTTCAAAGCGTCGTTGTTGCGAAAATAGTGTCCCATCCAGGCATTCTGCCCGCCGGCGGTAATGGAAGGATAACCTTCGCGACGGGCGCCGTTGATCTGAAAAATGTAGCGTGCTGCCGCATCAAGCTGATACTCGTAAACCCCCGGCTCGGTGCAGCGCATGGCTTCCACGAGTCCCAAGCCGGCAAGCTGCGAAGCGCGGCGAATCAATGCAAGCTCGCGCGGACTTTTGATGAGACGCAGCTCATCCAAAATCGGCGAGAGATCGCGAATCTCAAATTGCGGATAGCGCGTGCGCAACAACTGGACGAAGTGCCCTTCGCGCGAGGCCCGGCCATCCCAGGGGTCGGAAACGATGCCGGCGTTGCCGCTCAACGACTCATCGCGGCTGTCGGCCTCGGTTTCAGAGGGGCTGAACGGCGTGTAAATCGCCGGCGCCGGCAAGCGGACGAGGCCGCCCCAAATCCAATCTCGCGGCATCAGCTCCACGCCGCGCACAGCGTCGACGCCGGTGAGCTTTTTCACCAGCTCCGCATCTTCCGCCGAGAGCACCTTGCCCTCGTTGCGCTCGCGCGCTTCGTCGCGATGCGGCAAGTAAAGCGTGGCTCGGCGATTGCGCCCGTCGAGCAGCAAATAGGCGTGCGGCGTTTCCAAGCCGCAAAGGTAATAAAACTCGTTGGACTGGCGAAAAATCTTGAAGCCATCCACCGCCGGCGCGCCCTGGACGACGGCGACGGCTTGATTGCCGATCTTGTCAAAAATTTTTCCCCGCCGCGCCGCAAATTCTTCCGGCGGAAAATCGGTTTGGTAATGGACGGCCTCTTGCGCCGATAACACAAGCGGCCACATCCACGACAACGCGATCAAACACCATCGACATCCCATCACAGTTTTCTCCTTTCCTTGCGGAAAATAATGTACAATTTTTACCTCAGTTGCTTAATCCTCCGCACGCCTTCGCGGATCGTGTCGAAATCCGTCGCGAAGGAGAGCCGCAGCCAGCCTTCCGCCTCTTCGCCAAAGGCCGCGCCGGGGATCGTGATAACCTTGTTGTCGAGCAAGCGTTCGGCGATCTCGAACGACTTGCCGAAGCTCGAGATATCGAGCATGAGATAAAAAGCGCCGTCGGGAATAATTCTGTTCGGCTTAAATTCGGCAAGCTGCACATCGATTTGCTCGACGAGAAAATCGCGGCGGGCGCGCAACTCGGCGCGCAGATTTTCTGCGGCGGCGCGGCCTTCGTCGGTGAAAGCCGCCAGCGCCGCGCGTTGCGAAATCGCCGAGGCGCAAGTCGTGGCGTATTGGTGCAACACGATGAGATGGCGAATGATTTCCGGATCGCCGTAGACCCAGCCGAGGCGCCAGCCGGTCATCGCGTGAGATTTCGATAAGCCTGATATATGGAGCGTGTGAGGATAAAAAGCCTTAATTGAAGATGGCCGCCGATCAAAATAAATCTCTTGATAGATTTCGTCGGCAATCACAATAATGTCGGAGCCGGTTAAAAGTTTTGCCATGCAGGCAAGGTCGATGGGTGGAAGGACGCTGCCGGCGGGGTTAGAGGGGCTGTTGACAATCACAGCTCGGGTTTTGCCGCTAAGTTTTCTTTTGAAATCTTCCACACTGAGCTGGAATTTGTATTTCGCGGGAAGCTTGTAGAACACCGGTTTGCCGCCGGCCATCCGCACCATGGTCGGATAGGCAACAAATCCCGGATCCGGACAAAGCACTTCATCGCCGGGATTGATCAGTGCCATCAACGCGACGAAGAGCGCCTCTTGCGAGCCATTGGTGACGCAAACGCCTTCGTATTTCGTGGCGTCGCCGTAATAACCTGCGATCGCGCGCCGCAATTCGATAAGTCCGGCATTGGGCGTGTAGAGAATTTTTTCTTGATTGATGAAACGAATGGCTTCTTCGCGGATGACAGTGGGAGTCGGGAAATCCGGTTCGCCGAGGCCGAGATTGATCGATCCGGCCAGGGCGCGGTCGTAAATTTGCCGGATGGCAGATTTTTCGATTCCGGTCAAACGGGCGGCGGGCGTAAAAGTCATCGCAGCACATCCTCGAGTTGAGTGGAGCGGCCGGTTTTTTCGTCGCGGTATTTGATAATGATCGGGGTGTAAATGGCGAGACCCAGTTCGCGGCCGCGGCCTTGCGTGATCGGCCGCGTGCCGGGAACAACCACCGCGTGGGCAGGGATTTCCAACGAACACTCCGCGGTTTTGCGATAGATGTCGTCTTTGACGAGATCGTAAACCGGCGTCGAGCCGGTGAGAATAACGCCGGCGCCGATGACCGCACCTTGCCGCACCAGCGTTCCTTCGTAAATGCCGCAATTGCCGCCAACCAAAACGTCGTCTTCGATGATAACCGGCAGCGAGCCGACGGGCTCGAGCACGCCGCCGATTTGCGCGGCAGCGCTGAGGTGCACGCGCTTGCCGATCTGCGCGCACGAGCCGACCAGCACGTGCGAGTCGATCATCGTGCCGTCGTCAATGTATGCGCCTACATTAATATACATCGGCGGCATGCACGTCACGCCGCGTCCGAGATAACAACCGTCGCGAATCGACGAGCCGCCAGGAACGATACGCACGCCGTCGTTGATGGCAATGGCTTTCAGCGGGTACGTGCTCTTGTCATAAAAACGAAAGTTTTCGTTGATGGACAAATCTTGCAGCGCGCCGATGCGAAAGCCGAGCAGAATACCTTTCTTCACCCACGCATTCACGCGCCACGCGTTGCCGATTTTTTCCGCGGCGCGCACGCGACCGGCGTTCAGCTCGGCTTTCAGCGCATTTAATGCGGCGAAATATTCGTCGCCGTATTTCTCTTGCGGCGGTTGGGTGAAGAGATTTTCAAGGTGTTGTTGGAGTTGCATAAATAAAAGATGGAACGTATTGTGTCATTCCGAAGGAATCTTTTTTCTAAAGCAATCCTTGTTTTGAAAAAAGATTCTTGCCGAGTGACTTTACTGTTAAGTGCGCTTAAGTTTTGGCAACAAGATTTAATTCTGCCATGGCGTTACGCAGCTTGCGCAGATTCTCTTCACTCATCGGCACCAGCGGCAGACGATAGGATTGTTCAATCAAGCCCATCATCGCCAGGCCGGCTTTCACCGGAATCGGGTTGGTCTCGATGAAGTTGAGCTTCATCAAGTTGTAAAGCTTGCGTTGCAGCGTTCGCGCCGCTTCGAATTTGCCTTCGCGACAGAGCCGCGTCAACTCAGTCATCATTTTCGGCGCCTGGTTGGATATGACCGAAATCACGCCGACGCCGCCGAGCGCGATGATCGGTAGCGTCAGCGCATCGTCGCCGGAGAGCATTTTGAAGTCTGCCGGAATTTTCACCGCCAATTCGGTGATCTGATTGATCTCGCCGCAGGCTTCTTTTATGCCGATGATGTTGTCAATGGCGCTAAGCTTCACAACCGTGTCCGGCAGCAGGTTGGTCGAAGTGCGGCCGGGCACGTTGTAGACGATAATAAGCAATTTCACTGCCTCGGCCAACGCACGATAATGTTGAAAAAGCCCCTCTTGCGTCGGCTTGTTGTAATACGGCGTGACCGAGAGCAAGCCATCGACGCCGAAATCGGCAATTTGCTTGGCCATCTCGATCACGTGGCTGGTGTTGTTGCCGCCGGCGCCGGCGATCACCGGCACGCGATTCTTGGCGTTTTGCACCACGATTTCCACGACACGAAGATGCTCGGCCATCGTCAGCGTCGCGCTCTCGCCGGTGGTGCCGCAGGGCACGAGAAAATCAATGCCTTCGCTGATTTGAAAATCCACCAGCTTGGCTAATGCGGCTTCGTCGAGCTGGCCATTGGCTTTGAACGGCGTCACCAGCGCGGTGCCGCAACCGTGGAGGTTTTTTAGGTTTGTCATCTTCTCTCTCAATAAATTGCCTGATATCACAATAAACCACTTCTCCGCTCATTTCAAAGATAAAAATTTACCGCTCGGCGAAGAAACCAATAGGCCGTTTCTTTGGCGCCGGCGGCGCCATAAGCTCGCGGATGGCATCGAAGACGATTTTGAATTGCTTGTCGTATTTCTTTTCCAACGCATCGAGCCGGCGCGCGAGCTCCTTATTCGATGCGAGCATTTCACGCAAACGGACAAACGCCCGCACCACATGAACGCTCGCTTGGATCGCACGCGGACTATTGAGCACATTCGCGGCCATAAGCGCGCCGTGCTCAGTGAATACATACGGCAGATACCGCCGCCCGCCCCAACTTGAGGTCGCAAATTGCGACCTCAAGATATTCGCTTCTTCTTTTGTAAGCTGAAACATAAAATCTTCCGGAAATCGCTCGCGATTCCGCTTTATCTGTTCATTGAAACGTTTCGTGGTCACACCGTACAAAGCAGCGAGATCGACGTCAACAATTACTTTTTGACCGCGAACGAGCAAGATACTGCGTTCGATCCGTTCGAGAGGAATGAGTGATCGCTGTTCTGCCATATATGATATCGTAGCTCATTGACGAGGTGATCATCTCTTTACATACCATCTTTCATCCTCAAGCGCTCTTCCAAAACCTCCCGAAACTCATAAAACCCTTTGCGCTCGGCAATCCATTTCGCGGCGAGAAGCGCGCCTTCGGCAAAGCCTTCGCGGCTGCGCGCGGTGTGCTCGAGACGAATCGTGTCCACAGTCGAATCGAAGCTCACCGAGTGCGATCCTGGAATGTAGCCGGCTCGAACACTCGTTATCGGAATTTGGCGTTCGCCGTATTCAGTTGCAAGAACTTTTTGCAACACCAGCGCCGTGCCGGAAGGCGCGTCTTTTTTGAATTTGTGATGCGACTCCTCGATGAAAGGATCGTAGCTGTCAAATGCCGAAAAGAGCTGCGCCGTCCGCTCGACGATTTGATAAAACAAATTGACGCCGGGCGAAAAATTGGAGCCGTAAACCACGCCGATATTGCTGCTCTCGACAATCTTCCTCGCTTCCTCGAGTTGGTTGTGCCAACCGGTCGTGCCAATGACGAGGTTGAGCGAGAGCGCTGCGGCCGCGCGAATATTTTCGAGCACGGCATCCGGCGTGGAAAATTCGATCATCGCGTTCGCGTCGCGAAGAGCCTGGCGCGTCTGTTCGTCAACACGTAATGGCTGCGCTCGCGTAAAGCGCGTCACGACTTCGATGTTCTGCCGGCGCGCGACTTCTTCGATCAGGCGGCCCATTTTGCCGTAGCCGATAAGAGCGATCTTCATTTTCTTCCTCAAACTAATTTTCGTAGTAGCCCTTCAGGGGCAAGAGGTGTGAGTAAACGCCACTGCTTGTTTCTTGTCAAAAACCTGTTTTAAATTTTCAACGCTTAGTGCCTGAAGGCACCACTACAAAATCACTACAAAATATTACTCAAAAACATTTGGATCCAATTCCCGAAAGAAAACCCGATGCAATCTCGCAATCACTTCCGGCACGGCGCTTTCATCCACGACAAACGTAAAATTAATCGGCGAAGCGCCTTGCGCGATCATGTGAACGTGCACACCGTTGAGATGCTGAAAGACGGCGGCGGCAAAGTCGCGGGTGTGGCGAAGATTTTCGCCGACGAGGGAGATGGTGCCCTTCCGGTTGGTGATGGCGACCTCACCCAAATGGCCGAGATCTTCAATCAGAAAATCCAATTTCTCCGAGGCGCTCAGCGCCAGCGCCACACTCGCTTCGGAGGTGACCATGATGTAAGGCGTAAGCCGCTCGCGGTCGAGAATGTCGAACACCGCTTTGAGAAAATCGTACGGCGAGAACAGTCGGTTGGACAGAACATTGAGAATGCAGAGCGGCCGTTTGTAGGCAATGGACTTGATCAAATTCGTGCCGGTCGTTGCGGTAGTTGTGATCGCCGTGCCGGTGGCTTCGGGTTTCTTCGAGTTATAAATGTGCACCGGAAGCGCTTTTTGCCGGGCCGGTTGAATGGCGCTGGGGTGCAAAACTTTTGCGCCGAAAAACGTCAGTTCCGCGGCTTCGGCAAACGAGATGGTCTTGACCGTGCGCGCACCGGCAAAGACGGCGGGATCGGCGGTCATCAAGCCGGAAACATCTTTCCAAATCTGAATGTCACTCACTTCCAGCGCCGCACCGGCCAGCGCCGCGGTGTAATCCGAGCCTTCGAAGCCCAAAGTCGTGGTGGCGCCGTCGCGCGTGGAGCCGATGTAGCCTTGAATGATCGGCACGCGGCTGGAGGCAATCAGAGGGCGAACGTGTTCGTTGATTTTCTGGTAGGTGATGGTTTCAATCGGCTGCGCGCGGGTAAATCTTTCGTCGGTGATGATAAAGTCGCGGGCGTCGAGCAGCACGGCGTCGATACCGCGCGCCCGAAAAGCATCCGCGACGATCGCCGTCGATATCAGCTCGCCGTAGGAAAGAATTTTGTCCTGGCTGCGCAAGGTCAGCTCGCGCAAAATCGAGAGACCGGCAAAGAGCTTTTGCAGCTCGTCGAAATAGCCAGAGAGCTTGCCAAACGCCTCGCTGCGCTCCCAATCCGGTATCACCGCCTGCGCCAGCGCAAAATGATAGCGGCGAATCTCGTCCAACTTGGTGAGCGCCTCGTCGCTTTTGCCGGCGGCGGAAAAGCCGGCAGCGGTGAGCAGATTGCGCGTGGTTTTGCCCATGGCGGAAACGACTACCGCGGGCTTCAAATCAAGGCGGCGGCGCACGATTTCCGTCACTCGTTCAATCGACGGCGCATCTTGAACCGAGGTGCCGCCGAATTTCATCACGATCATGGCAATCGTAAGCTTAAAACTGATAATGGCGTTTGTAGTAGTTCCCTT
>Ga0209172_10006882_pt1 | contig 12210 bp, 9 predicted proteins | sample LarsenN4metaG_FD_184113 | JGI IMG/M metagenome (GOLD analysis project Ga0209172, IMG submission 184113) | Hot spring sediment bacterial and archeal communities from British Columbia, Canada, to study Microbial Dark Matter (Phase II) - Larsen... ... | reverse complement strand
AGGCATCAAATCGCGCGTCGTGAGCATGCCGTGTTGGAGTCTCTACGAACGACAAGACCCGGTGTATTGGGAAGAAGTTTTGCCGAGCTCCGTTCGCGCTCGTGTCGCCGTCGAAGCCGGCTCGACATTTGGCTGGCGGCGTTATGTCGGAAGACATGGCGAGGGCAATGTGGTGGGAATGCGCACGTACGGCGCTTCCGCGCCGATCAAAGATTTGTTGAAAGAGTTTGGGTTGACGATTGATGGCGTGGTGCAAATGGCAAAGGAAACTCTTTCGAATCAGAAATAAAAAGCTTTGAACACGGATGACGCGGATTTTCGCGGATAAAAACGATTGATGTTCGACCCTTTCTATTATCGGGAGGTAGCCATGTTACATGAAGAAATTACCGAGAAGATTATTCAAGCCTTTTACAAGGTCAATAACACGCTTGGCCATGGCTTTATCGAGAAGGTATACGAAAATGCAATGGCGATTGAGTTGCGTAAGATGGGTTTCACCGTATCACAACAAAAGAAAATTAAAGTTTATTATGAAGGCGAGGAGGTTGGAGATTACGAATCTGATTTAATCGTGAACGATTTGGTGATCGTCGAGACCAAAGCCAAAGAAAGCCTCCGCGAAAATCCGTGCTATCCGCGTCATCCGTGTTCAAAGTTTTTAAATTTTTCAGGAGCTAATAATGTCAAAGCTAAACGAACTATCAAAACTCGGCCAATCCATCTGGTACGATTACATCCGCCGCGCGTTTTTGACGCAACGTGAATTAGGCGCGCTGGTTGAACAAGGCCTGCGTGGCGTTACCTCAAACCCCTCTATTTTCGAAAAAGCCATCGCCGGCAGTGCGGATTACGATAAAGATTTGCAACGGCTCGTCCCAACGTGCAAATCCATCGATGAACTGTACGAAGCGCTGGCGCTGGAGGATATCAAGCGCGCTGCGGATTTGCTGCGGCCGGTTTACGACGCGACGAACGGCCTCGATGGTTACGTGAGTCTCGAAGTGAGTCCGAAACTGGCGCATGACACGAACGGGACGATTGCCGAAGGCTTGCGTCTCTTCAAAACTTTGAACAAGCCGAACGTCATGATCAAAGTTCCCGCAACGACCGCGGGACTTCCGGCGATCACCGCGTTGATTGCGGCGGGCGTGAATGTCAACGTCACGCTCATTTTCAGCAACGAGGTTTATAAAACCGTTGCCGAGGCGTATATTGCCGGATTGGAAAAGCTCGAAAGCGACCTCAGCAAAGTGGCGTCGGTCGCGTCTTTCTTTGTGAGCCGCATCGATTCCGCCGTCGATCCGCTTTTGGCCGCAAAAAGCAACACGGCGATGCAAGGCAAAATCGCCATCGCCAATGCGAAAATGGCTTATGCCTCCTTCAAAAAAATTTTCAGCGGTCCGCGTTGGGAAAAACTCGCGGCGAAACGAGCGCAAGTGCAGCGTCCGTTGTGGGCAAGCACCAGCGTGAAAAATCCGCAATATCCCGACACGCTTTATGTCGATACGCTCATCGGCGCGCACACCGTCAACACCGTCCCGCCCGCAACACTCACCGCATTTCTCGATCATGGAAAAGTGGCTTCAACTCTCGAAACCGGAATGAACGAAGCGAAAGCGCAACTGGCGGAATTGCAAGCGCTCGACATCGATTTAAATGCCGTCACCAAAAAACTTTTGGACGAAGGACTCGTCGCGTTTGTCAAATCGTTTGAAACCTTGATGGCGAGCATTACGGAAAAGCGTGATCGCCTGCTCGCGGGGCAAAAGAATTATCACTTCAGTCTCGGAAATTATCAAAGCGCTGTCGATGCCGCGCTGGCGGATTTGCGCGACAACACGATCATGGCGCGCATTTGGAAACACGACCACACCGTGTGGAAACCCGATCCGACGGAAATCACCAATCGTCTCGGCTGGCTGCACAGCCCGGAAGTGATGATGGAGGCGATTCCGGAAATCAACGCGTTTGTGGAAACGGTGCGCACCGAAGGTTATACGCACGCGTTGCTGCTCGGCATGGGCGGCTCCAGCCTCGCGCCGGAGGTTTTTCGTTTTACCTTTGGCGTGAAAAAAGGTTGTCTCGATCTCGCCGTGCTCGACAGCACTGATCCCGATGCCGTGCTCGCGCAGGCAAAAAGACTTGACCCCGCCAAGACGCTCTTCATCGTCTCAACCAAATCCGGCGGCACCGTTGAGACATTTTCTTTTTTTAAATATTTTTATAATTTGACAGCCGAAAAACTCGGCCCGGAAAAAGCCGGCAGCCATTTCGTCGCCATCACCGACCCCGGCAGCGGCCTCGCCGGCACGGCGAAGAAATATAATTTCCGCAAGACGTTTCTCAACGATCCGAATATTGGCGGGCGTTACTCCGCGCTTTCATATTTCGGCCTGGTTCCGGCTGCGCTCATCGGCGTTGATTTGAAAACGCTGCTCGACCGCGCCGCGACGATGGCCTGCAACAGCGAAGGCTGCAACTGTCCGTATGGCGGCGACAATTCTTCCGGCAAGCTGGGCGCAATCATCGGCGAAATGGCGGCGGCGGGCCGCGACAAGGTTACGTTGATCGCTTCGCCGCCGATCAAATATTTTGGCGCCTGGGCGGAGCAGCTCATTGCCGAAAGCACGGGCAAAGAAGGCGTCGGCATTCTGCCGGTCGATGGTGAAGAAGCCGGCGCGCCGGCTATTTATGCCGATGATCGCTTGTTTGCCTATCTTCGTCTTGAAAGCGACGCAACATTCGATTCCAAAGTTGAAGCGCTGCGGCAAACCGGCCACCCGGTGATGCAGCTTAATTTGCGCGATTTGTACGATCTCGGCGCTGAATTTTTTCGCTGGGAGATGGCCACGATTATTGTTGGTCAAAGACTCGGCATCAATCCGTTTGACCAGCCGAATGTCGAATCCGCGAAAGTGTTGGCGAGGCAAATGGTCGCGGCGTATCAAAAAGAAGGCAAGCTGCCGGAATTGACGCCGAGCTTGCGCGTCAACGGCGTCGTGGTTTATTCTGATCTGGCCGCAAAAAATTTAAACGAAGCGCTCACCAAGTTTTTAGCGCAAGCGCAAGCAGGTCGCAGCTACGTGGCGTTGCAAGCTTATGTGCAGCCGACGCCGGAAACTGATGCGGCGTTGCAAAATCTTCGAACCAAAATTCAAACCCGCCTGCACGTTGCCACCACCGTCGGCTACGGCCCGCGCTTTTTGCATTCCACCGGCCAACTTCACAAAGGCGACGCCGGCAACGGCCTTTTCATTCAATTTACTTCCGATCCTATTCAAGATGTATCTATTCCCGATGAAGCCGGCGCGCCGAAATCTGCGATGACGTTCGGTGTGCTCAAATTGGCGCAGGCTTTGGGTGATCGGCAAGCTTTGTTGAATGCCAATCGCCGCGTGATTCGGTTTCATTTCTCGAAAGATGTTGTTGGGGAATTGCAAAAATTGGCTGCGATGCTTTGATAACAACTCTTCTACTCATACTCGTACTCTTACTCGCTTTTAAATTTGAGTAGGAGTAAGAGTACGAGTAAAAGTATGAGCAATGAAAAGTGTCAACAGGAGAATAAAATGAAGAAACAAGATTTCGGCATGATCGGCCTCGGTGTGATGGGCCAAAATTTTGTGTTGAATGTGGAGCGCAACGGTTTCAGCGTCGCGGTTTATAATCGCACGCCCGATGCGACCAGAGAGTATGTCGCCGGCCCGGCGGCGGGAAAAAATATTCGTCCGACTTACACGATCAATGAATTCGTCGGCGCGCTGGAGCGGCCCCGCCGCATCATGCTGCTCGTCAAAGCCGGTGCCCCGGTCGATGCGACGATCCAACAGCTCATTCCGTTGTTGGACACGGATGATTTGATTATCGACGGCGGCAATTCTTTTTTCGCCGACACCGAGCGTCGCGCCAAAGAGCTCGAGGCGCACGGCTTCAAGTTTTTCGGCATGGGCGTGTCCGGCGGCGAGGAAGGCGCGCTCTGGGGGCCGAGCTTGATGCCTGGCGGCGATGCGAAGGCATACAAAGATGTCGAGCCGATCATGATCGCCGTTTCCGCGAAAGCGCAAGAAGACGGCCAGCCGTGCGTCACTTACATCGGCCCCGGCGGCTCCGGCCACTACGTCAAGATGGTGCACAACGGCATCGAGTACGGCGACATGCAGCTCATCGCGGAAGCCTACGATCTGCTCAGGCGCGGCCTCGGCCTCTCGGCGATGGAGTTTCACAAAATTTTTTCCGACTGGAACAAAGGCGAGCTGTCCTCTTTTCTGATCGAAGTGACTTCCAAAGTTTTCAAGAAAGTCGACGAAAAAACCGGCAAGCCGCTGGTGGATTTGATTCTCGACAAGGCTGGGCAAAAAGGCACGGGCAAATGGACGAGCCAAAATGCGCACGATCTCGGCGCGGCGATTCCGACGATTACGGCGGCTGTTGATGGGCGCATTCTCTCGTCGCAAAAAGATGAACGCGTTGCCGCGGCAAAAATTTTGGCTGGCCCAACGGCAAAATATTCCGGCGACAAGAAAAAGCTGATCGAAGCGGTGCGCGAGGCGCTTTATGCTTCGAAGATTTGTTCGTACGCGCAGGGCATGCACATGCTGAAAAAGGCGTCGGAAGAGTACAACTATAATTTGAATCTCGCTGAGATCGCCAAGATTTGGCGCGCCGGCTGCATCATCCGCGCCAAGCTGCTCAACGACATCACCAACGCTTATCGCCGCAATCCGCATTTGCCTAATCTGCTGGTCGATGCCGAATTTCAAAAAGCGATCAATGAGCGCCAGGAAGCTTGGCGGTTCGCGTTGAAAACCGCTATCGAACTGGGTGTGCCCATGCCGGCGATGAGTGCGTCGTTGGCGTATTACGATTCCTATCGTTGCGCCAACCTGCCGGCCAACGTGATTCAAGCCCAACGTGATTTCTTCGGCGCGCACACGTTCGAGCGCATCGACAAGGCGGGGATTTTCCACGCGGATTGGGAGTAAACTCTCATTTCATGGAATGTGATGACGCACGCCTGTTTCAGCAGTGGGTGATTCAGTGGCAAGACCTGGTAGAATTCGAGATAATTCCTGTTGTCGCCTCGAAAGAGGTGACAGAGGCGATTACACCAATGCTTTGACGAATTCAGTTCTCAAAAACCATGCAAGAACTTACGAAACCCAATCTTCGCATCTTCCCGGAAGCAACGATTTTAAATCGTGCTGCCGCAGAAGCATTTGCGCAATTAGCGAATAAAGTCATTGCCGAAAAAGGCCGCTTCACCGTAGCACTCGCCGGCGGCAATACGCCGCGGGCGATTTATCATTTATTAGCGACGGACTATCGCGAGCACATTTCATGGCCGCAGGTGCATCTCTTTTGGGGCGACGAGCGTTACGTGCCGATGAACGATCCGAACAGCAATTACCGCATGGTGCTCGAGTCGCTGCTGGAACATATTTCCATCACAGCGGAAAATGTTCATCGCATGCCGACGGAATTCATTCAACCCGCCGAAGCGGCGCAGCGTTACGAGCAAACTTTGCGTGACTTCTTTGGCGCCTCGTTGCCTCGATTCGATTTGATGATGCTCGGACTCGGCAAAGATGCGCATTGCGCCTCACTGTTTCCCGCATCGCCGGCGCTACAAGAACGAGAGCGCCTCGTCGTGGTCGCTGAAAGCCCGCAGCCACCGAAGACGCGCTTGACATTGACATTTCCCGCGATCAATCATGCCGCTCATATTTACTTTTTTGTTGCCGGTGAAGACAAAGCGCCGGCTCTGCACGCAACTCTCGAAGGGCCGCGTGATTGGCAAAAATTTCCGGCGCAAGCCGTGCAACCAGTGAATGGGCAGGTGGTTTGGTGGGTGGATGAGAAAGCGGCGAGTTTGCTCAAAAGAGAGCTTTCGTAGTAGCGCCTTCAGGCGCAGGATTTGAATATTGAAAAAGATGATGGGCGCTCTTAAGTTTTATGCCTGAAGGCTACGCCCGGAGGGCATCACGACGACCATCAGCCGCGTAAGTAATTCGCCCTCTCAACGACAAACTATAGAATAAAACAGGCTCTTGCAGAATGGCAATTTGGCTATGGAGATTATTATGTCTAGCCCAACAATGGAAAAATTCGACGCCATCATCATCGGCACTGGCCAGGCCGGAAAGCCGCTGGCCATCGATCTCGGCAACGTCGGATGGAAGACGGCAATCATTGAAAAAGAGCACGTCGGCGGCACGTGTGTAAATGTCGGCTGCACGCCGACGAAAACCATGGTCGCGAGCGGCCGCGTGGCATATTTGGCGCGACGTGGCGCGGATTATGGCGTTCACACCGGCTCAGTGAAAGTCGATATGGTCAAAGTGCGCCAGCGCAAAAGAACTATCGTGGAAAGCTTTCGCAATGGCGGCCAGTCTCGCCTTGAGAACACCAAAAACGTCACGCTGATATTTGGCGAGGCGAGCTTCATCGGCTCAAAGACGATTGAAGTGAAATTGAACAGCGGCGGCGTTCGCCAGCTCACTGCCGACAAAATTTTCATCAACACCGGCGGCCGTCCGGAGAAGCCGCCGGTCGAGGGATTGGAGCGCGTGCCTGCCCTCGATTCGACTTCGATCATGGAACTGGATATTTTGCCGGAGCATCTGCTGGTGCTCGGCGGCGGCTACATTGGATTGGAATTTGGACAAATGTTTTGCCGCTTCGGCAGCAACGTGACCGTCGTGCAGCGCGGCAAACAATTGCTGGCGCGCGAAGACGATGACGTTGCCGAGGAAGTGGCCAAAATCATGCGGGAAGATGGCATGGAAGTGTTGCTGGAAACGGCGGCGCTGCGGGTTGAACAAAATGCCGCAGGCACAATCAATTTAACCGTGCGAACGAAAACCGGCGAGCGAACGCTAACCGGCTCTCATTTGCTCGTCTCCGCCGGTCGCGCGCCGAACACCGACCGGCTCAATCTGGCCGCCGCCGGAGTCGAAATTGACAAAAAAGGTTTTGTCAAAGTTAATGAAAAATTGGAAACCAACGTGCCTGGCATTTACGCGCTCGGCGATGTGAAAGGCGGGCCGGCGTTCACGCACATTTCTTATGACGATTACCGCCTCATTCGCGCCAATCTGCTGGAAAAAGGCAATGCCACGATTCATAATCGCTTCGTGCCGAACACGGTTTTTATCGACCCTCAGCTCGGTCGGGTGGGATTGACTGAAACCGAAGCGCGAGCGCAAAACCGCAACATCCGCGTCGCAAAAATTCCGATGAGCTACGTGGCGCGCGCGCTGGAGATGGACGAATCGCGCGGCTTCATGAAAGCCATCGTCGATGCCGAGACCAAACAAATTCTCGGCTGCGCCATTCTCGGCATCGAAGGCGGGGAGTTGATGTCGATGCTGCAAATTGCGATGATGGGCAAAGTTCCCTATCCCGTTTTGCGGGATGCCATCTTCGCGCATCCGACGTTGGCAGAGGGATTGAATACGCTGTTTACGACGTTGGAGGGATAGAGCCAAGAGAAGTTGCTTGATTTTGAGAAAAGAGCGGCTTATCTTTGACTATAGTCATTTGAAACAATTTACTACAGTTGGAGATATGCCAATTATGGTTTCAACATTTTTGCGTGCAGAAGAGCTTGGCATCCGTCTTGAAATCGTTGGCGGCCTTCCAATTTGGGAAAGCTTTCCGCTTTACAGGCATCAAAGGGCTGTCGACCGGATTCGAAACACGATTGAAAAGCTGCCACAATCAGATACAAATTGTGCGTGCATTCATATTGATGATGTGTATATCAATTTCCCTGACGGCTCGGTGAAACGTCCGGATATTGCGATTTTTTGTCGCGAGCCGGAAGAGCAGGACGAAATGATCACCTTGGTTCCGGAAGCTGTGATCGAAGTCGTCAGCAAAGGGTACGAAGCCAAAGACCTTGAGATTGGTCCCCGTTTTTATCTCTCGCAAGGCGTGAAGGATGTGGTGGTGTTTGATCCTTACACGCTTCTGGTGCTCCACGTGCGTCGGGACGGCGTGACGCGACAAGTCTCACCCGTGCAGATAAATTTTGAATGCGGCTGTCGCTGCACGGTTTGATCAATACAGCTTCCGTAACTCGGCATTTCGAAAATAATGCTTCACAATTTCTTCCGCCTTGAATCCCTTCGTCGCCATAACCGCCGCGCCGATTTGGCATAGACCGACGCCGTGGCCCCAACCCGCGCCGCGCAGGATAAAGCGAAGCGGCACCCCCTTTTCATCACGTTCAGTGCGAACGATGAAGGCGGAAGAATACAAGTGACTTTTTGAAAGCCACCGCCGAATCTCCAATTCTTTTCCAACCACCACGGATTTTCTCGAGCCAACAATTTTCAACTTGATGATTCTTCCGGAGGGGCCGCGTTGCACCGGCACAAGCTCGAGAAGTGTGCCGAAATTCATTCCTGATTTTGCAGCAAGAATTTCTTCAAGTTCTTTGCGCTCGTAACGAATTGTCCAGCGAAAAAAATCCGTCGTCTCTTGGTCGAACGAGGGGAGAATCTGCCGCAAAATATTCGCATCATTGGTGTTGCAATACGCTGCCGGTGACGAAAGCATCCACTGCTCCGCCTGCGACTCGCCAATGAGGTGCGGATGTTGAACCGGCGCGTCGGATATCGGTTGGAGATAGGGCACGGTCACGTCTTCCCACGCATTTTCAAACGCCTCGCCGACGCCGCCACAGGCTTTGGAAAATCGCGCATCACAAATCTCATCATGATAAACCAAAAACACGCCGCGCGTTTCCTCCACGGCCTGCGCTGCGGCCGGTGAAAACATTTTAGAAACGCCCTGATAGCGCTGGCAATGATCATCGGCGCAAACGTCGAAGTCACGATGATCTTCGCGGTCGTACCAGCGAATGATCTCGTCGTTGGTTTCGCGCGAACGGCGCGAGGGAACATCGACGTTCTTAAACTTTTTCTCCCGTTCCAACATCGCGACGAGCCAGCTCCGCGAGGTGATGGCATGAGCCTTGAGCAGTTCAATCGGCGCTTCGGCGCTCATCTCGGAGGAAATCACGCTTTTGAGATACGCTTCAATCGAAATCTCATTGATCGCGGTGATCGTTCCGTCTTCGCGCCGCAAAAAGCGGAGCTTGCCTTCGAAGGTTTGATCTTCTTTGCGTTCCCAGTGGAACTTGACCCCAATGGTCACATCTCGAAGCGTAAACGTTCCGCTGGAAATCGGCGCGCACGAGATTTCTTTGCTGCGCGCAATTTCTTTGCCGCTCGCATCAGTCATCACAAGTTGATTCAAAGCGCTCGTAATTTGAAATTCGCCCTGCACCGGCGCACTGCCGTTGATCGAAAACGGCGCTGTCAAGATGACGTTTACAATAGCGCGGCCTTCGTAAATGCCAACGATGATGGTGGGTTCGGTATTGATCATTTTTTCGTTTGTTGGAAATTCAAATTTAAAGCAACATCTGCCTCGCGGTTGCTTCGTCCCAGCTTACTTCTTGATAAATCTCCTCGATCATTTGAGCGGCAACGGTTTTGAAATCTTTCTCAACCGGCGTGACGATCAAGCCGCCCATATCGACCGAGGCCGGACTGATCAGCACTTTGTCGGCTCCGTCTTTAAAAAAAACTTGCGGACGATGCTTGCGCCGGGGAAAGAGAATCACACGCCAGTTGGGCGCTTGGTAAGCGCAAAGCATGTTGACTTTCGGTTCTTCAGCGATGTTGAGAACAGTTTGCATCTTGTTGAATTGCCGCCGCAGGACATTCATGATGTTTGCAGCACGTGACCCTTCAAAGACAAAAACTGTTCGCCCCAAGTCTTGCAACAAAATGACTGCAACGCCTTCAATTTCTTTAATAAATTCGCGGCGTGAAACCTGCACGGCTTCTTGTTCAATCGGAATTTTTCCGGCCGGCGCGGTCTGAAAATGAAAATGATCCGGCGCCGAGGCGCCGCATTGCGCGCCGTTATAAAACAGTATAAAATCCGGACTCAAATCCCGCGCCAACTGCAACAACTTGTCAAGAAACGGGTCGAGGAGCTGCGGAAGATGCCGAACGTGAGAGATGGTAAAATGCTTGGAAAAAATCGGCATCGGATTGCAGAGGATGAGAAACTCATTTTCATAAAGGACGCCCTGTTGCTCGGCGGGGAGATTTTCCACACAAAGAAAACACGGGCGCTGATTGATTGACTTGGCGTCCACTTTTGCGCCGGTGCTGATGATGCGTTTGGGGTTGAATTGCAGCCAGGCGGAGTAGGTGCGGCATTGCACTTCGCGAAGTTGAGCATACGCCAAAGAAGCAAAACCCTCCGCCATGATCGGCCAACCACGTTTTTGATTTTCCAAAAGGCGCAACAAAAGCGCCGGCAACGGCGGCGAAGCAGAAGCGTTGTACGCAGCGAAGATTTTTGCGTCGAGGGCAGCCACGGCGGGTTATTTTCCCTCCCGATTCATCCGTTGCCGCGCCATGATTTCAATGGTGCGGAGGCGGTCTTTGTAGAGATCGTTGCGATTGATTTTTTCAATCGGCAGCGCCGCGTCGGTGTTGCCTTCCCAACGGCGGCAGAGATAAACCGGCTCGTAGATTCTGCCGATTTGATATTCACGCGACAGCCGCAGCGCAATGGCGTAATCTTCGCCGTAACTCACATTCGGCAACAAAAATTGCCGCACCAGCTCGGTTCGGAACGCGCGCGGCGCGCCGAGGCCGTTGATGCGCAGCGCGTTGTTGCGGCCATTCTCCGGCGTCCACTCGCGGTGATCGATGACCCCGGGCGGAATTTCCTCCAAATCAAAATTCACCAAACGATACGAGCCGATGACCATCGCATAATCGCCGCGATGAAACTCGTCCACGATTTTTTGCAGCGTACGTTCGTCGGGATAAAGATCGTCCGAATCGAGCTGCACGGCGTATTGGCCGCAATGTTCAGAGAGCAGGGCTTCATTCCAGCAGCCGCCGATGCCCAAATCGTGCCGCGCGGGAACGAGATGTTTCACGCGATGGTCTCGTTGCGCGAGCGCTGCCAGCACGGCGGTGGTTCCATCGGTTGAATGATTATCCACGACGACGACATTAAAAGGAAAATCAGTCCGCTGTTGCAACACACTTTGCACGGCATCGGCAACCGTTTTCACGCGATTGCGCACCGGAATGATCACGCTGGCTTCGACGGGAAAATTCGCCGCCGCCGAGGGAATCGGTTTGAAGCGCGGCTCGAGATACGCGCCGATATTTTTCAAATGTTGCGTCGCAACCTGCTCCATCTCTTTCTGCACCGCCTGATTGCGGGGATCGACATAATCGAATTGCTTTTCCCCGCTTTGGCGGATGTCGGATTCGGTTTTGATGTAAAGAAATTCTTGCAGGTGAAAAACCGGATGAGCGATGGAAACTTTGAGCCGCAGATCGTATAATCCGGCCCATTGCACGCCGGGACAGGCGCCATACTTTGCCGCCGCTTGGCGAATAGCCGCGGTTGAAAACAGCATCAGCGAACCAAAATCAAAGTTATCGCGAATGCTGCCGGGCTGATAGTCGATCAACGGATGCTCGGCGCCCCGATTTCTCTTTGTAAAAATATCAGGAGAGTCGGGGAATTTTATTTCATGAAAATCCGCATAGGTTAATCCCGCCCCGGTTTGTCTCGCCACCTCCGCCAATCGCTCTAACGCCGCTTGTCCAAGGGTGATCTCTTGAGTCTGATTGACAAATAACAAAAATCCCGTCTGTGTTTTTTCAACAAGCTCGTTTATCGTCGCGCCGCCGGTCAACGAACCCGCCCGCAACGACTCGCACTTGGAATGCGAAGCGATATATCCGCCATTGTTGAGCACATAAATTTTTTGAACTATCGGACAATTCAAAAAGCCTTGCAAAGTCTTTTCGAACTGATCAAGCGGAGAATAAGGAAGCGCGATTGTGAGGCTCATGTGACATTCAAAATTTTTTAGGGGCATGAAACGGATGAAAATACTTGCTTGCTCAATATACGAAACGCGAAATTTTTTGTCAAGTTTTTGGAGTGCCGGGCTGCGCAACATGCCAGGCTGCGTAACTCAACATTGGAAACAAATGGCTAATATTAGAAACGTGGGAAATGGCGGGGCTGGCAGGGCTGTTCAGTTCTTCCGTATTCCCCAGTAGTTTAACACTTTTTTGAAATTCGGGCAATTGTCGTACCTTATGATTGGTGTTTTCGATACGCCAATGGTTTCTGATGACCTCACAA
>Ga0209172_10006881_pt1 | contig 12213 bp, 8 predicted proteins | sample LarsenN4metaG_FD_184113 | JGI IMG/M metagenome (GOLD analysis project Ga0209172, IMG submission 184113) | Hot spring sediment bacterial and archeal communities from British Columbia, Canada, to study Microbial Dark Matter (Phase II) - Larsen... ... | reverse complement strand
AGCGGGTGTGGAGATCTGAGCGCCAAGTTTGTGAATCCTTACACCACCGCGCTCCACGCGGTCAGCTTCCGCCAGGAACCGGATTTCATCACCGTGTTGATGGTGACAGTGGACCTGCCAGCCACCGTGATCGGGGACTATCATATCCTCAGCTCGTCTGGCACCGAGGACCTCGGGATCGACACCGACCCTCTGGGGAGCGGGACCCTGGCGCCATGCTTCGACTACGATGACGAGCTGCGGGGCGCCCACGACATCGGCGCAGACGAGACAGGAGGCGCTCCTGGCGTCTGCTCGCCGCCGGCTCCGACCTACGGCGTGGACCTGACCCCGATCTTCATCGATGCTACTGGCGCGGATGGCACGGACGTCGTGCTGAGTCACCAGGTCTTCAATACCGGCGACATCCCGGATACCTACGATATCACGGTCTCCGTCGACCTGGGGTGGGCTGCGGTTTTCACCACCCCGGTTGGTCCGCTCGCTCCGGGCGAGAGCGCCGCAGTGGACGTCACCGTGAGCATCCCGGCCGGGACTCCGGCGGGGACGGTGGCAACCGTGGGCATCACCGCGACCTCCCAGGGCGACGGCTCGGTTTCCAGCGCGGCAGCGGATACGATCACGGTCGTGAACGTGCCGGTAGTCCCCCCCGCTGACCTGTATCTCTCGGTCGAACGGAACACGGCTGTCCTGGGCAACCTCAGCCAGGTGTTCAGCCACGACATCGTCGGGTTCGTGCAGGCGACGGGTGAGTACGTGATGGTCTTCGATGGGTCCGACGTCGGGCTGGGGCAGAACCTCAACCTGGACGCCTTCGACATCCAGGCGGACGGCAGCATCTTGATGTCTTTCGCCCAACCCTTCAACCGGCCTGGCTTGGGGAGGGTGGACGATTCGGACATCCTCCGCTTCACCCCCGATGTCGGCGGCCTGGGCGACGCGACGGCAGGCACGTTCAGCCGCTACCTGAACGGCGCGGATGTCGGCCTGACCACCGATGCAGAGGACATCGACGCCATCTCTCTGATCGAAGGCGACCAGCTGGTGATCTCCACTCTCGGTAACGTCAACGTCCCCGGCCTCGCTGTTCAAAGGGACGAAGACCTGCTGCTCTACACCATGTTGGACGCTGGAAATCCCGGCGGCGGGGGGACCTGGTCGCTGTATTTCGATGGTTCGGATGTGGGCCTGGCGAACGGCGGCGCGGATGAGAACATCGACGGGGCGTATGTGATACCCGGCGACCTGGAAGCCACCGTGATCTACCTGACGACGGCCGGCAACTTCAACATCCCCGGGTTGACCGGAGCAGACGAGGACGTGTTCACCTGCGAAGTCAGCTCGATAGGCGAAACGACCGCCTGCGCCAGCGTGGCGCTGTTCTTCGATGGGAACGTGAACGGCATTACGAACGTGAACGGGCGCGACGTCGACGCAATCGACCTGCCCTGATCAAGTCATCGGCATTGCAACTCTCCCCTGTGGTCCGGGCCTCGCCCGGTCCGCAGGGGAGGAGGGTTGGGGTGGTAACCAACCAGGGTCTTATAACCGGATTTGAACCATAGGAGAATGAAAGCATGGCTAAGAGAATCATTCCTCGCCAGGTCAGCCGCCGGGACTTCCTGAAGCTCAGCAGCGGCGCGCTGCTTGCTGCGCTGACGGGCAGCGGGCTTTCCCGGCTCGTCCAGACCGCCAGAGCGGCTGCCCCGGCTGCTTACACCCCGTTGCCGCGGGTGGACATCCGCCTTGTGGCGACCGACGGTTTCATCTCGCTTCCAGGTCGGCGGCTGGCGGACGACAACGGATTGTACGTGTTCGGGTTCCGGAGCGTCGAACCCGGTGAAGCGACTGCCCCGCCGGAGGCGCTGATCCCCAAGTACAAGGGGAAGATCCAGCACCCCGCGCCGATCCTGGGAATCGACAAGAACGTTGATCTTTACATCACCATGACCAACCTGGGTCTGGAGATGAGACCGGATCTGGACGATTCCCACACGGTCCACTGGCACGGATTCCGCAATCCCAATGCGATTTTCGACGGCGTCCCGGAAGTGTCCATCGCAGTCCCTCCGGCTCGGGACTTCCCGTACTATTATCGGACCCGGGTCGAAGGCACGTACATGTACCACTGCCATTTCGAGGACAGCGAGCATGTCCAGATGGGCATGGACGGGGTGGTCTACATCAAGTCTGCCGGCGGGGGTGCATACGATAACGACGGCGGCTCGACGGCATTCCACCGGGATTTCACGCTTTTGTTGAACGAGATCGACACCACGCCGCACGACAACCTGGTTGCGGTCCAGGAGTTCGTCTGGTCGAACTACAAGCCGAACTACTGGGTGATCAACGGCAGGTCGTATCCGGACACGATCATCCGCGACCAGGACCTTTCCGGCACGGACTTCGATTTGGGGACCTATACGCCACCGGGCGGCGGTCCGCCGCAACCCCTGGGGTATTCCCAGCCGGTATCTTCCCTGATCCAGGTAGAAGAATTCGAGACAGCTCTGGTGCGGTTTGCCAACCTCGGTTACGAGCAGCACACGATGCAGCTGGTCGGCATCCCGATGCGCGTTGTCGGGCACGACGCCACTTACCTTGGGAGCAATGCTTACCTGACGAACTCGATCTACATTGGCCCCGGAGAGGCGCGGGATGCGCTCTTCACTGCGCCCGCGTACAGCTCCAGCCTTCCGGGGGGGACGGATGGCGCGGGGAACTACAACGTGTACTGGCTGCGCAACCGCAATGCACAGCGCCTCGTGAACGGGAACCAGCCCGGTCTGGGCGGGATGCTCACCCAGGTGCGCGTCTACCCGGCTGGCACCCTTGGTCCTCAGGCCGGCCCGAACCAGACCTTCTAGCTTCCAGGAGAGACGTATCATGTCTGTGAAAATTTCAACCAAACTGATCACAGATTTCGGGATTTTCCAGCGTAAATTCCGAAGTCCAGCCCAGGCAGCGTGGACGCCGGCGAAAAGACGGATCGCCCCTGGGGTCCTGGCTGGCGTCATCGTCCTGGCAGCCCTGGTCCTGATCTCCCCTGGCATCGCCATTGGGCGGCCTTTCCTGGCCGTTTCGATGGGGTCCAACGCCATCGGCATGGTCTGCACCGAGGATGCCGGGAACCCGAACCCGGTGTTCAATGTACAGGCCCGCGGAGGATACATCCAGACCCCGGACGGGAACAGCGTCTTCATGTGGGGCTATGCCCTCGACCCTGGACCCTTCCAGATGCCGGGTCCGGTGCTGTGCGTCAACGAAGGTGATTCGGTCACGATCAACCTGATCAATAACCTCCCGGATCCTCCCGGAGCGGCGCTCCCGGAGCACACTTCGATCGTTTTCCCCGGGCAGACGGGCGTGACCACCAGCGGTGGGGTGCCGGGTCTGCTGACGCAGAAGCGGCACCAGCCGGGGGGACGGTCACCTACACCTTCATTGCTGACGAACCGGGCACATACCTCTACGAGAGCGGCACAAACCGCCACAAGCAGATTCACATGGGTCTGTACGGGGCGCTGGTCGTGCGCCCGGCATTGAACGACGGGACGCACTTCTACGCCTACAACGACCCCAGCTCGGAATACGATCCCAGCCGGGAATTCATCCTGATTCTGCACGAATTCGATCCGGACCTGCACAAGAGCGTCGAGCGCGGCCGCCTGTATGACGTGACGAGGCGTCACGACCGCTACTGGACGATCAACGGGCGCTCGCTGCCGGATACCCTCAACGACAACTTCATTCCGTGGCTGCCCAATCAGCCCTACGGGGCGCTGGTCTGGGTCCAGGCGGTCGATCTCGAAACGAACCCCAACGCGCTGCCAGCCCTGATCCGGTACGCCAACGCCGGGACCGTCAACCACCCCTTCCACCCGCACGGCAACCACCTGAGGGTGATCGCCCAGGATGGACGGTTCCTGGGCAACGCCGGTTACGAGACTTTCACCCGCACGATCGCCGCCGGGCAGACCGCTGACCTGCTCTTCCGGTGGGTGAACGTGGAAAACTGGACTCCGGGATCTGCAGGGTCCATTGAACAGGTCGGCCAGCTGCCGGGGATCAACGACGTGATCTACAAGGACGGCGTGACCTTCTACAGCGGAGACCCAGACCTGGGCCAGACCGGCGACCTGCCGGTCGGGGTGACCACCTACAACCAATGCGGGGAGTTCTACTATCCCTGGCACAGCCACGCCCTCAACGAGTTCCAGAACTTCGACGAGGGTTTCGGCGGCCTGGCAACCCTGGTGCGCGTGGATCCTCCAGGCGGATGTCCATAACTACGAGGCGCGGGAAATCACAGGAGATATGCGATATGAGCACCAGATTGATTAAAAACACCTGGCTGATCCTCTTCCTGGCGGCGCTGGCGCTGGTCACTGGCAGCGCGCGGGTCGCAGCCGGTCCGGTATCAGCCGATCCGAGTGTCAATGTTCGCCTGGAAGTTGGACCGGCACCTAAACCGGCTGCCGTCCCTGCCGGTCCAAAGGTCTTCGACCTTTGCGCCAGCGACGGCGCCCTGACCCTGCCAGACGCGACGAGCGTGCCTGTGTGGGGGTTTGTGGACACAAGCGGGGGACCTTGCACTTCTGGCCTGGTCGCTTCGCTTCCGGGTCCGGAGCTGCGGGCCGTGGTCGGCGACAGCGTGACCATCAACCTGACCAACGCCCTGGCGGTGCCGACCTCGATCCTGATCGCCGGACAGACGATGACTGCCGTGGGCGGTTCGCCAGGGACCTTCACCGCAGAGGCGCCGGCCGGGGGTTCCGTCACCTACACATTCACTGCCGGGGGACCGGGCTCTTATCTGTACGAGAGCGGAACCGATATCGACCGGCAGATCGCCATGGGGCTGTACGGGGCGCTGATCGTCGAATCGGGCGTACCCGGTCAGGCTTACGGTCCCGGCACCGATTACGAAATCGAAGCGACGCTGCTCTTGAGCGAGATCGACCCTGCCCTGAACGCCAACCCCGCCGGTTTCGATATGCTCAGCTACAAGCCCCGGTACTGGCTGATCAACGGGGAGGCTTACCCGGACACCGATCCGATCCCGGCGCCGGCCGGCAGCCGCCTGCTCCTGCGCTACCTGAACGCCGGTTTTAGCAACCTGGCCATGGAGGTCCTGGGCAGCCACCAGTGGGTGATCGCCAGGGACGCTTACCAGCTCCCCAGCGCCTACTCCAGCGTGGTCGAGACCGTCCCTGCCGGGCAGTCGATGGATGCTATCCTCACCATCTCTCTCAGCCAGCCGGTGGGCAGCCGCTTTGCCATCTCGAACCGCAACCTGTACACCACCAATGGCGCCAGCTACCCCGGAGGCATGCTGACTTTCGTCGATGTGGGTCCAGCGGTGACTCCAACGTTCGGCGTCCTGGTCTCCCCCGCGAGCGATTCGAAATCCGGAGACCCGGGGACGACCGTGACTTACACGCTGGATGTCACCAACACAGGCAGCGCAGTCGACAGCTACACGATCGGTGTGAGCGGGAATGTGTGGACGACGACCGCTCCAGCTTCGGTGGGCCCAATCGCCGCGGGGGCGACCGCTCAGATCAGCGTTGATGTGGAGGTCCCGGCAGGCGCTGCCGGCGGCGACAGTGACGTCGCTGTAGTGACGGTGACCTCGGTCGGAGATATCGGGCAGTCAGACAGCTCAAGCCTCACGACAACCGCCTCGACTCCTGCGGCTTACGGGGTCCTGGTCCAGCCGGATGTGGACAGCCAGTCAGGGTATCCTGGGGATACGGTGACCTACACACTGGATGTGACGAACACCGGCTCAGTTGTCGACAGCTTCACGATCGCGGTCAGCGGGAACGCCTGGACGACCACCGCGCCCGCTTCGGTCGGGCCGCTGCTGGCTGGCGCGACGGCGCAGTTCAGCGTGGATGTGACGATCCCGGCCGGCGCGAACGCCGGGGACAGCGATATCGCGTCCATCGTCGTGACCTCTGTGGGCAACGCGGGTCAGTCCGACACCTCCACCCTGACGACGACGGCTCTGGCAGCGCCGACCTATGGGGTGTCCGTCTCTCCGGACACGGACAGCCAGTCCGGCGCTCCAGGCGCGACAGTCTCCTACACGCTCGATGTGACCAACACCGGCAACGTGGCGGAGACCTTCGACGTGGAGGCCGTCGGGAACGCCTGGGCGGTCTCCCTCCCAGCAGCAGTTGGGCCGGTTGCCGCGGGCGCCACCGTGCAGCTGAGCGTGGACGTCACCATCCCGATCGGGGTCGTCTCAGGCGACAGCGACATGGTGACCGTGATCGTCGCCTCCCAGGTCGACAACGCCCAGTGGGATTCGTCTGACCTGACCACGACAGCTGTGGTCGCGGATCTGCTCTACTTCTCGACCGTCACCAACGCTGCCATCCCCGGCGTCCCCGGACCGTACGACGACGCCGACATCTACGCCTGGAACGGGACGGCCTTCAGCCGAGTGTTCGACGCCACGGCTGCCGGCCTGCCCGGCGGGGCGGACGTCGATGGCTTGCTCGTGGCGGATGGGGACACGTTCTACCTGTCCTTCAATAACAACGCCGGCGTGGCGGTCCCGGGCATCGGGACCGCGCAGGACGAGGACATCGTCCTCTACGACGCGGGGGCTTGGAGCCTGTTCTTCGATGGCAGCGAAGTCGGCCTGGGAGACGGGGACGCGGAGGACGTGGACGGGTTCGAGATCCTCATGGACAGCAGCTTGGTGATCTCCACCACTGGCGGGGTCACCCCGGACCCCGACATCCCCGGCGCTCAGCAGGACGAGGACATGCTGCGCTGCGAACCCACCAGCGCTTCTCCGATCGTCTCCTGCAACTGGAGCTGGTGGTTCGACGGCAGCGATGTCGGTCTGGCGGCTGCAACCGAGGATGTCATTGGGTTGTCGGTCACCGCGGTGGGCGACATCTACCTCTCCACTCAGGGCGCCTTCAGCGTCACCGGGCTCTCCGGAGATGGCAGCGACGTGTTCGCCTGCCACTCGCCAACCCTGGGGCAGAACACCGCCTGCGCTTCCTTCAGCATGTACTTCGACGGGAGCGCCAGCGGCATAACCGACGTCATAGACGCGCTGGACCTGCCTTAACCTGAACGATCCAATGGACGCCGGGAGCCTCCCTGCTTCCGGCGTCCATCCGAATGGCTGGAAAATGGATCAACCGTACACTGTCGAAAAAACCCATGGCGGGGACCACCAGTTGAGGAAGTATCTCCTGTCTGCGGGGTTTGTCCTCCTCGCCGGACTGATCGCCTGGCTGGCCGTTGCGCGCCTTTCCTGGAGCGCCCGTCAGGAGAGGCAGCAGATCGCACGGGCGGTCTTCGAGGACCAGACGGGGGTCCGCGTCCTGCGGGTCGTTCTGACCGCGGGCGGCGGGATGGTCGACCTGCAGTACCTGGTGCTCGACCCCGACCGGGCGCTGGCGCTTCACGATACCGAAAGTCCGCCCACGCTGGTCGATCAGAAGAGAGGAACTGCTCTGTCCACCTCGTTTCACAGCCACACCGCGCGGGAACTAAAAACGGCGGTCACTTATCACCTGCTGATCTTGAACGCTGGAGGGGTCCTGGAGCGTGGGAAGCGGGTGACTCTGAAAGTTGGGGAAGCGGTGCTGGAGGACCTGATCATAGAATAGGTCCAGCCGGGTGTGAGCGCGTGTATTGTGAATAAATGGGCGACGGTCAGGTCGATCTGCATGGCAGCGGCAGCTGCCTTTCTGTTCAGCATCAGGCACGCCCAATCGGTGTACGCCCACAGCGACGTGGTCAAATCCGAGCCAGGACCCGCGACGGAGGTCGAAACGCCTCCTCGAAAGGTCTACGTGTATCTGGACGAAGCGACTGACAGTGTATTCAGCAGCCTCGTGGTGTTCAATGAGGCCGGCAACCAGGTCGATCTCGGTGATGGGAGAGCCGATCCAGCGGACGACGAGGGCAAGCGGCTGGTTGCCAGCCTCCCCCCTGGTCTCGAACCGGGCAAATACACCGTCCGCTGGAGGGCGCTGAGCAGAGTGGACGGTCACGAGACCAGGGGCGAATTCCAATTCAGCGTCTCCGGATCGTTAGACCTTGATGAAAGCGGCGCGGAAGTTCGCAGGGATCTCATCGCCTGGCTGTCTGCGGGGCTGACCGCGCTAATTCTCCTGGTCATGGCCGCGCAGTTGATATTCAGTTTGAAGGGTTCAGGCGGTTCAGAGAGATGATGCATTCCATCCAATGGTGAAAGAGAGATGAAGGGAGCAGGACGATTCGATCGGCGGATATTCTGGATGATTGCTGCATTCCTGGTTGTAACCCTCTGGTTTGTTCAGCCGGGCGCGCTCCCCGCCAGAGCGCGCCGATCTGTACCCCAAGGTCTCATCTCCACAGATAGCAGGGTAAAAATCGATCCATTGCTGGCTCGGCAGCTGAGAGAACTTGCGCCCGGCACCCTGGCGCGGGTGATCGTCCGCCTGCATCCGCAGGCCGATTTATCGCAAATTCCGGCGCAGGGCCATGCCGCCCGCAACCGGGAGGTCGTTGAGCGACTTCGGACCACAGCCGGCAGCACGCAGACCGGGATCATATCTTTATTATCTTCCCGGCAGGCGCAGGGGCAGGTTACCCGGTACGAGTCTTTCTGGGTGTTCAACGGTCTGGCAGTGACTGCCACGGCGGAGGTGATCGGCGAGCTGGCGAAACGCCCCGAGGTGAGCCGCATCGCGCCGGACGCGCAGATCGACGCGCCGGTGCTCAATCTCGCTGCAGCCCAGTCCGAGCCGAACATCGCGCTGGTGAATGCGGAGAGCCTGTGGGCCATGGGCTACCGTGGGCAGGGGATCGTGGTGGCGAACATGGATACCGGGGTTTACCTGAACCACCCCGAACTTGTGGGAAAGTGGCGCGGCGGCGCGAACAGCTGGTTCGATCCATACGGAGAGCACCCCGGCACGCCGTTCGACGCCAGCGGGCACGGCACCTGGACGATGGGGATAATGGTCGGCGGGGGATCAGGCGGCACGAACATCGGGGTGGCGCCGGACGCGCGCTGGATCGCCGTGAAGATCTTCAACGACCGTGGGAAGGCGACAACTTCCGGGATCCACGCGGGTTTCCAATGGCTGCTGGACCCCGATGGGAATCCGGAGACAGGCGACGCCCCACACGTGGTGAACAACTCCTGGACATTCCAGTACACGGGCTGCGACCTGGAGTTCGAACCCGACCTGGCAGCCCTGGGCGCGGCGGGCATCCTGCCGGTGTTCGCCGCCGGCAACAGCGGACCATCCTCCAGCACGAGCCTCAGCCCGGCGAATAACCCCTCCGCCTTCTCCGTGGGCGCGACGAACAACAGCGATGGGATCTACACGTACAGCGCAAGAGGCCCTTCGGCCTGCGGAGGTCCGGAAGCGGTTTACCCGGACCTCGTGGCTCCCGGTGTGAACGTCCTATCCACGGACCTGTTCGGCCTTTACCGCCGGGCGAGCGGGACTTCCCTGGCTGCCCCGCACGTTTCCGGCGGGCTGGCGCTCCTGCTCTCCGCGTTTCCATTTCTCTCGCCAGAACAGCAGGCAGCCTCTCTGGTGAACAGCGCGGTCGACCTCGGATCGGCCGGGCCGGACAACACATTTGGAAATGGCAGGCTGGACCTGCTGAGCGCCTTCAACTGGATCGATGTGAACCTCGGGGATCCGGTGCCGGTTTTCACCCAGACCCCCACCGCCACACCCACGCTGGCGGGCTCGCCAACGCCCACGGCGACCGAACTCCCCACGTCGACGCCGACCGATACTCCCGAACCACCACCGTCGGCGACCCCCTCCCCAACCGTCACCCCTACTTCCCCTGCGACGGAGACGCCCACCCCAACCTCATCGAGCACGCCTGTCCCGACTGCAACGCCATCACCCACCCTGCCAGCCACAGAAACACCGACTGCAACCGCGCCGGCTCTTTCTAACCTCGCCTTGAATCAGCCCATTAGCGTGTCTTCGTTCCAGGACAGCCAGCACAGCGGGGCCAAAGCGGTCGATGACCTGCTGACTACCTTCTGGAAGACTCTAAAAGCCAAGCGCAACGGCGGTCCTCCCGCCGAGTGGATCTCCGTCGATCTGGGCGGCATCCGCTCGATCGAACAGGTCCACCTGTTGTGGGAGGCGTACTTCGCCACCAGCTATGAGCTGCAGGTCTCGCCGGACGGCATCTCTTGGACGGCAGTTTTCAGCACGGCGGCGGGAGACGGCGGCACGGACCAGGTCCTCCTCTCCGGAATCCAGGCGCGCTTCGTCCAGCTCTACACCACCGGCTGGTCTGATTCGAGTCTGCGGGACTGGCTCCGGGAATTCCAGGTCTGGGGGACGGCGCCTGGAGAAACACCGACCCCGACGCCGACTGGTCCCGGCGCCACTCCCACGCCGTCGGCGACACCGACTGGATCAGGACAGACGCCAACCCCTACAGCCGGTCCCGGGACCATAACGCCTTCGCCTACACCCACTTTGAGCGGCGAGGGGGTGCACGCCGGAGATCTCGATGGGAGCACGAAAGTCGCCGGGGGGACCTGGACGGCGCGGGTGACGATCACCGTACACAGCGCTTCGGAAGCAGCGTTGTCCGGAGCGCTCGTCAGCGGTACCTGGAGCGGAGGCGTGAGCGGGAGTGGTTCCTGCCTGACCTCCAGCAGCGGGCGGTGTACGATATCTCTTTCCTCGCTCCCGACCTCCGTGTCGAGCGCGACCTTCACGATCACCGATATCTCGTACTCCGGGCTGGCGTACCAGCCGTTTGCGAACCACGACCCGGATGGGGACAGTGATGGGACGGTAATCGTCGTGACGAAATAAAACTGTATAATAGCTCCATTGTGCGGCCTTCATTTTTTCACCACCTCCACCCGCCGACGATCCCCGCGCCCCAGGCGCGTTTCCGCTATACCCTGGGAGCGGGGGGGATTTCTGTTTATCTGGTCCTGGTCGTGATCGCCACCGGCATCCTGGAGATGTTCTATTACGTCCCCACTCCGGAAGGTGCGGCGGAATCGGTGCAGACGATCGCGTATCTCGTCCCTTACGGCTGGCTGGTGCGCAACCTCCACTACTGGGGGGCGCAGGCGCTGATCGCGGCTGTGTCCGTCCACCTGGTGCGGGTCGTCATGACCGGCGGCTATGCTCCGCCGCGCCGACTCAACTACCTGGTCGGGATAGGGCTGCTGCTCCTCTGCCTGTTCCTCGACTTCACCGGCTACGTCCTGCGCTGGGACCAGGGAGTGCGTTGGGCGCTGGTCACGGGCACGAATCTGATCACGACTATCCCCCTCGTCGGCGCGGGGCTGTACGGGTTCGTCATGGGCGGCGATCAACCCGGACCGGCGACCGTGGTCCGCTTCTACGCCTGGCACGTGTTCGGCTTGACGTTGCTCCTGGTCGGGATGGGGGTCTGGCATCTGTTCCGCATCCGGCGCGATGGGGGCATTTCCGTGGCGCCGCCGGTCGCGCGGGTAGATCCCAGCCGCATCTCGCGGAGCGAGCTGGTGCGGCGGGAGGTGTTCGCCGCGCTGATCGCCACCGCCGTGCTGATCCTGCTTTCGATCGCGTTCCCGGCACCGATCGCGGCGCCCATCCGGGAGGGCGAGGCGATCAGCGGCGACGCGCGCGCCCCCTGGTTCTTCCTTTGGGTCCAGCAGTTGCTGCGCTGGGGGGACCCATTCTTCCTGGGCGTGGCCGTGCCGGCTGGCCTCCTGCTCCTGATCACGCTGTTGCCTTACCTCCTGCCAGGGCCGCGCCCCGTCGAGCTTGGGCGCTGGTTCCCGCCCTCCAGCCGGGCGGCGCAGATCGCCCTTGGCGTGGTCGGGGCGGCGATCCTCGCCCTTACGCTCCTATCTCTTTTATTCAACAACTCTTCTCCCTGATCCTTTCCGTATGTCCACACGGTCCCTCCTCACCGCAGCTGCTCTGCTCCTGGCCTCGCTCTTCGGCGTGATCTGGTACGAATACCGCCGGCCCGAACCGGTCGCTTTATCTCCAACTCTCACCGGCGAGGAGGAGTACTGCGTCGCCTGCCACGCCGACCTGCCGGAGATCAGCGCCGCGCATCCGGTGGAGACCTTCGGCTGCGTGATCTGCCATGGTGGGGAGAGGCTGGCGCTGGACGCCGACCTGGCGCACAGCACCATGCGCGGCGATCGGAACCCCTCCGATTTCTCTGTGGTTCAGGCCTCCTGCGGCGGGA